>Ga0187845_1000025_pt1 | contig 74644 bp, 77 predicted proteins | sample SpaLakP09_SKY_68_FD_134515 | JGI IMG/M metagenome (GOLD analysis project Ga0187845, IMG submission 134515) | Oligotrophic lake water microbial communities from Sparkling Lake, Wisconsin, USA - SP09_SKY_68 | ecosystem: Environmental > Aquatic > Freshwater > Lake | place: USA: Sparkling Lake... | reverse complement strand
CCGGATGGTCTTGGCCAGTTACGCGCTGCGCCAGCGGTTGGGGCATCCGTCGTTGCGCTTATGCTCGCGATCTGGCCATTACGCCACAATGTCGGTGCCAAAATGCTTTGGGCGGTGGTGGTCTTTGGCGTCGCAACGATTGGATTTGGCCTAAGCCATGAAATCGGCAGCCATGTTTTTGGCGATGCGCGCATCGGGTTCCTGAACATGGGCGCTGGCATGGCGGTCGCGTTAATCTCACTCATCATCCTTGGCGCGTCAGACATGCTGTCCGTCTATGTCCGATCATCACTGGTTCAACTGAACACCCCCGATGAAATGCGCGGACGCGTTAGCTCGGTATCTGGCCTTGCCATTTCCGCCTCCAATGAATTGGGCGAGCTACAGTCCGGTGTGGCGGCGGCAGCCCTTGGCCCCGTCGGCGCGGTTGTATTCGGCGGCGTTGGTGCCATATTGATCACTGGAATGTGGGCGCGGCTATTCCCCGAGCTTAAAAACGCCCGCACATTTGAACCACAATATAGAGGAAGCAATCCATGAAAGCCCAATCGATCCTCGAAACCATCGGCAATACCACGCACATCCGGATGGGACGCATGTTCCCCAATGCCGAAGTCTGGATTAAATCCGAACGGTCAAACCCCGGTGGTTCAATCAAGGACCGCATTGGTCTTGCCATGATCGAGGCAGCCGAGAAGGACGGCAGTCTGAAACCCGGCGGCACGATCATTGAACCGACGTCCGGAAATACCGGCGTTGGCCTTGCCATGGTTGCGGCAGTCAAGGGTTATAAGCTTATTCTCGTCATGCCAGAGTCCATGTCGCTGGAACGCCGGCGGCTCATGCTCGCTTATGGGGCCAGCTTCGACCTGACCCCACGCGAAAAGGGCATGAAGGGTGCGATTGAACGTGCTTTGGAACTCGTGTCACAGACCCCGGGTTCATGGATGCCGCAACAGTTTGAAAACCCAGCCAATGTCGACGTCCATGTGCGCACCACTTCGCAGGAAATATTGGCGGATTTTGCCGATACACCGATTGACGCCCTGATTACCGGCGTTGGTACAGGTGGGCACATCACGGGATGCGCAGAAGTATTGAAGAAGGCCTGGCCCAATTTGAAGGTCTTTGCGGTGGAGCCCACATTGTCGCCAGTGATCAGCGGTGGCCAGCCCGGACCGCATGCCATTCAGGGAATTGGCGCTGGGTTCATTCCCGCCAACCTGCACACCGCATTGTTGGATGGCGTCATTCAGGTCGACCCTGAAGTTGCCAAGGAAACCGCACGACGCGCCGCACGTGAGGAAGGCATGCTCGTTGGCATTTCATCCGGCGCAACACTTGCCGCCATTGCCCAGAAGCTGCCCGAATTGCCAGCGGGGTCACGTGTTCTTGGTTTCAGCTATGACACCGGCGAACGCTATTTATCGGTCCCCGACTTTTTGCCCGTCGACTAAACAAAAAATGCCGGGACATAATATCCCGGCATTTTTGTATCTAAGCATGAAACGCCGGAACGGTTACGCTGCGGCGAACATCTCCGGCGACAAGGCCATTAACGCTTCACTGCCGGCTTCAATCTTGCGCCGAAGTGCGCCGCAATCTGGCAGATACCGCTCCGCAAAATAGCGCGCAGTCACCAATTTGGTTTCGTAAAATGCCGCATTGCCAGTGCCGGCATCAAGCGCACGTTGCGCCGATTCCGCCATGCGCAGCCATTGTAGGCCAAGCGCCACGATACCCATGATGTGCATATAATGATGTGCGCCCGCACCGATGTTGTTCGGATTGGCCATGCCGTTTTGCATGAACCACATGGTCGATGCCTTCAAATCGCCACTGGCCTTTTCAAGACGGGTTGCGAAATCCGCGAGTGCCACGCCCTTTGCCGCCGCACATTCATCGTCGACGATCTTGAAGAGCGCCTGAATTGCCCGGCCACCATTTTGCGCCAGCTTGCGGCCAACAAGGTCCATCGCCTGAACGCCGTTGGTGCCTTCGTAAATCATCGCGATACGGGCATCACGCACATATTGCTCCATCCCCCATTCGGCGATGTAGCCATGGCCGCCATAGACTTGTTGCGCATTGGTAGCGACTTCATAGCCCTTGTCTGTGCCATACCCCTTGATGACGGGCGTCAGCAGCGACAAAAGGTCGTCCGCCATCTGCCGTTCTTCCTCAGTTTGCGCGTGGTGCAGCAAATCGGCTTGCAAAGCGCCCCACAGGCACAAGGCACGCATACCTTCTGTAAACGCCTTGGCGTCCATCAACATGCGGCGCACATCGGGGTGCACGAACAGCGTGTCGGCTTTCTGCTCCAGATCCTGCGGACCGGTCAGCGCGCGGCCCTGACGGCGATCTTGCGCATAATGCACGGCATTTTGGTAAGCGACTTCGGCAATGCCAAGGCCCTGCTGGCCAACGCCCAGACGCGCGATGTTCATCATGATAAACATCGCCGCGAGGCCCTTATTCTCTTCACCAACCAGATAACCCGTAGCGCCGTCATAATTCATGACGCAGGTCGCATTGCCGTGAATGCCCATCTTATGTTCGATCGAACCACAGGACAGCGTGTTCCGCGCGCCGAGCGAGCCGTCATCATTCACCAGAAACTTTGGCACGATGAACAGCGAAATGCCTTTGACACTGTCGGGAGCGCCGGGTGTTTTGGCCAAGACGAGGTGAATGATATTCTCGGTCAGGTCATGGTCGCCCGACGAAATGAAGATTTTCGTTCCGGAAACGGCATAGCTGCCATCTTCATTGGGCACAGCCTTGGTACGGATGAGGCCAAGGTCGGTTCCGCAATGCGGCTCGGTCAGGTTCATTGTCCCGCCCCATTTGCCCGAAATCATATTTGGCGCATATTTGGCTTTCTGTTCGTCGCTGCCCTTTACCAAGATTGCCGATACCGCACCTTGGGTAAGCCCCGGATACATCGCGAACGCCATGTTTGAACTTGCCATAAGCTCTTCAAACGCCATGGAGACGATGTGTGGCATGCCTTGGCCGCCGAACTCCACGGGTGCTGACAATGTGCCCCAGCCGCCTTCACAGTAAAGCTTATAGGCTTCTTTGAAGCCATCCGGCGTGGTGACGCTGCCATCTTCATGGCGCGTGCAGCCTTGCAAGTCGCCGACTTGGTTCAAAGGAAAAAGAACGCCCTCTACAAATTTGGCACCTTCGGTCAGGATCGCATCGACCATATCCGCGCTGGCATTTTCGAAGCCGGGCAGATTGGCGAAGCGTTCAACAGCCAATACTTCGTTGAGAATGAACTGCATATCGCGAACGGGGGCGGTGTAGCTTGGCATTTTCGATCCTTAATCGGCTGGAAATATCAAATTAGGCGGCGGAGGACTTATCTGCCGCCTCTGCCTTTTCGACGGTTGAAACAAATTCGGTAAGCTCGTGAATAGCGCTTTCGATATCGTCACGCTGCGCCTTTAACAGATTGATCCTGTCACGGCATTTTTCAATGGTCACGCGGCGCTGAATATTGCGGCCATCGTTCAGATCGTAAAGGTCAATCATTTCCCGGATTTCAGCAAGGCTGAAACCGACGCGCTTTGCACGCAATATCCACGCAAGCCGGGCGCGGTCGCGCTTGGAATAAATGCGCGCAAGCCCCAAACGTTCGGGCGAAATCAAGCCTTGGTCTTCGTAAAACCGCAACGCCCGCGCGGTTACATCAAACTCGCTCGAAAGATCCGAAATTGTGAATGAATCGCGGTTAAATGCGTCTGGCGTATCGATGGTCGCATCGGCCCGCCTTTTCTCGCGCGTAATTGATTCCATGGCGCCTTCCCTGTTGAGTGCACTAGCGTCACTACTTTACGTTAGCGTAAACGTCAATTGGCGAAGTGACGTTTGCCTCCCCGCAACAGAGCCTGCGTTTAGTTCCGCCCGTCGGGTTTTGGTGGCGTAGCTGGTGGCGTGCCAGACGGGTCGGTCAATGAATTGCCATTCACGGGCACAGGCGCAGGGTCCAACGCTGGTTCTGGCTTGGGCGGAGGCCGCTTCACCGGCGTCGATGTATCCTTCAATACCACCACTTCCTGATCCAATTGCGTAACCGCGAACAATGACTTCGCAAAGGGCAGTGGCAAGCGAATGCAGCCATGCGACGCCGGATATCCCGGCAGATAGCCACCGTGTATGGCAATCCCGTCCCAAGTGAGCCGCTGCATATAAGGCATTGGTGCATTGCTGTAGAGGTTGGATTTGTGATCAACATTCTTTTGCAAAATATTGAAAACACCTGTGGGCGTTTCTTTGCCTTTTTTACCTGACGAAATCGTACTGAAGCCAATCAGCTTGTCATTCTGGAATACGTAGACGCGCTGAATATCAAGCACGACGACAATTTTCATCGGCCCTTCATAGCGGTCTTGAACGTCCCATACATACTGACCGGGCTTAAGTGCATCCACCGGTCCCTTTTTTCGGACGGGCTTTGGCGCAGGTGCAACGACAGGCGGCGTGTTCACGGGTGGGGTGATTACGGGCGGCGCAACAACTGGCGGCGTCGCCGGGCGTTCAGGGACCACATCAGGGCTAGCCGGCATGTTCGAAGGCACGCCATTGCCCGTTGGGGCAGTGTTCTGTGCAACAACCGCGCCCGGTGCACTGGCGAACAGCGCAAGCGCACACATGACGTACAATGTCCGGATGCCCACATTCGATTTCATGGAATTGGTTTTAAACCTTCAAGATACAGCAACACACTGGATTTCGGCCAACTTAGCAAACAACTCAGATGAATTCGATGTTAATTTATCGGCAATCCGCAAAAATAACCTTGGGGCCAATGAGGCTAACTGTCTTAGTTTTACGGCGAAGCGCATGTACTGCACTGTTGGTTTCACACGTTCGTCCCTATTTGATATCCATGAACATGGGTCGCCGACAGTTTATCCAATCAGCCATTGCTGGTGCCAGCTTGCTTGCCGCGCCCTCTACCGCAGCAGATATCGTTTTTGTTCCGGGAACGGGCAATAATAGCGGCGCGGCGCCCTCGCCTTTATTGCTCAGCCGCGCCAAAGCCGCGCTGGACATGCATAAAAACCGCATTCGCAATCACGACCCCATCGCAATTGCGGACTTTTCGAAACCGTCCCGCGACCCGCGCTTTTACATCGTCGATTTGCGGAACGGTTCATCCGCGCATTATCTGGTGGCCCATGGAAAAGGTTCCGACCCTAGCCATAGCGGATGGGTGCAGAATTTCTCAAACGTCCATGGTTCCGAAGCGACATCGGCGGGCAGCTACCTCGTCAGCGATACCTATATCGGGCAATATGGCGAATCTCGCCGACTCATTGGCTTGGATCCGCAGAACGACCAAGCCGAAGCACGCGCCATTGTTATTCATCCGGCATGGTATGTGAACCAGTCACTTATCCATGATCAGGGCAAGATTGGCCGCAGCCAGGGTTGTTTTGCCTTCGCCAAAAATGACATCAACGTGATTTTGGAACGCGTAGCCCCCGGCTGCCTTCTATATGCGGATAAAGTTTAGGATCAGGACCTAGCTTCAGCTCCGGTTACCTGACTTGAATACACCGCAAATAATCCGTTTGCCGCTGTTTCCGCTAGGGTCGGTTTTATAGTCATCCGCTTTTTCGTGAATAACCAAGGCTCCACCATCGGAATCTAACAGCCCGGTAGGTCCTGAAATCACAAAATCGGGCAATTTATATTCCAATGTTATTTTACGGTCAGCGCCGGCTGTTACATTTGGCAGATCACCATGATGCGCGCCCATTGGATTATCCCGGCCATGTTGTTTCATGTCAGGGTTCCAATGTGGTCCGGCAGACGTAAAGTCCGGCCCTTGGCATTTTCCCACGGCGTGAAGGTGCATGCCATATGTTCCTTCTGCAGGCGCTTCGGCCGATAGGCTTAAGAACACGCCATCGCGACGCTGTGAGATCGTCGCAACGCCAGCCCAGCTGCCATCTGCCCGCGCAAGGTCAGCCGTGACGACCTCCGAAACTTCACCGGACCGTGTTGGCACAAGCGTCGCACAGCTAGCGAGGACCGGGATGAGTAGAACAGGCAAAAATGCGCGCATATTATGCTCCTATGGAAAACCGCTCAGGCCAACATAACATCAACCCTGCGGCACTCAATTTGTTTCACCTACTCAATGTGCCCATGCGTCGGGTTTAACGCCCTGCGCAAAAAGAAGCGCAGTCAAATCATTATGGCGCACGGCAAAATTCGCTGCGGCGGCAAGTTTCGGTCTGGGATGATAGCCCACGCCAAGGCCGTTGGCCGATACGGCCTGTGCGATCATCGGCATGTCATTTGCGCCGTCGCCGACCGCAAGCGCGGAGTTCAGGTCTAACCCGAGCGTTCCTGCCGCGGATTGAAGCACCTGCCGCTTTGTCGCCGCATCCACAATATCGGCGGCGAGACGTCCCGTCAGACGCCCCTGATCAATCTCAAGGACATTGGCATGCACCTCTGCAAAGCCAAGCATGGCCGCAACGGGACCTGTGAAACTGGTAAAGCCCCCCGATACCAGCACGGCATGTGCACCCCATGCGGCCATGGTGCGCACCAATGTCTCTGCCCCCGGCATAGGGCGGACGCGTTCGTGCAGGCATTGCTGGATCATGTCGGCATCAAGCCCAGCCAGCAAAGCAACACGTGCCCTTAACGCTTCTGCAAAGTCCAGCTCCCCCGCCATGGCCCGCTCGGTAATTGCGGCGATTTCGGGCTTTATTCCGGCAAAGTCAGCCAGCTCATCGATGCATTCGACCGTAATCATCGTGCTATCCATGTCGGAGACCAACAGCATTTTGCGCCGCTGCTCTTCATATTGGACGACAACATCGACGCGATCTTCGAGGGTTGCAGCCGCAGTGCGCGCATCTGCCAGAGCGCCGTCAAAGCGAATGTCCACGGCCCTGCCCTCCGCAAGCCAGTCCGTGGTTGCTGGAACGCATGTATGTGCAGCCAATCGGTCGCAGGCTTCTGAAATTATGCCGCTTTCCAAAGAATCTGCTGCTATCAGGGTTAAGATGGGCATTTCGAATCCTAAAAAGATGGTCGCGCTTATTGCGGGTCCAACCGCAAGCGGCAAGACAGCATTAGCGCTGCAATTGGCGAAGTCGCGCAATGTCGTGATTATCAACGCCGATAGCGCTCAAGTTTATTCCGACCTGCCGATACTCAGCGCCCAGCCTACCGAAAGCGAACAACGCAGCGCCCCGCACCGTTTATTCGGATATCTGGATGGCCAGACGCATTGTTCGGCGGCGCGCTGGGCCAATGATGCCAAAGACGCCATTGACGAAGCGCATGATGCAGGCGCGCTGCCTGTTTTGGTCGGTGGCAGCGGCCTGTATATCCAAACATTACTCGATGGCATCGCGCCCATACCCGATATCGATCCGGAATTGCGCGCCCGCATTCGCGCGCTGCCCGTCGCACAAGCTTATGAAGCGCTTCAAAAGCGCGACCCCGCTATGGCCGCGACCTTGGGCCCCGCGGATATCATCCGTATTACCCGCGCGCTTGAGGTTATTGAGGGCACTGGGCGCAGCATCAGCGAATGGCGCAAAATCAAGACGGGCGGCATCGCGCAAGACATCTCGCTGCACCCCCTCCTCCTCTTGCCACCGCGTGAATGGCTATATCAACGGTGTGACATACGGTTCGAACAGATGATGCAAAGCGGCGCTATTCAGGAAGTTGAAGCCTTATTGGCGCGGGAGATGCCCCATGATGCGCCAATCATGCGGGCCATTGGCGTTCCAGAGATCGCGGCGCTTCTTGGCGGCACTATGTCAGAGGCAGAAGCCATCGAACGCGGCCAAATTGCGACCCGTCAATATGCAAAGCGGCAGTTTACCTGGTTCAGGAACCAAGCCCCCGCCGCATGGCCCCGTATCCTTGATGAAATAAATGACTCAAATAGACGTTATTTTGAAAGAATATTTCAATGATTATCGTTGACATGTCATTTTGTAATCTCTAGCTAGCCCGCTCTTGCCTACTGTGTTGCGCTGCAACATAGGGCAGTTTCATAATGAGTGAGGACTTTACAGTGCCCGAAAAATCCGGTGCAGAAATATTGATCGATACCTTGATCGAACAGGGTGTGGACACCGTATTCGGCTATCCCGGCGGCGCAGTTCTGCCCATTTATGACGCACTGTTTCAGCATAAGAAAATCCGTCACGTCCTCGTCCGTCACGAAGCCGGCGCTGCGCATGCAGCAGAAGGTTACGCACGTTCGACGGGCAAGCCGGGCGTCGTGCTGGTCACGTCAGGCCCTGGCGCAACCAATGCCGTCACTGGCATTGCCGACGCATTTCTTGATTCCATCCCGCTCATTGTTTTGACGGGACAGGTTGCCACCAACTTGATCGGCACAGACGCGTTTCAGGAAGCGGACACGGTGGGCATCACGCGCCACTGTTCAAAGCACAATTATCTTGTGAAAGATCCCGCGGACCTCGCATCCACGGTGCGTGAGGCTTTTGCCATCGCAACCAAGGGACGCCCTGGCCCCGTTGTCATCGACATTCCGAAAAACGTTCAGGTTGCGACAGCGGCCACCGACGTAAAGCGCCCAACGTCGTCGCGGTTTAGCCCTGCGGGCGAAGCCGATTACGCCGAAATCAACCGCGCGGTTGAGCTGTTGGCCAATGCGAAGGCGCCAATCCTCTACACCGGCGGCGGCATTATCAATTCCGGACCCGATGCAAGCGCAGCACTGCGGGAACTCGCCGAACTGTGCGGCGCGCCTGTCACCTCAACCCTCATGGGCCTTGGCGCATATCCTGCCTCCGGCGACGCATGGCTGGGTATGCTGGGCATGCATGGCACATATGAAGCCAATATGGCGATGAACCAGTGCGACGTGATGCTATGCCTAGGCGCGCGTTTCGACGACCGCGTTACAGGTCGCTTGGACGCCTTTTCACCCGACAGCATCAAAATCCACATCGATATCGACCGCAGTTCGATCAACAAAACGGTACGCGTTGATCTGCCCATTGTGGCGGATGTTGGCGCGGCGATGCGGCAAATGATCGAAGTGTGGAAAGGCCGTAAATATAAAGCCGCGGCGTTGGATGACTGGTGGGCACGTATCAAGGGCTGGCGCGCAGTCGACTGCCTCAGCTACCCCGGCAGCACGCAGGAAATCATGCCGCAATATGCGATCGAACGTTTGTTCGCGGCTACAAAAGACAAAGCGCCGATCATCACCACGGAAGTTGGGCAGCACCAAATGTGGGCCGCACAGCATTTCCATTTTGATGCCCCGAACAAATGGCTCACCAGCGGCGGCTTGGGAACCATGGGCTATGGCCTGCCGGCAGCGGTCGGTGCGCAAATGGGTAATCCGGACGCGCTGGTTATCGATATCGCTGGAGAAGCGTCGATCCAGATGAATATTCAGGAAATGGCAACCGCGACCCAATATCGTTTGCCGGTCAAGGTCTTCATCCTGAATAACGAATGGATGGGCATGGTGCGCCAGTGGCAAGAGCTGACTTATGAAAGCCGGTTCTCAGAAAGCTATTCAGACAGCTTGCCCGATTTTGTGGCGCTGGCCGAAGCTTATGGATGGAAAGGCATCCGTTGCAGTGACCCGGCCAAGCTGGATGATGCCATAGCCGAAATGCTTGCCCATGACGGCCCGGTGATGTTCGATTGCCGCGTGCACAAAACCTCAAATTGCTTCCCGATGATACCTTCAGGCGCAGCCCATACGGACATGATCCTGCATTCCGATGAAGTATCAGGGACGATGGACGACGAAGCAAAGGCGCTCGTATAATGCATATCAAACAGGAACTCACCGAACGGCATGTGCTTACGCTGACCGTAGATAACGAAGCAGGCACGCTGGCGCGGATCGCGGGCATGTTCACGTCGCGCGGTTACAACATCGACAGTTTGACCGTTGCCGATATCAGCGAAGATCATGCCATCAGCCGGATTACCATCGTGACCCGCGGGCCACCGCCGGTCATCGACCAGATCATTGCGCAATGTGAGCGCCTGATCCCGGTGCACAAAGTCACGGACCTGACCGAAGCCGGCCCCCATGTGGAGCGAGAGCTTGCGTTGGTTAAAGTGCGCGGCACCGGTGACCAACGGGTTGAGGCAATGCGCCTTGCCGATATTTATCGCGCCCGCGTGATCGATGCGACTGTCAACAGCTTCATTTTTGAGATAACCGGCGGCCCGGACAAGATCGACACGTTCGTCGCGTTGATGCGCGAAGTCGGCCTGGTTGAAGTCGGCAGAACCGGAATTGTCGGCCTGATGCGCGGAGCCGAAGGCAGCTAAATTTCATCGTCATAATATTACGCCGTTGAAAGTAAGACCCTGAAACACATTCCGGGTGACGGCAAAGCAGAAGGACTAAAACATGAAAGTATTTTACGACGCAGATTGCGATCTGGGCCTGATCAAGGACAAGAAAGTCGCGATTGTTGGTTATGGTAGCCAAGGCCATGCACATGCACAGAATCTGCGCGACAGTGGCGTTGCGGACGTAGCCATTGCGTTGCGTGCTGAATCGGCCACCGCGAAAAAGGCTGAAGCCGCTGGCTTCAAAGTATTGGCAAATGCCGATGCCGCCGCGTGGGCCGATATTTTGATGGTGCTGGCACCTGACGAGCATCAGGCCGCCATTTACGCCGATGACCTGCATGCAAATATGAAGCCCGGCGCGGCGCTTGCCTTTGCCCATGGCCTCAACGTCCATTTCGGCCTTATCGAACCGCGCGCAGACATTGATGTCATCATGATCGCGCCAAAGGGCCCCGGCCATACCGTGCGCAGCGAATATCAAAAAGGCGGTGGCGTGCCTTGCCTTATCGCGGTCGCGCAAAATGCATCGGGCAACGCCCATGACATCGCGCTGGCTTATGCAAGCGGCGTTGGCGGCGGACGCAGCGGTATCATCGAAACCAACTTCCGCGAAGAGTGTGAAACCGATCTGTTCGGTGAACAGGCCGTCCTTTGCGGTGGCATCACGCACCTTATCCAAGCCGGCTTCGAAACGCTCACCGAGGCGGGCTATGCCCCTGAAATGGCGTATTTCGAATGCTTGCACGAAACGAAGCTCATCGTTGACCTTCTATATGAAGGCGGCATCGCCAACATGCGCTATTCCATCTCCAACACCGCAGAATATGGCGACATCACGACTGGCCCGCGCATCATTACCGACGAAACCAAAGCGGAAATGAAGCGCGTTCTTGCGGACATTCAGTCGGGCCGCTTTGTGAAGAACTTCGTTCTGGACAACCGTGCGGGACAACCTGAACTTAAGGCCGCACGCAAGGCTGCTGCCGCGCATCCAATCGAAGCAACTGGCGCAAAACTGCGCGCCATGATGCCTTGGATCGCCAAGAATAAGCTGGTTGATCAAGCCAAAAACTAATCTTCTTGGCATCTTGACAGTTTAAGGGGAGGCATCGACACTGGTGCCTCCCCTTTTTCATGTCTGGAGCAATTTTATGCGCAAGCTTTTATGTGCCCTTCCCCTCTTCGCTGCAGTCCCCCTGATCGCCCAGAGCGCACCACAAACCCCCGGCGCGGTGGATGTCACGCGCGTTACCGCAGGAACGTACAACACCGATCCCGGACACACGCTGATCGGCTGGCGCGTAAGCCATTTCGGTTTCAACGATTATTTTGGCATCTTCGGTGATGCGACGGGGACATTGGTTCTGGACCCTGCAAAGCCAAATGCATCAACGGTCGATATCACTATTCCGGTAGGAAAAGTCACAACCGCGAGCGCGGGCCTCACGGACCATTTGCTTCGTGCTGGCAAAGAAGGCGGCAAAGCGGACTTCTTCGGTCCAGCACCTGCGGACGCAAAATTTGTGTCCAGCAGCGTGGTAGCCAAGGGCACGACAGCCAAAATCACGGGTAACCTGACGCTGAACGGCATTACCAAGCCGGTCGTGCTCGACACGACCTTTTCAGGCGCTGGCAACAATCCGTTCAACAAGAAGCCAACCGTCGGCTTTCATGCCACAACCACCATTAAGCGCAGCGAATTTGGCGTAAGTTACGGCGTTCCGTTCGTATCGGACGAGGTAAAGCTCGACATTAGCGTCGCCTTTGAAAAGTCCAACTAACGATCAAAAATAAAACGCCGCAATTGCACAAAGGGGATATTCTTTCCTCGCCTTGTGCCTTTGCGGCGTCATGTGCATATCTTGCTGGCTAGGCCATGCCGGGGATATAATTAGCCCCGGAAAGCCGCATCCAAAGCAACCTTGGCTGCGCGATACTCGGCCTCAAGCTGATCAACAAATTGTGCCACAGTTTGCACTTCCTTGATCGCGCCGATACCCTGGCCGGAACCCCAAATATCCTTCCAAGCCTTGGCTTCGCTATTGCCGCCCGAACCAAAGTTCATAGTGGAAATATCGCCCTTTGGCAGATTGTTGGGGTCCATCCCTGCGCGCTCGATCGACTGGCGCAGGTAATTGCCGCTGACGCCGGTAAACAGGTCGGAATAAACAATGTCCGCCGCGTTTGCTTCAACGATGTTATCTTTGTAGCGGTCAACAGCATTGGCTTCCTTCGTGGCGATGAACGCGCTGCCGATATAGCCAAAGTCTGCACCCATGGCTTGCGCGGCCAAAACGGACGCACCGTGTGCAATCGATCCAGACAAGGCCACTGGGCCGTCGAACCACTCACGAATTTCGCGCATCAATGCGAAGGGAGAAGTTACGCCAGCGTGGCCGCCAGCGCCTGCAGCAACGGGAATAAGACCATCTGCCCCCTTCTCGATTGCCTTATGCGCGAAACGGTCATTGATGACGTCATGAAACGCAATGCCGCCCCAGCTATGTACGGCCTGGTTTAATTCTTCCTGCGCGCCTAGCGACGTGATCGTGATCGGAACCTGCCATTTCGCGCAGGTCGCCAAATCTTCCTGCAACCGGTTGTTTGACTTATGCACGATCTGGTTCACGGCATAAGGCGCGGCAGGGCGCGTCGGATTATCGCGGTTATGCGCTGCGAGTTCCTCAGTGATCTGGTGCAACCATTCGTCCAGCTGGCTGGCTGGACGCGCATTGAGCGCTGGAAATGAACCGACAACACCGGCCTTGCATTGTGCAATCACCAGCTCTGGGCCGGAAACGATAAAAAGCGGCGATCCAATCACCGGAAGACGAAGATTGTCGAAAATTGCCGGAAGTGCCATGCGCCGAATCCCTTGTTAATTGACCATTTAACACTGGGTTAGCGCCTGCACATTGCGGCTGTCAAATGGGTGGCACGGAACAAGCCATTACGTAAGGTTAGGTGGGCGTGATTTTGGTGCACGCCCGCCTTTAGATCGCCTTACGCGCCGTTGGCGGCGCTCAAAATCGCCCGAACGGACGCGGTTGCGACGTCCCTACTGATCCCGACACCGAACAAAATAGGCCCATCGCCCACGCGGCACTCAACATAGGCTGCAGCGCGTGCGTCGGTGCCGTGGCCGATTGCGTGCTCGCTATAGTCAATGATGTCCAGTGGCCCTCCAAGAGCCTCCTCAAGCGCGTTGGCCAAGCTTGAGATAAGTCCATTGCCGCGACCGCTCACGCTTTGTTCGACGCCATCGATGCGGATGTTGCCTGCGAAGATACGCTCATCCAGTTGGCGCTGGCTTTGGCTTTCGCGGAAGTCGATTAGGCGGAAGCGCCCTTCGCCTTTCAGATGATAGCGTTTTTCAAACGCTTCCCAGATATCGGCGCTGGTCAGTTCACGGCCAGTCGTGTCCGACAGTTCCTGCACCGTCGTGGAAAAATTGGCCTGCATACGCTTTGGCAGTTTGAGGCCGTGGTCCTGCTCGATAACCCATGCAACGCCGCCCTTGCCGCTTTGCGAATTCACGCGGATGACGGCTTCGTATGAGCGCCCCAGATCCGCTGGATCGATCGGCAAGTAAGGAACCCGCCAGATTTCGTCATTTTGCCGTTCGTGCGCGGCGAAACCTTTCTTAATGGCGTCTTGATGCGACCCCGAAAAGGCGGTGAACACCAGTTCGCCAGCATATGGGTGACGCGGATGGACCGGCAGTTGATTGCAATATTCCACGGTCTGGATGACTTCATCGATGTCGCTGAAATCAAGACCGGGGTTCAGCCCTTGCGTATACATGTTCAGCGCCAGCGTGACGAGGTCGACATTGCCCGTCCGTTCCCCATTGCCGAACAGGCAACCTTCAATCCGGTCGCCGCCCGCGAGCAGGCCGAGTTCCGCCGCAGCGATGCCACTGCCCCGGTCATTATGTGGATGCAGGCTGATGACGACAGCATCACGCGCGCTGATATGTTTGCACATCCATTCGATCTGGTCCGCATATACATTGGGCATCGCGGCTTCGATGGTGGCGGGCAAATTCAGGATCAGTGGCTTGGCAGCGGTCGGTTTCAGAACCTCCATCACCGCCTCGCTCACCTCAAGGCTGAATTCGAGCTCTGCAGTGGAGAAGGTTTCGGGGCTATATTCAAAATGCCAGTCGGTTTCGGGGAAGCGCGCGGCTTGCTCCATCAACATATGCGCCCCTTCAACCGCGATGGCCTTCACGCCCGCTTTGTCGAGGTTGAAGACAATGTCGCGCCAAGCAGGGCTGACGGCATTATACAGATGCACAATCGCACGCGGTGCGCCCGCCATGCTTTCAAACGTTTTCTCAATAAGGTCGCGCCGCGACTGCGTCAGGCTCTGGATCGTCACATCATCGGGGATGCTTCCGCTATCGACCAAACCACGGATGAAATCGAAATCCGTCGCACCGGAGCTTGGGAAACCAACTTCGATTTCCTTCACGCCCACTTTCAGGAGAAGATCAAAAAAGCGACGCTTTTTTTCGGCGCCCATCGGGTCGATCAGCGCCTGATTGCCATCGCGCAAGTCGGTGGAAAGCCAGCGTGGCGGAGCGTCTATGGTACGATTTGGCCATTGACGATCGGGCAGGTCAACTTGCGGGAATGCGCGGTATTTACGAGATGGATCGGATAACATCATGTTTTTTGCAACTTCGCTATTGCGCCCATCATATGGGCTGTAAGACTTGGCGGGGTTTCATGAAGCCCTTAGGCGGCCTGCCGAACGATGCCGACATCAAGCGCACGCCTAAGGGCGTGTAAGTCGTAGAAGAAGCAAGGTCGCGTTATGCAAAGACATTATGTTGCGGCGATAGCCATTCAAAGCAACATTCGTCCAGTATAAAATTTATGCGCATTCATTTAGTTGCCAACCAAATGGCATCGCACGCACTATCGAGATCGTCGAAGCATGCGCTGCTGTGGAAAGGGTCACGCTGGTTTAGTGACATGCGTGGTGACGTTCGCCGCAACACGGCCCGTAATGCCGACGTCAGCAAGTCGATACGCTGAACGGCGTCAAATCGTGCGCGCGATTGGCAACGGGCGCGGTCGAAGTCTCGAAAAATGGCATCGACGCGGTAGGCCACAAGTTCATTATACCGGCGGTGCGGTCCCCGATGCAGTGGCAAGCCCGAGCGTATGGCCGCCCCTTCCGTCGCTGGCAAAAACACGCCATTGTGTTCAAACTGACGGGCGTCAAATCCGTGGAACGACAGAGCATCAAAGTGCGCGGCAAATGCCCGACCGGCAAAGACGCCGACAGGAATGATATGATGTGATTGATGATGCAACGGAGCCGCCGCGCGTGCGAGTCTGGGAAAAGTGTGCATCTTGCCTCCGCCGACCATAGCCGCGGGCCCAAATTGCGCGACTCATATGTTATTGGACGGATTTTATGGCCTCGTTACGGTTAACTAAGCATGCATTGACTTTGCCCTGATCGGGGCTGGGCGTCACAACAACAACCTCATCTGTATGCAAGCCCGGCAGATCAAGGGCGCGATCATATGCCCCTTGCGTGGCAAGGTCGTGCACCAGGCGCACCACATAACGCATGGCTTCATGCATCGGCAGCTGCGGATGCGTGAAGCTAAGTTCCTGATCACATAGCCACGCCAACCCTGTTGTTTGCAAAGTACCGATCGTCGACATATCAAAGCCAACGCACAACAATGCAGGAAAGGCAGCGCCTTGGGCATATTGCGCCACAGCTTCTGCGTAATAATCATATCCGGAAACAACCGCCGCCGGAGACCAGAACACGGCCTTGATACCCAAGTTGCTACCCAGAACGTCGCCAAGCTCCAGCATAGCCTTCACTATTGCCGGAACAATGCGGCCAGATGCGACTGCTGGACCCAAATCGATGTGGACCGCAGACTGAATATCCGACAAATCAGCGTTGCAAAAAATGTGGTGCGTTGTCGCTGGTGCAGGGCACGACTGTAACGCATAGGTAAATGCAACGCCGCTAAATAGCAGACTGCCCGATGCGCTCGCCCGGTTACTGCCGTCATCGAAGGTGATGCCAAGCCGGTCGAAATCGACGGATCGCCACATTTCTCTCAAATCGGCGAAGCTAACTGCCGAAAGTAATGAAATAACCGACATACGATCTTCCAATCGAAGTTCCTTTTTTGTTCGTATTGGTCGAAACAAAAAGGTTCAAGCGATTTTGCGACGACACATGGTCAACGCGGCATAGCGTATTAAATTTCGACTTGGCTTCCCAGTTCGACCACCCGATTGCTGGGTAGCTTAAAGAACTCCATGGCGTTTGCCGCATTGCGCAACATCCATGCGAAAATCTTTTCGCGCCAGATCGCCATGCCGGGAATCTTCGAAGCAATCAGCGTCTGCCGCGACAGGAAGAAGCTGGTGTGCATCATGTCGAACTTTGGACCGCACAGATCGACCATATCGAGGGTCGCAGGGACATTGGTCTCTTCCAAAAAGCCAAAGCGCATTTTGACGCGATAGAAACCTTCACCAAGGTCTTTGCAGATAATCCGTTCGCCGGTTTCGACGAAGGGGACATCCTCAATTTGCACCGTGAGAATGATGACGCGTTCATGCAAAATGCGGTTGTGCTTGATATTATGCAGCAACGCCGACGGAACGCCACTCGCGGCCGAAGCCATGAATATTGCTGTGCCCGGAACCCGCGTCGCGCTGTTTGCAGCCGATTTGATGAAGATTTCCATCGGCATGGTGCTTTCGGCCATACGCTCGCGCATCAGTGCGCGGCCACGTGACCATGTCGTCAGCAAGGTGAAGATCACCAAGCCAATCAACAGCGGCACCCAGCCACCCGAAGGAACCTTGAGCAGGTTTGCGCCGAAATAGGCAAAGTCGACGATGAAGAACAACGCCAAGATCGGAATGGCTTTCCACTTTGGCCATTTCCACAGCGACAACAGCACGACCGCGATCAGGCAGGTATCAATAAACATCGCACCGGTAACCGCGATACCATAAGCAGCGGCAAGGTTTGACGAAGACTGGAAGAACAACACCAGCAAGAGGACCATCACCGCCAGCCCCCAGTTGATGGCCGGAATGTAAATCTGGCCCGCGGCTTTTTCGCTGGTGTGCAAAATGCTCAAGCGCGGCATGAAGCCCAATTGAATGGCTTGCTGGGTCAGCGAGAAAGCACCCGAAATCACGGCTTGGCTGGCAATAATCGCGGCCAAGATCGTCAATATGATAACGGGCGTGCTAATGATGTCAGGCACCATCAGGAAGAACGGGTCACGAATGGCCAGCTGGGCTTCCTCAGGCGTCATCGACAAGATCATCGCCCCCTGCCCCATATAGTTCAGCATCAACGCTGGCAGAACAAAGAACAGCCAGCTGAACTTGATTGGGCGCCGTCCAAAATGCCCCATATCGGCGTAGAGCGCTTCGGCGCCGGTAACGGCAAGCACCACAGTACCCATCGCGACAAACGCGCGGAAGCCATCAACGTAAAAGAAATAAAAGGCGTTCAGCGGGTTCAGAACATCCAAAATGATCAACGGCATCTTTGTCAGATGCATAATGCCTAGGCCCGCCAGCGTTGCGAAATAGACCAGCATGATCGGCCCGAACCATGCGCCAACCTTGGCCGTGCCGCGCGACTGGAACGCAAACAGTCCACCGATAATCACGATCGATATGGGCAGGATCCACGCGCTAAAACCTTGGCTGACATATTTCAGACCTTCCGCCGCCGACAGGATCGACATCGCCGGCGTAATCATGGAGTCGCCATAGAAAAGGGCAGTTGCAAAAACGCCCAGCATCACGAAGGGCGCGGTCCATTTTGCGCCCGCAGTCTGCCGGTTAATCAGCGCGAGAAGGGCAAGGCTTCCGCCCTCGCCCTTGTTGTCCGCCTTCATGATCGTGAAGACATATTTGAATGTCACAACGATCATCATCGACCAGAATACGAGGCTTAGAACGCCATTGATATGCGTTGGATCTGGCGTGATAGGATGATGGCCAGCGAATGTTTCGCGAAACGCATAAATCGGGCTCGTCCCGATGTCGCCGAATACAACGCCAACTGTGCCAACGCACAAAGCGAGCAAAGACCCCTTTGGGGCATGACTTGCATGATGATCTTGCTCGCTATGACCAAAATCGTCTGCGGCTTGCGGTCCAACCATTTCGTTTCCCCGGCGTTTCCCCCGATTGCCCCTAGAAGCAGTCAGGACGCGCGCATTAGCATGGCCATCACCCCTTCACAACAAAGCAATAAAGCCCGTCATTGGCAGCAAAAACAATTTATATCAGTTACTTATCTGCATTAGCCGCTTGGGCATTAGCGGCCTGCGCCTGCAATGCCTTCGCCGCTTGCAGTTGCGACTCAATCCGTGCCTTCCACTTGGCTTGCGGTGTCGCCAGTGACACGGTCTTGTCCCAGAGCAAAATGGCCCCGTCGAGGTCACCGGCAAAGAGCCGCGCGAGCCCCGCGAAATAATATGGCGCAGGATAATTGGGCCGGATTGCCCGCGCCTTATCAAATGCCAATTGCGCCGGTGGCGACATCTGGCCTTCGCTTGCGAGCATCAGCTGCAAACCCAATGCGGACCACAAATCAGGGTTGTTCGGGTCTTTGCGCAACCCCGCTTGAATATAGGATGCCGACAGCGTGTAATCGCCCTGCTTGGCAAATGAGTCCGCCGTAACAAGCCAGCGTTTTGCGCTGCCAAAGCTTTGGTCCATATCAGCCCGTATGTCGACAAGCTCGATCGCTGCGCCTTCGCTTGCCGCCAGTGGCTTGGCAGGTGACGATGGTGTCGTGGGCCGTCCCTGAAGCGCATATCCCGTCATGCCCAATAGAACGACGGCAGCGGCAATCTGCCACAAGCCTTTCGACGATCGGACATTCCAGACGAGCACGGCCAAGCTAATGATGGCCAAAATACCAAGTGCGAACCAACCGTTCATGCGCCCCTCCGGAACAGTCCGCGGGCCAGCCATATGCCAGCGATCAGGACCAATAAGGGCGTTAGCCAAAGCAGCAGCCCTGCCCCCTTCATATCAGGTTCGAAGCTGACCCATTCACCGTAGCGCGCGATCATCCAGCCACGAATGGCCTCGGGCTTTTGCCCCGCTGCAATTTGTTGTCGCACCTCCGCGCGCATCGTACCCGCCATGTGCGCGTCACTATCGGCGATCGATTGGCCCTGACATTGAATGCAGCGCAAGCTGTGCATCAACTTGGTGGCCTCCGCTTCCTGTGCGGGATCAGGCAGCTGACGGTTCGCCAATGCGGGCGTGGGGCCGCTGCCTTGCGCGAACACGGGTGTTGCAAGCATCAGGCATATGAGTGCGAGCATTCTCATTTCGCGGCGTTCACTTTTTCAATCAGCATCGGGACATGTTCAGCCCGGATATCACCGATATGCTGATATAATATCGTGCCATCACCGCCGATGACATAAGTTTCCGGAACCCCTGACGATCCAAGCTTAAGCTGCACAGCCATTTCGCTGTCCGATCCAATCCGCCGAAACGGGTTGCCAAATTCGCTCAAGAACGCTGCGACGTCCTCGGGCCTGTCGCGAATGGCGATGGCGTCAATTTCGACACCTGCCTTTTTCAACGCGTCAAGATACGGCGCTTCCGCCTTGCACGGTAGGCACCAACTGGCAAAAATGTTCAGCAAACGGGGCTTTCCGTCGGCCATATCGGCGCTGGCCAAGCCTTCGACTCCCGCCGTTGCGGCAGGCAATGAAAATGCTGGCAGCTTTTGGCCAATCATCGCCGAATGCACTTGATCGTCTTTGGGAACGGCCAGGCCATAAATGGCCAGCCCACCTATAAAAGCGACCACCGCAAGCGGGATCCACAGAAGCCAGGGCCGGTTCATGCCGTCTGCCACTTGTTTTTAGCAGGCTTTTTCGCGCGCCGGAACATGCGGCCAAGCAGCGCAATGATGCCACCGACCGCGATCAGCAGTCCGCCATACCAGATGAACGACACAAAGGGTTTCCACCACAAGCGCACTTGCCAGCGGCCATCGCCCTCTTGGTCAGGCTGCGCAATGACCGCATAAAGTTGGCCATTCCAACGGGTCAGCAATGCCGCCTCACTGGTTTGCATTTCGGGTTTGAAAAACTGACGTGATTGCGGACGAAGCACGAACGCATTGCCATTTTTTACGGCATGCATCTGGCCTTCAACTGCGACCCAATTGTCCCCGACAACAGGATTGACGTCGTCGAGCTTCACTTGCCAGCCCGCGACTTGCGCGCTTTCACCCGGGGCAAGCGCGGTCAATGTTTCTGATGAAAATCCGGACTCTGCCGCCATGCCGAAAACGCTGATGGCAATGCCGAAATGCGCGATGACCATACCGAATACCGGCAATGGCGTGCGCAGCAATTTGCGGCCGCGTAAGGGCAGCCAAGCGGCGACAGCCAGTGCCAATGACAAGGCGATCCCAAGCAATGGGAAAGCCCAATGTCCGGCGCGAATTTCCACACAGCGATGCCGCTCCACAACAAAATTGCAGCCGCCCCGATAAGCCAATATTTCAACCGCTTGAGATCATCACGACGCCAGCGCAGCATCGGGCCAATCAAAAGGGCAAGCATCAACAGAACAGCGATAGGCACCGTTGCCTTGTTAAAATAGGGCGGGCCAACCGAAATTTTGTCGCCCATCGCTTCGGCCGCAAGCGGGTACAGCGTGCCAATGAGCACCACGGCAAGGATGACGCTGAGGAAGATATTGTTCGCAACAATGCCGCCTTCGCGGCTGATGAGCTGAAATTGCTCACCTTGTTTGACCGAACCAATGCGTAATGCAAAGATTACAAATGCAAGGCTCGTGTAAAGCAACATCAAGGCAAGAATGAACGATCCACGCTCTGGATCGACAGCAAATGCGTGGACGCTCGTCAAAATGCCCGACCGCACCAAGAACGTTCCAGCCATCGACATTGCAAATGCCACGAGCGCCAGCATGATCGTCCATGCGCGCAAAGCGTTTCGGGTCGCAAGGACGCTGACCGAATGCAGAAGCGCGGTCGCCGCAAGCCATGGTAGCAGCGATGCGTTTTCAACGGGGTCCCAGAACCACCAGCCACCCCAGCCAAGCTCATAATAGGCCCAATAGCTGCCGGCGGTGATACCTATGGTCAGGAATATCCACGCCGCCAACACCCAAGGCCGCATCGCACGCGCAAAGGCTGGCCCAACCTGATTGGTCAGCAGTGCGCCCACGGCAAAGGAAAAGGCGATCGAAAGCCCCACATAACCAAAATATAAAGTCGGCGGATGGAACGCGAGGCCGACATCCTGTAGCAATGGATTCAGCCCATTCCCTTCAACAGGCGCAGGGACGAGGCGCTCGAATGGGTTAGATGCAAACAAAAGGAACGCAAAAAAGCCAAGGGCAATGAATGCCTGCACCGCCAGCGTGGCATTGAGCGTTTTGGACTCAATCCGCTTTTCCAGCAGCGCAATCGCAGCGCCGGATACCGACAGAACCGAGACCCACAGCAGCATGGAGCCTTCATGATTGCCCCATGTGCCCGCAAGCTTGAAAATCAGTGGTTTATCAATGTGGCTATTGCTGGCGACCAGCAACACCGACAGGTCGGTGACGTAAAACAGCCACATCAGCGCAAGAAACGCAAAGGCGCATAAGGTACCTTGGACATAAGCCGCAGGCTGGATGAGCGGCACAAGCTGCCCTGCACCGCCGCGCAACAATGTCATGCCGCCCACAAGCTGCAGCAGCGCCATTGCGGCGCCCAGCCACAATGCGGCAAGTCCTGCCTCTGCCATCATGTCAAAGCCTTCATTTTGAAAGCGTGTCCTTTGTGTGTTCTGCGGAATTCATGTCGATGTCCGCCAGTTCTTTGGGCACATAATTTTCGTCATGCTTCGCCAACAAGCTGTCCGCGATAAAGATACCGTCGGGGCCAAGCCGGCCATCTGCAACGACACCAGATCCTTCAACGAATAGATCGGGCGTAATGCCGCGATAGGCGACCTTTTGCGTTTTATCCTTGTCCTGCACCGTAAAGCTAATCGAAACGCCATCGGGCGCGCGGACGATTGAACCCTTTTGCACCATTCCGCCAAGCCGGATGGCCTTACCCGGCGCAACATTGGCACTGGCCAAGGTGGTGGGCGTGTAAAAATACGACGCTTCTTCCCGCAAAGCCGCCGCCGCGATCAGGCCAGCCCCTATCAAGGCGAAAACCGCAATGACGGCAAGCAGCAGACGTTGATGCTTGGGCTTCATGGCTGTTGCCTCAATTCATCTGCCGATGCCTCTGCGCGACGCATGGCGAGATAGCTGGCGATCACCAGCCAGCTGATGCCAACGCCAGTCACGACAAACGACGCGATGATGAACGGTGCGTGCGGCATCAATAGTCCGCCATCCGGCGCATACGCGCCTCAATCCGCATTTCAGCCAGCGCAGTGCGCATCCGCATCAAAACCAACGCGCCGAACAACAGGCTGAAGCCCGCAACGGAAACAAAAAGCGGCACCAGATAGGCTTGATCGATGGAAGAGCCGCCCAAGGTGATGCTCGCCTTTTGGTGCTGGCTTTCCCACCAGATGACGGATCGGTTGATGATCGGAATGTTGACGGCACCGATGATGCCGAAAACGGCGGCAACGCGGCTCGTATCGCCCTTCTCGCTCGATGCGTTCGAAAGCGCGATATATCCAAGATATAGGAAAAACAGCACCAGCATGGATGTCAGCCGGCCATCCCACACCCACCATGTGCCCCATGTTGGCCTGCCCCAAATCGACCCGGTGATCAGGCAAATCGCCGCAAAGGTCGCGCCGGGGACCGCAATTGCGCGCGCGGACACGCCAGCAAGCGGATGACGCCAGACCAGCTGAACGATGCTCGCAATCGCAATGCCAGTCCATCCGCCCATACCCAGCCAAGCGGAGGGCACATGTACAAATATAATCTTTACGGTGTCGCCCATGAGGCGCTCAGTCGGCGTGAAGAACACACCCCACAGGCACGCACCAAGGGTCAATGCGATGCCCAGCCACAACAGCCAAGGCGTGAGTGGCTTTGCAATACGCAAAAAGCGGGCAGGATTGGCGAAACGATGCATAAGTCGGCGACGCATCTAGCACCGCCAAAGCGTTACGCCAATGGATTCGGCATCAGCGGCCAATAAGCTTCTGTGCCATATTGTCGGCGACTTCCGCCGGTGTCTTGCCGGTCGAATCGCTTTCATTCCAGATTGCCGCCAATCGGCCTGCAATGGCATCAATACGCCGGTTAATCTCGGCATCGTCAGCATTTTCGATATGGCGCAGCACATTGATAATACCGCCTGCGTTAATGACATAATCCGGCGCATATAAAATACCGCGGTCGGCGAGCATCCGACCTTCAGGGCCGGTTGCCAGCTGGTTGTTTGCACCACCGGCAACGGCGCGCACTTTGAGCGCTGCTACACTGGATTCGGTCAACACGGCACCAAGCGCGCATGGGCTAAACACATCGGCTTCCACCGTCATAATGGCATCCGCAGCAACACTTTGCCCACCCAGTTCCCGCGCAAGATCTGCAGCGCGCTGCGCGTCAACATCTGCGAGGGTCAGCTTGGCGCCCTCTGCCGCCAGATAACGCGCGAGCCCGCCACCGACGCTGCCGACGCCCTGAATGGCCACATGGACGCCATGAAGGTCATCGGTGCCAAGCGCATGCTTGACCGCTGCCTTGACGCCTAGAAACACGCCACGCGCTGTATATGGACCCGGATCACCACCTTGGTCCGGAAGTCCGGCAACATGCGGGGTAACTTTGGAAACGGCGACCATGTCCGCTTCGGAAATGCCCACATCCTGCGCCGTGATATATTTGCCACCGAGCGAGTCGACCGCACGTGCAAATGCCTCAAGCAATTCTGGCGGCTTTGCCCGCTGCGGATTCGCCAAAATGACGGCTTTACCGCCACCGGCCGAAAGCCCTGCCATTGCGTTTTTATAGCTCATGCCGCGCGATAAACGGAGTGCGTCGGTGATCGCCGCCTGGGAGTCGGCATAATGCCAGAAACGCGTTCCACCCGCTGCGGGCCCCAAATGGGTAGAGTGCACGGCAATAACGGCCTTGAGCCCTGTCGCACGGTCATCGAACACATGGACCGATTCATGCGAGTCAAAATCTGGCAAATCCCAAATAGCGGGCATCTCGTCACTCCCAAATACGGACGAATTTAACCCAACGACAGTCGGAATCAAATTACACATCCACGTAATAATATTACGCAATGCGAATGTCACTCGGATTATGCGGGTGGGGAATAAATGGGGCGACCGAGGGGTCTCGAACCCCCGACCTCTGGTACCACAAACCAGCGCTCTAACCAACTGAGCTACGGTCGCCATAGCGCCACTAAGGCAGGCGCGTTCCTATACTTTGGCCTTAAGATTATCACATGCCGGGCGTCAACCCGGCACGCTGATTATCTTACTTCTTGAGGCTAAGGCCACCAAAGCGCTTGTTAAACTGCGCAACGCGGCCGCCTGTGTCGAGCATACGGCCCGAACCACCGGTCCATGCAGGGTGCGAAGTTGGGTCAATATCCAGAGCCAACGTGTCGCCTTCCTTGCCCCAGGTGGAGCGTGTTTCGAAGACGGTACCATCGGTCATCTGCACCTTGATCATGTGATAATCGGGGTGAATGTCGGGTTTCATACATAATTCCTTTGTTCAGCAACCGGTTTCCGACCGGACGCCCTAAATTCGGAAGCGCCGCGCATAGCGGTGGACGCACGTTATAGCAAGATTCAATTATCCGCGAATATCATCAAGCGGGAGGATCGGCGATCATGGCCATAAATTCCGCTTCCGCCGCGACCTGATCACCAATCATCGCACGACCGGCGAATTTGCAGACACGCGGACGCTTTTGCACAAATTCGACATTTAGATGCAGCAGGCAACCTGGCTCAACGGGTGCACGGAACTTGGCATTGTCGATCGACATGAAATATACCAGCTTGCCCGAACCAATCAACCCAAGGCTCTCCATTGCCAAAACGCCAGCCGCTTGGGCCAGCGCTTCGACAATCAGCACGCCGGGCATGATGGGCCTTCCAGGGAAATGCCCCTGAAAAAACCCTTCATTGATCGTTACGGCCTTGATTGCGCTTATGCGTTCATCAGGGATAAGCTGTTCAACACGGTCAACCAGCAACATCGGGTATCGGTGCGGAAGCACCGACATAACCCGGCGGACGTCATAGTTGCTAAAATCAGCTTCGCTCATTCCGCTTAGCGGCTTTCAGGCTGTGCGGCAGCGGTAGCTGGTGCAGCGGCGCGTGGCTGAGCTGCGGCGGCCTGAGCGGCTTGCATCTGCGCAGCGTTGTTAATCAACTGCTGTATTTGCTGATACAATGCGCCAACCGGACGCGATGGACGCCAGCCAGCAGGTGGTGTGATTGCTGCTGCTGGAATCGTCTTATCCAATTCAGCAGTAATCGCAGGCGTTACGTCAACGGCTTCAGGTGCCCAAACAAATGCGTCCGGTGACAAAATGACGTTGATTTTCTTTGCAGCAATAACCGCCTGCTGCGCTGCGTCATACTTCAAAGCGATCTGCTCGACAGCATAAAGCTGTGCCAAGATAATCGGTTCTTGAAGCGTATTGATTTCCTTTTGCTTGGCATCAATCTGCGCCAGCAAAGGGTTTTTCGCTTTAATTGCAACGTCGAGCTCAGCTTGCGTCAGCTCTTTATCCTTATTGGTATCGAGCTGCACATTCATGCTGTTGATTTCCTGACGCTTCGCCTGCATCTGCTGAACGACGGATGCGTATTGCGTGCCGATCTGCTGATACGCAGTGCCGAGCGCCTTCGAACGGGCAATAGCGACCGCTGTTTCGGCGGTTGCAATGCCGGATACCTGAGCCGTTGCAGGAACAGCAATGGCTGTTGCAGACAAAAGAGCTGCCACGATGGCGGTGTTACGAATTTTCATTAGAATTGAGTCCCTACGTTAAATGTAAATAATTTGGTGTCGTCGCCGGGCTGTTTTAGCAGCGCACGGGCAATATCAATCCGGAACGGACCAAAGGGTGAGTTCCAGTTTACGCCAAAACCAACCGACATACGCGGTTTCCATGTATCGCCAAAGAACCGCTCTTCGAAACGCAACGCCGCTATGCGTGCCGATCCATCATCATTGGTGGCTGTAGTCGACGTCTGCAATGTCCCCATGAAGTCAACAAAATAATATAGCGGCGCACCTTGCGTGCCATCAGACAATATTTCGCGTTGCGGAACCGTCTGCAATACAGGACGGGTCACGTCAAAAACCGAACCAACATCGAGGAACACAGATGGGCGCAGACCCAATTCCTTGGCGCCACTGCCCAGCGGAATCTGAAGCTCCGCACGACCCATATAATAGAACCGACCGCCGATGGCATCGTCCTGAATCTGGTTCCGATCGGTCAATGGCGTATTCACGGCTACGCCGTTGACGATATCCCCCTGAAAGAACACGCGCTGTACCCGTGGACCGATGCCACGAATATCAAACCCGCGCATCTGTGGCTCGCCGAGGTAGAAGCGATCGGTCAAACGGACGTCATCAATACCCAATGACTCAAGGCCGCGGCTTTCGAGCGGGTGGATATACCCACCCTCCAACGAGAGACCGAGCACGAAGTTACCAAATGGTTTCCAATATTTGTCGGCGTTAATGCGTGTCTTTACATATTTGACGCTGCCGCCAAGTCCCGCAAAATCCTGACTGATACCAGCGCTCTGGCCGCGCGTTGGGCGCAAGCGGTTATCGCGATCATCATATAGTAAGGTGTAACCTAGCGATGATGTCAACCGCTTACCAATGGCATCGCATAAGAAGCGACCCGCAACGATTGGGTCGCAAGATGCAGGTAGCGGACCTGTGCCATCAGGGTCAGTGAAAAACGTGTTCTCATCCAACGAAATATCATCCTGGCTCAAGCCATAGCGTGTCTGGAAATAGATATATTCGTTCACCGGCACACCAACGCGCAGCTGGAACCCGGTGGTTGCCTGCTGATAGGTCGTGTTGCGTTGATTGTTGAAAAAGTTGAAACTGTTCAAATCGCGACGGAAGATATCGCCGGACACCGCAATCGAACGGTCGAACAGATATGGTTCGGTAAACCCGATTTCAGCGGATTTCGAATAGGATGAATATGAGATATTCGTGCGCAATTCCTGGCCAAGACCGCGGAAGTTCCGCTGCCTTATGGAACCTTGGAAAATGAAGTTTTCGATCGACGAGAACCCAGCCGAAAGCGACAATTCGCCGGTTGCCTTTTCCTCGACATTGGACGTCAGCACGATGCGATCAGGCGCGCTGCCTTGTGTTTGCTCGACTTCAAGCTCTTCTTGGAAATATCCAAGTGACTTGATGCGTTCTGCGGTGCGCTTCACCTGAATGCTGTTAAACGCATCACCTTCGTTCAAACGAAACTCACGGCGAACCACCTTGTCTTGAGTCAGCGTGTTGCCGTTAATGTCGATACGCTCAACGAACACCCGCGGCGATTCCGCCACGTTGAACGTGATACCCATCGTCAGCGTTTCTTTGTCGCGCTGAAAATCAGGGTTCACGTCGGCAAACGCATAACCGAATAGACCCGCGGTTTCCGACAGGCTTTCGACGGTATCTTCGACCATCTTGGCGTCGTACCAATCGCCCTTTTTCATGCGCAATGTCGTTGTAAGCCGCGCCGAATCGAAATCGCGGATTTGGCTTTCAACCTTCACATCGCCGAATTTGTAGCGGTCGCCTTCTTCCACCACATAAGTGATGATGAAATCCTGCTTATCGGGCGTCAGTTCCGCAATAGCGGATACCACGCGGAAATCGGCATAGCCTTGCGTCAGATAAAATTGGCGCAGCTTTTGTTGGTCAAATGCCAAACGGTCAGGGTCATAGCTGGTGCCTGAGCTGAAGAAGCGGTAAAAACGTGATTGCTTCGTGACCATTTCGCCACGCAGTTCACCATCGGAGAACTTTTCGTTGCCGATGATGTTGATCTGCTGCACTTTTGATTTCGGGCCTTCGGTGATTTCGAAGACGATATCGACGCGGTTCTGATCCAACTGGACCAGCTTGGGTTCGACCACCGCAGCAAAGCGTCCCTGACGCTTGTACAGTTCGACAATGCGCGCAACGTCTGCGCGGACTTTCGAACGCGAGTAAATCTGGCGAGGCGCCAGCTTGATTTCGGGCTCGATCTTGTCATTCTTGATACGCTTGTTGCCTTCAAGGATGATCCGGTTCACCACGGGGTTTTCGCGTACTTCAATGACAACCGCGCCCGAATTGTTACGCACGGCGACGTCAGCAAACAATTCAGTCGCGTATAAATCTTTCAAGGCTTGGTCGGCAGTAACCTGAGTCCAAGGCTGTCCTGTCCGCAAGCGGATGTACGACCGGACTGTATCGGCCTCGAGTCGCTGTGTACCGACAACGGTAATGGACTTGATTTGATCGACCGCAGCTGGCGTAACTGGCTCAGCGGCCGGTGCCGGTGGCGTAGCTTGCGCAAACGCAGGCGTCATCGTGCCAGACGCCGCAAGGGCCGTCGAGCCCATCAAAAAAATGCCAACGCTTTTGAGGTTGCCGAAAGGTCTACTTTTCATTGTCATCCGATCTGATGTCCGGCCCCCACCGGGAGTTGGCTTATTGCCGCTAAAACGGTTTTGCGTCCCTGCCCCATGCAGCGTCCGCAATCAAGTATGCAATGCCTTCAGCCGCTTTCAAAAAGCCCGAAAGACCTAAGATCATTAAATGTCACCATAAGCATAAACGCCGCTAGCATCACAAAACCTGCACGAAAAGCCCACTCCTGCACCTGCGGTGTTGCGGGGCGCCTGCGTATCGCCTCAATTCCGTAAAGCAAAAGATGTCCTCCATCGAGCATGGGAATTGGCAGCAAATTGATGAACCCCAAGTTAATCGAGATGAGCGCCGCAAGGCTTATGAACGTCAAAATGCCAAGGCTCATTGCTTCGCCTGAAACTTTTGCGATTTTCAACGGCCCACCAAGTTCGGAAAGCGGACGCCGGCCCGAAATAATCTGCCCAAGGCCAATCATCTGCTGACGCAAAACATTGCCCGTTTGCAAGACAGCGGCCCCGGGCGCCTCCAATATCCCGACTTCGCGGGTTTCAACCTTGCTCGCGCCAACGCCGATGCGCCCGATACGGTATTCGTTACCAAAGCGATCGACTTCTTTCACTTCGGCCACGACCGCTTCTTTTGCCAGCCGCGCACCATTGCGTTCGATTTCGATGGTAACGCGCTCACCGGGGATCATGATGGTCTCGTTGGCCATCTGGTCAAAGGTTTCGATGCTGCGTCCATTGAATTTTACTACGCGGTCCCCTGGCATCAGACCGGCGACGGCAGCAGGGCTTCCGGGCTGAACCACATCCAATACCGGCGGTGTAACCGACTTCCCGAATGCCAGCAGAAAGCCCATGAAGATCAATATCGCGAGCAAGAAGTTCACCGCAGGGCCAGCAAACACGATCAACGCGCGCTGCCACAGCGTCTTGGATTGAAAAGTCTGGTTGCGTTCGGCCTCGGGCAGCTGTCGCCAGCTGTCATCGGCTTGGCTGGACGGGTTCATGTCACCTGCAAACTGAACAAATCCGCCCAATGGCAACAATCCGATGCGCCACAGCGTGCCGCGTTTGTCGACCCTGCCCCAAATTTGTGGGCCAAAGCCGATGGAGAATTTGTCGGCCTTCACACCGAACCAGCGGCCGACGAAATAATGCCCCATTTCATGCACAACGACCAAAGACCCGATCAGCGCAATGAACGCGATCAGGGTCAAAAAGATATTGGGTGATTCAGTTGCCACGCGTCAATGTCTCCAATTCGTGCCGCGCATAAATCCGCGCATCTGCATCTATGCTGAACAGATCGTCCAGATGTGTGGGCGCAGCCGGTGCATAGGCTGTCAATGTTGCCTCCACCACATTTGCGATGTCCAGAAAGCCAATCTGGCCGTTCAAAAACGCTTCGACGGCCACTTCATTGGCGGCGTTCAGGATAGCCGGCTTCGCGCCGCCCTCGGTAATCGCCGCGCGTGCCAAGCGGAGCGCGGGAAAGCGCACAATGTCGGGCTGCTCAAACGTCAGCTGACCGATGGTCGCAAGGTCCAGCGGCTTGCAGTTCGTTGCGATACGTTCGGGCCATGCCAGCGCGCTGGCGATGGGTATACGCATGTCCGGCGAACCCAGCTGCGCCAGCGTCGAACAATCGTCATACTCCACCATCGAATGGATGACCGATTGCGGATGAACCAAAATGTCGAGCTTATCGAGCCCGACGGGAAACAGATGATATGCCTCAATCAGTTCAAGGCCCTTGTTCATCATCGTCGCGGAATCGACGCTTATCTTTGCGCCCATGTCCCAATTGGGATGCGCGACGGCCTGCGCCGGTGTAACGTCACGCATCTGGTCAAGCGAGAACGACCGAAACGGCCCGCCGCTTGCGGTCAGCGTGATTTTGCGCACATGTTCCAGCTTGCTTCCGGCAAGGCACTGGAAAATCGCATTATGCTCGCTATCCACGGGCAATAACGATGCCCCGGACCGCCGCACCGCGGCCATCATCAGCGCGCCCGCCGAAACCAGCGCTTCTTTATTGGCAAGCGCAACGGTTTTGCCCGCCTGTATCGCGGCCATGGTGGGCGGCAGTCCAGCGCAGCCCACGATTGATGCCATCGTCCAGTCGACATCACGCTGCGCCGCCTCGACGAGCGCCTGCGCGCCTGCAGCTGCTTCGATGCCCGTGCCTTGCAGCGCATCTTTCAGCGCGGGATAGGCAGCCTCATCAGCGACCACCGCCAGCTCTGCGCCAAATTCGATGGCAAGCTTTGCAAGCGCGGAAGCACTGCCATTGGCGGTTAGGGCAACGACGCGATTGGCATCACGATGCTGACGCACGAGATCGAGGGTGGAGAGCCCCACAGAGCCAGTGGCCCCAAATATCGAAACGCTGCGTGTCATCGCTAACTGCCCATTGCGCTTTGCGATATGGTGATCAGCCCGGCGACAAATGCGACGGCAATCAAACCGTCGGTCCGATCAAACAAGCCACCATGACCGGGGATAAGCCCTCCGGAGTCCTTTACCCCTGCCCGTCGTTTCATCCAGCTTTCGAAAAAATCACCGATTTGTGCAACAACAGCAAGTGCAGCGCCGGTCAAGGCAAGGCGCTGCCAACCATAGGTCAGGTAAACATCGCCATCGCCCGCGTTGCCGCCCCTGAATGCGTAAATCGCGGCCTGAATAGCAATCATCATCAAGCCAGCGCCAATCATACCACCCAGCAAACCAGACCATGTTTTCGACGGGCTGATGCGCGGCGCGATTTTTGGCCCGCTTAATGTCCGCCCGGCGAAATATGCGCCGACATCGGTGCCGATGACACCGGCGATGAGCATGATCGTGGGCGTCATTCCAAAAAACGGCGCGCTAAACAGCAATAAAGTAAAGCAAGCCAGCGCAACGTACAAAAGCCCGCCAGCAAGCCAGATGATGCGCACGGGCACATTGCGGGCAAACGCAAGTGCGAGCTTTGCAAATTCCCAATACACGCCCAATCCGACCAGAACGATCAGCGCCATAAACGCATAGCCACCCAGCCAGATCGCGCCGATAGCCACCGACATCATGGCAACGCTCGACAATGTCCGCACGCCCAAATCGGAACGCGGCTTCAGCAACGGAACGACCTTATCGTTCATCGGCCACCGTAACGTCGCTCACGAGTCGAAAACTCTGTCAAAGCCTGGGCAAGCTCATCCTTGCTGAAATCGGGCCACAGCGTGTCTGTAAACCAGAACTCTGCATAGGCTGCCTGCCACAGCATGAAGTTCGACAACCGTTGCTCGCCCGATGTCCGGATCAAAAGGTCTAACGGAGGCAGCCCAGCGGTGTCCAAATGGGCTTCGATAGACTCCGCCGTAATGTCACCCTGCGCAGCGGCGGAACGGGCCGCGCGCACAAGTTCATCCTGCGCGCCATAATTCAACGCAACGGCCAGCGTCGTACGCGTGTTCTTTGACGTTCGCGCAATCGATTCTTCAAGCATCTCCACAATATCGGGCGCTAATGCTTTGTAATTGCCTATTATCTTTAAACGAACATCATTGGCTGCAAATTCATCGAGATCAGATTTGATGAATTCGCGCATCAACCCCATCAGGTCGCTGATTTCATCTTCGGGACGTTTCCAATTCTCGCTCGAAAACGCATAGAGGGTAAGTGTTTCCAAACCCAACTCACCCGCTGCACGCACGATTTTGCGAACGGTCTCAACGCCCCTTTTGTGCCCCATTGCCCGCGGCAACATGCGTTTTTTCGCCCAGCGCCCGTTGCCATCCATAATGATGGCCACATGCCGCGGCAATTTTCCAGTGCCGGCCTCAATGCGCTCAGTTTGGGAAGCGGTGGTCAACATCATGATTGACCTGCCGACCTGCAAAGCATTGTCACCCCCGACTTGATCGGAGGTCCATGATCTAAGCTATCAGCGTTCACTGACAAGTTTGGCCATGGATTCCCGCCTTCGCGGGAATGACACAATCTCTTTAGAGGGATTTGCGCCAATATCACTGGCTAAGGATTTCCTTTTCCTTTTGCGCAGCGGCGTCATCAACGGCCTTGATCATCTCGTCGGTCATCTTTTGAACTTCCGTCTCAAGCCGCTTGCGCTCGTCCTCGCTGATTTCCTTCTTATTCTCGTCGGTCTTCAGCCCGTCATTGGCATCGCGGCGCACATTGCGGATCGCGATTTTCGCCTTTTCTGCATATTGGCCTGCTAGCTTAGCCAGCTCTTTGCGGCGCTCTTCGGTCAAATCGGGGATAGGCAAACGCAATGTCTGGCCATCGGTAATCGGGTTCAGGCCAAGGCCCGCCGAACGAATAGCCTTCTCCACCGGGGTCACATTTGAACGGTCCCAGACCTGTACCGACAACAATCGCGGCTCGGGCGCGCTGACCGTTGCAACCTGGCTCAATGGCATGTGTGAGCCATATACTTCGACCACTACGGGGTCGAGCAAGGTTACGTTCGCACGGCCCGTGCGCAAACCGGAAAGGTCGCTCTTAAACGAATCAACAGCGCCTTTCATGCGGCGCTCGACATCAGTCTTGTCATATTGCGGCATGATTCAATTTCCTTCGCTTGTTACCACAGTAGAAGTGCCGCTTCCGTCCAGCACTTTCAAAATATTACCCTGTTCGCGGATGGAGAACACCACGATTGGAATGTTGTTGTCCCGGCAAAGCGACACCGCGCTCGCGTCCATAACCTTCAGATTATCTGCCAACACTCGGTCGTAACTCAATGTTTCATAACGGGTTGCTGTTGCGACCTTCTTTGGATCGGCATCATATACACCATCGACCGAGGTGCCTTTGAACAAGGCGTCACACTGCATTTCGGCAGCACGTAATGCAGCGCCGCTATCGGTCGTGAAGAACGGCGCACCGACGCCAGCGGCGAAGATCACGATCCGGCCTTTTTCCAGATGACGTTCTGCGCGGCGGCGAATGACAGGCTCGCACACCTTGTCCATTTCGATGGCTGACTGAACCCGTGTGGGAACGCCAAGCTGTTCGAGCGCATTCTGCATGGCCAAAGCATTCATCACCGTTGCCAGCATGCCCATATAGTCCGCCTGTGCGCGATCCATACCCTTGGCAGCACCAGCCATTCCGCGAAAGATGTTGCCCCCACCGATAACGAGGCACAGTTGAAGCCCGGTATCCTGGGCAGCCTTCACTTCTTCGGCGACGCGTGCGACGGTATCGGGGTCAATGCCATAGGCCTGATCCCCCATCAGCACTTCGCCCGAAAGCTTAAGCAATATACGACGATAGCCGTGCGCGCTCATGATGTCCCTCGTCCCGATACAATAATGGCGCCCAGCTATAGGAGCCGCGCGCCACATCGCCAAGGCTTTATCCCCGTCATCTGACGGGGAAGCCCAGAATATTTATGCGCCGACCGCAGCAGCCACTTCAGCTGCAAAGTCAGACACTTCCTTTTCGATGCCTTCACCAAGCTGGAAGCGGACATAGTCCTTCAACACGATTGGCTTGCCAGCTTCTTTACCAGCTGCGGCAACCACGTCGGAAATCGGTGTCTTGCCGTCCATAACAAATGGCTGGCTCAACAAAGCATTTTCCTTCGCGAACTTCTTAACAGCGCCTTCAACCATCTTTTCGACGATATCGGCAGGCTTGCCGCTTTCCGAAGCCTTCTCACGGGCAATGCCACGCTCGCGCTCAAGTGTTTCTGCATCCAAACCGGTTTCGTCGAGCGAAAGCGGGAATGCAGCAGCGATGTGCATCGCCAGTTGCTTGCCGAGGCCGTCGAGCGTTGCAGCGTCTGCTTCGCTTTCGAGCGCCACGAGAACACCGATACCACCCATGCCAGGCGCAGCAGCGTTGTGGACATATGAAACAACGCGGCCATTGCTGACCGAAAGCGACTTAACGCGCCGGATAACCTGGTTTTCACCGATGGTTGCAATATTGTTGGTCAAACGGTCCTGAACGGTTTCGCCATCGCCATAAGGCGCCGCCAAAACCGCTTCAGCTTCGTTTGCGCTCAGGCTCAATGCAATATTGCTGACAGCAGCAACGAATTCTTGGAATTGTTCGTTCTTCGCAACGAAGTCCGTCTGGCTGTTGACTTCGATGGCCGTACCCTTCGTACCTTCAACGGCAACGCCAACAAGACCTTCTGCAGCCGTACGGCTCGATTTCTTGGCAGCAGTGGCAAGACCCTTGGCACGCAGCAAATCTACTGCGGCTTCGATATCCCCATTGGTTTCTTCAAGCGCCTTTTTGGCGTCCATCATGCCGGCGCCGGAAAGCTCACGCAGGTCCTTGACGGCTGAAGCTGTAATTGCAGACATATTTTGTCCTTTCGAATGAATGCGGCGGCACCCATAGCCGCCAATTTTGTCATTCCCGTGAAAGCGGGAAAATATGATCCGAGAACGATGTGTACACCGATGTTTCGGGTCATGCCCCCCGAACAAGTCGGGGGGTCATAAGCTTTATTTAAGCTTCGGCAGCTGGTGCTTCTTCTGCCGCGACTTCGGCTACAGGCGCAGCTTCTTCGGCCAATGCAGGTTCAGCAGCTGGTTCAACTTCGGCACCAAGGTCAACGCCCTTGGCAACCTTAGCATTTACGTTGCCCTTGGTTGCCGCAGTGGCAACGGCGTCGCAGTACAAACGAATGGCGCGCGCTGCGTCATCATTTGCAGGAACCGGGAACGCGATACCGTCTGGCGATACGTTCGAATCGAGGATCGCGATGACAGGAATACCAAGAACATTGGCTTCCTTAATGGCGAGTTCTTCCTTGTTGGCGTCGATGACGAACATCACGTAAGGAATGCCGCCCATGTCGCGGATACCGCCAAGGCTCATTTCAAGCTTGTCGCGCTCGCGGGTCATCTGAAGAATTTCCTTCTTCGTGAAACCGTGCGTGTCGCCCGAAAGCTGCTCTTCAAGCGTCTTGAGCTTCTTGATCGAGTTCGAAATGGTCTTCCAGTTGGTGAGCATGCCGCCCAACCAGCGGTGGTTGACGAAATGCTGACCCGATGCGCGTGCTGCATCAGCGATTGGGCCCTGTGCCTGGCGCTTTGTGCCAACGAACAGAACCTTGCCGCCCGACGAAACGCTCTGGGCAACGAAATCAAGCGCACGTGCGAACAATGGCACGGACTGCGAGAGATCGAGAATGTGGATGCCGTTGCGCGCGCCGAAGATATACGGCTTCATACGCGGGTTCCAACGGTGTGTTTGGTGGCCGAAATGGGCCCCAGCTTCAAGCAATTGCTGCATGGTTACGACAGGTGCCGCCATGGTACTTCTCCTTCCGGTTGAGCCTCTGGGAAACTAGAACGTCACTGTTGCCTAAAAGACAAAGATCAGCACCGGTATGTGCGTTTCCCATGTGGAATGAGCGCGCCGTTATAGTCGCGGCAGGGATTCGTCAAGCGGTTTAGCCATTTGTTAGCAACTATATGGGTAAGACGCGGGTTATGACGAACCCGAACGATGGCATTAAATACTGTGTTCCCGGAATGGAACGGGCATTCCGCTTTGTTGAAGCGAGGGCAGCAGCATGATGGCGCGGCGGGGGGTGCTTGGGATGCTGGCGGGCGGTGCGGTGGCTTTGCTGTCGGGGTGCGGCCTGTTCGGCAATCCGAGCTATCGGTTCAAGATGACGGTCGAGGTGGAGACGCCAGAGGGCTTGAAGACGGGATCGTCAGTTTACGAAGTTGAAACCACGGGTTCGCGTGATCTGGTCGCTGGCGGCAAGGGATCACGGTTTACGTTTCGTGGTGAAGCGGTTGCGGTGGATTTGCCCGACGGCCGGACATTGTTCGCTTTGTTGAAGACGGTTGCCATGTCTGGTCATGACGTCCTGCCCGTAAGCTCGATGGTCGCGATGGACCCGGACTTTGATTATGACTGGATGGCCAGTACGAAGAAGATTGCAAGTAGCGACGGCATCAAATCACCTGCTGAGGTTCCCGCCGGATACTATCCGATGCTTGTTACGTTCACTGACATTGATGACCCCAAATCGGTGCAGCGCGTCGACCCCGCAAACCTTGCCGCCAGCTTTGGTCCCAGCATACGCCTGAAACGCATCACCGTGGAAGTCACCAATGAGCCGCTGACGACAGGGCTTGAGAAGAGGTTGAGGTGGTTGAAAACCTTGCATGGGGGCTACCTGCATGGCGGTTCTTCATCGCGAAACGCTCCTATGGGCTTGCATGGCGCAAATTTTAGTTCGGAGTTGTCCAAATGAATCGTGATCTCTTTCTCGCGATCTTGGCTATAGCAGAATTACGGTGACACGTACGATATACCCCAGAACGAGCAAAAGGGCGAGCGGGGTGGGCCCTCGCCCATAGCGCGCGAGCACACAGCCCCGCCAAAACCAAACGCTGCGCCAATGTATCTCGCACAAAGGCACGAAGGCACGAAGGTGGGCCGCCCTCGTCATTCTAAACAAACGCCCACTCGTCATCCTGAACTTGTTTCAGGATAACGAACAACCGTCGCATGTTATCCTGAAACAAGTTCAGGATGACGAAGAGGGTCGCGAGAACCACGGCGACAGTGCCCCAAATTATTGCTTTCCATGGCGTCGCACCGCGCGAGTCCAAGGAAGTTATCCACAACCAATCCCCAAAATACTCCACGTTAGTTCGCCGGTGAGAACATGCTTGACAAGTGAGAACAAATAGTGAACAACGGCTCAAACGCTGCCCATGCCGGGCCAGCATAGCCCGCTAAATATTTTGGCGGGGGACAGAAAGGACCAGTGCCATGACTATCGTAGCTTCCCTTCTTTTTGTGACCGCGCTTGGCTTGTCAGCCGGCACAATATTTTTAACAGTGCGCCACGCCATGCCGCGGATACGTGAAGTCGTTGCAATGGAATTTGCGGGCGAAGTTGCCCGCGAACGGCGCATCACATGTGGCGACATGCGCCGTCGCACCCCTGCAACGATTATCGCATTCCCGGTCGCTGGCCGCTCCATGGGCGAAATGCGCCTCGCCGCTTAACAGATTTTATTACGCAAACGGGCCGGGCATATCGGCTGCATCATCACGCCGCCGTCATGGCGGCGTTTTTGTGTGTGCGTTATATTTGCCATGTTGCACCGCGGCCATGCCCGCTGGCGTCGGGCACAAAAAAAGGGCGGGTGCTTTCGCCCCGCCCTTTTCACCAAATAGATTTGGCCTGTCTTAGTTGACGGCATCCTTAAGCGCCTTGCCAGCCTTGAACTTAGGCTGAGTCGATGCTTTGATGGTCATTGGTTCGCCAGTGCGTGGGTTACGGCCGGTCGAAGCCTTACGCTTTGCAACGCCGAATGTACCGAAGCCAACGAGACGTACTTCGCCACCGCTCTTCAGCGCGCCAGTGATTGCTTCAAAGGTCGCTTCTACTGCTTTACCAGCATCTGCCTTGGTCAGGCCGCTTGCTTCTGCAACTGCATTGACGAGATCTTGCTTGTTCATATTGGGAACCCCCCTCTCAAAAATTGTATGAAACTCAAAACATTGGTTAATTGAGTCGCGGCGCGAGCCGGTGGCGCGATAATGATGACATTGCGTGCACTGTCAAAGGAAAAATCCGCCTAAAACCGTCATTTTCTGTGAAAAACAGCAGGTTTTCCCCACAACATGCAACCAAAAGCGATATATCACCTCTTAATGCGTGACCGACGCCCCGTTTTCGCCGCCAACTGCAGGCGGCAAGGCCGCAGCAAGTTCATCGGCTTCCGTCCATTCTACGGCCACCAGAGGCGACACCAACGCACGCGCTAGAACCTGATCAACATGGCTAACAGGAATGATTTCCAAACCGTCTTTTATGTTGGCTGGAATATCCGCGAGGTCCTTTTCATTCTCCTGCGGAATAAGCACCGTCTTGATACCACCCCGAAGTGCCGCGAGCAGTTTCTCTTTCAGTCCGCCAATTGGGAGCACGCGCCCGCGCAAGGTGACTTCACCCGTCATCGCGACATCGCGATGCACCGCAATGCCGGTCAGCGTCGAAACGATACATGTCACCATGCCGATGCCCGCCGATGGACCATCCTTGGGCACAGCGCCCTCGGGAAGGTGGATGTGGACATCCTTGCGTCCAAATAGGCTCGGCTTAATGCTATAGCTTGGCGCACGCGCCTTAACATAGCTCAAGGCAGCCTGAATGGACTCGCCCATCACTTCGCCCAGCTTGCCGGTGGTCTTAATCTGGCCCTTACCCGGGACAGTTACAGCCTCGATGGTGAGCAGTTCGCCGCCAACTTCCGTCCAAGCAAGTCCCGTAACCGCACCAATTTGGTTTTCTTCCTCGCCCACATCGTGACGATATTTCCGGACGCCCGAAAAATCTGCGAGATTTTCAGGGGTAATGGCAATGCTGGTGGCTTTGCCTTCCAATATGCGGCGCAGCGCCTTACGTGCCAGCTTTGCAACTTCCCGCTCAAGCGTACGCACACCGGCTTCGCGCGTGTAATAGCGGATCAGATCACGCAATGCATCGTCGCTGACCGAGAATTCTTCCGGCTTCAACCCATGGGCTTCGACTTGCTTATCGAGCAGATGTCGCTTCGCAATCTCTAGCTTCTCGTCTTCGGTATAGCCTTCCAACCGGATGATTTCCATGCGGTCCAACAGCGCCTGTGGCAAATTAAGGCTGTTCGCCGTTGTCACAAACATCACGTCGGACAGGTCCAAATCGATTTCGAGATAATGGTCGTTGAACTTATTATTCTGTTCCGGATCGAGAACCTCAAGCAATGCAGACGCAGGATCACCACGGAAATCCTGACCAAGCTTGTCGATTTCATCGAGCAGGAACAGCGGATTCATCGTGCCTGCTTTTTTCAAATTGGCCGCGACCTTACCGGGCATCGAACCAATATAGGTCCGGCGGTGGCCACGAATCTCTGCTTCATCACGCACGCCGCCAAGCGACTGACGGATAAACTCACGCCCCGTTGCCTTGGCAATCGATTTGCCAAGCGACGTCTTGCCCACGCCGGGAGGGCCGACGAGGCACAAAATTGGGCCTTTCAACTTGTTGGTGCGTGCCTGTACCGCAAGATATTCGACTATGCGGTCCTTCACCTTCTCTAAAGCGAAATGGTCCTCATCAAGAACTTCCTGCGCCTTGGCGATATCGCGCTTTAGCTTGGATTTCTTGCCCCATGGTATGCCCAGAAGCGTGTCGAGATAATTGCGCACGACGGTCGCTTCGGCGGACATGGGTGCCATGCCGCGAAGCTTTTTCAATTCGGCATTGGCTTTCGCCTTTGCTTCCTTGGACAGCTTCATCGTGTCGATCTTGTTTTGAAGCTCGGCAGCTTCGTCGCCGCCTTCGCCATCGTCATTGCCCAACTCGCGCTGGATGGCCTTCATCTGTTCATTCAGATAATATTCGCGCTGGGTCTTTTCCATTTGGCGCTTCACGCGGCCACGGATTTTCTTTTCGACCTGCAATACGCCCAATTCGCCTTCCATGAAGGCAAACGCCATTTCCAACCGGCGAAGCGGGTTCGCTTCCATTAGAAGCGATTGCTTATCCGATACCTTTAACTGGATATTGGCCGCAACGGCGTCCGCAAGTGCCGACGGCGTTTCGATCTCCGAAAGCTGCACCGCGGTTTCGGCGGGCATTTTCTTATTGAGCTTCGAATAATTTTCAAACTGGTCCGCGACCGAACGCATCAGCGCAGTAGCTTCCGGACCTTCCGCATTTTGTTCGACAACGAGTGACACCGCGGCTTCGACATATTCACTGCCATGCTCAACCAAATCGCGCAGCTGCGCGCGCTGCTTGCCTTCGACCAGAACCCGCACGGTACCGTCGGGCAGCTTCAGCAATTGCATAATTGTTGCGGTTACGCCGATATCGTACAGATCATCTTTGCCGGGATCATCCTCGGCAGGATCAAGCTGCGCGACGAGGAAAATTTCCTTGTTCGCCGCCATCGCTTTTTCCAGCGCGACCACCGACTTATCCCGACCCACAAACAAGGGAACAATCATACCGGGGAAAACAACGATATCGCGCAGTGGCAATAAAGGAAGGTTCAGATCCATAGATACTCCAAGTGGGGTCGCGCAAAAATGCGGCACGCCCGTTGCCACTCAATATGAGCGCTCTGCGCATGCTTTCAATGCATCTGGTCCCCAAAAGCGCAATTTGCTGGGGAAAAAATGGGTTTACATGAAAATGGCGCCGATGTTGGCGGGGTTAAAACGGCAGTTTGAACCCGGCAGGCAAAGGCAGGCTGCTCGACATTTTGCCCATTTCAGCATTGCTCGCGGCGTCCGCTTTTTCACGGGCGTCATTAAATGCTGCGGTAATGAGGTCTTCCAACATCGTTTTGTCAGCAGGGACGATCAGGCTGTCATCGATTGCCACATTCAGGATGCGGCCTTTTGCCGTGGCGCGGACTTTCACCAAACCGCCGCCAGACTGGCCTTCGACATGAATGGTGTCGAGCGTTGCTTGCGCTTGTTCCATTTGCTGCTGAATGTTTTGGGCGGCCTCTTGGGCTGCCTTGATCATGTCTTCCATGCTTTTCATGCGCTCTTACTCCATTTCATGTCATGCGCGTCGCTGTCGAGCAGCTCCGCCTCAGGAAACGCAGCGAATGCTGCTTTGACCAGAGGTGACTCCAATATCATGCGCTTTTCAGCGTCGGCCTTCGCTTGCTCTTGCTCCAACAAGCTTGGTGCGGCCTCGCCAGCGCGTTCTTCAACGTCCCAGCGCGTTCCTGTCACCTTCGCCAAAGCATCACGCAGTTCCGCAACAAAACCAGGCGCAACTGGCCCTGCCAGCTGATACGCCAATACCGGCGGCGCATATTCCACCAAACGGACAACATCCCGCAAGGTCATCTCAAGACTGACAAAACCGTCGCGCGCCAAACGATCCAAAAGAGCATGAAAATCGGTGGGCATTAACGTCTGCACTGTCGCGGACTGTGGGATGTCGAGACTGGTAGGTGCAGAGGCCGGTGGCGCTGCAAAGCTGCCCTGCCCGATCATCTTGGCCAACTCACCGGGATCGGGAAGTGTCGCGGCGTGAATAACGCGCAAAAGCGCCATGTCCGCAGCGTCGAGCGGCACTGATGCGCGCGCCACTTCTTCCTGCCCCTTCAGCAACAGCTGCCACAAACGATGCAGGACGGGAAAGGACAGACGATCCGCATGCTCTTCCACCAACGCGGCGGCATCGGCATCCAAAGCGCCATCGCGCGGTGCGCCGACTTTCGCGAGCGTCAACCGGTGCACTTCGGACAAAAGCCCGGCAAACATGGCCAATGGCTCTACGCCCAGATTATATTGGCTGCGGGCTTCCGCCAGCATGCCCTGTGCATCGCCCGCCAAGATCAGGCCAAATAACCGACGGATTGCGCCGCGATCCGACAGGCCAAGCATATCGCGCACTTGCGCAGCCGTAACCTTGCCGTCACCTTCCATGTCGGCGTGAGCAATGGCTTGGTCAAGTATCGACAGACCGTCGCGTACGGAGCCCTCGGCGGCTTGCGCCACTAGCGTCAGCGCCTCAACCTCGGCTTCAACATGTTCTTTGGCAGCGATGTCCGCGAAATGGTCAGCCAATTTTGCGGTGGAAATACGCTTGAGATCAAACCGTTGGCACCGCGACAATACCGTAATAGGAACCTTGTTTACCTCAGTCGTCGCAAACAGGAATTTGACGTGGCCGGGCGGTTCTTCAAGCGTCTTCAGCAACGCGTTAAACGCGTTTTTCGACAGCATGTGAACTTCGTCGATGATGTATATCTTGTAACGCGCTGAAACAGCGGAATAGCGCACAGCCTCAATAATCTCACGCACGTCATCAACGCCGGTGTGGCTTGCGGCATCCATTTCGATGACATCGATATGACGACCTTCGGCGATAGCAACGCAAGGCTCGCAGGTGCCACAGGGATCAATCGTCGGGCCACCCTGCCCGTCCGGACCAATGCAGTTCAACGCCTTGGCAATCAGTCGCGCCGTCGAGGTTTTACCGACACCGCGCACGCCAGTCATCAAAAACGCATGCGCCAACCGATCGCGCTTGATCGCATTGCCGAGCGTCTGCACCATCGCATCTTGGCCAATAAGCTCCGCAAAGGTTTGGGGACGGTATTTGCGGGCCAGTACGCGGTAAGCCGCGCCGCCGGTATTCGCCGGAGCGGCGGCTGGCGCTGATGGCGCAGGCGCGGCAGGCGCTGTCGGTTGCGCTACGGGCGGCAAATCCAAGCCAAGTCCCAAAGCATCATCGGGCATATCCGGGTCGCGTTCTGCGAATTCTGGGCGATTGGAATCGGGCATCATCGTTACGATAGGACGGTCACCGACCTTTGTCGAAGTTTTCTAAAACAAAAGGCGGGGAAAAGTAGGAGCCGGATGACCCGCAGCGAATTCGTTGTGGCTGCTTCCGTCAGGACCTGACCAGGTTGGCGAGTGCCACGTCCATCCGACTCCCACGCCGCATATGGCCGCGACATCGGTGAAATGCAAGTGGGGCGGGAACGAATGTGTTGGGGCGCGTGTATCGTGCCGGCGAACCGTTCATTTACCGCAATTCTATAAGCTTTCCCGCCGCTGACGCTTAAGCGTTTCGCAAATACCAATCATAGTCGATCGAAGGGACCTGACCGAAATAGCGGTCCTGTTCGACGCGTTTGACGATGGTGAACATGTCCACAAAGCGTTCGCCCAGATATTCGCGCATCAGCTTTGACCCATGGAAGCGGTCAACCGCAGCGAACCAGTTGCTTGGCGGCTTATCATCGCCTGAACTGTCGCGGTCATACCCATTGCCGACGACTGCGGGGCCGGGATCAATCTGGTTGACGATGCCATGATGAATTCCTGCAAGAACGCCAGCCACAGCCAGATATGGGTTGGCATCAGCGCCGCATGCGCGATGCTCAACATGGCGGCTTGCCGCCGGGCCAGCCGGTATCCGGAACGAAACGGTGCGGTTGTTGACGCCCCATGTCGGCGCGACGGGCGCATAGCTGTTCGCCTTAAACCGGCGGTAGCTGTTTGCATGCGGCGCAAAGAGCGCAAAACAATCGCCCACCGCTGAAATCATACCGCCAATGGCGTGGCGCAGCATCGGCGTGCCTTCGGGATCATCCGACGCAAACAGGTTGTTCCCGTCGGCATCGTTCATCGACACGTGAATATGCATGCCGGAGCCTGCTTGTTCAGCAAATGGTTTCGCCATGAAGGTCGCTTCCAAGCCGTGCGCTTGCGCCACGGCCTTCACCACCCGTTTGTACATGATTGCATCATCGCACGCCCGCAATACGTCGGGCTTGTAGCGCAAGGTCAGCTCGCACTGCCCCGGCGCAAATTCGGATATCGCGGATTCCAGCGGAAGCCCCTGAATATCGCAGGTTTCATAAAGCTCATCAAAGAAAGGCCGGAAGTCGTCCAATTCACGCAGGCCATAAACCTCAACCATTTGTGGTGTTTCTTGGCTGTAATCGGGCCGTGCGGGGCGAATGGAGCCATCACGGGCACGCTTTGGATCCAGCAGGTAAAATTCAAGCTCAACAGCCAATGCAGGGGTCAGGCCCATTTCTGCGAAACGGTCCACAACCAAACCCAACACATGCCGCGAGTCCAGATCATGCGGCTGGCCATCCAGCTCATAAAAATCGACCATGAATTGCGCGGCATTGTCGCCTGCCCATGGTGTCCGCACGAGCGTGCCCGGGATTGGCTTCATCGAGCGGTCAGCGTCGCCATCCTCCCAGACCAAGCCTGTTTCAACGGTGTCTTGTCCAGTTATGTCGACCACGGTGATGGAACCGGGGAAAAAGCGACCGATTTCATAGACCGATAGCACCTCGTGCTGGCGCAGACGTTTGCCGCGCGGCACGCCGCCCATGTCGGTGTAAATCATCTCGACAGAGTCAATATCCGGGTTCGCCGCAAAAAAGGCCTCAGCCTCGCTTCGTGCGGCGATGGTCGCAGATGACTTGGCCCGCTTAATTGTCATGACGTCACTTTCACTTACCCTGTTTAAGACGCTTGTAGCTCAGTCAGCGCATTGTTCAACTCAAACGCCAACCGATCGACCTGCGCCGGCGACGTCATAGGGCTGACGAGCATCATATTATGGAAAGGCGCCAGCAATATGCCACGGTTGGCGAGGTATAAATGGATCGTACTTTCCAGCGCATGGTCCATAACGGCACGCGCCTCGCTGCCGTTACGCGGCGGCACCGCAGAGCATATCAGTTCCACGCGGGCGCCGACATGGCTGACATGCCAGTCAAGCTTGTGCGCCGCGATCACGCCATGCAATCCCGACACCAGCCGGTCCGCGGTCGCCAACATATGGGCATAAGCATCACGCGTAATGACCTGCCCCAACATCGCGTGCATGGCCGAGATAGCGAGCGCATTAGCCGACAATGTTGTGCCGATACCGCTATGCCCCGGCGGACGTGACTGATTTAGCTCCGCCATCTTTTCCGCGATTTCGTCCGTAAACCCATAGACCGCACATGGCACGCCGCCGCCGATGGATTTCCCCACCACCATGATATCCGGCTTTGGCCCGTGGGTGTTGCTGTGCCCGCCATAGCCCGATGAAATGGTGTGGGTTTCATCAAGCACCAATATGGTGCCCGTTTCATCACACAAGGCGCGCAACGTCTCTAAAAAGCCCGGTGCGTCACGCACCATGCCGATATTGGTCATCAACGGCTCCGCGAGCACACATGCGATGTCGCCGCCCCGCAATGCCGCGGCAAGCGCGTCCACATCGTTAAACTCGATTGCGACCGTGGTTGGCAGCAAATCCTGCACCTGTCCGATCAGGCTTGGCCGGTTGACCGCTTGGCCATCGCGCAGATCGACAAAAACATCATCGACCGCGCCATGGTAACAGCCATTGAAGATCAAAATCTTGTCGCGGCCGGTCAGCCCACGGCACCAGCGAATAACAGCGCGATTTGCCTCGCTTGCGGTGGTCGTCACTTGCCATTGCGGCAGCCCGAACATCGCGGCGAGCATATCGCCCACGTCTGCGCCCTTTGATGTGGGGAGCATATAGCTCAGCCCCTGCCCCGCTTGCGCGGTCAGGGCATCGACCAATGGCTGCGGCGAATGGCCAAACATGCTTGCGGTATCGCCTAGGCAGAAGTCATCGAAGACCTGCCCGTCAACACTCGTCAGCGTCGCGCCAGACGCCTCCTGAGCGACGATCGGGAATGGAGTGGACCAATCCAGCATCCAATGGAACGGAACGCCCTGAAACCAGCCTGTCGACGCTTGGGCATGCGCATGCGCCTTTGGGTTCGCGGCAACAAACCGCGCAACCTCACGCGCGCGCATCATTTCTATCGCAGCCCTTTCAATCACAGCCGGTCTCGCATCGCATAATAGAGCAGTCCAAGGGTCGCGAGCGGTCGCGCCAGGCACTTGCCGCCCGGGAACCGGCTGTGCGGTAGGCTGGCAAAGACATCGAACTGCGACATGGTGCCCAGCACAGCCTCAGCCATCACCTCGCCAGCGACCGTCGTGATCAGCGCGCCATGACCGGAAAAGCCGTGCGCATAAAACATATTCCCCTTGCGCCCCATGTGCGGCAGCCGGTTCATCGTCACGCCCACGGCACCTCCCCATGCATAATCGATATCCGTCTGGGCAAGCGAAGGAAAGACCTCCACCATATGCTTTCGCACAAATCCGGCAATGTCGGCAGGCGGGCGTCGGACATATTTCTCACCACCACCAAAAATCAGGCGCTTATCCGCGCTCAACCGGAAATAGTTCAGAACAAACCTGCTGTCCGCAATAGCGGCGTCACTAGGCAAAAGCTGGTCAGCATTGGGCAACGGCGCGGTCGCGATATTATAATTCATAATGGGGACAGTGTAGCGCCTCAGTTCCGGCGCAATATCTCCGGTCCAGTTGTCGGTGGCGATGATCACGTGACGGGCGGTGAGCGATCCTGTCCCCACCGCGATCTCGACATAGCCGGCCCGGTCCACCGGCATTTGCGCAGCGGTATGTTCGAATATCGAAACACCCGCCGCCAGCGCGGCTTTTGCAAGTCCAAGGGCGTAGTTTAAGGGATGAAAATGCCCGCCTTTGCTGTCATAAAGGCCGCCGTGATAATCGCCGCCGTTAATGTGCGTATTGATGTCTGCAGGCGCGACAATTTCGACTGAATTCCAGCCAAATTCGCGTGACAAGAATTCTGCCTCGCGTTGCATGTCGTCGAAATGCCCGGATTTATAGGCGGCTTCCAGATGGCCGGATTTCAGATCGCATTTGATATCATGCTTTACGATGCGGTCATGCACCCTTGCGCCTGCACCCCATGCCAAATCGAATATGGCTTTTGCCCGCTCTCGTCCAAACTCCGCGTCGATTTCACGCATTGACCAACGCAGGCCGGGAATGAGCTGCCCGCCATTGCGGCCTGATGCACCAAAGCCGATACTTTGGGCCTCAACTAACGCGACTTTCAGCCCTTTTTCGGCGCAGGCTAATGCAGCAGACAGGCCGGTAAAGCCGCCGCCAATGACAGCGACGTCGCAATCCAAAGCATAATCGAGCGGACGCTGCGTTTCCCAGCCATGCGCGGTCGCGCGGTAATAGCTGTCATTCAACCGATCAGGCATCACACCCTCAGCAACAAATGCTCGCGTTCCCAGCTTGATACGACCGATTGATAATTGAACAATTCATAGTCTTTGATGGCATAGAAAATGTCGAAAAACTCTTCGCCAATCAGGTTGCGGACGGGCTTACACGCGCTGAAGCGGTCAAGCGCCGCTTCCAAAGTCCGGGGCAATGTCCGCGCACGATTATAGGCGCTGCCCGTTATCGCCTTGGCCGGGATCATGCGTTCCACCATGCCGATATAGCCACAGACTAAGGATGCGGACATGGCGAGATAGGGATTGGAATCTGCACCGGGCAAACGGTTTTCGACGCGGCGATTGGCCTTGTCGGAAATCGGCACGCGGAAGCCGCAGCTGCGGTTATCTTCGCCCCATTGGACGTTAATCGGTGCTGCGCTGTCAGGACGCATCCGGCGGAAGCTGTTCACGTTCGGCGCCCAAAGCGGCGATACTTGCGGCATAAACTTCACAAGCCCCGCGATGTAGCTCCGGAACAGTGCGCTGTCGCGGCCATTGGCGTTCGAAAACAGATTGCGGCCGGTTTCCGCATCTACCACCGATTGGTGCAGATGCATCGCGCTGCCCGGTTGGCCCGCCATCGGGTTGGCCATGAATGTGGCAAAAACGCCATGCTGTTTGGCCACGGCCCGCACAACGCGCTTGAACAGGAACACCTGATCCGCAAGCTTCAGCGGGTCGCCATGCATAAAGTTGACCTCAAGCTGGGCAGCACCCATTTCGTGAATCATCGTGTCGATGTCGAGACCCATCAATTCACAGTCATCATAGATATGATCAATGATGTCTTCATATTCATTCATCGCCTCAAGACCATAAGGCTGGCTCGCCGTTTCCGCCCGTCCGCTTGACCCCGTGGGAGGAACCAACGGGAAATCAGGGTCGACATTTTGGCTGACGAGATAAAACTCAACCTCGGGCGCAATGATGGGTTTCCACCCGCGATTGGCGTAAAGGGCCAGTATCCTTTTCAATATCGTGCGCGGCGCGATTTCCACTTCGGTGCCATCGCCGTGGAAAACGTCGGCAATCACAAATGCAGTGGGGGATTTAAACCCGGGCGCGACGCAAATCGTGTCTGGATCAGCGATCAGGATTTTGTCCGGATCCTTGTCCCAAATATCTTCGATATCTTCGGGATAATGGCCGTCGATTGTGCAGATAAAGACACTACCGGGAATGCGGAGCGATTTATCGCGCACGGACGACAGGAATTTCTTGGCCGGCAAAACCTTGCCGCGCTGCACGCCGTTAATGTCCGGAACGATGCATTCGACCTCATCGATCTTATACTCGGCTATCCAATTGGCGAGGTTTATAGTCATAAAACAATATGTGCGCAGACCGACTTGAAAAGGTCAAGCCAGCCCGCGCACATCATGGAATTCAATTTACGGTATTAGAAACCGTAGCTGAGCGAAAATACGACGCCAGCCGCGCTGTCTTTGAATGCAAACACCGAACGACGGTTGGTGTCGACATAAGATGCGCCAACGGTAAAGCCTGCAACATTAGCGGTCAGACCAAGCGACCAATCAACCTTTTCGTTGCCAGCAGTAAAGGCGCCATCTTCAACGCCCATTGATCCAACGATCGAAATTGGGGAGTCAGGCAAAGCAACCGACGCATTGGTAGCGAAATAGATGTTATCGGTGTTACCGGTGTTGTCCTGGCTTGGGACGTAGCTCAACTGAGCGCCAACGGTTGCTGGACCGACTGTTGAGCCAAGCTTACCGGTCAGTTCAAGATAGTTGAAGCTGGATACGCCCGGATAGACGTAATAAGTCGCACCGATGTCGTAAGTCAGTTCTTCACCGCCCGAAAAACCGGCATAGAGATCAACTTCCGTATCATCGCCCGCATTTTCGGAGAGATTTGAACCCCACGCGCCGACATAAAAGCCGGACTCATGCTTGACCGTCAAATATGGCTGAAGTGCGAAGCCCTTGTCAGAGAGCGACACGCCGCGGAAACGATAATCGGATACCAAAGCGGCACCACCTGAAACAGTGATAGGACCAGAGGCTTCCTCAGCCGCCGCGTCTTGGGCGAACGCAGGAACAGAAATGGCCATCGCGCTCATCGCGACGCTCATTGTTGCCAGCTTCAAAATGGATTTACGCATAAAATTACCCCTTCTTAGGTACACAAAAAACTGCGCCGAAAGCGACCGCATAGCGCTACATCCGGCAGATACCGTTCTATCCCGCTAAATCTAAATGCCTGCGCAATACCGATATATATCGGTCTGCGCTTTATTGTGCAGGTGCACACAAACATCAAAACTTACCGCAGGCAAGTCATTTTGTGTCAATGTCATTGTCCTTTTTACATCATGTGACAAAACGGTCACAGTCTGACGCAGGATTGTGACATAGGCGAGCGCACGACTGAATAACGCCGCACACCTTCCGTCAATGATCAGGGCGTTACAAACTTGCCGCCCAGTTCGTTTTCAAGCAGTTAGTCAAACAGCCGCGGCGGGACGGTGCGGTTGACGACTTCACGCAACGCAAATGCGGTTTCGATGCGCGCGACCCTTGGCAATCGGGCAATTTCCTGCCGGTGGATGAGCTCATAGTCCTCAATGGAGGCTGCACGTACAACGAGCAAATAGTCGTTCCTACCGCTCATAAGGTGGCACCGGATGGTTGACGGGCTTCCCACCACGGCTGCTTCAAATGCCGCCATGGCCTCTTCGCTTTGGCTATCGAGCGTGATAGTCACCATCACCGTTGCGCCAAGCCCAAGTTTGCGCAGGTTCACATCCGCGCGATAGCCCCGCAGGATCCCCTCATCTTCCAATGATTTTTGCCGCCGCGCAGCCGCGCTCGGCGACAGCCCGGCCGCTTCCCCCAATTCCGCCTGCGTTGCCCGTCCATTCTGCACGAGTGCGCCCAATAATTTGCGGTCTGTTCGATCAAGCTGCATAAATTCTTCGCCAATATAAATAATTTCGACAATTCTATGCGTATATTCACGCAAACAGGCGAATCTTTGCACAGTATCGTCATATCGAAGATGCTATTTCCGATACAGATAAATTTTCAGGAGTGAGATTATGCGTGTCGGCGTCCCCAGCGAAATCAAAGTGCATGAATATCGTGTTGGTTTAACCCCCGGCGCGGTTCGTGAATATGTCGCCCATGGCCATCAGGTTATGGTGCAATCGGGCGCAGGCGCGGGCATCATGGCCAGCGACGATGCCTATCGCGCAGCGGGTGCCCAAATCGCCGCAACAGCTGCCGAAATCTTTGCTGGCTGCGACATGATCGTAAAGGTCAAGGAACCCCAGCCGAGCGAATGGGTCCTGCTGCGCCCCGGGCAGTTGCTTTTCACCTATCTGCACCTCGCCCCAGATCCTGAACAGGCCAGAGGTTTAATCGCCAGTGGCTGCACCGCTATCGCGTATGAAACCGTCACCGATGACAAGGGCACCCTGCCCCTGCTGGCCCCCATGAGCGAAGTTGCTGGCCGCTTGGCCATTGAGGCAGCAGGCGAAGCGATGCGTCGCAGCAAGGGCGGCGCGGGCATATTGCTTGGCGGCGTTCCCGGCGTGCCAGCCGGCCGCGTCACCGTTCTGGGCGGCGGCGTTGTTGGCACCCATGCCGCGCGTATGGCCGTTGGCCTTGGCGCAGAAGTCACCATCGTTGACCGGTCGATCCCGCGCCTTCGCCAGTTGGATGAACTGTTCAACGGACGGGTGCGTACCCGCTATTCCACACTTGAAACCATCGACCATGAAATCAGCATCGCCGACGCCGTGATCGGCGCTGTACTCATCCCCGGCGCAAGTGCACCCAAGCTGGTCACCCGCGACATGTTGAAGCATATGAAGCCCGGTTCGGTTCTGGTTGATGTCGCGATTGACCAGGGCGGCTGCTTTGAAACCAGCCATGCCACCACCCATGCCGAGCCAACCTATGTCGTTGATGGCATCATCCATTATTGCGTCGCCAATATGCCGGGCGTCGTTCCGCAAACCAGCGCGGCTGCACTTAATAACGCGACATTGCCATATGGCCTCGCGCTGGCAAGCAAGGGTATCGCCGCGCTTGATGGTAGCACGGAAACGGGTCGCGGTTTGCTCGCCGGTTTGAACGTACATCGCGGCAAGGTGACGAGCCAAGCCGTCGCCGAAAGCCTTGGCCTTGATTTTGTCTCGCCGGAATCCGCGCTCGCCGCGTGACTTGCGCAGGTTCAGGTGCTAACGGCGCTGTATGGGCAAAGAGGGGCGAATAACGGCGCATCAAATCGCCGCGATGCTGGGGGTGTCACAACCAACGGTTTCGCGGGCGTTGCGCGGTGACAAAAAGGTAAATGAAGTGACACGAGCGCGTATTGTCGCGCTCGCCAACGAACTGAATTACTCGGTCGATCACAACGCCCTTCGCCTGCGCACGCAGCAAACCTACTCCATTGCGCTGGTTATTCTGTGCCGGCGCGGTGAGAATAAAGCGAACATCAATCCATTTTATCTGTCGCTGTTGGGCTGCATCGCGGCGTCCGCTTCCGAGCGCGGGTACAACCTCATCGTTTCGTTTCAGGATTCCCCGGCAAACTTCTTCGCCAATTACACCGGCAGCAGGCAAGCAGACGGCTTGATTGTCATCGGCAGCGGCCAGAATATTGAAGGCTGGCAGTTTTTTGGCGAATATGCGCGGCATAAAACGCCGATGATCTGCTGGGGCGCCAGCAAAGAAGACCTAATTTCCATCAAGAGCGACAATGTGCAGGGTGCACGACTTGCCATTGAACATTTGCTGTCCAGCGGATGCAAGAAAATTGCCTATATTGGCCCCACAAACAGCGAACAGCCGCCATTTCAGGATCGGCTGACCACCTATATGGCGGTGATGGCGCAAAAGGGCATGCCGCCCATCTGCCCGCCGCTTCCCGAAAACGCGGTACGCGAAGACCAAGGCTATGCAGCGGTAAACGGGCTTATCCGCGACAAGATCGATTTTGACGGCCTGTTCTGCGCCAACGACTTCATTGCGCTGGGCGCAATGCGCGCGCTTGATGAGCACCACATCGCCGTCGGCACCGACGTGCGCGTCATCGGCTTTGATGGCATTGCAACGGGCGCATATGCACAACCGCCGCTCACCACGATTGAACAGGACTATGTTCAGGCCGGTGAAATGCTGGTGGAGGCTTTGATTGCCGTGTTGAAGGGCGATGCCCCCAACGTCGCACCCGTGCCGGTTAAGCTGCTGAAGCGCGGAACGGCTTAAGCGCGCGCGACCTCAACAAATGTGGTGCCAAAATCAAACGCAGCGATAAAATCGCTGCGTAACAATCGCTTATTCAGAAAAATGGTGGACAGGGCTGGATTCGAACCAGCGTACGGAAAACCGGGCAGATTTACAGTCTGCTGCCTTTAACCACTCGGCCACCTGTCCACTTCTTTGACGGGGCATTATGCCAAAGCATAAGGGCCGGTCCCGACGAAGAAGCAGCCCAATGGCGAAACGGCCCTTGCCTGTCAATGCCTCAAGTGGGAAAGGGGCCTATATCGTCTTCTTTTTCATCAACAGGTGTTTCAAATGTCTTCCCATAAGAGCCAGCGCCGCCGCGGCGCGGCCGTTTCCAGCGGCAATCCCAAATTTTACGGCCGTCACGCCGTATATGCCGCGCTTGATAATCCCGATCGGCGACTCATCACCCTGTGGGGCACTCGCGAAGAAATCGGCAAAATCGTGATTCCCGACGGGCTGACGGTGCAATATGCCGAGGCGAATGATTTGGCGCGTTTTGTACCGAAAGACGCACCGCATCAGGGACTCGTGCTTGAAGTGGCGCCATTGGAAGACGTCTGGCTGACCGATGCACTTGCCATCGACAATGATGATAACCGCCCGTTGCTGATTCTCGACCAGGTCACAGATCCGCACAATGTCGGCGCGATATTCCGCACGGCCGCTGCGTTCAATGCCGTCGCCGTCGTGACGCAGGACCGGCACGCGCCACCTGAGTCCGGGGCATTGGCGAAGGCCGCTTCGGGTGGGCTCGAAATCACGCCATGGGTCCGGGTTGTTAATCTGGCGCGTGCATTGGAAGAAATTGCCGGCGCTGGATATTGGCGAATCGGTCTGTCGGGCCATGCCAGCGTGACGTTGGACGAGGCGCTGACGCCGGGCCGCAACGCGCTTGTTCTGGGCGCTGAAGGTGATGGCATGCGTCGCAACATTGAAGAGCATTGTGACCAGCTGGCGATGCTGCCAATCAGTGAACACATGGAGTCGCTGAACGTGTCGAACGCTGCGGCGATTGCATTATATGCGGCCACCGTCCGGCGGGGCTAAACAAGGAAACCAATGATGCGGCAGAATCGGGTAAATTTAGGGATGAGGGTCGCTGCAGCGCCCATGGCCTTGCAAGGAATGGCACGCTGATGGGTATTCCTGCTGCACAATTGCATGCCGCCCTTGACGCACTGGCGGCGCTTGAACCGGGCATAGCGCAGGCGCTTGCGGTGACGGGCTACCCGGACGAACGCATCCGCGAACCGGGTTATGCGACATTGCTGCGTACGATTGTCGGGCAACAGGTGAGCGTGGCGGCCGCCGCATCGGTGTGGAACAAGCTTGAAGCGCTCATTGGGGCAGAATGCCCGCCAGACAAGTTATTGGCGCAAGATTTTGACGCCTTAAGAGCCTGCGGGTTGAGCCGCCAGAAACAGGGCTATGCGCGTTCACTTGCCGAACTCGTGCTGTCGGGCGAATTGCCGCTCGATGCCCTGCCCGCCGATGATGAGGAGGCGATTGCGTACCTCACCCGTGTAAAGGGCATTGGCCGCTGGTCAGCCGAAATATATTTGCTGTTTGCAGAGGGCCGGACCGACATTTGGCCCGCGGGCGATCTTGCTGTGCAAGAAGGCGTGGGCCGTTTGTTGAAGCTGGATGCGCGGCCATCGGAAAAAGACATACGCGTCATTGCTGATCGCTGGCGTCCTTATCGCGGCGCTGCCGCCATTTTTACCTGGCACATTTACGCCAAGGGATTTCAGGCGATTTGATGAAGGCTAGAGCTTAAGTCCATTATTCAACCCCATCACCTCGATCAGGAATGTCTTGGGCTTTTTAAAAAAGCGGCTCTTGCGGTTCACGCTCAAGCCAAGCAAAGCCGCCGCTTCCATGGCAAAATGCACGCAGTTTCGCTTACCCAGATTATAGCTTTTTCCCGGCAGATTGCGCCATTTATCGACGAACGCCATGAACCGACCATATTCGGCATCGGACAGCTTCACAGAAAAATGCGGATCGCTGGACGCAATATATTTGGCGTCTTTGGTCTCGATCATGCCCTTTACGGAACCCATAAGAATCGCCGGAGAGACGCTAACTGCGGTGAATCCGAAATTGGTATCAACTGCCTCCCCTGTCGCATCAACCGTGCCTTTTAATTTTACGAACGCATGCGGAAAATGGTCCCCAAAATCATGGCTGTAAAAAGTGGCAACAACCTCCGCCTGCGCAGACATTGGGATGACGGCTCCAAAAGCGGCGATGAGCAATGACCAATATCGAAACATACCCACTCCTTTATGCATAATCGATTTATCCAGCCTGTACCGCTGTCGCAATATTCAGTTGACGTTTCGGGCAAATTGATGTGGCTGACAGACATGTGAATAAGGGAGAGACGAAATTATGTCCGAAACGCAAAAAAGCATTTTCATCACTGGCGCAGCGTCTGGTTTGGGACGCGAAGTCGCACGTTACTTTGCCAATGTGGGCTGGTTCGTGGGCCTTGCCGACGTCAATGAAAAGGGTTTGGACGAAACTGCGGCTTTGTTGCCCGCAGGCCAATGGTCGCGCCACCGCCTTGATGTGACGGATCGCGCGCAGTGGAAAGCCGCCGTCGCCGACTTTGCCAAGCACACAAATGGCCATATGACGGTCTTGTTCAACAATGCCGGCATTGGATCGGGCGGACCTATTCAGGACATGACTGACGAGGACATCGACAAGATGATCGCGATCAACCTGACTGGCGTTATCAGCGGAACCCGCGCCTGTTTTGATCTGTTGAAAAATACATCTGATGCCTGCGTCCTCTACACCAGTTCAGCCGCTGGCATCTACGGATCGGCTGGACTTAGCGTGTACAGCGCAACCAAGTTCGCAGTGCGCGGCCTTGCCGAAGCGCATGACATTGAATGGCGCCCTTACGGGATTAAGGCCCGCAGCCTCATGCCCGGCTTTATCGACACCAACATTATTGGTGCGGTTGATGCCAACAGCAACATGACCGGTAAAGAAAAGCTGCAATCAGCAGGCGTCGAAGTCAGCCCGGTCTCGATCATCGGCCCGGCCGCATGGGAAGCCATCCACGGTGATAAGGTCCACACGCCCGTCAACAAAATGGCGAAGCAACTTGCTTTTTCTGCCCGTTGGTTCCCGAACCGACTGCGCAAGCAATTGGGCTTGCTAGGCGGTTTAGGCGATGTGGTTAAGCCGTCGGCGCAATAGCGTCGATGGCCGAGGCCAGATCAACGTCGCGCCGCGATAAGCCGCCGGCATCATGCGTTGTCAGCAATATCTCAACGCGGTTGTAAACGTTGAACCATTCGGGATGATGATCTGCTTTTTCGGCAAGAATTGCGACGCGCGTCATGAAACCGAAAGCTTCGGCAAAATCGGCGAAGCGCAAAGTGCGCCTTATGCCTTTGGCATCAGCGTCATATGACCACAAAGGCAGCTGTTCCAAAACCGCCGCGCGATCCGCTTCATCGAGTTTTGAAACCTGCATGATGTCATCCTGATTTTGCAATTGGTGGAATTCATGCCTAAGTCGCCAAATGTCGTCACGTCAAGCACCCTTGCCGTCCATCAGCGTTGACAATGTCGCGGTTATCCGCGGCAACCGGCTCGTGCTGCGCGGGCTGACGGTCACTGCGCGCAGTGGTGATATTATTTGGGTTCGCGGCGTAAATGGCTGCGGCAAATCGACGCTCCTCCGGCTCATCGCCGGTCTTTTGCATGCAACGGCCGGTTCGATACAGACAGAAGGCCGGATTGCCCTCGCCGATGAAAATCTCGCGCTTGACGCCAATTTGACGGTCGCAAAAGCCCTCATGTTCTGGGCGGATATGGACGGCGCGTCTGCGGATGCGCGAAGCGCAGCACTGGCGGACATGGATTTGCAAGGTCTGGCGCAGGTTCCCGTGCGCTTCCTGTCGACCGGCCAGCGCAAACGCGCCAGTATCGCACGCGTTCTCACGTCAAAGGCGGATATCTGGTTGCTCGACGAACCCTATAATGGCTTGGACAGCGCGAGCTGCGCCCGGCTTGATCAAGCCATCACGGCGCACGCCGCAACCGGTGGCATAGTGCTCGTCGCGGCCCACCAGCCGCCATCGATTAACGTGGCGCACAGCCTCATTCTCGATAGGCCGGAGGCCGACGCATGAAGGCATTTGCAGCCTTGGTGGCGCGCGAGGTGCGTGTGGCATGGACGGGCGGCGGGCTATGGCTGCCAGTGATATTCTATCTTGCGGTTGCGACGCTGTTTCCGTTTGTGACGGGTCCTGACAAGGCACTCCTTGCGCGCACGGGCGGCGGCATATTGTGGATTGCTGCGCTGCTGGCGACGCTCCTGCCGATTGAGCGGCTTATACTTCCGGACCGGCAAGCGGGCATATTGGATCAGCTGGCGATGCGTGGCTGGTCGGACGAATTGGTCGCCACCGCCAAAATCATTGGCCAGATTTTTGCCTTTGCCCTTCCGCTTCTTCTCGCGACGGTTGTGGGATCCGCACTGATCGGATTGCCTGAGGCACAATTGGGGACATTGCTGCTTGGCCTTGCCTTGGCACTGCCCGCGCTTTCGGGGCTGTCGGTCACCATCGCAGCGCTAACGGCGGGCCTTAGCGGGGCGAGCGCGCTGGGCGGGCTGCTGCTCGTGCCCATCACGATACCGTTGCTGATCTTCGGCGCGGGCACATTGTCCGAAAATCCCGGCAACGCCATGCAGCTGCTTGCCGCGACTGCGCTCGCAATTACCGCTTTGTCGCCCTTTGCCGCCGGCGCGGCGCTACGCGCAGGCCGGACTTAAGTCACAACGCAGTAGCTGTCGCTGGGCTCATGTGCGGCCCCGTCGTCCGACAGATTACCGCGCCGCGATTTTCTGCGCATAGCCGTCGGCGACCATCGCCTCGACCATATCGAACAGCTTTTCGGGATCCTGCGCCCGCAGCACGGGAATGCCTGCCTCCATCCCTTCGGCGATAACAATCTCGCGCTTTCCGGCGTCCACTGCGTCCCAAATGGTGGTTGCGACGACGTCTGGATCAATACCGTTATCGATGGCAGCATCGCTCGTGCCACGCACCGTTCCATCGGCATTCAATGCATTGCGCGATACGTTGGTCCGCACAGAACCTGGCGCGACGACGAGCACTTTGACGCCCTGCCCTGCAACTTCGCTGCGCAAAGCATCGGCATAACCAATCAACCCGTGCTTCGCCGCGCAATAGGCAGTCCGCATGGGGATGCCTGCCTTGCCAGCAACACTGGAGATCATAATAATTTGCCCATGCCCATTCGAGACCAAATGTCCCAAAAGCGCTTGCGTGAGCGCAATCGGCGCAAGCAAATCGACATCAATGATCCGCTGGTAAACCGACAGATCGGTATCGATGGCGGGTGAACGCTGCGAAATGCCCGCATTATTGACCAGCACATCGATCTTGCCCTGATAGGCAATGGCTTCAGCGACCTTTGAGGGCAAGGCGGCATAATCGACGGTGTCAAATGGCAGGATGCAGCAGCGCTCAGGCACGCCGGTAGCATGCGCGACGCGTTCCAGTTCAGGCACATTTCGGCCTGACAACACCGCGTGGCCGCCGCTTGCGACAAATGCTTTCGCCAGTGCCTCGCCTATCCCCGACGAAGCGCCCGTTATCCAGGCTGTTTTATGCGACTGATCGACCATTTTTACTCTCCCTTTGACGCGCTTGGTCAACCGTGGCTTCGTCGCTGTCAAGACATTCTGGCTTGCACTTTTACCGTCACCGCACCACATGCGTGAAATGCTGATAGAAACCGAACTGACCCCAAACCCCGCCACGATCAAATTTCTGCCCGGCCGCGCCGTGATGGAAAATGGAACGCGCGATTTTGCCTCCCCCGAAGAGGCTGAAGCCTCCCCATTGGCGGAGGCCCTTTTCGGACTTGGTGATGTCACCGGGGTATTTTTTGGACGCGAATTTATTTCGGTCACTGCTGCCCCCGGTACAGAATGGTCCAACCTGAAACCTGACGTGCTTGCGATATTGCTCGACCATTTCAGCGCAAACATGCCGTTGTTCAAACCAGCCGCAGCCGGGTTTTCTGTCCCATCGGCAGATGCCGATTATCCGCTCGATGATCCAGAAGATGCCGACATCGTTATCCAGATTAAGGAATTGATTGAAACGCGAATCCGCCCTGCAGTCGCAAATGACGGCGGCGACATCGTCTATCGCGGCTTTCAAAAGGGCATCGTCTTTTTGCAGATGCAAGGCGCATGCGCCGGTTGCCCGTCGTCTTCGGCAACGCTGAAAAATGGCATTGAGCAATTGCTGAAGCATTATGTGCCCGAAGTCATCGAAGTGCGTGCCGCCTAATCTCCCCACTTGAAAGAAATCTTATGTCCGAACCATTAAACAACACCGCCCTTGATCAGCTTTTCCGCGAAGCCCGCAGCTACAACGGGTATCTCGATACGCCCGTGTCACAGGCGCAGCTTGAGGGCATTTGGGACCTGATGAAATTTGGTCCGACATCTGCAAACTGCCTTCCCGCGCGCATCATTTGGTGCACATCCACCGAAGCCAAACAAAAGCTGGCGGCATGCACGATGCCGTCGAATGGCGACAAAATCCTGCAAGCGCCTGTCACGGCGATTATCGGGATGGACCTCGAATTTTACGAACAGCTTCCCGAATTGTTTCCCCATGCTGATGCCCGCAGCTGGTTTGTCGGTAACGACGCGCTCATTGAAAAGACGGCGTTCCGGAACAGCAGCTTGCAAGGTGCCTATTTGATGCTGGCCGCGCGTGCATTGGGATTGGATACGGGTCCAATGTCGGGCTTTGACAATGCCGCTGTCGACAAGGCATTCTTTGCCGGAACCAAACTGCAGTCAAATTTCATCTGTACGCTTGGCTATGGTGACACAGCGAGCATTTTTGCCCGCAGCCCGCGCCCCGAATTTGCCCGCTTCAATCAGGTCGCCTAACCTAAACGGCGGCAGGCGATCATGCGCACATTGGTCATCGATACCGCCACACGGGCGTGCTCAGTTGCGTTGTTTGATGGCAAGCAGTTGCTGGCCGCCCAACATGAAGTGATTGGCCGGGGGCATGCGGAACGTTTGCTGCCGCTCATTGCCGCGTTGCCGGATAACGGCAAGGCCGACCAGATTATGGTGAATGTTGGTCCCGGCAGCTTCACCGGCATCCGTGTGGGCGTCGCCGCCGCCAAAGCATTGGGATTGGCGTGGCACATACAAGTGCACGGCTATGGTTGCCTATCCTTGGTCGCCGCAATGGCGCGCGCACAAAGCGCATCACATACGGCTGTCGACGTCATCATGACAGGCGGCCATGGTGAGTATTTCTTTGAAGCATTTAATGACGCTGGGCATTCGATAGCGCCAGCGCGTTCGGTTTTGCCTGAGCTATTGGCGACTGTTGCTCTCGCTGACCATGTTGCCGGCGACATTGACCCGCAACGCGGCGATCGTGTCTGGACCGACATTCTGCCCGATGCCCGAGCATGGGCACATTTACCCGACGACCACGCCCTTCCCCCCGTTCCAGTGTATGGAAGGGCGCCAGACGCAAAACCGGCTGCAGTCGGGGCATGATCCACGTCGTCGACGGCGATGCTAATGACATTGCGTCCATCATGCCCATTATGTCGGACGCCTTCGACCCGCGATTTGGTGAAGCGTGGACGGCGGCCCAATGCCTGTCCACTTTAGTACTTCCCGACTGCCAACTGTTACTTGGCAAAGATGGTGACAATATATGCGGATTCGCCATCACACGCTGGGTTTTTGAACAGGAAGAATTGCTGATGATTGGCGTTGCACGAAAGTACCAACGCCGACAGGTTGGCCAAACGCTTTTAAACGAAGTTATGAAAAGAGGACGGAACGCTGGTCGGGAGAAATTGTTTCTCGAAGTTCGAGACGGGAACCCTGCACATTATTTCTATTTGAAGGCCGGTTTTACACCGGTCGGGCTGCGAAAAAATTATTACAAAAATGCTGAAGATGTAAGTCCAGATGCTATTACGATGTCCATTGATCTACAGCATTTTAATGCAGACACCTTTTCTTGACGATTTCGCAGCAAAGCGATATGCCTTCCATAAGTCGCAAAATATAAAAACGGGTCCAGGGGTTTAAAAAATGTCACAAGAAAGTAACGATGTCACTGAATTGTTAATTACACTGAACGCTGATATTGTCGCGGCACATGTCAGCAACAACAGTGTTGCAGTATCTGACGTATCAACTTTAATCGGGAATGTGCATGCTGCACTCTCCGGTCTTTCCGGGCCAATCGCTGTGCCCGAAACAGTTTTGGAGCCAGCTGTTCCAGTCCGCAACTCGGTAAAACGCGATTACATCGTCTGCTTGGACGACGGTAAGAAGCTGAAAATGCTGAAGCGCCACCTGATGACACATTATGGCATGACGCCGGATGACTATCGCGCGAAATGGGGCTTGCCTGCCGATTATCCGATGGTTGCACCTGCTTATGCAGAACAACGTCGTGAACTCGCAAAGGCAATCGGCCTTGGTCGTGCACCGGGTTCAGGCCGGAAGAAAAAAGTCAAGTAAAGCGCGCAACGCGTCACTGGAAAATAAGGCCGGAGCATTCTCCGGCCTTTTTCTTTGACGAATCGTGACTTGACACTAAATGTGCATCACGATGGACATTAAAATCGACATTGAAGCGCTGTGCAACGAACGTGGCCTGCGTATTACCGACCAGCGCCGCGTCATAGCGCGCGTCATTTCGGATGCGACTGACCATCCTGATGTCGAGGAACTCTATCGCCGGTCGTCCGCCATCGATCCCAAAATTTCCATCGCCACGGTATATCGGACTGTCCGGTTGTTCGAAGAAGCGGGCATATTGGACCGCCACGATTTTGGTGACGGGCGCGCACGCTATGAAGCGTCGCCCGAGGCACATCATGATCACCTCATCGATGTCGAAACCGGCAAAGTCGTTGAATTCGTCGATCCCGAACTGGAGGCGCTGCAGAAAATCATTGCAGAACGCCTCGGCTACCGTCTCGTTGACCATCGTATGGAACTCTATGGCGTCGCCATCGACCGCAAGGATTAAACGCCGCAACCCCGCTGCATTTTTAGCTGGCCAATGTTTGTTTGCTGCTCGGCTGCTGCTGATGGCGGCCAGCTTGGTAACGAGCTTGCTCCTCCACAATCTCTGGCGGCTTCTCAACCGGCCATCGCCGTGGCCACGCCTATTCCTTCTCTCGATCAGCTGGACCAGCGGTATTGCAACCGCGACGACGGGGCAGCGGGTACGCGCGAATGTGTTTTACGCCGCCAACCATCATAGCTGGATCGACATTCCCGTGATGTCAGGCGTTACCGGCTGCACCTTTGTCGCCAATGACGGGATTGAGGGCTGGCCATTGATTGGGTGGCTTTGCAAAATCAACAACACCATCTTTGTGAACCGCGAAAACCGCGCCAGCGTCGGAAATCAGGTGGAAGATCTGCGCGCGGCCATGACTGGCGATCAACCGGTTACGATATTCCCCGAAGGCACGACCCATGACGGTTCGGGCCTTTTGCCATTCAAACCATCGTTATTTGCCGCACTCGTTCCGCCACCATCGGGCATGCTCGTTCAGCCGGTATTTCTAAGCTACGGGCACCATACGCCGCGTGTGGCGTGGGTCGGCGATGAGAAAGTGACCGAGAATTTCTGGCGGCTTTTGTCCTATCTGAAACCGATTACGGCGACCCTGCATTTTCTGGAGCCGTTTGATCCGCTGCATTACCCAGACCGCAAGGCGATTTCCGCTGAAGTGCGTGCGCGCATAGGTGCAGCGATGGAGGGTGGCGGGGGTGCACGGCGCTATGTATAGACGCGCGCTATGAGCACGGATTCTCCCAAAACCTATTCGATCAAAAATTACGGCTGCCAGATGAACGTCTATGACGGCGAACGCATGGCCGAAATGTTCGAAAGCCAAGGCATGACGCCCGCCGATGAAAAGGCGAATGCCGATCTCGTCGTGCTTAACACCTGTCACATTCGTGAAAAGGCCGCAGAAAAGGTCTATTCCGAAATCGGCCGCTTACGTCGCAAGGACGGCAGCAGCCCCGTCATTGCCGTGGCCGGATGCGTAGCGCAGGCCGAAGGCGGCGAGATTAGCCGCAGAGCGCCCGAAGTGGACATCGTTGTCGGCCCGCAGGCCTATCATAATCTGCCCGAGATGGTTGCCGCGGTCGGACGCGGTGAACGCGTGGTCGACCTTGACCTGCCCGGTCTCGACAAATTTGGCAAACTCCCTGCACGCCGCAAGCAAGCGCCATCTGCGTTTCTGACGGTTCAGGAAGGCTGCGACAAATTCTGCACCTATTGCGTCGTGCCCTACACGCGCGGCGCGGAGATTTCGCGCGGCTGGAACGCGTTAATTGATGAGGCAAAGGCCATCGTTGACGCGGGTGCCGCAGAAATCACTCTATTGGGACAAAACGTCAACGCTTGGAATGGCGAAGACGACAAAGGTCAGTTGCAGGGTCTCGATGGCCTCATCCGCGCGCTGGACAAAATTCCCGGCCTGCGACGCATCCGCTATATGACGAGCCACCCCAACGACATGACTGAGGGGCTGATTGCCGCGCATGGCGATGTCGAAAAGCTGATGCCGTTCCTCCACCTGCCCGTGCAGTCCGGCTCTGACCGCATATTAAAGGCGATGAACCGCAGCCACAGCCGCGACAGCTATCTGCGCATTTTGGACCGCGTACGTACCGTTCGCCCTGACATCGCGTTTTCGGGTGATTTCATCGTCGGCTTTCCCGGCGAGACCGAAGAAGATTTCGAAGACACCATGCGCTTGGTACGTGAAGTCGGCCATGCGCAGGCATATTCGTTTAAATATAGCCCGCGTCCCGGCACACCCGCCGCCGATATGGCCGACCAGATCGCGATGGAAATCATGGACGAACGGCTCCAGCGGCTGCAGGCGCAAATCGTTGCGGACCAGACCGCGTTCAACCGAAATACCGTTGGTAAAACCTGCGATGTTCTTCTCGAACGGCCGGGCAAATTTGACGGACAATTGATTGGCAAATCACCTTGGCTGCAATCGGTTCATGTCCTTGCGCCGGACCTTTCTATCGGCAATATTGTTAGCGTTCAGATTACCGATTCTGGCCCCCTGAGCTTAAAAGGTGAACCAACGATGAGAGCAGCCGCCTGAATGGCCAAAAAAGCCCAAGCGCAAGCCGGTGACCTGTCCCGGCTGGAAATGAGCTTCGACAAACCACATCTTATCAATGCGGTGTTTGGCGAATTTGATCGCAACCTGGTGACAATTGAAAACAGGCTTGGCGTTTATATCTCGGCCCGCGGCAATCGCGTCCAAATCGAAGGTGAAGCTGGCGCGATTGGCCGGACACGCGATGTTCTCAACGATATTTATTCGCGCATTTCACGCGGACAAGACATGGATTCCGAAGCCGTGCAGTCGATTATCGCGATGACCGCCGAACCCACGCTTGAAGGCATATTGCGCAAGGAAGACAATGCCGCCCCCGGCATCATGATCCGCACGCGCAAGAAAACGCTAGTGCCGCGTTCCGCCACGCAAATCCCCTATATGGAGGCATTGGCGCGTGACGAGATTATCTTCGCACTTGGACCGGCAGGAACCGGAAAAACCTATCTGGCGGTCGCGCAGGCTGTGGCGATGCTGATTACCGGCGCCGTGCAACGCCTCATCCTTTCGCGTCCCGCGGTTGAGGCTGGCGAGCGGCTTGGTTTCTTGCCGGGCGACATGAAGGAAAAGGTCGATCCCTATCTGCGGCCGATTTACGATGCGTTGTACGACTGCTTGCCCGCCGAACAGGTCGAACGCCGCATCGCTTCGGGCGAAATCGAAATCGCCCCTATCGCCTTCATGCGCGGACGCACCCTCGCTGACGCCTTTATCATTCTCGATGAAGCCCAGAACACCACTGCCGCGCAGATGAAAATGTTCCTGACCCGTTTTGGCATGAACAGCCGCATGGTCATTTGCGGAGACCCGCATCAGGTTGATATCCCCGGTGGCGAACGGATGTCGGGCCTGAATGACGCGGTTCAACGCCTCGAAGGTGTGGACGGTATTCAAACTATCCGCTTCAACAGCAGCGACGTCGTCCGCCATCCCTTGGTCGGACGGATCGTCGATGCCTATGAGGGCGGGCGTGATTGACGTCGAATTAGACATCGGTTTGCCATGGGGAAGCTGCAATTTCGGGCAAAGTGAAGTTGAAAAGGCCGTCGATGCGGCTGTCCGCTTTGCCGCGATACCTGAACTGGCCGACCCGGTCGTCCCCATGAGCATCAGCGTGAAGTTGTCCGACGATGCAGAGGTGCATGCACTCAACCGTGAATGGCGCGAAAAGGACAAGCCAACCAACGTGCTGTCCTTTCCCATGCTCGACGATGATGAAATCGACGCGTTGCTGGACGGGACCTATAACGCGCCCGAAATCATGCTGGGTGACATCATCTTGGCCTATGAAACCTGCGCCGCCGAAGCGGAGGAAAAGCAAATTTCCGTCGCGGACCATGCAACACATTTGGTGATCCACGGCATGTTGCATTTGCTTGGCCATGACCATGTTGACGACGAAGAGGCAGAAGCCATGGAGGCGTTAGAAGTAAAAGCGCTTGCATCCATGGGGCTTCACAATCCATATGACACTTAATTCCATTAAAAAGAGGCCAATACGCTTCCATTATGCCCGAGGGTGACAGTTTTAGCGGTTCAAGAACCGCAACCGACGACGATAACGACGGACGAATATGGCAGCGGCTGAAAACGATGTTTTTTGGCCGCGATCACGAGCCGACTTTGCGCGAACAGCTTGAAGAAGCGATTGCCGAGCATGAAGAAGACAGCGACAATGCCCACCAATCGGACAATGGCGGCGACCTGACTGCGGTTGAGCGCACCATGCTGCGCAACCTTTTGCATTTTAGCGAGCACCGGGTTGACGACGTCATGGTGCCCCGCAGTGATATTGTCGCCATTGAGGAAAGCGCAGGCTTTGCCGATTGCATCGCGGCCTTTGCCGAACATGGGCACAGCCGCTTGCCCGTCTATCGCGACACGTTGGATAGCATCATCGGCATGATTCACATTAAGGATGTTTTCGCTGTCCTTGCGTCTGATGAACAGCCTCCCGAAAGCTTGGAAGCCTTCATCCGTCAGCCCCGCTTCGTTCCGCAGAATATGAGCGTATTGGCGTTGCTCGACGAAATGCGCCGGACGCGCACGCATTTGGCCATCGTGCTTGACGAATATTCCGGCACCGAAGGTCTGGTGACGATTGAAGACCTTGTTGAAGAAATCGTCGGTGAAATCGAAGATGAGCATGACGAAGAACCCGAAGCGATGTTCACGCAGTTAAGCCCCGTCATGTGGGAAGCCGATGCGCGCGCCGAGCTCGACGATCTGGCTGAAACCATTGACGCTAAATTGTCCGAAGTTGAAGAAGATGTCGACACGCTGGGCGGACTAGCGTTTGTTATTGCCGGGCAAGTTCCCGATGTCGGCCAAATGCTCACGCACGAAGCGAGCGGGTGGAAACTCGAAATATTGGAAGCGGACGAAAAACGGGTCACACGCATCCGATTGTTCGCGCCATCGCCCGACCCCGACGAAATAGGCGAATAAGGCCGTTACAGCTGCGCGGCGAGTTTCGCGGCGCGCATCCGCCAGGATTCGGCCAATGTTTCCAGCTGCGTTAGCGCCTGCAGCTGCGCGAGCGCATCGGCTTGCTTATGCCCACCGCCGATCAGCAGTTTGAATGTGCGGGCGACGGTCCAGTCGTGCCCCGCCTGCTCAACCTGTTCTATGCGGTCGCCCGGCGCGACTTCGCCTTCCTCAATAACGCGAAAATAGCCGCCGCAGCGGCCGGAGCTGATCACCACCCCGGATAGGCCATGCACGCCGAAATGATGGTCCAGCTTCCAACATGGCTGACGCCCCTGTGCAACCTCAACCAAGGCCTTTCCGATCCGAAGCCTGTCACCGATGCGCAATTTGTCCTCGGTCAGCCCCGATGCACTGATATTTTCACCAAAGGCACCAGCATAATCGAGTTTCGGACTCGTAAAGCCTTCCGCTGCGAAATGGGCAATCCATTTGGGATAATGTTCGGCGGGATAAAAATGCACCGCCTTATCAACGCCGCCATGCACCGTTGGATCCGCGACCTGATCGCCTTCAAACCCCATTTTGCCTAGCATCACGGGCCGGTCCACAGGCGCGCGCGCCATGGCGCTCATCGTGCCGTCAGCGCGGAAGGGTTTGGGGCCGCCAATCAGCAGCGTATCAACCTGGGTCAAAATCATCGCCACAACATATCCCACGAAATGCAGCATTCCCATTGGCATTTTGCTTTACCGCAGATAAAAGCCCAAAAATGCACACCAGCGACCTTCGCATTGCGCTTTTCAGCGGCAATTATAATTATGTACGCGATGGCGCCAATCAGGCGCTCAACCGGCTGGTGGGATATCTTTTAAGCCAAGGCGCGTCGGTGCGCGTTTATTCGCCCACTGTCGCCGAACCTGCCTTTGCGCCGACCGGAGACCTTGTGAGTGTTCCGTCGGTCGCATTTCCCATGAGACCCGAATACCGCATTCCGTTATTTTTATCCCGTGCTGTCCGTCGCGATCTTGCGGCGTTCAATCCGAACATCGTGCATATTTCCAGCCCCGACCGGGTATCCCGCAAGGCCGTAAAATGGGCACAAAAGCGTCATTTGCCCGTGCTTTGTTCCGTACACACACGGTTTGAGACCTATCTGCGTTATTATAACATGTCGTTCATGGAGCCGATCCTTGAGGCATGGATCCGCCGCCTGTATCGCAAATGCGACGCGTTGGTTGCACCGTCCGAAAGCTTCGCTCAGGTCTTGCGCCAACAGCGAATGAACTATGACATCGATATCTGGTCGCGTGGTGTCGACAGGGAGATATTTCATCCCGGCCGCCGTGACATGGAATGGCGGCGCGGACTTGGCATATCGGACGATATGCCTGTCATCGGGTTTCTCGGACGGCTGGTGATGGAAAAGGGTCTTGATGTCTTTTCCGACACCATTGACCAACTGAAACGACGCAACGTCCCGCATCAGGTTTTGGTGATAGGAGACGGCCCCGCACGTGCATGGTTTGAATCGCGGATACCAGATGCCAAATTTGCAGGTTTTCAGGTTGGCGCGGATCTCGGCCGGGCGGTCGCGAGCATGGATATGTTTTTCAACCCGTCGGTCACGGAAGCATTTGGCAACGTAACGCTTGAATCAATGGCCTGCGGGTTGCCCGTCGTCGCCGCAAAAGCAACCGGCAGCCAAAGCCTGGTCGAAGACAAAGTGTCGGGACGCCTTATAACGCCGGGCGCAATCAACCAGTTTGCCGACGCGTTGCAGGCCTATTGCGTGAATAAAGACCTGCGCGCCGAACATGGTAGCACCGGCGAACGCAGGTCACATGATTATAGCTGGGATGCGATCAACCAGACCGTTGCAGACACATATCTGCGCCTCATCCGTCAACGTGCCGCGCGTGATATTGCTGCGCGCTGACAGGCTGCATGTGTTAGGCAGGTTGCCCGGTACCGGAACCCAATAGGCATGAGCGACCTTTTTCACGACGAACCCGCACAAACAGAGACGCTGCCGAAAACAGCGCCACTGGCGGATAAGCTTCGTCCGGCGCAGCTGAGTGAGGTCATTGGTCAGGAGCATCTGACAGGACCAGAGGGCGCCATTGGCCGGATGGTGGCCGCGGGCAAATTGTCGTCCATGATCCTCTGGGGCCCGCCGGGCACCGGAAAGACGAGCATCGCGCGTTTGCTGGCCGATGCCGTCAACATGCATTACAAACCGATCTCTGCGGTCTTCTCCGGCGTCGCGGACCTCAAAAAGGCGTTTGCCGAAGCCGAGACGATGGCGCGGACGGGCAAGCAAACCTTATTGTTCGTGGACGAAATCCACCGTTTCAACCGCGCGCAGCAAGACGGATTTTTGCCCTTTGTCGAAAGCGGCTTGGTCACGCTCGTTGGCGCCACAACCGAAAATCCGTCGTTCGAACTGAACGCCGCTTTGCTGTCACGTTCGCAGGTCATGGTGCTCCACCGTCTTGATGACGCCGCGTTGGCAACATTACTCGCGCGCGCAGAAGAGATCATGGAGCGCCCCCTGCCCGTCACGGCCGATGCCAAATCCGCGTTGATATCGAGCGCGGACGGCGATGGTCGCTTCCTGCTTAATCAAGCCGAGACGCTGTTTTCCATCACAATCGAAAACCCGCTTGATCCAGCCGGAATGGCGGCGCTGCTGCAGCGGCGGATGCCCGTCTATGACAAGGACCGCGAAGGGCATTACAACCTGATATCCGCTCTGCACAAAAGCTTGCGCGGCTCTGATCCGCAGGCCGCGCTCTATTGGATGGCGCGGATGTTGGTGGCGGGCGAAGAGCCATTATATGTCCTGCGCCGCCTCGTCCGTTTCGCCAGCGAGGATATCGGCCTCGCCGACCCGCAAGCGCTTGTCCAATGCCTTGCCGCAAAGGACGCCTATGAATTTCTGGGCAGTCCCGAAGGGGAAGTCGCTATTGTTCAGGCGTGCCTGTACCTTGCCACCGCGCCAAAATCGAACGCGGCCTATAAAGCCCAAAAATCCGCGTGGAAGCTGGCTCGTGACACCGGATCGTTAATGCCGCCCGCGAACATATTGAACGCACCAACCAAGCTGATGAAAGACATCGGCTATGGCGCGGGATATGCATATGACCATGACAGCGCGGACGGATTTTCCGGCGCCAATTACTGGCCGGACCAAGTTCCGCCAACGCAGCTTTATCAACCCGTCGAACGTGGCTTTGAACGCAAGATCATAGAACGGCTGCAATATTGGGACCGTCTGCGCGCCCGCAAAGCCGATCCAGACGCGACATGATGTCCGCCCACCGCCAAAACGCCTGATGCGGCCCTTTACGCGTTTTGCCTGCGCCGATTGGTCCGGGGCGAAGGGCAGCCGCCATCCCGGCATCGCCCTTGCCGTCTGCGAAGCCGGCAATGAAGCGCCGCGCCTTGTTCCTGCCCCTTCTGGCATTTGGTCGCGTCAGGCCGTTGCCGATTGGCTGCTGGCGCAAGATGATGATTTACTGATTGGCTTCGACTTCAGCTTCGCGCCGCCCATGATTGCGCGCGGCGCCTATTTACCGGGCGATGCCTTGCCGACATCTGCGAAGCCTTTTTGGGCCTATGTTGACGACATCTGCGACGATCCCGATTTGGGCGCAGCTTCATTCTTGGAAAAACACCATCGCCGCCATTTTTACTTCGGCGCTGCCGATGGCGTAAAATCGACATTCTTACATTGGCGGCAATGCGAGTTGTTGAACAAGCACAGCAGCGGGAAGATCTCGACCGTCTTTGACGCGATCGGCGCGTCACAAGTCGCAAAGGCCAGCTTTGCGGGCATGCGCTTTCTAAACCATGTCCGCGACCATGCCGCCATATGGCCGTTTGATCCGCTACCCGAACGCGGGCCTGTGGTGGTGGAGATATATACAACCATCGCCGCCCGCGCCGCAGGCGTCGCCAAAGGCCGCAGCAAGATTCGCGACGCAAATGGCCTGGACAAGGCTTTGCAGGCCGTCGGGTCCCTGCCCCATACGCGGCTCGAACGCTATACCGACCATGCGACAGATGCCCTGCTAACCGCCGCATGGCTGCGCGCAACCGCGTCAAATCCACAATTTTGGACGCCAGCTGCATTAAATTGCGAAATAGCCGCAACTGAGGGCTGGACCTTTGGCATCATTTGAGGCAATGGGCGCCACAGAGTGCCGGCTTAGCTCAGTTGGTAGAGCACCTGATTTGTAATCAGGGGGTCACGAGTTCGAACCTTGTAGCCGGCACCATTTTTCCAATCATTTAGTTTGCATAATGCAATGTCTGTGTCTCGGCGGCGCGCCAATGGCGCATCAGAGTTGATTTCAGCCGCCGTGTTGCATGTCAGACTGTCTGATAGAAAAGTTCATCAATCCGGCAAGCCGCGTTGAACGCCAATCCAAGCGCGTTGCTTTTTGCAGCCGCCGAGTCGTGACATTGGTCAAGCGCGGCTATACGTCCGGGTAGAAAGATGCGGTGGGGTGCACTGCGACATTGCGGCCTGTCCGATAGGCGCGGGTCGGCAAGAAGAATGTGTGATCAGTAACATGATCCAAAGCTATGTCGGGCGGCTCCACGACATCCCAACCACTATGGTATATCGAATTGCTGCGTGCGCTATTAGCGTTTCCGAAGCATCCAGCCAAAGATATCATCCATACGCGCCGCCCACGCATTTTCCTCATGCGGCGTGCCGGGATACACAGTCGTTTGAAAATCGCGTCCCTTTTTCCATCCATTCGTGACCAAGGCCGCATCAAGATTTTCTTGATAGGGCTGGTAAAAGGCATCCAATGTTTCGGTGCCGTGATCGAACCAGATGCGTCGGCCATTTGGTTTACCGAGCTCTCGCTCCACAAATTTCCGCCATGCCGCAAAAATATCCTGCCGCTCTGCTTCTGACCAATTGGGATCGCTTAATGGCAAATGCGTCGACACCGCGCCCGCTGTTCCGAACACATCGGGATACTTACTGATGGCATATAGCGAGATGAGCCCGCCCATGCTTGAGCCAATTATGCTTGTGTGGCCACGATCTTTCTTCGTGCGGTACATATTGTCGATTTTTGGCTTCAATTCGCTGACGATGAAACGCAAATAGGCGTCGGCTATGACCGGTTTTCCATTGCCTTGCGCCTCCAATTTTGTTCGCGTCTCTGGCGCGACATAATGGAGCATTGGCGTTGGAAAATACTGCCGCCACCGATCAGCGCCGGGTTGGTCAATGCCGACAATGATAAACGGCGCGATTTTCCCCGAAGCAATAAGCCGCACAGCCGATATATCCGCAGCCCAAACTTTGTTGAAGTTTGACCGCTTCGGATCAAACAAATTTTGGCCGTCATGCATGTAGACCACAGCATAATGGCCTTTGCCCGAGTCATAGCCCGGTGGTAGCCAGACCACGACCTTCGGCGGAGCAATTTGTGTCGTGGCGACCGGCCCCAAGTCAACAAATTGCCCCCGATCCTGCGCCAGAAGCGGCCCCGCCGGACCAATTGGCAAGGCCGCCACAAGAATGGCGGCCGCTGCGAACACAGACCGGCGGGGGAACTTGATCATTTACCCTCGACCAAGCGGATGGCAAAGCCGCCGCCCGGTGCGATGCGCATGTCGAGACTGTCGGTGCTCCGCAACGTCCGGCTGTATATGGCAATGGAATGGCGCTTTTCCGTGCGATAATCTGCGTCATCGCCATCGCGATAAATCTCGGCGGTGTATTTTTTGCCGGGCGTCAGGAAATCAAGTTTGAAGCTGACGTTACGCGCTTCTTCATCACCCACTGCACCGATATACCAATTTTTACCGCCACGCTCCTTGCGCGCGATCGTTACAAAATCGCCGATCTCGCCATTGAGTACGCGGGTATCTTCCCAATCCGTGGGGACGTCGCGAATGAACTTAAAGGCTTCGGGATATTTGGCATAATTTTCGGGCGTGTCTGCGGCCATCTGCACCGGCGAATAGATGACGACATATAAAGCCAGTTGCTTTGCGATGGTCGACAAGATGTTGCTACCGCCCTCCCCCTGAAGGCTTAAGATACCGGGCGTAAAATCCATCGGCCCCTCTAACATCCGCGTAAACACGATATTGGCCTCATGCTCGGGCGGGTTTTTGCCGGGCCATGAATTATACTCCATGCCACGCATGCCCTCGCGCGCGACCCAGTTGGGATATGTACGGTGCAAGCCCGTGCCTTTGACAGGCTCGTGGCTGTCGATGCCGACCTTATACTTCGCAGCAGCTTCGAGCACACGCAGCTGGTGGTTCACCATCCATTGGCTTTGGTGCCATTCGCGATATTTTGTGCCGTCATCATCCTCACGCTCCATCTGCGCTGCATCGGTGACATAACCGGTTTTGACGACCATATAATTATTGTCGGCCGCAAATTTGAATGCTTTGTCAAACTGCTTTTCATAATGGCTGGCTGCACCACCGGTCTCATGGTGACCGATCAGACGCACGCCCTTTTTGCGGCCATATTCGACGAGCATTTTGACATCGAAATCCTCTGTCGGCTTTGCAAAATCCATGTCGTGGCCATTGCCGAACCAGTCGCCGTCCCAACCTACATTCCAGCCCTCGACCAATAGATGCGGGATTTTATTTGCAGAGGCGAAATCGATGTAGCGCTTTACGTTTTCGTTCGTCGCACCATGTTTTGGCCCACGTGCCCATGACCATTCGCCTTTGATCATATTCCACCACACGCCGGCAAATTTGCCCGGCTTGATATAGCTGACGTCACCCAATTTGTTTGGCTCATTCAGGTTCAGCATCAGGTGCGACTGGTAAATACCCGCAGCATCATCCGCGATAATCAGCGTACGCCAAGGCGTCTGCCACGCACCCTTTTTCTGTACCTTTGGTGCCCCTGCACCGGGATGGAGCGCAGCGCGCAACGTATTGCCTTCAGTCCGCGCAACGGCCATGCCCGAATAATCGACCAACGCGGCCTCATGCAGCGCCACATGGGTGCCGTCGGCGAGCTTCATCGTCACCGGCGTGTCCGCATTACTGACCGAAGACAGCGGCGTTTTATTGTAAAGATATTCCTCTCGATTCCATAGAAACGCGGGCTTCCACCACGCTGTGGCGTCGGTGGCAAAGGCAAATTCGGTCAGCTCATCGGCGATATTGGTTTGCGCCATGTTCGGCTGTTCAGGAAATTCGTAGCGAAACCCAACGCCATCGTTGAATATGCGGAATGTGACCGTGAAAATGCGCGCCAGCGCGGTCGTCTCTTTCAAATGTACTTTCAATTCGCGGTGCTGGTTGCGGATGGTGGACCATTCGCCCCATGGCTGTGTCCAACTTTCGTCAAAATCCTTAACCTCTTGCCCCGTTACCGACAGGCGGCGGTCGATTTTGGCGACATCGGTGAACAAAAAACCAAGCTTTGAGGGTGCAACGATTAATTTGCCATTGCGGCTGACACTATAAGCAGCGCGCCCGTCACCATCGATGTTCAATTCGACTTTGACGTTGCCATCCGGCGAGGTTGCGGTTGCAACAGGCTCGGCAAAGGCAGGCTGCGCCATCACGATCAGGCTGGCAACGGCAGCCGCAGCAAGCACTATTTTTTTAGGCATCCACTCTCTCCTTTAGGCAATGTCAGGCAATCCGTTTTGCAATTAGCCCACCATAGGCAGGCAAATCCCAACCTTCAGCGCCGTTGACACTCTCAATCACGCGCCAGCGATCAGGTTGCGCGGGCGCCCAATGCACAGCGCCATCCGAAAAATTATAGACACACAGCAGATGCTGGTTTGCACTGCTGCGTTCGAACACCAGCAGAGTGCTGCTCGCCTCTATTATCCGCAGCGCGCCAACCAGCAGCGCGTCATTGGCGCTGCGGAAGGCAATAAGACGGCGGGTCAGGTGTAACAGCGATGTGGGATCTGCCTCTTGCCGGTCCACCGCGCGCGCGGCATTGCAGTCGCCGATGGGCAGCCACGGCTCGGCGCTGCTAAAGCCGCCATGTTCGTCCTGCGCCAACCACGGCATCGGCGTGCGCGTGCCATCCCGGCTTAGCGTCAGTG
>Ga0187845_1000024_pt1 | contig 75299 bp, 71 predicted proteins | sample SpaLakP09_SKY_68_FD_134515 | JGI IMG/M metagenome (GOLD analysis project Ga0187845, IMG submission 134515) | Oligotrophic lake water microbial communities from Sparkling Lake, Wisconsin, USA - SP09_SKY_68 | ecosystem: Environmental > Aquatic > Freshwater > Lake | place: USA: Sparkling Lake... | reverse complement strand
GAACACCTCGCCGTCAAAGCGCAGCACGAAAGCCCGCGCCGCCTCGCCCCATTGCAACACATCGAACACGAAGGCCGTGCCGCGCTCGACCAACTCGTCGGAGCGGCACAACAGCAGCGGCTCCCCTGTGGGTGCTTCATGCATAGGAATCCAGCCATTGATGCAGCTCGGCCACGCTGTGCGCCACATGAACGGGTGCAAAGGTGTGGAAGCTGTCGTGTTCGTGCGCACCGTAGCTGACGCCCAGGCAGGCCGTGCCGGCGTTGACGGCCAGCTGCAGGTCGTGGGTGGTATCGCCAATCATCAGGGTGCGCTCGGGCTCGGTGCCCAGCTCGCGCATCAGCTCCAGCAGCATCTGCGGATTCGGCTTGGAGGCGGTCTCGTCGGCGGTGCGGCTGCTGTCGAACATGCCTTTCAGCTGGGCGCTGTCCAGTGCCTCGTCCAGGCCCTTGCGGTTCTTGCCTGTCGCCACGGCCAGCCAGTGGTGGCGGGCCTTCAGGCTGTCCAGCATCGCCAGCACGCCGTCGAACAGCACCAGCTCATGCTTGCGCTCGAAGTAGTGATGGCGAAAGCGCAGGCCCAGCTCGGGGTATTTGTCGGCCGGCAGATCGGGCGCGGCATGGCGCAGGGCGTCCTGCAAGCCCAGGCCGATCACATAGCTGGCGGCCTGGTCGCTGGGCACGGTGGTGCCGACATCGGCACAGGCGCGCTGGATGGCGCGGGTGATCAGCGCCGTCGAGTCATACAAGGTGCCGTCCCAGTCGAAGACGATCAGATCAAATTGGCGGGGTCGGTTCACGCGGGCGCTTTCAAAGGCATTTTCAGGACGGCGAGCAGGGCTTCGCACTCTGGGGGCAATGGTGCGACGAGTTCAATCTCCTCGCCCGTGGCGGGGTGGTTGAACTTCAGCCGACGCGCATGCAGGAACATGCGCTCGAATTTGTGGCCACCGAGACGCTCACCCCGGGCCAAGGCGTGGTTGAGCTCGAAGATGCCGTACTTGGTGTCGCCTACGATGGGGTGGCCGGCATGCTGGAGATGCACGCGGATCTGGTGCGTGCGCCCGGTCTTGATGGTCACGTCCAGCAGACTGAAGCCCTCAAAGGCCTTGGCCAGCCGGACCAGCGAGATCGAGCGGCGTGCGTCCTCGGCATTCACATCATGGGATGAGGTCACTGCGCGCACCCGGCGCTCGCCGTCAGCGTCCAGGAACTTGTGCAGCGGCACGTCGATGACCTTGTTCGACGTGTCCCAGGAACCGATGACCAACGCGGCATAGGTCTTGCCGGTCTCGCGCTCGCGGAACTGGGTCTGCAGGCCGGTCAGCGCGCTGCGCTTCTTGGCGATCAACAGCAGGCCCGAGGTTTCGCGGTCGAGCCGATGCACCAGCTCCAGGAATTTGGCCGTCGGCCGGGCCTGGCGCAGTTGTTCGATCACGCCAAAGCTAACGCCGCTGCCGCCGTGCACCGCCACACCCGCCGGTTTGTTGATGGCGATCAAGTGCTCATCCTCGAACACGATGGGAAACTCGCGCGGTGGTGCGGCGGGTGCACCGTTCTCCACCCGCTCGGGCAGGCGCACCGGCGGAATCCGCACCTCGTCGCCCAGTTCCAGCCGGGTGTCGGCATGGGCCCTGCCCTTGTTGACCCGCACCTCGCCGGCGCGTATCAGCCGGTAGACGTGGGTCTTGGGCACGCCCTTGAGTTCGCGCAAGAGGAAGTTGTCCAGGCGCTGGCCGGCCGAGCCGTCGTCGATGGTGACGCGCTTGACCGCAGGTGCGGCACTGGGGGCGCTGGGCACAACGACCGCGACTGCCGGTTTTGCCACTCTGGGCTTGGGCGCAACCACCGGCACGCGAATGCCCAATGCGACCTTTTTGCCAGTTCGGCGCGGGGCTGCGCCGCCGGGCTTGGCGGCCTTGGCCGAACCCGCTGCTTTCCGCCCTATAATGCTTTGCACCACGTTTGCGCCGTAAGTATTTGATTTGCCTGAGTTTAACTGGGCAAGAGCGGTGCAAGTGGCGGCCCGTCGGGTTTGAACAAGGCAAGACGGGTCAAAAATCGGTGATGCAACGCGCCCTGCCGTGGGCGGGCGCTGTCCCCAAGTGACAGCGCGGCCAGCGGCAGCACGTGGCAGAGCAAACGTAGAACGAGCCAACCCGGCGTCCCAACAGGGACAGGGAAAGACAAAGGTTTATATAGGCATGAGGCGCGCAATTACAGCTTGCAGATCTCATGCCCGCGTTCAGTGATCAGCGGATGTTCCCCATCAATCCCTCCCCCATGCCCTCCAAACGCTTGCTGCCCCGGCTGAATGCCGGCGCGGGCCGCGCCATGGATCAGGCTTGGGTCGCGTGGCGCCCGTCGCCTACGCCAAGGGATGGGGCCACAAGCGCTGATGTTTCACTGCCACGCATGCGCCAACGCTGCTCCTCTTGATCGGCTAGACGGTCAACCGCGCAGTCCAGGGCGATTCCTTACTCGGTTCCTCCACGTTTCTCGTGCATCGGTGAGTCGCCCACGGTTCTCGGACCGCAGGCGGCGTTGATGTATGCGCGACTCAGGTCCTGTCGAACAGGCCGGGCGCGCACAGAGGAGAGTGAACATGAAACGCATGCTGATCAATGCGACGCAGGCTGAAGAGCGTCGCCTGGCCATCGTCGATGGCCAAAAACTGGTGGACTTCGAGACCGAGATCGAGGGCCGCGAACAGCGCAAGGGCAATATCTACAAGGCGGTCGTGACCCGCGTGGAGCCCTCGCTCGAAGCCTGTTTCGTCGACTACGGCGAAGACCGCCACGGTTTCCTGCCGTTCAAGGAAATCTCGCGCCAGTTCTTCCGCGAAGGCACGGACGTGCGCACCGCCCGCATCCAGGACGCGATCAAGGAGGGCCAGGAACTTCTGGTCCAGGTCGAAAAGGAAGAGCGCGGCAACAAGGGCGCGGCGCTGACCACCTTTGTGTCGCTGGCAGGCCGCTATCTGGTCTTGATGCCCAACAACCCCCGCGGTGGTGGCGTTTCGCGCCGCATCGAGGGCGAAGATCGTGAAGAGCTGAAAGAGAACCTCGACCAGCTCGAGTATCCCAAGGGCATGTCGCTGATCGCCCGCACCGCCGGCATCGGCCGCTCGGCCCCCGAGCTGCAGTGGGACCTGAACTACATGCTCAAGCTGTGGACCGCCATCGACGGCGCGTCCAAGGGCAGCAAGGGCGCCTTCCTGATCTATCAGGAATCCTCGCTGGTGATTCGCGCCATTCGCGACTACTTCACCGCCGACATCGGCGAAATCCTGATCGATACGGACGACATCTTCGAGCAGGCCCAGCAGTTCATGAACCACGTGATGCCCGAAACGGCCAATCGCGTGAAGCGCTACCGTGACGACGCGCCGCTGTTCAGCCGCTTCCAGATCGAGCACCAGATCGAAACGGCGTTCTCGCGTACGGTCAACCTGCCCTCGGGCGGCGCGATCGTGATCGACCACACCGAGGCTCTGGTGTCGGTTGACGTCAACTCGGCCCGCGCCACCCGCGGCGGCGACATCGAGGAGACCGCCACCCGCACCAATCTGGAAGCCGCCGACGAGATCGCACGCCAGATGCGCCTGCGCGATCTGGGTGGCCTGATCGTCGTCGACTTCATCGACATGGAAGAGAGCAAGAACCGCCGCGAGGTCGAACAGCGGCTGCGCGACGCGCTGCGCTCCGACCGTGCCCGCGTGCAGTTCAGCTCGATCAGCAAGTTCGGTCTGCTCGAACTGAGCCGCCAGCGCCTGCGCCCCGCGCTGAGCGAAGGCAGCCACATCACCTGCCCGCGCTGCAATGGCACCGGCCACATCCGCGACACCGAGTCCAGCGCGCTGCAGATCCTGCGCATGGTCCAGGAAGAGTCGATGAAGGACAACACCGCCGCCGTCCATGTGCAGGTGCCGGTGGAGGTGACCTCGTTCCTGCTGAACGAGAAGCGCACCGAAATCACCAAGATCGAGCTGAAGCAGCGCATCACCGTGCTGCTGGTGCCCAACAAGCACCTCGACACCCCGAATTACAAGCTGGAACGCCTGCGCCACGACGACCCGCGTCTGGAGAATCTGCAGGCCAGCTACACGATGATCGAAGAGCCGGAAGACGAGGTGGGCATCACCCGCCGCGAAAAGGCCAAGGCCAAGCAGGAGCCGGTCATCAAGGGCATCCTGCCCGAGACACCGGCCCCCGTTGCCGTGCCCAAGCCCGCTCCGGCGCCTGCCCCGGTGGCAGCACCGGTGGCTGCTCCCGCACCGGTGGCCGCACCCGCGGCCGCCGGTGGTGGCTTCTTCGGCTGGATCAAGAGCCTGTTCGGCGGCGGCGAGACTGCTGCTCCGGCACCGGCGCCGGTCAAGAAGATTGAAGCCACGCCCGACGCCAAGCCGGCGCGCGAAGGCCGTGATGGCCAGCGCGGCCGTGGCGACCGCAACGAGCGTGGCGGCCGAGGCGGCCGTGGTGGACGTGATGGTGGCCGCGACGGCAACCGCGAAGCCAAGCCGGAAGGCGCACGCGCCGAGTCCGCAGGCCGCGACGGTCAGCGTGAAGGTGGTCGCCGTGGTGGCCGTGGCGAGCGTGATGCCCGCCCGGAGAACCGTGAAGGCGGTGGCCGTCCGCGCCGCGAGCGTGGTGAGCGCAGCGAGCGTACCGAAGGCCTGGATGTCGCCGCTGGCGCCGCCATGGCTGCCGGTGTTGCAGTTGCCGGTGCCGAGGAAGCCCGCGCACCGCGCGGTGAGCGTGGCGAACGCGGCGGCCGAGGCCCCCGTGGTGACCGTGCCGAGCGCGGCCCGCGCAACGAAGAGCGCAGCGCGGAAGGCGTGGCCGAGTTGAGCGCCGAAGCCGGAGCCCAACCCGCCTTCGCCGACACCGCCCCGGCCGCCGAAGGCGCCGAAGCCGGTGAAGACCAGGGCGAACGCCAAGGCGGCCGCCGCCGCCGCCGCCGTGGTGGCCGCGACCGTGACGATACCCGTGCCGAAGGCACCGGCACCGAAGCCGACGGCATGCTGCTGGGTGATGGCGCTGCTGCGGCCGCTGCCGAGCCGGCCAATACCGAAGCGCAGCACGTGGTCGCTGCCGAAGGCAACACGGAAGGCGCTGCGGAAGGTGAGGCCCGCGAAGGCCGTCGCAACCGTGGTCGTGGCCGTGATCGCGGCCCTCGTCGCGAACGCGCAGAAGGCGAAGAGAACGTTGCCAGCGAAGCGGTTGCAGAAGCGGTTGCCGAGGCTCCGGCCGAAGCCATCGCTCCTGCTGCTGACGAACCGGCCGCGATCGAAGTGATGGTTGCCCGTCCGATCGAGGCCTCGGCCTTTGTGGCACCAGTGGCTGCCGCGTCTGAAGCTGCTCCCGTGGAAGCGGTGGTGGAGCCGGTGGCAGCACCGGCCCCGGCTCCGGTGGCGGCTCCCGCCCCTGTGGCTGCACCGGCCCCTGTGGCGGCGCCCGTCGCCGCACCGGTGGTGGTGGAAGCCTTCGCCCTGCCAATCGACGACCTGAACACTGTGGCGGCCAATGCCGGCCTGCAGTGGGTCAACTCTGACGCCGACAAGATCCGCGCGGTGCAGGAAGCGATGGCCGCCGAGGCCAAGCCCGTGCACGTGCCGCGTGAGCCCAAGCCGGTCGAGCAGATCGATCAGGGCCCACTGGTGCTGGTCGAGACGCGCAAGGATCTGGCGCAGATCACGCTGCCGTTCGAGCAACGCTGATGAGTAACGGGCGCTAAGCCCGTTGAACAACAAAAAAGCCGCCTTGCATTCAGGCGGCTTTTTTTCGTCCCAACATCAGCGCCGTTTCACGGCAAACGCTCCAGCGCATGCTGGTAGGCCGGCTGGTGCATCAGCTCGTCCCAGGTCAGCGGCGCGGTCTGCGGCAGCAGGTCCAGGCGGCGGGCTTCGCTGTCGGGCTCGGCCTGCCAGCGGCCGGCTTTCAGGGCCTTGGCCAGGCCTTCCAGAAGGACGTCGACCGGCTTGCCGCCATCGATCTTCGATTGGTTGCACAGCAGCACCAGATCGCAGCCGGCATTCAGCGCGGTGATGGCGCCCTCCGTCGGGCTGCCGGCGATGCGCGCGCCCTCCATGCTCAGGTCATCGCAGCAGATCGCGCCGTTGAAGCCCAGCTGGCCACGCAGAATGTCTTTCAGCCAGCGGGCCGAGAAGCCGGCCGGCAGTGCATCGACCTTGGGATAGGTCACATGGGCCGGCATCACGCAGGTCAGGCTGGTGGACAGCCAGTCGTAGGGCTTGGCGTCTTCGGCCAGGATGGCTTTCAGCGAACGCTTGTCCACGGCAGCGGCCACATGCGAGTCGGCCTGGGCATAGCCGTGGGCCGGGAAGTGCTTGCCGCAGTTGGCCATGCCGGACTGCAGCAGGCCGTGCATCAGGCTCTTGGCCAGCGGCGAGACGACGCGCGGGTCGCGGTGGAAGGCGCGGTTGCCGACGACCTCGCTGCGGCCATGGTCCAGATCGACCACCGGCGTGAAGCTCAGATCGACGCCGCAGGCGCGCAGCTCCGCCCCCAGCACATAGCCGGCCGCCGTGGCGGCATTGGTGGCCCGCATCGCGTCCTGCATCCACAGGTCGCCGAGATCGCGCATGGCAGGCAGATGCGTAAAGCCATCGCTGCGGAAGCGCTGCACGCGGCCACCCTCGTGGTCGACGGTGATCAGCAGATCGGGCCGCAAGGCCTTGACCTCCGCGCACAAGGAGGTCAGCTGCGCCCGGCTCTGCCAGTTGCGGCTGAACAGGATCATGCCGCCGGTCAGCGGGTGCTGGAGGCGGCGGCGGTCATCGTCGGTCAGGCTCAGACCGGCAATGTCGAGGATCACGGGGGCGTGTTGAAGCTCGGTCATGAGTTCGTCTCTTCTCAAATGGTTTCCACCACCACGAAGGCGGCGGCATATTCGGTTTCGTCGGTGACGGTGACGTGGGCACGCAGGCCATTCGCAGCAAACCACTCGGCCAAAGCGCCATGCAGCCGGATCTCGGGCTTGCCGCCGGCGGCGTTGACGATCTCGCAGGCCCGCCATGTCATGGGCATGCGCATGCCCAAGCCTATGGCCTTGGAGAAGGCCTCCTTGGCCGCGAAACGTGTGCCCAGAAAGCTCAGCCCCCTTGCCTCGACGCGGGCGCGGCGGGCGCGGAACACGGTCAGCTCATGCGGGCCCAGCACCTTCTCGGCAAAGCGCTCGCCGCGGCGATCAAGCGTCGCGCGCAGGCGGCGGAGGTCGCAGATGTCGGTGCCGATGCCGTAAATCATGGCGCGAAGGAAAAGGCCCGCTGGATGCAGCGCTGATAGTCCCGCACGGTCTCGGCATAGCCCAGCTCCAGCGCGTCCGCGATCAGCGCATGGCCTATAGATACCTCCAGCACGCCCGGCACCTCGCGCAGAAAGCGGGTCAGGTTGTCACGGTTCAGGTCATGGCCGGCATTGATGCCCAGGCCGATGGCCAGCGCTGCCTGCGCGGTGGCGGTGAAGCCGGCCAGCACGGCCGCTTCACGCTCGGTACCGAAGGCGCTGGCATAGGTCTCGGTGTAGAGCTCGATGCGGTCGGCGCCCAGCTCGGCGACCAGGGGCATGGCCTCCGGCAGCGGGTCCATGAACAGGCTGACGCGCACGCTTAAGCGTTTGCACTCGTCAATCAGCGGCTTCAGCCGCGCCATGTCGGCGGGCAGGTTCCAGCCGTGGTCGGAGGTGAACTGGTCCTCGGCATCGGGCACGAAGGTAACCTGGTGCGGGCGGAACTCGCGCACAAAATCCATCAGGTTCTGCGTAGGGTTGCCCTCGATGTTGTACTCGACCTGGGGCCAGGCCTTGAGCAGCTCCGCCAGCTCGCGCACATCCCCGGCGCGGATGTGGCGCTCGTCGGGCCGCGGGTGCACGGTAATGCCCTGCGCGCCGGCCTCCAGGCACAGCTGCGCGGCCTTGGTGACGCTGGGGATGCCCAGGTGCCGGGTGTTGCGCAGCAAGGCGACCTTGTTGACGTTGACCGACAGGGCCGTGCGCTGGCCGTGCGAGCCGGCTTCGGGTGCGACAAGTGGATTCATGGTCAATGCCCGCCCGGCCGCCCGAAGGGCATTGAGCGCCCCCTCGGGGGGCAGTGAACGAAGTGAGCGTGGGGGTTGTTCATTTTGTATCCAGGAGTTTTTGCAGATCCAGCATCACCTGCCGCGTGCGCAGCGGCGCATGTCCCAGATGATAGTGAAGCAGGCCGCGCAAGGCCGCGCGCAGGGCCGGCAAGGCGGTGCCGCAGGCCTGCAGCAAGGCGGCATGGCTGCCATGCTCCAGCGCCGCCTGCAGATGAATCAAGGTGGCGCCGCCGAGCCTGGGCTCGTCGCCGGCGGATGCGATCACGCCGGACTGGGCTGAGAGCGCGTAGTCGCGCTCCGGCCGTAGCGCCTGCTGCGTGGTGGTGGCCAGGCTCAGGTCGGGCAGCAGGCCGATCTCGCGCAGCAGCACCAGTTCGAAGGCGCGCAGGCCGGCCTGGCTGCTGGCGTCGTCTTCGGCATGCAGCTGCGGCAGGGCCTGGGCATAGGCGTCGAACAGCAGCGGGTGCGGGTCTTGCCGGGCCAGCAGCTTGAGCAGCAGCTCGTTGAGGTAGTAACCGGAGAAGATGGCCGCGCCGCCAGGCAAGGTGGCGCCGCCACCCCATTCGGCGCTGCGCAGGGTCAGCACCTCGGCCGCGCCCTCCTCCGTCTTGCTGCCCTTGGACAGACTGACATTGATGCGCTGAAAGGGCAGCAGCACCGCGCGCAGCTGCGAGTAGGGCCGTTTGGCACCCTTGGCGACCACGGCCACCCGACCGAGTTCACGGGTGAACAAGTCGAGTATCAGACTGGTCTCGCTCCAGTCGTAGTGATGCAGCACGAACGCGGGCTGCGTGGCATGGGCCCGCGGTGCTCGAACCGAAACGCGTGTCATGCCCGGCGCCGGGCCGTCCCAAGCCGGGTTGCGCCCCTTGGGGGCAGGAGCGGAGCGACCTTGGGGCTCACGTTATCACTCGTAGCCGTAGGACCGCAGATGTTCCTCGCTGTCGGCCCAGCCGGAACGGACCTTGACCCACAGCTCCAGATAGACCTTGGAGTCCATCAGCGTTTCCAGTTCCTGGCGCGCCTCGGAGCCGATGCGCTTCAGGCGCTCCCCGCCGCCGCCGATGATCATGCCCTTGTGGGCATCGTGTTCGACGACGATGGAGGCGGCGATGCGCTTCAGATGACCCTCTTCCTCGAACTTGTCGATCACCACCGTGCAGTTGTAGGGCAGTTCGTCGCCGGTCAGGCGGAACAGCTTCTCGCGGATGATCTCGCTGGCCAGGAAGCGGTCGCTGCGGTCGGTCAGCGCGTCTTCTTCGTAGAACCAGTCCTGCTCGGGCAGGTAGGGCTTGAGGATGGCGAACAGGCGCTCGACATCGCTGGGCTTCTGCGCCGACAGGGGCACGAACTCGCTGAAGTTGCGGCGCTCCTGCATCGCCTTCAGCCACGGCACCATGTCGGCGCGGCGGTTCACCGCGTCGAGCTTGTTGGCGATCAGGATGACCGGCTTGTGCTCGGGCAGCAGGCTCAACACCTTGGCGTCATCGGTATTGAAGCGGCAGGCTTCGACCATGAACAGCACCACGTCCACATCGGACAGCGAGGACAGCACCGTGCGGTTCAGATTGCGGTTCAGCGCCGTGCCGTGCTTGGTCTGGAAGCCGGGCGTGTCGACGAAAACGAACTGCGAATCCTCTACGGTGCGCACGCCGGTAATGCGGTGGCGCGTCGTCTGCGCCTTGCGTGAGGTGATACTGACCTTCTGGCCGACCAGCGCGTTCAGCAGTGTGGATTTGCCGACATTGGGCCGGCCGACGATGGCCAGCAGGCCGCAGCGGCGGCCATTGCTGTCGTACTCGGGAGGCTCGCCCGCGCCGCCTTGCACGTCTTCAGCGCCTTCAGTGTCTTCATCTGGAAGGTCCTCCGGCAATTCAGCGGGCAAGTCGGGTGGCGATTCAGGGGTGTTGTTCATGGGGTGCGGCTTGTGACCGTTTCAGTCGCGAAGGCCGCTGCCGGGCCGGTCACGGGATTTCAATTCGTCCAGCACACGCTTGGCAGCGTCTTGCTCGGCAGCCCGGCGCGAACGGCCTTCGCCGCGTTGGGTGACGGCCAGGGCCGGCACCATGCACTCGACCGCAAAGGTCTGCGCATGGGCCTGGCCACGGGTCTCGGTAATTCGGTAGTCGGGTACCGGCAGGCGGCGCGCCTGCAGCCATTCCTGCAGTTCCGTCTTCGGGTCCTTGGCCCAGTTATCCATGCCGGTGTTGGCGATGACATCGGCAAACAGACGTTGCACCACACCCTGCGCCGCCTCATAGCCACCCTCGACAAAGGCGGCACCGATCAAGGCCTCCAAGGCGTCGGCGAGGATCGACGGGCGCTGCGCTCCACCGCCCCGGGCCTCGCCTTCGCTGAGCTTGAGCACCTGCGGCAGGCCCAGGCCCAGGGCCAAGCGGTGTAGGCTGTCTTCACGCACCAGATGGGCACGTACGCGGGTCAGGTCGCCTTCATCGGAGCCCTGGAAGCGCTCGTACAGCAGGCTGGACACGGCCAAGCTGAGTACGGTGTCACCAAGGAATTCGAGCCGCTCGTTGTGATCCGCGCCAAAGCTTCGATGCGTCAGCGCACGCTTCAGGAGAGCCGGCTCTTTGAAGCGATAGCCCAGCCGTTCTTGCAGGGTTTCAAGCATCTGACTCACACAACATCTAATGGCCCGCAGCAGTGCTCGGGCGGAGAAGGCGCTGCTGCGCCCGCCCGCACCGGAACTATTCGGACCGCCCTTCGTACTTGATCAAGAGAAAAACCGGGCCCATCAGAGCAATTTCTTTATCGTAGGCGAAGCTGATCACGACCTTGTCACCCTCCTTGGTGACCTCAAGGTCTTTCGAGCTGATGCTGCCGATCGAGTATTCAATCTGCTGCTGACGGTCGAACTCGCCACGCACCGCCGCCACCGTCGGAGGATTGGACTTGGCGATCTTGTTGATCGCACTGCGTATCGTGTAGTACTCGTTCAGCGTTGGCAGTACCTTGATCGTGATCAGCCCGGCAAAGCCGACCAGGATGGCCCAGAAAATCAGGCCCAGCAGCGTCACGCCACGTTGTTGTTGCCGCATCAAGATCTGCACCTTTGAGGATTGCCCACCGTGGGACGCGCTCAATGAAACGCGCCGATACGCTTGAGGTTACCGAAATTCATCCACACAAAGAAGGCCCGGCCGACGATATTCTGATCCGGCACAAAGCCCCAGTAGCGGGAATCGCGCGAATCGTCACGGTTATCGCCCAGCATGAAGTAGTGGCCGGCCGGCACCTTGCAGGTCACGCCCTCGGCCGTGTACTGGCACTGGTCCTGGAACGGGAACGGGCCGTCCTTGCGATCGGGACGGTAGATGGACTGGCGCTTCGGGTCCACCAGAATCTCGTGCTCGACCTTGCCCAACTTCTCGCTGAACCAGGGCTTGTAGCGCATGCCGCTCTCGTCATAGAAGTCGCCCTTGGGCTGGACCTCGGTGGCCACGCCGTTGATGTACAGGCGCTGGTTGATGTAGCGGATCTCGTCGCCGGGAATCGCGGCTACGCGCTTGATGAAGTCGATGCTGGGGTCTTCCGGGTAGCGGAACACCATCACGTCGCCACGCTGCACCTCATTGTTGGCGATGATCTTCTTGTTGATCACCGGCAGGCGCACGCCGTAGTGGAATTTGTTCACGAGGATCAGGTCACCGACCAGCAGCGTCGGCACCATCGAACCCGACGGAATCTTGAACGGCTCGAACAGGAAGGAGCGCAGCAGGAACACGGCCAGAATGACCGGGAACAGGCCGGCCGTCCAGTCCAGCCACCAGGGTTGGCGCAGGATCTCGTCGCGCGCACCGGCCACGTCACCATCAACGCGGGCAATGCCCTGGCGCTTGAGTTCTTCACGGCGCGCGGTATCTTGCGCTTCGAGCTTGGCCGCACCGGCCACGCGGGCCGGCAGGAAGTAGAAGCGCTCGGCCAGCCAGTAGCCCAACGTGACCAGGGTCATCACGAACAGCAGCAGCGAGAAATTGCCGCTCCAGGATCCCATGTACCAGCCGCCCAGATAGGCGATCAGCACTGCGTAAAAAATTCCGGTGATTGCACTCATCAATCTTCCACTTGGAGAATGGCCAGGAAGGCCTCTTGCGGCACCTCGACGGAGCCGATCTGTTTCATGCGCTTCTTGCCGGCTTTTTGTTTTTCGAGCAGCTTGCGCTTGCGCGAAATGTCGCCGCCGTAACATTTTGCCAGCACGTTCTTGCGCAGCGCCTTGATGTCTTCGCGCGAGATGATGGTGGCACCAATGGCGGCCTGAATGGCCACGTCATACATCTGGCGCGGAATGATCTCGCGCATCTTGGCCGCCACCTGGCGGCCGCGGTACTGGGCCTGCGAGCGGTGCACGATCAGCGACAGCGCATCGATGCGATCGCCGTTGATCAGCATGTCCACCTTGACGACGTCGGCCGCCCTGTACTCCTTGAACTCGTAGTCCATCGAGGCATAGCCGCGCGACACGCTCTTCAGCTTGTCGAAGAAGTCCAGCACGATTTCGGCCAGCGGCATCTCGTAAGTCAACTTGACCTGACGGCCGTGGTAGGCCATGTTCAGCTGCACGCCCCGCTTCAGGTTGGCCAAGGTCATGATGGGACCGACATAGTCCTGCGGCATGAACAGGTGCACGGTGACGATGGGCTCGCGGATCTCGACGATCTTGCCCTGCTCCGGCACCTTGGAGGGGTTGTCGACCTCCATGATCGTGCCGTCGCCGATCTGCACCTGATAGACCACGCTCGGTGCGGTGGTGATCAGGTCCTGGTCGAATTCGCGCTCGAGGCGCTCCTGCACGATCTCCATGTGCAACAAGCCCAGGAAGCCGCAGCGAAAGCCGAAGCCCAGCGCCTGCGACACCTCGGGCTCGTAATGCAGCGACGAGTCATTGAGCTTGAGTTTTTCGAGTGCGTCGCGCAGCGAGTCGTACTCGCTGGACTCGGTCGGGTACAGACCGGCGAAGACCTGGGGCTGGATTTCCTTGAAACCGGGAAGCGCCTCGGTGGCCGGGCCCAGGTTGTTGGGCAGCTTCTTGTCCAGCGTGATGGTGTCGCCGACCTTGGCCGCCTGCAACTCCTTGATGCCGGCGATGATGAAGCCCACCTCACCGGCGCTGAGCAGCTCGCGCGGCGTCGAATGCGGCGTGAACACGCCCATCTGCTCGATCGGATAGACGGCATTGGTGGCCATCATGCGAATGCGCTCGCCCTTCTTGAGCACGCCATCGACCACGCGCACCAGCATCACCACGCCAACATAGTTGTCGAACCAGCTGTCGATGATCATGGCCCGCGGCGGTGCCTCGACGACACCCCGCGGCGGCGGCATGCGCGTAATCACCGCCTCCAGAATCTCATCTATGCCCTCGCCGGTCTTGGCGCTGCAGGGAATTGCATTGGTCGCATCGATGCCGATCACGTCCTCGATCTCGGCCCTGGCGTTGTCCGGATCGGCGTTGGGCAGATCCATCTTGTTCAGCACCGGCACGACCTCAACGTGCAGCTCCAGCGCGGTGTAGCAATTAGCCACCGTCTGGGCCTCCACGCCCTGGCTGGCGTCGACCACCAGCAGCGCACCTTCGCAGGCGGACAGCGAGCGGCTGACCTCGTACGAGAAGTCCACATGCCCCGGCGTGTCGATCAGGTTCAGGTTGTAGGTCTTGCCATCGCGCGCCTTGTACTGCAGCGCGGCGGTCTGCGCCTTGATGGTGATGCCGCGCTCTTTCTCGATATCCATCGAGTCCAGCACCTGCGCCTCCATCTCCCGATCGGACAGCCCCCCGCAGCGTTGAATGATGCGATCCGCCAGCGTGCTCTTGCCGTGGTCAATGTGGGCGATGATGGAGAAATTGCGGATGTGGTTCATGCTGATCTTTTTTGCGCCGAGTCGGGAGACACAACGGCGTAGCCGTTGCAGCGCAAGCTCTCAATCGCTGAGCGATGTGATGACCCGAAGGGTCATGCTGAGGGTAAAAAAAAGGCACGTCGAATCGGTGACGCGCCTTCCAACAAAACTTTTGGCAACTGCTTGTTGGGCCTTCATTGTAGCCAAAACCGCCGGTCTGAAAACCAGGGGGAGGCCGGAAAACCCGACGTTGCAGCCCACCAACACCGAAGTTATTCACAAGTTATCAACACGCTGTTGCGGATGACTTGGGGATAGCCTGGGGTACCAGGGGGATCCGACCGTACAGGCGTCAAAAGTCGGGCTAGGCGGCCCGCATTCTATCCGAGAAGCAGTTCAATCCCCCGCCGACCCTCCCTATGTGAGTGACCACCGACCATTTCCGTCCCCGAGTTGTCAACATGCCCGGTATCAAGTTACCGTAAATATACTAGCGAAAATTCACATAGTGAAAAGACCCGGCGGCGCAGTGGGTTGAGACGCAACCCGGTCGGCGCCGCCGGAGCCGCCTATTTGGCCGGCTTCACCAGCACAAAGCTGACCGCATTTTCACGCCGCACCTGCATCGTCACGACCTTGGCCTTCTCGAGCTTGGAGACCACCGCGCCGAACTGTTTGGCATTGGCAATCTCGGTGTTGTCCACGGCGAGGATGATGTCGCCCTCGCGCAAGCCGGCACGTGCGGCGGCGCCGTCGGCGCTCTCGACGCGCACGCCGATCTTCAGCTTCAGCTCCTTGCGCTGGGCCTCGGTCAGGTCGGCCACGGTGAGGCCCAACACGGCAGGCTGTGCAGGCGCTGCCTTGCCGTCGCCCTCGGCCTGGCGGCGCGGGCGTTGCTCGGCTTCCATCTCGGCCACGGTCACGCTCAGCTCCTTGTAGGCGCCACGACGGAACACCTGCAAGGTGGCCTTGGTGCCAGGCTTGATGCCGCTGATGAGGCGGCGCAGGTCGCCGGCCTTCTCGATCGTCTTGCCGTCGACCTTGGTGATGATGTCGCCGCCCTCGACGCCGCCCTTGTCGGCCGGGCTGCCGGCCTCGACCGTGCTGACCGCCGCCCCGGTGGGCTTGCCCAGACCGATGGCTTCGGCCACTTCCTTGCTGACGTCGCCGATGCCCACACCGATGCGGCCGCGCACGACACGGCCATTGCCGCGCAGCGAGTCGGCCACGCGCATCGCCTCGTCGATAGGAATCGCGAACGAGATGCCCATATAGCCGCCCGACTGGCTGTAGATCTGCGAGTTGATGCCGACCACCTCACCGCGCATATTGATCAGCGGACCGCCCGAGTTGCCGGGGTTGATGGCCACGTCGGTCTGGATGAAGGGCAGCAGCTCGCCGGTGTCGCGCGCCTTGGCGCTGACGATGCCGGCCGTGACCGTGTTGTCGAGATTGAACGGCGAGCCGATGGCGATCACCCATTCACCGACCTTGAGCCGGTTGGCGTCACCGATCTTGACCAGCGGCAGGCCGGTGCCCTCGATCTTGACCACGGCCACATCGGTGCGTGCATCGGCGCCAATCAGCTTGGCCTTGAACTCGCGCTTGTCGGTCATCGTGACGATGACTTCGTCGGCGCCATCGACCACATGGGCGTTGGTCATCACGAAACCATCGGCACTGATGATGAAGCCCGAGCCGACGCCGCGGCGCTGCGGCAGGTCATCATCATTGCGCGGCTGGCCGCGGCGCTGATTGGGCACCGGAATGCCGAAGCGGCGGAAGAACTCCTGCATCTGCTCGTCCATCTCCGGCAGGCCACGCGCATTGGCGCGCACTCGCTCGACAGTGCGGATGTTGACAACTGCCGGGCCGGAGCGCTCCACCAGTTCGGTGAAGTCGGGCAACTCCTTGCCCTGGGCGTGCCCGGCGCCAGGCGCCAACACCAGGGCGGTGCCCAGCAGCAGGCCGGTGGACAGGGTCAGCACCCAGCGGCGCAGATCCGTTGCGGGTTTAGCGTTCATCGTCGTCAACCTCGAAGAGTTCATTCGCTTGAAGAAAAGACAAAAGATCGGAAATCGGGGCTAGCGCTTGCGCTCCAACGCCGAATAGAAGCGCTGCAGCGTCGGCATGGGCACGTCGCCCATGACGGTGATCCACCAGTCCCCCTGGCGGCGCATCAACGTCTGCGTGGCACCCATCGCCGTCTGCAACGCCTTCTGGTGCTTGGCGGCGACAAAGGGCTCGACGAACAGCGAGACGTAGGTCATGCCGTCAGAGAACACCAGCTGAAGCGCACCAGCGCCAGCCTCTTCGCCGGGCATCGGTCGCTTGACACAGCTGACCTGCTGGAAACCCGGCACCAGCTCGCGCAGGGCCCAGCCCTCGGACTCCAGCTTGACGGGCGTGCTGACCTTGCGGATCACGCGCAACCCGTCCAGCTTGGGCATGCCTTGCATCAGGCTCTCGGCGCTGAGCTTGCTGCCCATCACCAACTCGGAGAAGGCTGAGGACTCCAGCACCTCCCCGCGTTCGCCCAGCACCTCGGCGCGCAGCAAGAGGCCGGTCTTGCGTTCGGCCCACAACCGATGGGCGAAACGTGCCCCATCGCGCGGCTGCAGCAGCAGCACATCGGCCTCGTGGCCCGCCACACGGTCGATGCCCAGTTTGCTCAGCTCATAGAACTCGGCAATGCGGTCGGCACCGCCATGCAGCAACGCCGGGAAGTCGGAGAGCGCGCCGCGCTGCTCGATCAGCACGGTACGGCTGTCGGGCCAGAAGGTATGGACGACACGGCTCTGGCGGTAGATCTGCCGCGGCTGGCCATCGAGCGCGTCGATGCGTTCATAGCGCTCCGCACCATTGCAGACATGGACGATGCGGGCGCTGTGCACGCCACCCCCGGCGCTGACCACCAGGGTGCCGGAGAAATCGCGCCTGCCGGCCGCCTCATGGATGCGGGACAGCCAGGCACGCACCGAGCCGGCATCGAGCTCCGTTCCTGAGGCCGGCCTGACCGGTGCAGCCACCTGGGCCTGCGAACTGCAGGCCCCGAGAGCCAGGCACAGCGCAACAGAGGCAATCGCGGAACAGCGCATGTGGAGGTTCAGGCTTGGGCTCAGGGTTGCGGCGTATCGTAACTGGCGTTGCGCAGAAAGCCGGTGGACACGCCCAGTGCCGTGCCCGCGCCTATTTCCTTGTGCGCCTGCAGATAGCGGTCCAGCCGCGCATCGCGCACCAGTTGCTGGTTGGCGGGGTAGGTCTGCATCAATGTATTGACCTGCCCGCCAACGGCGACGACGCCCACATCGGGCAGCGGCGTCGCGGCCAGTGAGGAGGCTGCGATGGCTCTGCTGTCGGGGTTGCCCGTCTGCGCCAGCGTGCCCCCCCCCTGCTCGAACATGCCACTGCCCTGCAACACCACCAAGGCACCGGCCACGACCATGAAACCCGCAGCCACGGCCATCGGCGCGGCCCAGCGAGCGCGTCGAGGAACCGGTACCTGGGCCGCCGGAATCAAGGGAGCTTGAGGCGCCAACACCACCGGTTCGAGGGCCAGCTTGGCGCTGAGGCGGCTGAGGAAGCGGACATCATGGGCTGGCCGCTGCGCCAGTTCATCGGAGCGCAGTGCGTCGCCGATCAGGTGGTAGAGCTGCCAGTCTTTCTGCAGATCCTCTTCCCGCCCCCAGGCCTCGCACAGTGCCTTGGCCTCGGCCGCACTGGCATGCCCATCCATCAAGGCCGACAGGGCTTGTGCGTCGGAAGAGGACGATTCTTGGGGTGACATGCTTGACTCCAAACGGTTCATGACGGGGCGCTCACCAGCGTGCACCATCGCGCGTGTCGAGCAAGGGCCGCAACCGAGCGGCAATTGCTTCACGTGCGCGGAAGATGCGCGACCGGACGGTCCCAATCGGGCAATTCATCGCTTCGGCTATCTCTTCGTAACTCAGGCCTTCGATCTCGCGCAGCACGATGGCCTGCCTCAAGTCCTCGGACAAGGCCTCCACCGCGGCGTTCACCGCCGTTGCAATTTCCTTGCTGGCGAGTTCGGCTTCCGGAGTGGAGGCATCGCTTAGTTCGTTCTCGGTGCGGGAAGTTTCGTCGTCATCATCCCTTGATCTAAGGGAAGACTCGGAGACGGTGGGGTCGCGCTTGAGTTCCAGCAAGAACTTCTTCGCCGTGTTCACCGCAATGCGGTACAGCCAGGTGTAGAAAGCGCTGTCGCCCCGAAACTTGGGCATGGCGCGGTAGGCGCGCAAAAAGGTTTCCTGGGCAATGTCCTGCACCAGGTCCACATCGCGCACCATGCGGCCGATCAGCCGCTCGACGCGGCGCTGGTATTTGACGACCAGCATCTCGAATGCCTTGACGTCGCCGCGCTGCACGCGTTCGACCAACAGGGCATCGGCATCTTCGGTGCTCATCGGATGGGGGAGGACTCTTGAGGGCTGGTTTCGGGACGCTCGGTGGCGACAGCGCCTGAATATAGCGTGACGCGCAACAGCGGCCATTCCAGCGGGATATCGACGCGCGAAAGTGCCAGATGGCTGCAGCGCAGCCCGAAACGGCGCTCGGGACCATCGTCAAAGCGCAGCAGCATCCAGGCGCCCAGATCCAACAAGGGCCTCAGCCTGCCCCGCCGGCTTTCACTGCCTCGGTCGGTGGCCGGCCCAAGCAGCCAGGCCTGGCCATCCCAGCGCAGGCTCTGCGGAGGCTGATGCCGCATCTGCCGGCCAGCCCACAGACCGGGCAGCGGAGCCAATAGGAGCAGCGCCGCGGGCAGGTTCAACCAGGCCATCAGCCAAGCCAGCAGACTGGCCGAGGCGAGCGCAACCAGCAGACCCCAAGCCAGGCACCAGGCCCGCCCCGGAGCCACCTCAGCCTGAAACGATGGCGGGTGGCGCATCGCCTGCCCAGTGGGTGGGGGAGCTCAGACGCGCTTGAACAGCAGCGTGCCGTTGGTGCCGCCGAAGCCGAAGTTGTTCTTCGCGGCGATGTCAATCTTCATCGGCCGCGCCTCGTTGGCGCAGTAGTCCAGGTCGCACTCGGGGTCCTGGTTGAAGATATTGATCGTGGGCGGCGCGATCTGGTCGCGCACAGCCAACACGGTGAACACCGATTCGATGCCCCCCGCGCCACCGAGCAGATGCCCGGTCATCGATTTGGTCGAGCTGACCACCAAGCTCTTGGCATGGTCGCCGAAGGCCAGCTTGATCGCATTGCTCTCGTTCACATCACCCAGCGGCGTCGAGGTGCCGTGGGCGTTCATGTATTGCACCTGGTCGGCGTTGATGCCGGCATTGCGCAGGGCCGCCTTCATCGAACGCTTGGGACCGTCCACATTCGGCGCGGTCATGTGATACGCGTCCGCCCCCATGCCGAAGCCGATCAGCTCGGCATAGATCTTGGCGCCGCGCTGCTTGGCGTGTTCGTACTCTTCGAGCACCAGCACGCCGGAACCCTCGCCCAGCACAAAGCCGTCGCGGTCCTTGTCCCAGGGGCGGGAGGCCGTCTTGGGGTCGTCGTTGCGCGTCGACAGGGCGCGAGCCGAGGCAAAACCACCCAGACCCAGCGGCGACACGGTGGCCTCGGAACCACCAGCCACCATCACGTCGACATCGCCGTACTCGATCAGACGAGCGGCTTCGCCGATGCAGTGCAGGCCTGTGGTGCAGGCCGTGACGATGGCCAGATTCGGGCCCTGGAATCCATACTTGATGGACACATGGCCGGAAATCATATTGATGATGGAGGCCGGCACGAAGAACGGCGACACGCGGCGTGGGCCGCGGGCTACCAGTTCACCATGCGTCTCCTCGATCAGTGGCAAGCCACCGATGCCCGAACCGATCATGCAACCAATACGCTCAGCTTCTTCCTCGCTGAGCTGGTCGCCGGTCGGCAGTCCAGCGTCCTGGACGGCCTGCATGGACGCCGCCAATCCGTAATGGATGAAGGTGTCCATGTGGCGGGCTTCTTTGGCGGGGATGTAATCCTCGATCTTGAAGCCCTTGACCTCGCCCGCGAAGTGACAGGAAAAGGCCGATGCATCGAACTTGGTGATGCGATCGATGCCGGACTGGCCGGCAAGGATGTTGGCCCAGCCCTCGGCCACCGTGTTACCCACGGGGCTGATGAGACCAAGTCCTGTAACGACAACGCGACGACGGGTCATGCGGTAAGGGAATCAGTAGATTGACACGGGCGCTGAAGAATCAGCGCTCAGCTCTTCTGGCTCTTGACTGCGTAGTCAATGGCCAGTTGCACGGTGGTGATCTTCTCGGCTTCTTCATCGGGGATTTCGATGCCGAACTCGTCTTCGAGTGCCATCACCAGTTCCACCGTGTCCAGAGAGTCGGCGCCCAGATCAGCCACGAAGGCCTTCTCGTTGGTCACATCGGACTCAGGCACGCCGAGTTGCTCGGCAATGATTTTCTTGACACGTGTTTCGATATCGCTCATGACTCCTCCGGGAGGGATTTAGCTAGGTACAGCCCAGGATTCTAAGGCCTGTAGAGTGACACCTCTAGGACACCCGCAGCGCAGGGGTCCGGGTCAGGGATGTCACCCCTCAGGCCTACCGGTTGGGCGGGACCGGCGGGCGAAGGCGGAATGCCCTCTCCTCAATTCATGAACATGCCTCCGTTGACATGCAATTCGGTGCCGGTAATGTAGGCGGCTTCGGGGCTTGCCAGAAAGACCACGGCATCGGCAATTTCTTGTGGCTGGCCCAGACGGCCGACCGGAATCTGTGCGAGCAGCGCCGCCTTCTGTGCCTCGGGCAGGACCTCGGTCATGTCGGTAGCAATAAAGCCCGGCGCCACACAGTTGACGGTGATGCCGCGGCTGCCCAGTTCGCGCGCCAGCGAGCGCGTCATGCCCGCCACGCCGGCCTTGGCCGCCGCGTAATTGGCCTGGCCGGCATTGCCGGAAGCGCCCACGACCGAGGTGATGCTGATGATGCGGCCGTAGCGCTGCTTCATCATCGGGCGTATCACCGCGCGGCTCATGCGGAACACGGCCTTCAGATTGGTGTCGAGCACGGCGTCCCAGTCATCGTCCTTCATGCGCATCGACAGCGTGTCGCGCGTGATGCCGGCGTTGTTGACCAGCACATGCAGGCCGCCATGGGTCTTGGTGATGTCGTCCAGCACGGCGTCGATGGCTGCCACGTCATTGACGTTCAGCACCACGCCACGACCGCCCAGCGGTGACAGCGCCTCGGTGATGCCGGCAGCACCAGCCTCGGAAGTGGCCGTGCCGATGACGGTCAGGCCCGCCTGGGCCAGGCCCAGCGCGATCGCGCGGCCGATACCGCGGCTGGCGCCGGTGACCAGGGCCACTAGGGGCACTTCGGCCTTCGATGTAGATTCGCTCATAGTCTTCGTGTTCAGGCCAGCAGGGTCTTCACTTCGGCCAGCGAGGCCGGGTCCAGCAGGGTGGCGCTTTGCAGCTCGCCGTCGATGCGCTTGACCATGCCGGCCAGCACTTTGCCAGGGCCGCATTCAATCACATGTGTGAGGCCGCGAGCTTTCAAGGCCTGCACCACCTCGACCCAGCGCACCGGGCCGAAGGCCTGGCGGTAAAGCGCATCGCGCAGACCGTCGGCGTCGGCAGCCACGGCCACGTCGATGTTGTTGACGACCGGGAACTGCATCGCGGCAAAGTGCGTCGTCAGCAGCTTGGCCTTCAGCGCCTCGGCGGCCGGACGCATCAGGCTGGAATGGAACGGAGCCGACACCGGCAGCGGCAAGGTGCGCTTGGCACCGGCCGCCTTCAGCAGCTCGCAGGCCTTCTCGACACCGGCCTTGGTGCCGGCAATGACGGTCTGCTTCGGATCATTGAAATTGACCGCCTCGACCGCCTCGCCGCTGGCCGCAGCCGCCTGCAGACAGACCTCGCGCACGACCTGCGCCTCCAGACCCAGAATGGCCGCCATCGCGCCCACGCCGACCGGCACGGCCTCCTGCATCGCCCGGGCGCGGAAGCGCACCAGCGGCAGCGCGTCGGCCAGGCTCAGCGCGCCGGCGGCCACCAGGGCCGTGTACTCACCCAGCGAGTGACCGGCTGCTGCAGCGGGCGCGAAGCCCGTTTCCTGCATCCAGGCGCGGTAGCAGGCGATGCCGGCGGTCAGCATCACCGGCTGGGTGTTGGTGGTCAGGTCCAGCTGGTCCTTGGGTCCTTCGTGGATCAGGCGGGCCATGTCCTCGCCCAGCGCGGCCGAGGCTTCTTCCAGGGTGCTGCGCACGGCCGGGTGATCGCCCCAGGCGTCCAGCATGCCAACGGCTTGCGAGCCCTGGCCGGGGAATACGAATGCGAACGAACTCATATCAAGTTTCTCTAGTCAGTTGGGGACAGAGCATTCGGTCACGCTGCGCGTGAGTCTCAAGGTCTGTCCCGCAATATCTCAATATTCGACCAAAACGGCGCCCCCAGGTGAAGCCGCCACCCACACCCTCAAGCATGAGCGTATCGCCTTTCTTGACCTGCCCGGTCTTGACCGCATGGTCCAGCGCCAGCGGGATCGAGGCGGCCGAGGTGTTGCCATGCTCGGCCACGGTCACGACCACCTTGTCCATCGACAGCTTCAGCTTCCGGGCCGTGCTTTGCATGATGCGGATATTGGCCTGGTGCGGGATCAGCCAGTCGATGTCGGCGTCGGTCTTGCCGGCCTTGGCGAGCACCGAGCGGGCCACGCTCTCGAGCACGCCGACGGCGAGCTTGAACACTGCCTGGCCGTCCATTTTCAGCAGCGGATCACCGAGGATCTGCCCGCCCGAGACATTGCCCGGCACGCACAGGATGTCGGCGTGGCGGCCATCGGCATGCAACTCGCAGGCCAGGATGCCTGGCGTGTCGCTGGCTTCCAGCACGACGGCGCCGGCGCCATCGCCGAACAGCACGCAGGTGGTGCGGTCCTTGAAATCGAGAATGCGCGAGAAGGTCTCGGCACCGATCACCAGGGCCTTGCTGGCGGCGCCGGTGCGTATCATCGAATCGGCAATTGTCAGCGCATAGACGAAGCCCGAGCAGACGGCCTGCACATCGAAAGCTGCGCCACCCGGTGCGCCAAGCTTGTGCTGGAGCAGACAGGCGGTGGACGGGAACACCATGTCGGGGGTCGATGTGGCCACAATGATCAGATCGATCTGCGTGGCATTGATACCGGCCGCCTCGAGCGCAGCACGCGCGGCATGCAGGGCCAGATCGCTGGAAGCTACATCAGCCTCAGCAAAGTGTCGTGCACGGATGCCGGTGCGCTCGACGATCCACTCATCGGACGTCTCCACCCCGCTCTTGGCCAGTTCCTCGGCCAGTTGGGCATTGCTGAGACGATTGGGAGGAAGGTAGCTGCCGGTGCCGGTGATGCGGGCGTAGCGAGGGGCGGAGTTAGTCATGCGGCGGTGGCGACCGTGACGGTCAGTGGCGTCTCATCGGCCGCGCTGGCGGGCATCGACGAGAGCGTGGAAAGAATGCGGTCGTGTACCCGCTCCAGCAGATGGTTGCGGGCGGCATCATAAGCACGGTTCAAGGCCTGCTCGAACGCGAACGCGTCCGACGAGCCATGGGCCTTGAACACCAGCCCACGCAGGCCCAAGAGCGCGCCGCCGCTGTAGCGACGATGGTCCACGCGGGCCTTGAAGCGCTTGAGCATCGGCATCGCCGCCACGGCCGCCAGGCGGGTGAAGGCATTGCGGGTGAATTCATCCTTGATGATGTTGTAGACCATCGCGGCCACACCCTCGGCCGTCTTCAGCGCGACATTGCCGACGAAGCCATCGCAGACGACCAGATCGGTCGTGCCCTTGAAGATGTCGTTGCCTTCGACATTGCCGTAGAAATTCATGTGGCCGGCGGCGTCGGCGGCGCGCAGCAACTCGCCGGCGCGCTTGATCGTCTCGCTGCCCTTGATTGCTTCCTCGCCGATGTTCAGCAGGCCCACGCTGGGGTTCTCCTTGCCATCGACCGCCGCGACAAGGGCGCTGCCCATGACCGCGAACTGCAGTAGGTGCTCGGCCGTGCAATCGACGTTGGCGCCCAGGTCGAGCACCGTGGTGAAGCCATTCAGCTGATTCGGCAGCACCGCGGCAATCGCCGGGCGGTCAATGCCCTCCAGCGTCTTCAGCACGTAGCGGGCCACGGCCATCAGCGCACCGGTGTTGCCGGCCGAGACGCAGGCATGGGCCTGAACGGCCACGTCGGCGCCCTGCTTGACCTGCGCGATCGCCACGCGCATTGAAGAGTCCTTCTTGCGGCGCAGTGCCACCTCGACCGAATCGTCCATGCTGATGACCTCGGACGCGGCCAGCAGGTGGCAGCGCGGCCACTGCGCTGCGGGCTTCAGCGCCTCGGGCAGACCGACCAGCACCACCTCGGCCTCGGGGTGCGCGGCCAGAAAGGCCTGCGCGGCCGGCAGGGTCACCGACGGACCATGGTCGCCGCCCATGCAGTCAATGGCCAGACGTATCACAGCAGGGGACGTAGGAGAGGAGATAGGCATCCGCGGGGAAAAATGAAACTCGGCAAGGCGCTGCGTGGGACGCAGAAGGTACGCGACCGTGGAGCATAGAGCAAGCGGGGCGACCCTCAAGCCGCATGGACTCGCGCTGCATCAATCACTGCGCACCAACGCAAAAACCCGGCGCTGCAAGGATTGCAGGCCGGGTGATCTTAAGCGGTCAACGAAGACATGTCCGACGGGTGACGAGTGCCTGGCACCCACCGCCCGTGCTGAGATTCAACTCAGGCGTCGGCCTTGGTCTTCAGGACCTTGCGCCCACGGTAGAAACCGTTGGGGCTGATGTGGTGACGCAGATGCTGCTCGCCGGTGGTCGGCTCGATCGCGGTGCCCGGGGTGACCAGGGCATTGTGCGAACGGTGCATACCACGCTTGGAAGGCGACTTCTTGTTTTGCTGAACGGCCATGGGGATTCTCCTAACAATGCGGCGGGGGTGGCTCTGGAAACAGACCCTGTCGATGTGATCGAGTCTGTTCGGCCCACAAGCCGCCTGCCTTCCGACTCCCGGGCCCGCTCGCGGCAACATGCCTGCAAGTTCTTCGCACCGGGGAAAGCCAAAGATTCTAGCACGATCCCGTCAAGTTGACCAGATGGCCGAACGGAGATCAGTCATTCGGCTCCGATTTCTTCAGCGCCGCCAAGGCCGCGAAGGGGTTCTTGCGCTCTTTCTCGCCGTCCTGCTCGCCTTCCAGGGCAGGCATATCCAGGTCATCGACGGGCATCGGCAAGGGCTTGGGGCAGGTCTGGTGGCGCGGCACGATGGGCAGGGCCAGCAGCAACTCGTCCTCGACCAGTTCGAGCAGGCTCATATGGCGCTGCAGGGTCAGCACATCCTCTTCGGCATCGGCATCAAGCTGGATGGCCAGTTGCTCGTCGCGCACGAAGCGGAACTCGCGCTGCAGCTTCAGCGCCGCACGCACCGGCTGCAGGCAGCGCTGGCAGGTCAGGGCCACGGTGGCGCCAGCCTGCAGGTGCAGCCAGGTCTGCGCCTCGCCGCCGCGCGGCTGGCGCTCCTCGCCACGGGCCGACCAGGTCACCTCGGGCCAGCCGCTGGCGGGGGCCTCGGGCGAGGCATCTTCGGCCAGGCGCTCCAGGCTAGCGGCGGGCCAGGTGCCGGACAGTTCGGCGCCATCGCGCGCGAACAGCTCCATGTCCAGCTTCAGGGGATCAAATACACGAACTCTCATGGCACAAGTGTAAATGCTGGCCCGCCCGCCCGCCGCCCTGGCCCGGATGGGACAATGCCGGCATGCAAACACGCCCTGCCCTCATTCTGGGCTCCACCTCGCGCTACCGGCGCGAACTGCTGGAGCGCCTGCGCCTGCCCTTCACCGTGGCCGCACCGGATGTCGATGAAGCCCCGCTGCCCGGTGAGACACCGGTGGCGCTGGCGCGCCGCCTGGCCCTGGCCAAGGCGCGCGCCGTGGCGGCCCTGCATCCGCAGGCCATCGTGATCGGCTCCGACCAGGTTGCGGATCTGAATGGCCAAAGCCTGGGCAAGCCGGGCACCCATGAGCGCGCGGTCGAGCAACTGCGCGCGATGCGCGGCCAGGCGGTGGTGTTCCACACTGCCGTGGCTGTAGTCTGCCAGGCAACGGGTTTCGAGGCGCAAGACCTGGCCCCGGTGACGGTGCGCTTTCGCGACCTCAGCGATGCCGAGATCGAGGCCTATCTGCGCGCGGAGGAACCATACGACTGCGCCGGCAGCGCCAAGTCCGAGGCGCTGGGCATTGCCCTGGTCAGCGCGATGGAGTCGGATGATCCGACTGCGCTGGTGGGCCTGCCGCTGATACGGGTGTGCAATATGCTGCGCGCCGCCGGCCTGGATCCCCTGACATGAGCGGCAAGCTGATCCTGATCCCAAACACGCTGGACTTTGGCGTTGACGGCGCTGCGGTGGACTTGCACGAGGTGCTGCCGCTGGAGGTGATACGCACGGCCGCGCGGCTGACGCACTGGGTGGCCGAGAACGCCAAGACCACGCGCGCCTTCCTGAAACGGGTCGATGCCATCCAGCCGCTGAGCCAGCCGCTGCAAAGCCTGGACATCGCCGAGATGCCCCGTCCGCCCAAGGGCCGGGCTCAGCCGGACACCTCGGCCAGCCCTTGGCCGGCTCTGCTGGCGCCAGCACGCGCCGGGCATGACATCGGCCTGATCTCCGAAGCCGGCCTGCCGGCCATCGCCGATCCGGGCGCCTTGCTGGTGGCCGCGGCCCATGCCGAAGGTATTGAGGTCGTGCCGCTGAGCGGACCAAGCTCCTTGCTGCTGGCCCTGGGCGCCAGCGGCCTGAACGGCCAGAGCTTTGCCTTTGTCGGCTATCTGCCGGTCGATGCGGCCGCACGCACGGCAAAGCTGCGTGAGCTGGAGGGCTTGTCGCGTAGGCTGGGCCAGACCCAGCTGATGATCGAAACACCCTACCGCAACCAGGCCCTGCTGGATGGCCTGCTGGCTGGACTGCAGCCGCAGACGCAGCTGTCGGTCAGCTGTGGCCTGACCCTGCCCGGTGGCTGGACCACCAGCACGGTGGCGCAGTGGAAGGCCAAGCCCAGGGCAATGCCGGACAAGGTGCCGGCGGTGTTTGCACTGCTGGCCAGCTAGAAGCCAGCACGACTCAGGACGAGGCCGAGGTCTCCGCGACCTTGGCGCCAAACAACGCGGCGACCTTCTTCTTCGGCTTGATATTGGCCGAGATGGCCTTGCCCGCCGACGGCGCATTGGCGGTCGATTCCCAGGCAGGCGCCTCGCTGGAGGCGGTGCTGGGCTCATAAGGCTTGTCGAAGAAGGGGTCACTGTTGCGCGGCGCGGTACGTGGCGCGCTGTAGCTGGAGCGTGCCGGCGCGCTGCGCTCGCGCACTTCACGCGGCGGCTCGCTGCGCGGCGCATCGGCCGAGGCCTCGGGCGTCTCTTCGTAGCTGCGGCGCGGCGGGCGTGCCGGGCGCTGATCGTCCAGCTCAATCGCCTCGAGCTCGATCTTCTTCTTGATCAGCTTCTCGATATCGGCCACCAGCCGCTGGTCTTCGCGGGTCACCAGGGTCACGGCCAGGCCAGAGGCGCCAGCACGGCCGGTGCGGCCGATGCGGTGCACATAGTCTTCGGCATTGAAGGGCACGTCGAAGTTGAATACCGCCGGCAGATCGGCAATGTCCAGGCCTCGTGCGGCCACGTCGGTGCAGACCAGCACGTCCACTTCGCCTCGCTTGAAGGCTTCCAGCGCCTTCAGGCGTTCGTCCTGCGACTTGTCGCCATGCAGCGCATTGGTGCGCAGGCCGTCGCGTTCGAAAGACCGGGCCAGGCGGGCGCAGCCGAGCTTGGAATTGACGAACACGATGGCCTGGGTCAGCGCACGGTCCTTGATCAGCTTCAGCACGGCGCCGCGCTTGTCGTCGGTGGCCACGCTGTAGAAACGCTGCTCGACATTGGTGGCCGTGGCGTTCGGGCGTGCCACCTCGACCAGGATGGGGTTCTGCAGATAACTTTCGGCCAGGCGCTTGATCTCGGGCGAGAAGGTGGCCGAGAACAGCAGGGTCTGGCGGGCCTTGGGCAGGTAGCTGAGGATGCGCTGCAGGTCCGGCAGGAAGCCGATGTCCAGCATGCGGTCGGCCTCGTCCAGCACCACGTATTCCACCTGACCGAGCGAACAGTTCTTCGCCTCGATATGGTCCAGCAGGCGGCCCGGCGTGGCAATCAAGACCTCAACGCCCGCCTTCAGCTGCGCCGTCTGCGGCTTCATGTCGATGCCGCCGAACACCACGGTAGCACGCAGTTGCGTGTGCTTGGAGTAGGCCTTGACGTTGTTGGCCACCTGATCGGCCAGTTCGCGCGTCGGGGCCAGCACCAGGGCGCGCACCGGATGCCGGGCCGGCGAGGTGCTGGCGTTCTCATGCTTGAGCATGCGCTGCAGCAGCGGCAGCGAGAAGGCGGCGGTCTTGCCGGTGCCGGTCTGGGCGGCGCCCATCACGTCACGGCCGTCAAGAACGAGAGGGATCGCCTTGGCCTGGATGGGGGTCATCTCCGTGTAGCCGGAGTCGATCACAGCCCGCAAAAGCTTCGCGTCCAGCGCGAGCGAGTCAAAACGTGTGGCGAATACTTCAGGGACTGTTTGTTCGGTCATAGCCCCCGATTATCCACTTATTGAAAAACCGACCTGGGAAAGCCTCGATTCGACCGCTTCTGGCTCAGCGGCGGAAGACCAGCCAGCGCGGCGTCTTGAAGCGCACAATCATCCAGTACATGCTCACATAGGCGACCAGGAACAACCCCAGCAACAGGGCCAGCATGAAGGTGTCGTCCCACCAAATGACGGCCGGTATCGCAGCCAGCGAGCACACCACCCACAGATAGGGCGCTGTCATCGAATTGCGCCGGGTCAGGATGCGCGCATCGCGCGAACCAATGGCCCAGCGCATCAACCGCCGATAGACCAGGCTGTGCAGGTGCACACCGTCGGGCATGCCCACCGGACGGCCTCGCACCACCTTGCGCCGGTACATCGAGAACACCGTCTCGATAACCGGGTAGGCGCAAAGCAGCAGCGGGAACAGTGGCGAGACGCTGCGGTTGCGGTCGATCAGCATGATGTTGAGTTCGGCCAGCATGAACCCCAGGAAATAGGCGCCGCCGTCCCCGAGGAAGACCAGGCCCATCGGATAGTTCCAGACGAAGAAGCCCAGCGCCGCTGCCAGCACCAGCAACGCAACACTGGCCACCAGACCATCGCCGACCGTCATCGCCACCGCCGCCACGCCGGCCAGCATGACCACGCTGCACATCGAGGCCAGGCCGTTGAAGCCGTCGATGATGTTGATCGCGTTGGACACGCCGGTGACCACCAACACGGCCAGCATGAACGCGCCGACCTTGGTGGCGGCAATCGCGTCCAGTCCGGGAATGGTGGTGTGATCGATGTCTGCGCCCAGCAGCCACACGCCCAGCGCTGCTGCCATGGTGGTAGCCAGCAAGCGGCGCAACGGGCTGACCTTCTTGGTAAAGTCCTCGATCAGGCCCGAGGCGAAGGCCGGCAGACTGCACAGCAGCAGTGCGCCGATCTGAAGTCGGAACTCTGGCTGCTTGAAAGCGAGAAAGGCGGCGCTGGCGCAAGCCCCGACAAAAATTCCAAGACCGCCAATACGCGGCACCGGACGGGCATGGAATTTCTGCGGGCCGGACAGATCATGGTCCGCCGACATGCCGGCATGCAGGTGGGCTGAGCGGACGATCAGAAGCGTCGCCACGACCGCGACGGCAAAACTCAGGGCAAAGGTGGAAAGCATGGGCTAAATCCGTATTAGCCCGGGGCCGGGTGGCCGAAGGGGCTGGTGACCGGGCTTTCAGTGGCGCGTTGCATCGGGGTCGCGACGCCCACGCAGCAGAGCACCCAGTCGTGCGAGCTTGCGAGCGCGCTGCGGGTCTTGCCGCACAAGGCGCAGTTGCTGGCGAATCAGCACAAAGCCTGTCAGGGCCAGACCGGTAAGCAGTGCGGACACCAACGCAGCAATCGCGCGCTTGGGTTTGGACTTGTGGTCGGGGACCTGGGCCGCATCGACCACCTGGATGATGCTGCCTTCGCGGCTCTCGTCTACCCGCGCCAGCTCATATTGGCGAGCGAACAGCTCGAACAGGGTCTCCTGATACTTGAACTCGCGGTACTTGCCAACGTAGTCCGCATCGCCGGAGGCGTCGCTCGTCCGCTCGAGCTTGTCCAGCTGCCCGCGCAATGCGGCGACGGTGCCGCTCAATTGCATGACCTCGGGCGATTGAGACGAGAAGCTGCTGCTCAGCGTCTGCAGGCGTACCTCGGCGGATGTCAATTCGGCCTTGAGCCTGGCATAGCTCTCGGCTGCGGCTCTTGGTTCGGCCTTCAGCGCGTTTTGAGAAAACCCACTTCCTTGCAGAGCGACCTGCGCCTGGGCCAGCTTGCTCTTTGCCTGGTTCAGCTGTGCCTCGAAGAACAGCTTGCGCTGCTGCGCCTCGGTCACAGCCAGCATCGAGGTGAGGCGGCGCAGCTCATCGACAAAGGCGTTGGCCATGTCTGCTGATCGCTGGGGATCGTGGTCATCCACCTCGACGGTGATCAGGCCATCACGGCGCCCTGCGGCGACACGCAGGTTGGCCGCCAGCTCGGTCCGCAGCACGGACGGGCGTTGTTCGTCATACACCTCGGCAAGCTTGAACCGGGCAATGATGCGATCGGCAATGCTGGTGCTCTGCAGCAGGGTGACGTACTGGTCCAACGGGCTCTTCACGCCGCCGGCACCGCCGGCAAGGCCCGCCAGAGAGCCCAGCGACGACAACGCCGAAGCAACCAGCGAGCCCTGCTGCTGCGGCGGCAGCAGCAGCGTACGGGCCGTGAAGGTCGGTTTGATCAGATAGCTCGCACCCAGCGCCACAACACCCACGAACAGGGCGCCCCCCACAATCAGCCGCAGGTGCTGAGCCAAGGTCAATACGGTGTCCAGCATGCCGGTATGGGCGGCTGCGGCCTCGCCTTCAGACGCGATTTCGCGTGTTTGATTCTCTGCCATGCTCAGTTGATGCTCTTGATGGTCGCCACACCCAGAGCGAACTGGTACAGGATCTGTGCCCAGTCCTTGGTCTCGCGCATGCGGGATGTCTTGTAGATGTTCTCGGGCACAAAGATCGTGTCACCGGCCATCGCCTGCACGCCGCCGATGTCACCGTCGGTGAACCAGCCACTCTTGCGCGCCTGGCTGCTCACCACGCTGCCATTGGCACGGATCACGAACACACTGCCCTTGTCGGCCGTCTTGGTGGGTCCGCCGGACTGGCGCAGGTACTCTTCCAAATCGCGCCCGGGCGCGAACAGATAGCTACCGGCATTGAAGACGCTGCCGAACACGCTGACCGTGGTGGGCTTGGCCGGAACGTAGACGCGGTCCCCATCCTCGACTGCCATCTCGGGCAGTTCGGTCTCGTTGGCGGCGAACTGCAGCACCACCCGGCCGCTGGGCTTGACGGCGCGCAGGCGTTCGATCAGCTTGGTCTGGCCATTGGTGCGCATCGCCGTGTCCTCGACCGACTCATCGCTCTTGGGGCCGGTGGCCGACTTCTTGAATTCCGTTTCCAGCTCTCGCAGGCTACGCTCATAACTCTCCTGCTGTGCCAGGCGCACCGACTCGCGGTTGAACTCGGTGCCGAACAGAAAGGCCTCCGAGGTCAGCCCCCCGGCTGCGCGAAGGGCATCGCGCAGCGAGCTGCCCGAAGGCAGCACATAGTCGCCGGGTCGCAAAACCTCGCCCTCGACACGCACGCGCTTGTTCTGGCGCAGACCCGGCTGCGCCACTTCGACGGCACTGAACACCCGCAGCACATCGCCATGGCCCAGCTCCAGGTTCAGGCTCTGCGGTAAAGGCAGCTCGCGGATGCGGGCAGCGTTATTCTCATTCAGGCGGTGCACCGCCAGGCGTGCGCGATCGGCCACGGCGGAGAAGCCGCCAGCCATGCGCAGAACCTCACCCAGGTTCTCGCCGCTGCGCAGCTCGAACACCGCAGCCTTGTTGACGCTGCCAATGACCCCAACCTGCGGACCCACCGCTGCCACATGGATCACGTCCTCGTCGCGCAGCACGCGGTCGCCGGAGCGGTCGCCGCGCAGCAGCAGGTCATAGAGATCCAGTCCGCCGACCAGCTTGGCGCCGCGACGCAGCTGGATATTGCGCATGCTGCCTACCGAGGTGGGGCCGCCGGCTGCCAGCAAGGCCTGCAAGACGGTAGAGACGCTGCTCACCGAATAGGCGCCCGGGCGCTGTACAAAGCCGGTCACATAGACGCGCACGCCGCGCAACTGGCCCAGGGCCACCGAGAGCTGGAAATTGCGAAACTGCTGGCCCACGCGCTGGCTGATCAGATCGCGCAGTTCGGAATACTTGACGCCCACCAGCGAGACCGTGCCAACGCGGGGAATGGAAATGCGGCCGCTTCGGTCCACCGTCAGGCGCAGATTGGCGTCCACTCCGCCCCAGATATTCAGCACCACTTCGTCGCCGGGGCCCAGCACATAGTCATCGGGCACCAGGGCCGGGCCGTCGGGCAGATTGGTCCAGGTCGAGCCGGTGATCAGCTCGGCGCCAAAGCGGCGGATCAGCGTCGGGTCATCTTCCAGGCGCAGGCTATCAAGACTGCGCATCTGGCTCGCACCGGCCAGCTGACGCACGAACAGCTCAAACTCGCTGGGCAGGTAGACGACAGGCCTTTGGCTGTCAAACTCGTCGCGTTGGCGTCGATCGCCGACGCCACTGCGCGTCGCCAAGTCGGCTTCGTTGCGATTGCCGTTACGGGTGCTCGCCGTCACTGGCGCACCGGCTGGGGAGCTGCCGGGCTGCAGCAGACGCACCGGTCCGCCCTGCACCGAGGTCGGGTCTATCGTTGTCGCCGATCCCTGCGCCTGCGCATGTCCGCCAGCCAGGGCGCACAGTAGCAACAGGCCCTGCAGGCCGCCCGCCAGGGCCTTGCGCCAGCGAGACGGAGCGGCATGGCCGGTCCGGACGGGGCGGATCGCGGACGATCCCGAAGTGCTGACAAGAAGATTCATGTAGGACAAGTACCGGCCTGACTGTTTGCGCCCGCCTCTCGACGCCAAGCCCCTGAGGGACAAGTGCCGAGCGGTGCGTCTATGGCTTTCGAAGTGGCGCGATTCTAGCCGAGCCCCCCGGTGGATAAAGCCGTGTTTCGGGCGCTTGACAGTGAATTGGGCGCCCCGGGCACCCCTACAATTTCCCGATCGACGCAGACCCGGGCCCCAAACTCGGGCGGCGCCAGCCCGGCGGGCCCACGGCCTGCCCTTTTTTGGTGGTTCCAACCTGGGTACAAGTCCATGGCGATACTCGTGACCGGCGGCGCTGGCTTCATAGGCAGCAACTTCGTGCTCGACTGGCTCAAAGGCAGCGACGAGACGGTGATCAACCTCGACGCGCTGACCTACGCCGGCAATCTGCACAATCTGCAGCCCTTGAAGGGTGATGGCCGCCATGTGTTCATCCGCGGCGAAATCGGCGACCAGGCCCTGATCAGCGAACTGCTGGCCCGGCACCAACCGCGCGCCCTACTCCATTTTGCGGCCGAGAGCCATGTGGACCGCAGCATCACCGGGCCCGGCGCCTTCCTGCGCACCAATATCGAGGGCACGTTCAGCCTGCTGGAGGCCACGCGTGCCTATTGGACCGGCTTGTCGGCAGAGACCAAGCGCGATTTCCGCTTTCTCCATGTCTCGACCGACGAGGTCTACGGCTCGCTGCAGCCCGAGGATCCGGCCTTTGCGGAAACAACGCCCTACGCGCCCAACAGCCCCTATTCGGCCAGCAAGGCCGCCAGCGACCATCTGGTGCGTGCCTGGCACCACACCTACGGCCTGCCGACGCTGACCACCAACTGCTCCAACAATTACGGGCCCTTGCAGTTTCCCGAAAAGCTGATTCCGGTGCTGATCACCAATGCCCTGGCCGGCAAGCCGTTGCCGATCTATGGCGACGGCCTGAACGTCCGCGACTGGCTGTATGTGGGCGACCATTGCGGCGCGATTCGCACGGTGCTGGCCAAGGGCCGGCTGGGCGAAACCTACAACGTCGGCGGCAATAGCGAGAAGACCAATCTGGAAATCGTGCGGACCGTCTGCGCGGTGCTGGACGAGTTGCGCCCCAGCGCCGAAGGCCCCTACAACCGGCTGATCAGCTTCGTCACCGACCGGCCTGGCCATGACCGGCGCTATGCCATCGACGCCCGCAAGATCGAGCGCGAGCTCGGTTGGCGTCCCGCCAGCAGCTTCGAAGAGGGCATGCGCCGCACCGTGGCCTGGTATCTCGACAACCAGCCCTGGCTGGCCGCCATCCGCGACGGCAGCTATCGCCAGCCGGGTCAGGCCTGAGTCCATGCGGAAGATCCTGCTGCTGGGCAAGGACGGCCAGGTCGGCTACGAGTTGCAACGCTCGCTGGCGCTGCTGGGCGAGCTGACTTCGCTGGGCCGCCATATCGACGGCGGGCCCATTGCCGACCTCAGTCAGCCCGACGCGCTGCTGGAGCAGGTGCGCCGCCTGCGCCCGGACGTGATCGTCAATGCCGCCGCCTACACCGCCGTGGACAAGGCCGAGAGCGATGAGGCGATGGCCATCCAGATCAATGCCACCACCCCGGGCCTGTTGGCCGATGAAGCGGCCCGGCTGGGCGCCTGGCTGATCCATTACAGCACCGACTATGTGTTTGACGGCTCGGGCGAGCAGGCCCGCGACGAACAGGCGACGCCGGCCCCGCTCAGCGCCTACGGCCGCAGCAAGCTGGCCGGCGAAGCGCTGATAGGCACCAGCGGCTGCAAGCATCTGATCTTCCGCACCAGCTGGGTGCACTCGGGCCACGGCGGCAACTTCGTGCGCTCGATACTCAAGCTGGCCGCGCAGCGCGAGCAGCTCAGTGTTGTCGCCGATCAGGTCGGCAGCCCGACCAGTGCCGAGATGCTTGCCGACGTCACGGCGCATGCGCTGCGCCACGCGCTTCAGCGCCCTCAACTGACCGGCCTGTACCACCTCAGCTCCGCCGGCCAGACCAGCTGGCATGGCTTCGCGAGCTTCATCGTCGAGCAGGCGCTGGCCCGGGGCCAGGACTTGCGTCTGCGGCCCGAAGCCATTGCGCCGATCCCGAGCACCGGCTATCCGACGCCGGCCCGACGCCCTCTCAATTCCCGGCTCGACTGCAGTAAGCTCATGCGCAGTTTCGACCTGAATCTGCCCACCTGGCAGCAGGGCGCGCTGCGCACCTTGCAGCAATTGCTGCCAACCTGATTCAAGCATCCGCTACAAGGGGAGACCCCATGCAACGCAAAGGCATCATCCTGGCCGGAGGCGCGGGCAGCCGCCTGCACCCGGCCACCCTGGCCGTCAGCAAGCAGTTGCTGCCGGTCTATGACAAGCCCATGGTCTATTACCCGCTGAGCACCCTGATGCTGGCCGGTGTGCGCGACATCCTGCTGATCTCCACCCCCACCGACCTGCCTCGCTTCCAGGAATTGCTGGGTGACGGCAGCCGCTGGGGCATCAACCTCAGCTACTGCGTGCAACCCAGCCCCGACGGGTTGGCCCAGGCCTTCATCCTCGGTCGCAACTTCATCGGCGACCACCACAGCGTGCTGGTGCTGGGCGACAACATTTTCTATGGCGGCAACCTGTCCGCGCTGCTCGATGAGGCCAATCAGCGCAGCAGCGGCGCCAGCGTGTTCGCCTATCACGTGAACGACCCAGAGCGCTATGGCGTCGTCTCCTTCGATGCCGAGCGCCGTGCGCTGTCGATCGAGGAAAAACCCAGCCACCCCAAGAGCAATTACGCGGTCACCGGCCTGTACTTCTATGACCAACAGGTCTGCGATGTGGCGGCGAACCTGAAACCCTCGCCCCGTGGCGAGCTGGAAATCACCGACGTCAATGCCTGGTACCTGCACATGCAGCAGCTGCATGTCGAGCTGATGGGCCGCGGCTTTGCCTGGCTGGACACCGGCACCCACGACAGCCTGTTGGAGGCCGGTCAGTTCATCGGCACCCTGGAAAAGCGCCAGGGCCTGAAAGTCGCCTGCCTTGAAGAGATCGCCTTCCGCGCCGGCTGGATCGACGCGCCCCAAGTCGAACGCCTGGCCAAACCGATGCTGAAGAACGGCTACGGCCAGTACCTGATGCGTCTGATCACCGACCCCCTGGCCTGATATGCAATACACCCCCACCTCCATACCCGGTCTGATGGTGCTGGAGCCCAAGGTCTTCGGCGACGAGCGCGGCTTCTTCTTCGAGAGCTACAGCCGTCGCGCCTTTCTGGCGGCCACCGGCCTGGACCTGGACTTCGTCCAGCACAACCACTCGCGTTCGACCAAGGGCGTGCTGCGCGGCCTGCACTATCAGTTGCCCCCCCATGAACAGGGCAAGCTGGTGCGGGTCGCCAGCGGGGCGATCTGGGACGTGGCCGTTGACGTGCGCCCCGGCAGCCCAACCTTCGGTCGCTGGGAGGGCGTGGAATTGAGCGCGCAGAACCAGAAGCAGCTGTGGTTGCCATCCGGCTTTGCCCATGGCTTTCTGGTGCTGAGCGATGTCGCCGAGGTGCTGTACATGACCACTTCGGCCTATGCGCCTCAGTCGGAGGCCTCGGTGCGCTGGGACGATCCCGCGCTGGCCATTGCCTGGCCCGATGTCGGCATGACACCGCTGCTGTCGCCCAAGGATCTGCAGGCACCCCTGCTCAAGGACGCGAAGCCGTTCGAAGCGGTCTAGGCCCGCGACCGCATCAACCGAATTCGTGCATGCGCTGCACCAGCGCATCCCAGCTCGGCGGCTGATAGCCGGTGGCGTTGCGAAAGCGGCTGGAGTCCAGCGAGCGGTCAATGACCAGATTGCTGTCCGACACAATCAGGTTGTTGCGGCCATAGACCCTGGCCACCAGCTGCAGCAGATCATGCTTGCTGATCGGATCCACCGACAGGTGGTATATCCCCTGAAGTTCGGGCCTGGGCAGCACGAACTCCTGAATCACCCGGGCCAACTCCACGGTCGGCAGCCCGGAGAACACGGCTTTGGCAAAGCCGCGCACATGACCGGGCTGTGCAAGAAACCAGTCCACCAGGCCCTGCGCCGTGCCGCGCTTGTGGCCGATGATGGAGGTACGCAAGGTGACGGTATTGGGCCTGTCCACCTCGCCCAGCAACTTGCTGCGGCTGTACAGATCGCAGGCGTCGGGCACGTCATCCTCGACATAAGCGCCCTTGCGTCCCGAAAAAACACAGTCGGTGCTGATGTGCACCAGGCGGGCAGCACTGATTTCACATAGGCGGGCCAAGCGGTGCGGCAGCAGTGAATTGACCGGGATGGCGATCAACGGATCGTCGGCCGAGGTCTGCTGCTTGACCACGCCGATGCAATTGATCACCAGGTCCGGATTCACATCCGAGAACAGTCGAGACAGGCAATCCGGGCTTTCTGCCTCGATGCCGGGAATGAGACGCACCGACAGGCCGTCGAACAAGCCCGCCGTCGTGGCAAGGCTGCGCACCGTGCCCACAACCTCGAACTCAGGCTGCGCACTGAACCATCGGGTCACGGCGTTGCCCAGCAAGCCGTTTGCGCCCAGGACCAGCAGCCTCGTTTGTTTAAATGTCATCTTGATTCATTGATCAGCCGAAACGCCCAAGGCTCCACAAAGAGCGCCAAGGATAGGTCGGAAATATAAGGCCAGCGGCAAACTCAACCCAGGGCAAAGAATCTGGCCTTGTTGCCGGCCAAGTATTTCAGGACGCGGTACTCCAGCTCCGAGCGCTGCTTGTTGTAGGTCTTGCTCTGCACGCAGCAGACCGTCCAGTCCGCATGCGTGGCACGCAGCGCGGCTGCGTCCTCGGCGTGCTTGGCGAACGCCACACCCGGGAGTGCGGCATCTACGGAGGCCACCAGGTACTGGTCCTCTCCCAAGGCCCGCAGCTCCAGCTGCAGTTCGGCGCCCAGTTGCTCAAGCCAGTTGCCCAACATCTGCCACTTCCGGTCCAGGCTCACCGGTTCATAGAAGCTGAGCCCGGGCTTGTGAACCGCTGGCAGGCCGGCCAGGACCGACAGGGGCGCGCACGAACGGGTGACATTGGCGCCGCTGAGAATGACCGAACGTCGCCCCAGGCGGACCCCCGGCGCCACCGCATTCCCGCCCACCAGCCAAACCTCGGGCTCGATATGCACCGGATCCATGCCGTACAGCGTGCAACCCTCGATCTGCTCGCCGGTGGCCACATGGGACCAGATCTGCGTATTCATGCCGGCACGCACGCCGAACTCGATCGTCAGACCACCGGTACCGTCAAGCACCGCATTCTGGCCAAACCAGCAGTGCGAACCAATGTCCACCGGTCCTTCGGCCAGCACCAGACCCCGGTCGTGCAGGCTGCACCAGTCCCCGAGCGTCACGTCACCCCCGTTGCAGACGAACTTCACGCCCGGCCCCAGCACGCAGTAGTCGCCGATGCGTACCCGGCCCGGCTTGCTGAAGATGAACTGCACGTCGGTGCTCACGCTGGTGCGGTGCCCCAGGGTCACCTCCCCCTGTCCATGCTGTTCAAAGCGCTTACTCATCGTTTCCCGGGCCTGCGGGCCTTACTCGTTAGAATCGGCACTCTCAAAAAGCGCCCATCGCCAGCAGCTGATACGCCGCGCGGCTCAAGCCATCCATTCTGCGTCATGAATCCAACTCCGCTTGTTCCCCTCGTCAAGGTAGGCATGCCACCCAAAGAGGTATTGATGCCGGAACTGGAGCAGGTGCTGTACAGCGGCATGGTGGCCGAAGGCGAGTACGTCTATCAGTTCGAGCGGGAGTTCTCGGCAAAGTTTGATTTGCCCCAGTCCATCGCGATGAGCAGTGGCACCGCGGCCCTGCATGCGGCGCTCAGCCTGGCCGGCGTGGGCGCCGGTGACGAGGTGATCAGCACGCCGATGACGGCCGAGCCCACCAATGTCGTGATCCTGCAGCTCGGCGCCACGCCGGTGTTTGCCGATGTCGACCCGTGCTCGGGCAATATCGACCCGGACTCGGTGGCCGCATTGATCACGCCCAGGACCAAGGCCATTCTGGTCGTGCATTACGCCGGGTTTCCAGTGCGCCTGGCCGAGATCCAGGCAGTTGCGCGACGCCACCACCTGCCGGTGATCGAAGACTGCGCCCATGCGCTTGGCGCGCGCTATGCCGGCCGTGGCATCGGCCACACCAGTGAGTTCAGCCTGTTCTCTTTCCAGGCCATCAAGCACATGACCACCGTCGACGGCGGGGCGCTCTACCTCGCCGACGCCACACGCGTGCCTGAGGCCAAACGGTTCCGCTGGTTCGGCATGGACAAGGGTGTGCCCCGCACCGAGGTCGATATCAAGACCGTGGGTTACAAGTACAACATGCACAACGTGGCCGGCGTGATCGGGCTGGCACAGCTGAAGGTGATTGACGCGTTGATAGCCAAGCATGTGGCCAATGGCCGCTACTTCGACACCGCCTTGTCAGCGATTCCCGGCCTGTCGGTCACCCGTTTCGATGCTGCGGCCGACCCATCCTACTGGTTGTATTCCGTGCTGTCGGAAGACTCGGCGGATGTCGAGAAGCGCATGGCCAGCATTGGCGTTGCCGCCTCCAAACTCCACCGGCCCAACCACTACCACTCCATTTTTGAACCGATGCGCCGCCCCTTGCCGGGGTTGGACAGCTACTACCGCCGCCTGACCCATATCCCCTGCGGCTGGTGGGTCGACGCCGAGACCCGGGAGCGAATCGTGGATGCACTTGGCAAGGGCTGACTTGAAATGACACGTTCTATACCGCTCTTCGGCATCTTTCGCAGCGCCGAGATGGAAACGGCCGTGATCGAGGTCATTCGCTCCGGGCAGATCGCCTCGGGCATCCATGTCGAGGCGTTTCGCCGTGGCTTCGGTGAGTTGGTGGGCAATCCGAATGTGGTGACCACCAATGACATGTCCAGCGCGATCCAGATTGCGCTCCACGTCAGTGGCATCGGCGCCGGCGACGAGGTGCTCACCGCCGCCTACTCCTGCATGTCGAGCAATGCGCCTATTGCCACTTCGGGGGCCCACGCGGCATGGGTCGATGTCGATCCCGCGACCGGCACCATGGACCCCAGGGACTTCGAGCGCGCCATCACCCCGCGCACCAAGGCCGCCCTGCTGTATCACCTGGCGGGCTATCCGGGAGCGGTAGCGGAAATTGCCGAGATCTGCCGCCGGCACGGCATTGTGCTGATCGAAGACTGCGACAACGCACTGCTCGCCACCGTGGGCGGCGCCCAGGTCGGCAGCTTCGGCGACTTCGCCATCCACTCCTTCTATCCGAACCGGCAGATCAATGCGACCGAGGGCGGCGCCCTGGTGTGCAAGAGCCCGGAGCATGTGGCCCGCGCCATCCGGCTGCGCCGCTACGGCATCGACCTGACCCGCTTTCGCGACGCCTTGGGCGAGATCGACCCGAGCTGCGATATCGCCGAGATCGGCTGGGCGGCAACGCTGAACAATCTGTGCTCGGCGGCAGGCGCCAGCCAGCTCGCATCGGTGGCGGCGCGCGTGGCGCGGACACGTGAAGTAGCGCAGGCCTTGAGCGCACGCCTCGCCCAGTTGCCACAGCTGGCCCTGGTTCGGCCGATGACGGGCGCGACACCTTCCTACTGGGCCCTGCTGGCTCGTGTGAGCAAGCGCGACCAGGTCATGGCGGCACTGAAAGCCCGTGGTGTGCAGTGCTCGAAGCTGCATCACCGCACCGACAGCTACAGCGGCTTCGGCGTCCCTGCCCGCGAGCTGCCTGGCACCAGCGCCTTTCTGGCCAAGGTACTGGCACTGCCCTGCGGTTGGTGGCTGACTGACGCCGACCTGGACTATCTCGTCGCCGCATTGAAGGACGTGTTGGAAGAGGCCGGCTGCGAAGCGTTTGCGCATCCCTGATGCGGCTCCACTCGCGCAACTTGATCGACCTTGCGTCGCTGTTTGCCAGCAAGACAGGCGGCCTGTTTGTCGCCCTGCTGCTGCTGCCCTTGATCTCGGGCGCGTTGGGCCCAGCGCAGTTCGGCATCGTGACCGTGATCATCGCGGCCCAGACCTTCTTCACCATTGCCGACTTCGGAGTCTCGGCTTACCTGATGCGCGAAATGGCCGTGCCGGGCAAGCCAGCGGCCGAGCTGAGTTCGACCTGGCTGGGCCTCGAGAAGCTGCTGCTGATCGGATTCGCCTGTCTTTCCCCCTTCGCGGCCCTCGCAGCCTATGCCATGACCGACGATCTCCGGCAGACGGCACTGAGCCTGGGGACGATCATCCTGGTGGCGCTCACGGTGCTTCAGAACGTCGCCTACAGCTGCCTGGTCGCTCGCAAGGACTACCTCGCCTCGAGTGCCGTCCAGTCGGTGTTCGTGGTGCTGCGTGCGGGGCTCAGCCTGCTCGGACTGAGGTATCTGTCCAGCACGGTCGAGGCATTCCTGCTGATACAAAGCGCCGTGCTGGCCGTGCACCTGTGCGTGAGCCGAATCATGCTGCAGCGCTCGCTGGCGCGGGCCCGCGTCTCGGGCAGTGCCTTGTCTGCGGCCCCGCCGGCGAGCCCCCGTTCTCTGCTTCATGCGATACGCCCACTGGCGCTGGCGGGCATGGCCGGCGCGGCAGTGACCCAGGTCGACAAACCGCTGATCGCGGCCCGATTTCCCCTGTCGCGGTGAGCTATTACTTTCTCGCCTACTCACTGTGCAGCACGCCTGCCGGTATCCTGGCCGGCCCCATCGCCCAGTTCTTTCAGCCACGCATGGTGGCCCTGCTCAGCCATGCCAATGCGGCAGATCAGGCCAGGGGCGCGCGCAACTTCAGCCTTGCGCTCGCCGGCCTTGTCGTCGTTCCGGCGCTTGCGATGTGGCTGTTCAGGCGGCAACTGATCGACCTATGGTTGCCGTCGGGGCATGACAACCCACTGATCGCGCAGTATGCCGCGGTGCTGCTCCCGGCCTTCACGCTGGGCGCCATCGGCTACGTGCCGGTGATTCTGCTGCTGTCGGCGAGTGACTACCGGTTCCATGCCAGGGCCTCGCTGTCTCTGGCCCTGCTGACGCTTTTGCTGCTGCTGGCCGGCTCCAGCCTGGAGCGCGTCGATCTGGTCTGCTGGGCCTATGTCGCCTTTTTTCTACTCTCGTACCTGCTCTACCTGGGCCGCGCGCTGATGCTCGACGCCACTCGGCACATGGCGCGAACCGCGCTGCGCATGCAACTGTGGACCACATTGCCCCTGATGGTCCTTGGCTGGCTGCTCAGCCAGGCCTTCATCTGACAAGAATTGACCCCATGAATACACCCCGAGCCTGTCGCCACCCAGCTTCTGCCCTGCCACTGCCGCGCCGGAGGTTCGCTTGATGCTGCTGTCCGTCGTGATCCCGACCCGCAACCGCCCCGACTGCCTGTTGTGCGCGGTGCGCATCGCGATGCGGCAGCTGCCCGAGGCGGAGATCATCGTGTCCGACAACAGCGACAACGACTCGCTGCGGCACAAGCTGGCCGACGAGATCGCCAGCGGACGTGTCCGCTATGCCTACAGCAGTGAGCATCTCAGCGTTGTCGACAACTTCGAGCGCACCTTGCAGATGGCCACCGGCAGCTATATCGCCTTCATCGGCGATGACGACAGCGTGGGCCCGGGCCTCTGGCAGATCGCCGAGTGGGCGCAACGCGAATCGGTCGAGGCGGTTGTCTCCTACACCGACGCCTTTGTCGCCAGCTATTTCTGGCCCGGCGTGCGCTCCAAATACTTCGGCCTCGGCTACTCGGCCAAGCTGTTCGTCAATGCCTTTGACGGCACCGCCAAGACCATCGATGGCCAGCAGGCGCTGAGCCATGTGGCCAGCCGCTTCGGCGGCGGCCTCGGCAGTCTGCCACGCGCCTATCATGGCCTGGTGTCGCGCCAGTTGCTGGAACGCATACGCGCGCGGCATGGCCATGTGTTCGGCGGCGTCAGCCCCGACATCTTCAGCGCCACCCTGATCACAGCCGAGTGCCGCAAGGCCTATGTCGTCAACTACCCGTTTCTGATTCCCGGCGCCTCGGCCACCAGCACCGCCGGCCAGGGCGCCGAACGGTCGGACCGGGCCGGCCTGCGCGAGACTGACCACATCTCCCGCTTCGGTGCGGGCCTGCGCTGGGACCCACGCATTCCAGAGTTCTATTCGCCGCACACGGTCTGGGCCTTTTCGCTGCAGAAGGCGCTCGACGAACTGCCAGAGCTGGCGGTCACGCCATCCTATGCCCGCCTATATGCCCGCTGCCTGTTGTTCAGCCGCGCCTATCGTGCGCCGACGCTGGGGGCCATCCGGCATTGGGCCGTCGGCAAGGGCAAGTTGCAGGCCTGGGTGAGCATAGCCATCAGCGCCGGTCAGGAGCTGCTGGAGTTGGCGGCACGGGTTGGCAAGCGGGTCTTGCATCCGCGCCCGGGGGGCGGTGCCACCGCCTACGGTGACCTGCCGACGATGGAAGCCGCCTACGAGGCGCTGGAGCAACACATCGCCTCCCGGCGCATCGCCCTGCAACTGCCCTCGACCGGCGTGGAGAGCCGACGGTGACTGCGCAGGCTGCTCGTCCGACCGTGCTGGTGCCGACGCGCTACTTCCATCCCGCCTACAAGGCGGGCGGGGTGGCCCGTTCGCTGGCCAACCTGACCGAGGGGCTGGCGGCGCACTACCGTTTCGTGATCTGCTGCGGCCATACCGATATCGACGGCACACCGCACCACCGGCCAGGCGACACCGCCATCGTGCATGGCGCCGAGGTCCATTACACGCTGCCGGGTTCACTCCAGGGCCTGCGGCAATGGCGGGCCCTGCAGCGCCAGGCGCATCAGCTGCTCTACCTGAACAGCAGCTTCGACCCCTGGTTTTCGCTGCTGCCCGCGACGCTTCGGCGCCGCGGCGATGTACCGCTGCTGATCGCGCCACGCGGCGAGTTTGCGGCCTCTGCCCTGGCCATCAAGCCCGGCAAGAAGCGCCTGGCCTTGAAGCTGATGGCGGCGACCGGGCTGCAAGGCGGTGCGCGCTGGCAGGCCTCGACCGAGCGTGAGGCCAAGGACATCGCGGCGGTGCTGCAGTCCTTCGGCTTCAACGCTCTGGCGCCGGACATCGCAATGGATATCCCGGGCGCGCCACCGTCGGCACAGACCGTGCCGGAGCAGCGCCAAAACGAAGGCCGCCCCCTGCGATTGGTGCTGGTGGCCCGCATCGCACCGATCAAGAATCTGCGCTTCGCCCTGCAGGTCTTGCAGCAGGCCGGCGTGGCGGCCAGCCTGGACATCATCGGTCCGGTCGAGGACGCGGCCTACTGGGCCGACTGCCAGCGCCTGATCGAGGGGCTGCCCACCCACATCACCGTGCGCCAGTTGGGCAGCCTGCCGCCGCAAGAGATCACCGCGGCCCTGCCCGGCTACGACCTGTTCCTGCTGCCCACCCAGGGCGAAAACTTCGGCCATGCCATCCATGAGGCGATGGCGGCCGGCTTGCCCGTCTTGATCAGCGACCAGACCCCCTGGCGCGACCTGCAAGGCAGCCTCGCCGGCTGGGATCTGCCCTTGGTACTGGAATCCTTCGCCCAGGCGCTCAGGCAATTCGATGCCATGCACCCAGCGGTCCGCCAGACGCTGCGTGACGGCGCACGGCGCATGGCAGCCGGCGCGGGACGGGAGCCGGCGATCCAGGCCCACATCCAGCTGTTTTCCGAGCTCCTGCAAGCTCCGCGCCGCACATGAACAATGCCAGCCTTGCCGATCTGGAGCAGGTCAGGGGCCTGCGCCTGCTCGTCGTCAGCCAGTATTTCCATCCCGAGGATTTCCGCGTCAACGGTCTGGTGGAGCGGCTCAGCGAGCTGGGTGCCGAGGTCACCGTGCTGACCGGCTTGCCCAACTACCCGAGCGGCACCGTGCACCCGGGCTACGGCTGGAAGGGGCCGTGGACGCAGTCGCTGTTCGGCGCCAAGGTGCTGCGCGTGCCCATGGTGGCCCGAGGCAGCTCGGGGCGGCTGCGGCTGGTGCTGAACTATGTGAGCTATGCCTTCAGCGCCTGCCTGCTGGGGCCGGCGCGGTTGCGCGGCGTGCGCTTCGACGCCATTCTGGTGTTTCAGACGAGCCCGGTGCTGGCCGTGGCACCGGCCCTGCTGATCGGTGCCATCAAGCACGCACCGGTGCTGACCTGGGTGCTGGACATCTGGCCCGAGAGCCTGCAGGTCGTGGGCATAGCGCCGACATCGCCGATCTACCGCGTTGCCGGCCGTCTGTCCGACTGGCTCTACGGCAAGTGCAGCCGGCTGCTGCTGCAGTCCAGCGCCTACCTGCCCATACTGCGGCAACGCCGCATGCCCGAGCAGGCGCTGGTGGACTTCCCCAACTACGCCGAAGACCTCTACAGCAGCACGGCAGCGGCCGACGGCCCACCGGCAGAACTGGCCGGCATACTGAAGCCGGGACACTTGACCCTGATGTACGCCGGCAATATCGGCGAGGCGCAGGGCCTGGAAGCGGTGCTGGAGGCGGCGCGTCAGCTCAAGCACGAAGGCGCCCCCTTCACCTGGGTGTTTCTGGGTGACGGCCGGGGACTGCCGGCACTGCGCCGGCGCGTCGCCGAACTGGGCCTGGAGGGCGAGATTCACCTGCTGGGCCGCTTTCCTCAGCCGCGGATGCCGGGTTTCTTTGCCTGCGCCGATGCGATGCTGGTGTCGCTGAAAGCCTCGCAAATCGCGGCGCTGACGGTGCCCGGACGCATCCAATCCTTTCTGGCCGCCGGCAAACCGATCATCGCCACCATCGAGGGCGAGCCCGCCGATCTGATCGCGCGCAGCCGCAGCGGACTGGTCAGCGAGCCCGACAATACCCAGGCCCTGCTGAGCAATCTGCGGCTGTTTGCCGCGATGTCCGCGCAGGCGCGCCAGCGAATGGGCGAAAATGGCCAACAATACTTCCAAGCGCATTTCCGGCTGGACGGCGTGGTGGCACGCCTGATGGCGACGATTCGACATGCAACGCAACGCTGAACCGCAAGACCCATCCATGAAGAGAATTGCAATTACCGGCGCTGCAGGACTGCTCGGATGGCACGCCTTCTGCGCGCTGACCGCGCAAGGGAGCGCAACGCCGATACGCATAGCGCGCGCCACCTTCGAGGACGAGCAGGCCCTGGCCGAGGCGCTGCGAGGCTGCGATGCCGTGCTGCACTGCGCCGGCGTCAACCGCGCCGACCCGGATGTGGTCGAGTCGGCCAATCCAAGCATTGCGGGGCAATTGGTCGATGCCCTGGAGCGTACCGGCACGCGTGCCCACATCGTCTACACCAACTCGACCCAGGCCGGCAGCGACACGCCCTACGGTCGGTCCAAGCAGCAGGCGGCGCAGATCCTGGAGCAATGGTGCACTCGGCACCAGTTGCCCTTCACCAACCTGATCGTGCCCAACGTCTTTGGCGAAGGCGGCAAACCCTTCTATAACTCCGTCGTCTCGACCTTTTGCCACCAGTTGGCCCGAGGCGAGCAGCCATCGGTGCTGGTGGATCGCGAACTGTCATTGGTCCATGCGCTGGACGTGGCCGAGGCCATGCTGGCCGCGCTGGACCCCGTTGCCTCGGGAACGCAGGGCTTCGAAGGCACGACCTTGCGCGTCAGTGATCTGCTCGCCAAGCTGCGGGAGCTGTCGACTACCTATGCCCGTGGCGAACTGCCCACGGTGGCGGCGCCCTTCGATCGGGCCCTGTTCAACACCTACCGGTCCTATCTCTACCCCGACAGCTACCCCACGCCCCTGACGCCCCGGACCGATCAGCGCGGGCGGCTGGTGGAGGTCGTCAGGGCGCATGGCGGCGGCCAGATTTTTGTCTCCAGCACCCGGCCCGGCGTCACCCGGGGCAATCACTACCACCTGCGCAAAATCGAGCGCTTCGTGGTGCTGCAGGGCCAGGCCACGATTCGCCTGCGCAAGCTCGGCGACGAACAGGTTCAGACATTCGATGTGAGCGGCGAGGCGCCGGTGGTGGTGGACATTCCCACCCTGCACACCCACAACATCACCAATACCGGCGACACCGAGCTGACCACACTGTTCTGGACGAATGAATTCTTCGATCCGGCCCGCCCCGACACCTTCCCGATGATCGTCTGAGTCCTGATCCAGGCATCGCCCCTCGCACCTCACTTCCCTACCTCTCGCGTTCCTATGCTCGACAACAAAGTTCTCATGATCACCGGCGGCACCGGCTCCTTCGGCAATGCGGTGCTGCAACGCATGCTGAACACCGGCCTGCGCGAGATCCGCATCTTCAGCCGCGACGAGAAGAAGCAGGAAGACATGCGCATCGCGCTGAAGAACGACCGCGTCAAGTTCTACATTGGCGATGTACGCGACCCGCAAGCGGTCAGCGACTGCATGCAGGGCGTGAACTTCGTCTACCACGCGGCGGCGCTGAAACAGGTGCCCTCCTGCGAGTTCTACCCGATGGAAGCGGTCAAGACCAATGTCATCGGCGCCGAGAACGTGATACGCGCGGCGATACGCCATGAAGTCAGCAAGGTGGTGGTGCTGAGCACCGACAAGGCGGTCTATCCGATCAATGCGATGGGCTTGTCCAAGGCGATGATGGAAAAGGTCATGGTCGCCAACTCGCGGCTTTGCGATCCCGGCAAGACCGTGCTCTGCGCCACCCGCTACGGCAATGTGATGGCCTCGCGCGGCTCGGTGATCCCGCTGTTCCTGCACCAGATCAAGACCGGCCAGGCGTTGACCCTGACCGATCCGAACATGACCCGCTTCTTGATGTCGCTGGAAGAGTCGGTCGATCTGGTGCTGTTCGCCTTCGAGAACGCCCGCCCGGGCGACATCTTCGTGCAGAAGGCGCCGGCCTCGACCGTCGGCGATCTGGCCCAGGCGATGAAGGAGCTGCTGAAGGTCGACACGCCGATCAACATCATCGGCACCCGCCATGGCGAGAAGCTCTACGAATCGCTGGTGTCCCGCGAGGAGATGGCACGCGCCGACGATATGGGCGGCTACTACCGCATCCCGGCCGACGGGCGCGATCTGAACTACAACAAGTATTTCGTCGAAGGTGAGGCTGCCATCACCTCGTTCGAGGACTACACCTCGCACAACACCGAGCGCCTTGACGTCGAGGGGGTCAAGCGCACCCTGCTGGGTCTGGAGCTGATCCAGGAGGCCGTCAATGCTTAAGGTCATGACGGTCGTCGGCACGCGGCCCGAGATCATCCGCCTGTCGCGCGTGATCACCGCGCTGGACAAGCACACCCAGCATGTGCTGGTGCACACCGGCCAGAACTACGACTACGAGCTCAACGAGGTCTTCTTCAAGGATCTCGGCCTGCGCGCACCCGATCACTTCCTCGAGTGCGCGGGCAAGACCGCCGCCGAGACCATCGGCAATGTGATCGTGGCCTCCGAGCGGGTGATGCTGCAGGAGAAGCCCGACGCCCTGCTGGTGCTGGGCGACACCAACAGCTGCATGGCCGCGATCACCGCCAAGCGCCACCGCATCCCGATCTTCCATATGGAAGCCGGCAATCGCTGCTTCGACTTCCGCGTGCCCGAGGAGATCAACCGCCGCATCGTCGACCATGTCGCCGACATCAACCTGACCTACAGCGAGATCGCCCGCGGCTATCTGCTGCGCGAGGGCATGGCGCCCGATCAGGTGATACGCACTGGCAGCCCGATGCGCGAGATCCTGAACCACCATGCGGCGGCGATCGATGCCTCCGACGTGCTGGAGCGCATGGCACTGGGCGAGCACCACTATTTCCTGGTCAGTGCGCACCGCGAAGAGAACGTCGACGACCTGGGCAATCTGCAGCGCCTGCTGGGCATTCTCGACGGCCTGGCGGCACGCTTCGACATCCCGGTGGTGGTGTCCACCCACCCCCGCACACGCAAGCGCATCGAGCAGCTGAACCACACGCCGCATGCCAAGGTGAGCTTCTGCAAGCCCTTCGGCTTCCTCGACTATGTGAGGCTCCAGAAAAGCGCACGCGTGGTGCTGTCCGACAGCGGCACCATCACCGAGGAGTCATCGATAATGAACTTCCCGGCGCTCAATATCCGCGAGTCGCACGAGCGCCCGGAGGGTTTCGAGGAGGCTGCGGTGATGCTGACCGGCCTGAGCCTGGAGCGCGTGATGCAGGCCGTCGATATCCTGGCCGATCAGCCTCGCGGCGAGCAGCGCCTGCTGCATATGGTGCGCGACTACCAGGCCGACAATGTGTCCGACAAGGTGCTGCGCATCATCCTAAGCTACACCGACTTTGTCCGCAGGCGTGTCTGGCACGAGGCTTGACGATGGCTGAGCCTGGGGCTTCGCCCCGGGCCGCGGTGAATGGGCCAGGAACAGCGCGTAGACACCCAGCAGTACCGGCCCGGCGAAATAGTTGGAGCCGCGCACCAGCCCCCCGACGACGAGCACAAAGATCGCCGCAAAGGCCAGTACCTCACGCTGGAAATAGTGGCGGTCACAGAGCGCCAGGCTGTGAGCCCGCTTCAGCAGGGCCAGTGCCAAGCCGAGCCATAAAGCGATGCCCAGCCAGCCGGCCTCGCTCAGCACCTTGGAGAAGGTGAACGAACCGTCGTTGTAGTTCGCGTTCTCGTCACCGATCAAGTCAATGATGGGCACGAAGTCGCTGTCTGGAATGGGCGTGCACCCCATGCGGTTGAAACCCAGACCCCACCCGGCCGTGCGGTCGAAGTTGATCTGAGCGGCGTCCCAGCCATACAGGTAGATCAGACTCGACAGGTTGGATGACTCATCCTGGGTCGCCAGGCCGTCAAGCCTGGCGGTGAAGTCCTCCGAATAGGGCGAGTTCAGCAGAACGACCAGCAGCAGGCCGGCAATACTCGTTGCCTTGGCGACCGTCCGCCACCTCAGCTCGCGCCAGTAACGCAGCAAGAAAACCAGCGCGGCCAGCGGCAGAAAAATGACGATCAAGGTGCTGGACGCGGATACGGTGGCCAGAACGCCAAAACCCGCCAGGGCCCAGAGTGCGTCACTTCGCCTGGGCGAGAACAGCAAGGCCACCAGCAGCGGTGTCAGCGCCAAGGCCAGATGGCTGGGCTCCTTGAAGATGCCGGAGGGCCGGATGGCCGCCGACGCACCTGTCACGGTGAGGAAAATGCGCTCTGCCACGACCGAGCCCACCGACAGCAGCAGGATCGCCCGCAGCGGCCTGGAAATATCGGCCGCGCCCGCCTGCTGAGCCAGCACACGCAGGGCCACCAGCACGGCCCCGAACAACGCCAGGCTCATGATCGATTTGAGTTGCAGGTCTGCGCAGTATGAAAAACCCAGCATGTAGCTGCTGTGCGCCAACAGGACCAGCGTAAACGACCATGCCCACGGACCAAACGGCGCAGATCGAGCACCACTGGCCATCAGGAAGCCGGCAAAGCCCAGCAGCAGCAGCACATGCAAGCCCAGCGCAAAACCACCCGCCGGCAGCACGATGCAGGACAACACCACACAGGCCCACAGCGTGAAGGTCTGTGTGTCAACCAGAGGACGGTGCTCAACCATTCAATGCACCGCCCGCGATTGAAAGCGCTCAAACCGTTGCTGGACGCGGCGATAGGACCCCGACAGGGCGATGCGCCAGGCCCTGGTCGTCAGCAGCAGGCCCGGGCACAGCATCGCCGCCTGCCAAAGCGCACCCAGCATCTGGCCCGAACGCCCCGACAGCGCATGGGTCTTGGCCGAGATCAGATAGGCATTGGAGCGGGCCCGCCTTGCAGGCTCGCTGTCCGCCGCGCCCCAGAACGAGGTGACCGCGCGCACGATCTCTCCTGCGGCCTGACTGGAAGCCGGCCGGAACGAAGCCGAGCCGTCGTGCACGCGGTACTGCGCGAGCACCCCTGGCACATGGAGGAACGGGCCCAGCTTCGCTGCACGCAGCCAGAACTCGAAGTCGGGCACCAGGCGGAAGCCAACGCTCCAACCCCCCGTTCGAGCCAGCACCTCACGGCGAAACAGCGCGCCGGGGCCCGGCTGGCAGACCAGCTCTTCGGTGAGTCGAGGCAGCGAGAAGTCCTCCGCCACAACAGTCTTGATCTGCCCTCCCCGGGCATCGATCAAGTCGTAGTCCGGGTACGCCACCTGGCAGTCCGGCGCGTTCGACAGGGCCTGGACCAGGGTACTGATGGCGCCTGGCAGCAGGCGGTCATCCGAGCTCAAATAGCCCAACAACTCGCCCTGGCAAAGGCTCCAGCCCTTGTTCAGCGTGGCCGCCTGGCCCATATTGGCCTGGCTCAGGCAAATCGCACGATCGGCGAATCGGCCCAGTACCTTAGCGGTGTCGTCGGTCGAGCCATCGTCGATGACGCAGAGTTCCAGGGCCGGGTAGTCCTGGGTCAGTACGCTATCGATGGCCGCCTCCAAGTACTCGGCCTGGTTGTAGGCGGGAATAACAATGCTGACCAGAGGAAGTTTGCTCATGTTGGAATGCCAGAGAAGTTGCACTGCCCTGGACGAGGGATCCTGGAGGCGCCTACCGAGCCGGTGGCCAAATCCTGCCGAGCCCCAGAAATCGACGACAGGGCATTGTAGTGGCGCCCTTCGCCAGCGTCGGTCAGGCTCTGGGCCCGGTGGCCTGCGCTGTTAATATCGCCCCTCGATGCCCAGAAGCTGCGCCAGCTTCGACATACCCCCGCCTCTCCTCGCTATCGCCGATGCCATGCCCCGTCTGACTCGATTCATCCTGCTCGTCTTGCTGGCCTTGATGGCCACCAGCGGCCCTGCCCATGCCTACATCGACGGCGGCTCGGCACACCTGATCATCCAGGGCTTGATTGCGGCGGCGGTGGGCGCCTTGTACTACCTGCGCAACCCCAAGGAAATCTGGGCGGCCATCAAACGTCGTTTTCGTCGCGACCGCAGCTGATGAGTGTGAGTTTTCGTGATCCCGACGGATTTGTTGAGGACAATGGCAAACAGATCCGGCGCTTCATAAGATCCGAAAGTACGGCAGCGACAAAGGACTTCCTGAGCAGCGAGCTCTACCGCTCGCTCGTTGCCGCGGACCAATTGATCCCGGCACAGGACTCGACGGAACAGGACGACGGCAGCCTTGTTCTGTCACACCCCCGTGTGCCGCTACCCAGCTATGCCTTTGAGTGGACACCCAGCATGCTGGCGGATGCCGCGCTGCTGACGCTGAACATCCAGACCACCGCCTGGGCGGCCGGTTGGACGCTCAAGGACGCCGCTGCGAGCAATGTGTTGTTCGACAACGGCCGCGCCGTGTTTTGCGACCTGCTGTCATTCCGTCGCCGGCAGGACTCCGACGAAGCCGGCTGGGTCGCCTATGGCCAATTCATACGCAACTTCGTGCTGCCGCTGCTGGCGGTGGGCAAACTCGGGCGCACGCCACGTGATGTGTTCCTGGCTTCACGCGACGGCCTTCGTGCCTCCGAAATTGCTCCCTTTTTGCCGTGGCACAGCCACATGGGTCTGTCGATGTGGCTGCATGTATCGCTGCCCGCCTGGTTCGAGCACCGCCGCATTACGCGCCCGGCCTCGACCGCGAAGTCTGGCGCTACGGCCACAGGGCAGGCCAGGCGAAATGATGCCGCCAACTGGCTGCTGCGCGACCTGGCCAAATTCGTGCAGCGCTTGCGGGCGCAGCGCAGCGCCACCACCTCCTGGAGTCACTACACCGAGAACCGTGAGCACTACGGTGACAGCGAATTGGGCAGCAAGCGCACCGCCGTCAAGGCAGTGCTTGACGAGGGCCAGTTCTCACGCGTGCTGGACATCGGAGCCAACAGCGGCGAGTTTTCGCTGTTGGCCGTCGCCGCTGGGTGCAGCGTCGCCGCCCTCGATGACGATTTGAGCGCCCTTGACCAGTTGCACCAGCATGCCGTGCGGGCGAAACTCCCGGTCCAATGCCTGCACGCCAATTTTGCCCGGCCCACGCCACCCACCGGTTGGCGCTGCGGCGAAACGCTGAGCCTCTCGCAGCGACTCCAGGGGCAGTTCGACCTGGTCCTGATGCTGGCCGTGATCCATCACCTGGTGGTCAGCGAACGCCTGCCGCTGGAGCAGGTGTTCGAGGTGGTGTCGGGCTACTGCTCGCACCGCCTGCTGATCGAGTTCGTGCCTCTGGCTGACCCGCGTTTCATCGAGATCGCCGGACCGAACATCAAGCTGTACGAGCACTGGAGCCTGGACCGCTTCATTGCGGCCGCAGCCCCCTGGTTCAAGCTGGTGCGCGCCATGCCGATCGCCGGGGGCAGCGAACGGCAGCTGTTGCTGCTCGAAAAAACGAGTTGACGTCATCGTGACAATGCTTCGATTCAAGCAGGCATTGCGCTATGCCGTGCTGGCCACCATTGGCCTGGCAGCGGTGGCCTTGAGCGAAAGTGTGTTGCAGAACACCACCACGCTGTATCAGGCCTTCCACCCCGGCGTGTTTCTGCATCAGGGCTGGTTTTTGCTTCTGTTTGCCGCCTGCTTCGGCCTGGCCGGCGCGTGCCTGGACTGCCCGGGACGCGCCACGCGCCTGAGCCCCTGGCTACGCATGCTGCTGCTGCTCGTCCTGTACATCGGCTTGTTCCAGGTGTTCAGGCGCTCGTTGGCCGTCGGCGTGGCGGTGGCCGGGCTGTGGAAGATCGGCCTCGTGGGCCTGTGCGTACTGGCCGCCTGGGCGACGGCCCGTCGTGCCAGCGAAGCAACGCAATGGCGCATTGCCTCGGCCGCCAGCGTCAGTCTGCTGGCCATGTTCGCGCTGCAGCCGGGCATGCCCAGCTACCTGCTTGAGTCGCTGAGTCTGACCGGACGCAGACAGCCAGACCCGGCCCCCATCGCTGCGCCGCCCCAGGCCCGCCGCACGGTGGTCGTGGTGCTTGATGAGTGGGATTACGAGATCGCACAGCGTGAGGACTTTTTCACTCGCCGGGCGATGCAGGCCGCGCTGAGACACTCATTCAGCTCCAGCCAGGCCCAGCCCGGTGGGCCGAACACGCTGGTATCGGTGCCCAGCATGTTGCGCGGCCAGCCGTTCGGCCCGGTGCGCAGCGGTAGCCCGGGTGTGCTGACGAATGCGCGTGGCGAGACCTGGCAGGCGGGCCAGCCATCACTGTTCAGCGATCTGGACGCGGCCTCGGTGCCCTACTCCATCGTCGGCTTCTATCACGACTATTGCCGGGTGTTCCCCAAGGCTCGGCACTGCGAAAGCGAGCCGGTGCACTTCTTTCCGGGCTGGTGGTCAGCGGCCACACGCTCGGTGCGCCGCAGCAACGAATATGACGCGGCCTACGGAGACTTTCTGAGGCAGTGGGCCGGCACCTACCAGCATCTTCGCGACGCCGCCCTGCGCACGGCCGTAGAAACTCACAGCAGCTTCGTCTGGCTGCATATCAACGTCCCCCATCCGCCATCGGCGGTGATGGGCGCCAGGCCGCACTCGCTGAAGGAGGACTACCGCAGCAACCTGGCGCTGACCGAAGCGTTCGTGGCCGATTTGATGCAGCGACTGGACGCTGCAGGCCCCGACTACGCTCTGGTGTTGACCTCGGACCATTGGTTGCGCGAGAAAGAGATGTGGCGTGACATCTATGCCCGCCAGGTCGGCCCGGGCGCTGGAGATGGCGGCAAGACCGACGACGACCAGCGCGTGCCCTTCATCGTGCATTTCGGCAAGGCCGAGGGGCCCGCCGTGCAAAGCGATCAACGCGTCAGCACCACAGCGCTGCGCAAGCTGGTGCCACTGCTGATACAGCGCCGAGTCAACTCGCCGCAGGACGTGGCAGCGTTTTTCAAGGAACAGGGTTCGTGACCCCGGATTACATCCGGGCTACTATTTCCCCGTAGCCCGGATGCAATCCGGGGACCGAACCCCTAAGCCGCCCCGGCGTTCATGCTGGTGATGGCCATCATCACCGAGACCATCAGCACCCCGATCACGGTGCCGATCAGCAGGATGGCCACCGGCTCGATCAGGGCCATGGCCTGCTTCTGGCGCTCACGCGCCGATTCGGTCTGCATGCTGCCCAGCGAGCTCAGCATCGCGTCCAGGGTGCCCGAGCGCTCACCCACCTTGATCAGATTCAGGCGCGCCGGCGGAATCCATGGCGAATGCCGCAGGCAGTCATAGAGTGTCCGCCCCTGCTCCAGCTCCCGTGCGGCGGAGGCGATCAGCACACCGAAGTCGCGCAAACCGGCCGCGCCACGCGAGAGCCGCAGAGCCTCCAGCAGCGGCACGCGGTTGCGCAGCATGGTGCCCATCAGCGTGGCCCAACGCCCCACCTCGGCGTCTCGCAGCCACGGGCCCAACACCGGCGCCATCGCCAGTTTGTCCATCAGCGATTGCCGCGTTGAGGCCCTGGAAAAAACCACGACCAGGCCCATGCCCAGAGCCAGGGCCACCAGGCTCAGCCACAGCACATTGGCTTTCATGAACACGGCCGTCTCGATGACCCACATCGAGAACTCCGGCACATTGCCGCGCGAGCCCTTGAGCAGGGGTGCAAAGCGCGGAATCACGCCGATGAAGATGATCAGCACGGCCGCCAGGCCGGCCGTCACCAGCACCGTCGGGTAGATCAGCGCATTGCGCAGCTCCTGCGCCAGACGCCGCGAATGATCGAGTTGCTCGGCTGCATCGCTCAGGGCCGACGACAGCTGCCCGCTGGCTTCGCCCACCTTGATCAGGGTCTGCAAATGCTCGGGCAACTGGAGCCCGCTGGCCAGCACCGCGTCATACAAGGTCTGACCCGCGCGCACCTGCTTCAGCGCCCGCCCCATGCTGACACCCATGGCATTGCTGGCATGACCGGCAGCCAGCGACTCAAGCGCCTCATCCAGGGCCACGCCGGCCTTCAACAGGGTTGCCAGCTCACGCAGCGCGACCACCTTGTCGGCCACGGAAATACTGCCGCGCTGCACGGTCGGTGCCGCCACCGTACCTTGCTGCAGCGTTGATGAGTTCAGCTCCAGGGGCCTGAGCCCCTGGCGCAGCAACTCGCGTGCGGCCTGGGCCTCGTCACGCGCCTCGATCTGGCCGCTGACGACACGGCCGGCGCCGTCCTGGGCTCGGTACTTGAAGCTGTCCATCGGTTTTGCGTCAGTCGTCCTGCGCGCTGGCGGCGCGCAGAACCTCGTCCAAGGTGCTCAATCCGCGTGCGGCCTTGATCAGGCCATCGTCCACCATCGAGCGGCGGCCATCGCCATTGGCCAACTCCACAAGGCGTTCGATCGCAGCATTCTGGGCAATCTCATGCTGCAGGGCCGGGGTGACCGTGACCAGCTCATAGATACCAACGCGCCCACGATACCCCGTGCCACCGCAGGCCTCACAACCACTGGCCATCAGCCAACCGGGCTCGGCAGGCACCTCGGCCAGGGGCGCCAAGCGAGGCTTCAGCCTTGCCCAACGCTGCTGCAGGAAGTCGGGGTCGTCATGCGGCCTGGCACAACTTGGGCAAAGCCGTCGCACCAGGCGCTGCGCCATCACCGCCCGCAGGGAGGCCGCCACCAGATAGGGTTCGATGCCCATGTCCACCAGCCGGTTGACCGCAGACAGTGCGTCATTGGTGTGCAGGGTGGCCAGCACCAGGTGTCCGGTGAGCGCCGCCTGGATGGCGATCTCGGCCGTTTCGCGGTCGCGTATCTCACCGACCATGATGACGTCCGGGTCGTGCCGGAGGATGGAGCGCAGCGCCCTCGCGAACGTATAGCCGATGTCGGCCTGCGTCTGGATCTGCACCACGCCCGGCAGGCGCAACTCCACCGGGTCTTCGACGGTGATCAGCTTGCGCACGCCATCGTTGATGGTGGACAGTGCGCTGTACAAGGTCGTGCTCTTGCCCGAACCGGTGGGCCCGGTGACCAGCACCAGGCCATTGGGCCACTGCAACCAGTCCAGGAACTGCGCCTTGTGGTCGGGCTCCATGCCGATGCGGTGCATGCCGATGTCGCCGCGCTCCTTGGGCAACAGGCGCAGCACCAGCGATTCGCCGTGCACGGCCGGAATCGACGAGATCCGGATATCCACTTCACGGCCGGCCACACGGGTGCCGATGCGGCCGTCCTGCGGCAGGCGACGCTCGGCGATATCAAGGCCCCCGATCAGCTTGATGCGTGAGGCAATCGCCGGGTAGCGGTCCATGCCGATGGTCGAGCGCGTGTGCAAGACGCCGTCGATGCGAAAACGCAGCGTGCACTCGCGCTCGCCCGGTTCTACGTGGATGTCCGAGGCCCGCGCCTCAAGCGCCTGCGCCATCGTGTTGTTGACGAAGGCCACGACCGGCGCGTCCTCGGCAAGCTCGCGCAGGGTGCGTGCATCCATGGCCGAACCATGCCATCGGCATGCAGCCGCAGGCGTTGCGACCAGATCTCCGCATCAGCGGGCAGCAGCAGCCGCCATTCAATGATGGCAGCCAAGGGCTCGTCGGCCAGGGCCTCACGCACGTCGATGTCCAGCGGATCGGCAGAGGCCACATGCAAGACCTGACCCTGGTCCTGCCAGAGCAGCACTTGTCGGTCCAGCCACCACTGCGCACCGACACGCAGCCGCGTCATGGTCTCGCGCATCGCAGCCTCGTCCAGGGCGTCCGCCGACGCCAGCGGATAGTCGAGCTGCTCGCTCAATACTTGATACAGGCTGTTGGTGGAGACCGCCCCCAGGCGCACCAGCACCTCGCCGAGCCGGCCTCCCTGCTTGGCCTGCACCATCAGCGCATTGTCGATCTCGACCTGTTTCACCAGCCCCTTGGCCAGCAGCAGTTCACCCAGCAATTGCACGTTCATGAGCAGCCGTCACTTGCCCGGCTGTGCAGCGGAGGCTGCTGACGCCGGCGGCACGGCAGGAACCCCCGGCTTGGCCAGCAGTTCGCTCAGCTCGGAACTCTGCGTCTTGGGAGTCTCTGCCCACGGCCCCAGCATCTTGCGGAAGGCGTCCGTCATGGCCTCGGCATCGGTGTTGTCGTTCAGGATGTACGGGGTGATCAAGATGACCAACTCGCTGCGGCCACCTTTGATGGTCTGGCTGCCGAACAGGCCCCCGAAGAACGGGATGTCCTTGAGCAGGGGCAGGCCACCGCTGCCGCGGGTGGAATCGTTGGAAATCAAGCCCCCCATCAGCACGGTGCTGCCGTTCTTGAGCGTCAACTTGGTTTCCAGCTTTCGGGTGGAAAACGTCGGCGTATTGTTCACGCCGGTATTCGTCACATTGGCACTGCTCACCTCTTGCTGCACATCCAGATCAATTTGATCGCCCGAGTGAATCACTGGCTTGACCTTGAGAATCACGCCGGTCGTTCTGTACTGAATGGTCTGCAGTGAAGTGATCTGATTCGTCGAAGTGCCAGTGGTCGACGGTGTGCTGATCGTGCTGGTGATGATGGGCACTTCATTGCCGACCTGGATCGTGGCCTGCTCGCCATTGCGCGCCTGGATGCGCGGGCTGGACAGTATCGTTGCGCGGTTGGTCGAGGCCAGGGCATTGAGCGCCAGCTTCACGCCGCCGGCGGCGTTGAGCACCTTGAAATTGAACGGACTGCCATCAACCGAAGACTTGAGCCCGAAGGTGCTGGTGCTGCCCCCACCAATGTCACGGCTCAGCAGCCATTCGACGCCAAACTGATTGTTGTCGGTGACCGTCAGCTCGGCCACCGTGACCTCGATCAAGGCCCCTTTTGCAGGCCGGTCCAGGGTCTGGAGCAGGGCCGTGATCTGCGAATACTCGTCCGGGTTGGCCTGGAATATCAGCATATTGGTGGACTGATCCACCACCACCGATGTCAGTCGGTTGTTACTCCCCCCTGCCACTGCTGCCGCAGCGCCGGCGGCGGGCGTTGCGCTGGCTGCCGAGCTGCGTCCGCCGGTCAGCAACTGCTCCAGCGTCTTGGCCAGGATGCTCGCATCCTTGTGCTTGACCTGGTAGGTGAAAAAATTCTTGCCTATGCCTTTTTCATTGGGTTTGTCGAGTGTGCGTGCCCAGTCGGTCACATGCTTGAGCACCTCGTCGCTGGCGGCAAACACATAGACCGAGTTCACGCCGGCCACCGGCAGCAGCACCACCGGGTACCGGATACCACCCTGCTGGCCCAACTGACCCAGTGGCGCCACGGCATAGCCCTGTGTCGTCAACACCTCGTTCAGCCGCTTGGCAAGATCGTCAGCCGACCAGTAGGCCGGCGTCAGCGCGATGCTCTTGCGCCCACTCATCAACGGTTGATCGAGGATGCGCAGCGCTTCGAGCGCAGCCTGCATATTGTCCGGCGTGCCGCTCAGCAGCAAGGCATTGCGCCCGACGTCTTCCTGGATCTTGATGCGGTCTCCGAACAAGGTCTTGAGCCAGCCGGCCACGTCGGTCTGACGCACCACCTGCAACTCGACCAGCTGGAATACGGGCCGCAGCGGCAACGGCGTGTCGGGCGAAGCCTCGCCGCGACGCAGTTCAGGCAGATTGCCCAGTGGTGCACTGTCAGGCAGCACACGCAACAGTCCACCCACATCGATCACCGCAATGCCGTAGCTTTTCAGTAGCAGCTTGATGGCGTTCTCCAGCTGCTCGGCGGACTGTGTCGCTCCGGTACGGAAGGTGACCAACTCCTTGCGGGCCAGCACGGCGGGATCAACATTGAGATTGCGCTTCAGAATCTCGGCGTACACAACCTGAATGAAGGTCGGCAGCGGCACCTGCTGCAGGTTGATGGCTGCCACATCGCCGGCGTTGGCCGCCACACTGGCCACCGTTGCAGCCTCACGCGCGTCACGTGAACGGGCGGCATTGGACATTTTCGCGTCTGGCGGGCTCGGCAGCTTGCTGACTTGCAACTCGTTCCGGGGTGAACCGGGTGCGCTGCCGTCCGCACTGGCACTGGGCACGCTGGGCAGCCGCATCGGCGGCGGAATGCTGGTGTCGATGCGGGCGCAGGCAGCCAGTTGCAAGGCGGCCATGGCCAGCACCAGCGGCCGAACGCGGTAACGAGGCCAGAGAGGCCACCATCCACCCGCACGGGCAAGTTTCAAGTTCCGGGCTTCAATCACGTCGTTCGACTCCAAAGCGGTAGAGCTTTCTATCAATTCGTATGCACACTTGATTGCCGTCAACAGCCTCGATCAGATGGCCGCTGGGTAGGCGTTCGCCCACTTTGAGCCGCTGCGGCGGCTTGCTCTCATCTTCGAACAACACCAGGGCCCCGCCCACCCGTCCTTGCCCATAAACACCGGCCAGGCGCCACCGCGTATTGACAAATGGGGTGGCAGCGTCAGTGGCCACCTTGGTATCAACGCCCCACATGGGTGAGGTCGCCACCTGGATGGCCTGGGTGCTGGCATCCGAGCGGCTGGGCAACGGCGCAAGCGCCCAGGCATCACGCTTGGCCTGCACCAGACCCGGCCCCGCCTCCATCGGCGGCCAGCCGAACCAACCAGCAAGCGCAGCCGCCCGCAGCATCATGACCCAGTGTTTGCGTTCGAGCCGGTTCATGGCTTGCGCTCCTCGGCACGATACAGCACCCGCACCTCCAACTCCGCACGCGCCGGCTGGGTCACCAGGCGCAAGCGCAGATTGTCGACCACCATGACCTTGGGCGAGCGCCCGATCTCGGCCAGCAGGCTCATCAGACCCACGCGGTTCAGGTCCACCACCAAACGGGCCCGCAGATTGACCAGACCCGGCGTGGTGGCTGAAGCATCGGTGACAGGTGCTGCGCTGACATTCAATTCGCGCATCGGCAATGCGGCCTTTTCGGCCCATGAGCGCAAAGTGTCTTGCAGCGCGGCTTCCGCCAAACCCTGACTTGGCGCCGCCCACAACATCGCCCGTGCCGCCTCCAGATGCTTGCGGGCATCCTCGGCCCGCTGCGGCCACTGAGTCGCCGCCTGCAGGGGCTTGAAACGCTCCAGTTCTGCCGTGGCCTCGTCCGCCTCGGCACGCCAGGCGACGGCCTGATCCTGGGCCAACAGCAGCAGCCAAAGCCACAACGTGCCTGCGATCAAATACAAACCCAGGCGCAGGCGCGGATTGGCCGCAGCCTCGGCTCGCAAACGCTGCCATTGCATCAACAGCGGATGGGCTGCACCCCCGGCATCAAACGTCGAGCCGCTCATGGCTTGCCCCCCACAGCAGGGCCGGGCCGGCGTGGCACCGAACCCACCTCCACACTCGGCGGAGGCTCGGGCCGCTGATCGGAGGTTCGCGCCAGCGCGGCATCGTTGTTCCTGGGGCCAGGCGCCTGCGGGCCGGACAAACGCATCTCCAGGTTCAGCCAGGTGCGCGCAACGCTGTCCTTGACCTCGCTCACCTGCACGAACCAGCCCCCCGACTCCAACTCAGCCACCACCTTGGCACGAGACACCTCGGCCGGCAGCTCCAGCGCGACGCGAACGGTTTGCGGGCCGATATCCAGCTCCTTGACCGTGCTGCCCTTGGGCAACAAACGACCGAGATGCTCCATCACATCCAGCGGTGCAGCAGCGCGCAGCAGGCCGATCAGGGCGGCACTTTGGTCCGCGGCGGCCAGTGCCTTGTCACGTGCCAGCAATATCGGCGCCACCTCGTTTTTCAGGGACAGCACCGCGGTCTGCTGCGTCTGCCTGAGCTGGTAGGCAGCCCAGCCGTCGTGAGCGATATAGGTGCTCGCAGCCACCATCACCAGGCCAGCGGCGCCCAGCAGCAGCACCTCATTGCCCCATTGGGAACGGCTCAGCTGCTCGGCCCTGAGCACCGGCCTCAGCGGCCGGAACCAAGGCAGGTCCCTCGGAACGGGAACGCCGCGAATCGCTGCAGTCGTCTCCTGCTGCGGCAACCGACACTGACGCACAAACGCCAGCCATTCCATCTCACCCGGCACTTGCGGCCACCAGCGGCTGGTGTTGAGCACCCCGCCGCGCCATGCCTGCCCCTCGAAGCCTTCGAGGCACTTCAGCAGCGCCACCCCATCGGGCTGCGCCTCACGCAGCAGCGACTCGGGCCAAAGCGACACCTCCGGGCGCTCCAGTTGGGTCAGTTGTTGCCTGTCAAGCGCAAACACCTGGGCCTGATCGCCCAACATATCGATCAGATAGAGGCTGTCCGGAAACGGTTGCCATGCCAGCAGCTGCGCTTGCAAGGCCTTGTTGCGATCGGCAACTGCAAGCCCCGCCACACTCAGGCAGCGGAAGCGCAGCACGCTTCTGGCCAGCACGCAGGGCTCGCGCAAAGCCACGCCTTCCGCAACGCTCAGGCCACTACGGAGTAGGCAGGGATGGCGGTCCGGGGACAGCGACGGCCTGGCTCGGGACAGGAAATTTCGCAACGGGGATAGAAGCATCGGTAGGGGCAGGACGGGGGATCTGGCGCAGCTCGTGGATCAGCCAAGGGGCATTCGCCCCCGTCGGAAGAATCAAAAGATTGTACTCAAGCGCCTGCGGCAAGCCGGGCGCCCAAACCTGCAAACGCAAGGCATTGCTGGCGTGAAATAGAAACTGCTCGCCGGAAAAGGGTATTCCCGTAGCGGCCAATACTGCGTCGGCATTTGCAAACGGCGCCCTTTTTCTCAAGGTTTCAAATAACTCCCACTGCCCTTTCGATACCTTGGGCCAAATACTTTGCATCAATTCAAGTGGAGCAGTATTGGGATTGAATAGCTTGATACGGTGAACACCCAGCCAAGGCGAGACCTTCGATCTACCCTCCCAGGTGCTCCAGACCGCCATCCGCCCCAACTCGCCCACGGACAGCATCCAGTCATTGCGCGGCGGCGGCAGGCCCAGGGCCGAGTAGTCAGACGACTCGGCGCCGTTGAGCCGGCGCAGGTTGTCGCTGTCAACATAGTCTTCCAGCACGTCCAGCATGGCCGAGGCCTGGTCAAGCCCAGCACCCGAGTTCTGCAGCATGCTGGCGAGTGCCTCGCGATCGGGCACATTGACCGACAGCAGGCCGCGCGAGTCCTGAACGCGCAACTGGGCGCCCTGCTCCATGTCATAGGGTCTGCCGTCCAGCACCAGCGGCTGCTCGTCCGCAAAACCGGCCGAGGCATAGCCGATGGGTCGGGTGCTCAACCAGTAGAGGGCCTGCGCGCGCGCGCTGCTTGCCTGCAAACGCCCCTGGGCATAGGCCTGCATCGTGGACGCCTGCTCGCGCAACGCATCGATGCGGAATGCAAAACGAGCCGCGACGATAGTCACCACCGTCAGCGCCACCGTGACGAATAGCAGCACGTAGCCTTGCTGGTCGCGCCCCGATGCCCCGGGTCGGTGCATCACGGCAACTTCTCCATGTCCAGCTTCTGCCCCAGAGTCTGGGCCGACACCATCAGCCGGGCCAGCAGCAGTGGCCCCGACTCGCCCCCCATGTCAAGGGCGATCAACTGCGGCAGCGACTCAGCCACACCAAGTGCCGGGGGCCATTGACTATGCCACTCGCCTTTGACGTCGAGATAGCGCCAACTGCCGCGGTCACCCGGCCAATGCGCCAGCACGGCATCCTGTTGCGCCGTTTCGGCCAGCCCCGAGCTGTACCTGACCTCCGTCTCGCCGGTCACCGCGTCGAACCGCAGTTGCAGGCGCATAGCCTGTGGACCCATGCCTCGGTCCGCTGGTAACACAGTGGTGACTCCGGACAATTCCTTCTCTCCGCCCCGGAAGCGCTCTTCACTGTCCTTGGCACCCGGCATCAGGCCTTCGAGGCTCTGCTGCAGCCACAGCTGATGCAGGCGCTGCAACTGCGCCGGCAGCTGACTGCCCTGCAGGCGCTGCTCGATTCTCGCCACCTGGAACAGGCCTTCGGACATGACGCCAACTACGATTGCCACAAGCACCAAGGTCACCAGCACCTCGAGAAGCGTCAAGCCTTGCTGTGCATGCCCGCCTGGCAACCTGCCTCGCCGGAGTTCAAGGAGCATCTGGTCGTGCTCCATCGGACTTGACACCGAGTTGCTCCAGCCCGGTCTGTAGAACTTCAAAGCTCTCATCCAACGCCGGATCCGGCCCCTGAAGTTCCACTCGAAGACGATAAAGGCCAACCCGCCACCGCACCTGTTCACGAAGCTGCAGCGGCAAACTCGGCCGCACCGGAGCAACCAAATCAGATTGCCATCGCACCATCAACCCACCCAGACGGCGTTCGCCTCGGGGCTCAGCCGAAGGGTTGACCGTCGCAAGCAGACTTTCGGCCAGCAACTGCTGCTGCACCCGGGCTTCATGCTGCTTCAATCTGGAAGCCGCCTCCAGGTTCTGTGCAATCCAGGCGAACAACGCCGCACCGCCGGTTGCAAGAATCGTCATGGCGACAATCGCTTCAAGCAAACCAAAGCCTCGTTGGCGGTGAGATGACGGGCGATGAGAAGGGCGGCCCCGAGTCTCTGTCAAGCTGATCATGGCCTCACCAGCCCGGTGATCGGCTCCACCGTCCAGACCTCTGGCTGCCCTCCCTGTGCCCGCAGTGTCAGCTCGACACCACCGGCAGAGCCATTGGCACTGTACGTCAGGGATTTAGACAGCTTGATCTGCACCGTGTTCGGTACCGAGGGCGCGAGTTCCCTTATGGCGTCGGCATCCAGCACCATGGATTCGCCTTTCTGAAACGCCCGTACCGGCAAAGCCGTCAGCCTGGCTCGGAGATCGTCACGCCAACCACGATCACGCGTGGCCTCGATCCAGCGCGACGCTGATGGCAGCATCAGACCGGCCGTCAAGGCCACGATGCTCAACACCACCAGTAGCTCCAACAAGGTGAAGCCGGCTGCATTCGGACGATGCGTCATGCAAGACTCAAGGCCGGAAGATCGGTCTCACTGAGAGGCCGGGAGGACGCCAAGGTCCGCCGCGTCACCCTGCCCCCCCCTCTTTCCATCGGATCCGAGGGAGTACAGGGCAAACGGCTGGCTGTCGGCGCCAGGCACCGCATATTGGTAGGGGTGCGCCCAAGGATCCTCCGGCAAGGCTCCGTCCAGATAGGGCCCACGCCAGCGCGCCGCCAATGCCGGATCAGCCGGGGCCTTGTTCAAGAGACCCAAGCCTTCCTCAGCAGTGGGATATCGCCCGATGTCCAGGCGAAGGCTTTCCACCGAACCCCGCAGCATCTTTGCCTGGGTGGTGGCTGCTGTTACCTTGGACTGATCGACCTTGGAGAACAGCCGCGGCCCGACCAACCCAGCCAGCAATCCGATGATGACCAGCACCACCAGCATTTCCAGCAGCGTGAACCCGCGCACCAGAATGAAATGGCGCGGACGTTGAGAAATTGACCGTATGAACATAGGCATTGAGCGACGCAAGTGAGTTGACTCAGGAGGCCGCATTGTAGGCAACTCTCAATGATCGAGGCGCAGGGCATCTCGTCTATTCAAAACACCAGCACCAAAGAAAAAAGGGCGCCTTGCGGCGCCCTTTTTATGAAACCGATCAAGGATCAGTTTGTACCAGGTGCAACCATGATGTACGACGAGATCGAGTCCGTCGCACCAGTCGTCTGGTTGTAGTTCATGACGTTGTACAGACCATTCACGCTAGTACGCGGGGCTGCAGCATTCACCGTCACCGACAGACGAGTAGCACTAGTGCTCAACGAAGGGCAGATGTCCTTGACGTTGATAACCATCTGCGAGTTCTTCTTCAGCGTCGAGCTGTAAGCAGCACCGGAGCAGGTAGCGCCGTTTTCCGCAACAACAGTAGCAGTCAGAGGAACGTCAACACCGTAGGTGCTGGTCAGAACCACGCGCGACAGATAGTCAGGGTGGATCGTGACGAACGGAGCCGTCAACGTCGTGCCGTCACGGTCAACCGAGCCCAGGGCCACGGCAGAAGGATCGGTCACCGACACACCAGCGCCAGCCGACACGGGGTTGAAGTCCACCGTGAACGATTGAACCGGGATCGCCACAGGAGTTGTGTTCGTCACGGTGTCATTCGTGATACACAAAGACTTCGTGAAGGCCGTGTTGCCGGCGGTGAAGCTTGCCGACAACAGGTCAGCAGCGATCGAGGTAAACGCCACGCCGTTGGCGCAGGTAGCCAAGTCGCCAAGGCGCAGATTCGTCGCAGTGTTGTCCGCACGGGTGAAGTTGAAATCACCCAAAACCTTCACCTTGGTCGTCGCACCGACGATGTCGGACAGTGCAGCAGCAGCACCAGTGGCCTTGAAGGCACCGGATGCAGCGTACTGAATGTTACCAACATCAACCGGGCCGTAGGAAGAGGCGCCGAACTTCTTGTAGGCGTCAGCAACGGTAGCGGTCTGAGTCTTGGTGGTGATCTTGAACTTAATGCCCGAGCTGAAGCCAAACAGCGATCCGGCTTGCGACGACAGAGTCGTACCAGCAGTCTGGTTCGCAGCAGAAACAGCATCGGCGTACAGCGCGTACGACACCGTCACGTCTGCCGCGTTGGCGTTCGTCACGAACAGGTTAGGAAGCGCAACGGTGACAACATCACCGGCCCCGTGACCCGCGCCAGCGCCGGTCACTTGGTAGATGACATAGCTGTCATCAGGCTGACCGCCTTGGGCGACGATAATGTTCGAGAAGTTCACCACCGTGTTGGTGACGTCCGTACCGGCAGCCGGCGTTGCGCCGATCACTGCGTTCGTCAGATTGACGCGGATGAAGCGAGTCTGACCGGCGGAGACGCCGAAACCCAGCTTCGTAGTGATTGTCTTCGCGCCACTGATGGTCGTGCCGCCAACCTTCGCATAGCTGATTTCGGAAGCAAACGAATCCGTGGTTGCCACAAACGGCGAAGCCGAGAAATCAACAGAAGCGAATGCACCGCCTCCAACCAGCGCACCGATCGCCAGAGCGGTCGCCTTAAACACAAATTTTTTCATTCGGTGAACTCCACAAGGGTTATGGACAAAAAACTCAATGATTCGCGAATCATACGCACTAAATTGCACGTACCGGCATTCTAGGCACACGAGCTAAACAGTGTCAACGCAACAATCGCGTCATTCGGGTTTATGCCCAGCGACCCAAGACTGTCTTGTAACACGGGAATTATCTTACCCCCCTATTCAAGGCGGCCTGACTGAGACAAGTCCGAACTGTTGTGATCGGGAGACACACTGGCCTATGGTGTCCAAAAAACCTGCATCAATTCACGACCCCGGCGCGGAACAACGACCCTACCGCGCAACCACTTGCATCTGCGCCGGGCCTCCCATTCACCTGCCTGCACGTGCGAGAGCTACGTCCGCTTACATCTTCTAGACAAATTTCGAGATGCGGACCAGGCCCAATCGACCGAGAATTCCCAAAGTCGACTTGCAAGTCAGCCCCGTCTCCAAGGACTGGCCCCACTGCAACTGAGAGGATGCCATCGTGATTTTCAAACGATTGAGCGCCGACAAGCCGGATGACATAGGCTTGGCCTCCAAGTTCATATGTGCCTGCCCTGGCTACAAGCTGCAGACCTTCGGGCGGCTGCCTGCAATGGATACCGAAGGTGAGACGCTGCTCAGAGGCTTCCCCACTGAATGCGAGCCCCGAGACCGGCTGGTATTCGCTGCACAAACAAAGGCCGGTGGGTTTTGGGACTTGCGCAAGTGGCACGCGCCTACCCGCAAAGCCATTTGGCCCATATCGGGCTGCTGATGATCAAACAGGACCAGCGGCGCCAACACCTCGGCTGCCGGATGGTGGAGCATTTGAGCCGCCAGGCACGCCATTGGGAAGGTGTGACTCATTGGCAACTGTCGCTGCTGAACTCAAATGCAGCGGGGCTGGAGTTCTGGCGTCACTGCGGCTTTCACACGGTGGCGCAGGGCTGCCAGTCGGCGGCACTCCTGGATCGAGGTTGCGTGATGGAGCGCCCGATCAAGACCAAGCCGCTGTGCCAAAGCCACCGCCCACCGGAGCGAAATGAAGCTCTGATGGCCAGAGGGCTGCTGGCCGTGTTGCGCTGAGGGCACGTTCAGCCCCCGCTGCCGCTTTTGAATTCCTTGACAAGCCGATGCAGGGCCGACCGGACCTCGCCATCCGACGGCAAGGTCTCGCCATCAATCAGATCCCTGAGCCACTGAAGCACTTCTGCGGCCGGGCCGGCATCGTCCAGCCTGGCCACGCTCAGCCGCGCAATCACCGTTGGCACGCTGGTGTCGCTGTCGGCCAGCAGTTCTTCATACAACTTTTCACCGGGCCGCAGACCGGTGAACACGATGCGGATCTCGTCCACGCTGTGACCCGACAGGCGGATCATGTCGCGGGCCAGATCGACGATGCGAACAGGCTCGCCCATGTCGAGCACATAGACCTGGCCGGCCTCGCCCATCGCCGCGGCCTGCACCACCAGTCGCGCGGCCTCGGGGATGGTCATGAAGTAGCGGGTGATGTCGGGATGGGTGACGGTGACCGGGCCGCCCTTGGCGATCTGCTCCTTGAACTTGGGGATCACGCTGCCACTGGACCCCAGCACATTGCCGAAGCGCACGGCCATGAAACGGGTGGCGTGGCCCTGGGCCGACAGGTGGCTGATCACCAGCTCGGCGGCGCGCTTGGTGGCGCCCATCACATTGGTCGGGTTGACGGCCTTGTCGGTGCTGATCAGCACGAAGCGCTCGGCACCGGCCTCGGCCGCGGCCAGCGCCGCGTGGTAGGTGCCCAGGGTGTTGTTGCGCAGCGCGGCCCAGGCGTTCTCTTCCTCCATCAGCGGCACATGTTTGTAGGCGGCGGCGTGGAACACGACCTGCGGCTTCAGGCGGGAAAAGGTATGGCGCAGATGTTCGAGATCCTTCACATCGCCAATCAGGCGCACCAAAGGAATACGCGGAAACTGCTCGGTCAGTTCCTGCTCGATCTGATAGAGCGCCACCTCGCTGAGCTCGTAGAGCACGATCCTCTTCGGCCCGAAGCGCGCCAGCTGGCGGCACAGCTCGCTGCCGATGCTGCCACCGGCGCCGGTGATCAGCACCACCTTGCCGCTGATGGCCTCGCTGATGCCGGCCTCGTCCAGCTGCACCGGCTCGCGGCCCAGCAGATCCTCGGGTTCCACGTCGCGCAGCTGTTCGGGCTTGCTGCCCGACATCAGCTCGGCGCTGCTGGGCACCGTCAGCACATGCAGGCCGGTGCCAGCGGCGAGGTCCAGTGCGCGGCGGCGCTGCTTCGGCGAGGCCGAGGGCATGGCCACGATCACGTGGGTGATGCCATGCAGGGTGGCGAGCCGGGCCACATCGTCCAGGCCGCCCAGCACCGGAATACCGCCGGCACGGGCCTCGCGCTTGGCCGGATCGTCGTCGAGCAGGCCCACCGCCACCCAGCCCTGATGCTGGATGCCCGCCAGCAGCAGCTGGGCCGCATGACCTGCCCCCAGCACCAGCACACGGTGCGACTCGACCGAGCCCCCGCTGATGCGGCTGCGCATGTGCTCGTAAAGCATGCGGTAACCCATGCGCGTCATGGCCAGCACGATCACGCTGAAGACGGGGTGCAGGGCCAGCACCGCCCGGGGCACCGCCCTGAGCTCGGCCATCAGCACCACGGTGGCGCCCAGGCTGCCGGCGATCAGGCAGGCAAAGAGCAGTCGCTTGATCTCGCCAAAGCCCGAAAAGCGCCACATGCCCCTGGGTACGCGCAGCAGCCACAGCACCAGCACATAGAGCAGCACCAGGCCCAGCATGACCCAGACGTCGTAGCGGGGCCGGGCCGAGATCCAGCGATCAAAGCCGAGACGGAACAGATAGGTGGCCTGCCAGGCCAGGGCCACGGCCAGGCCGTCAAGCAGCAGCGACAGGGGCTCGCGGTGGCGGCGGATACGGGTGAGGAATGCGTCGAGGGAGAGCCAGAACATCGTGGGCGGGATTGTGACAGCACGGCCGCGCTCATAATCGAGCGCATGCACTCAGATCTTGGAGCCATCAGCATGGGACAAGCCGCCCTGAAGCCCGCCATGACTGCCGACGAATACCTGGCCTGGGAGGCCGAACAGCCCGAGCGCCATGATTTCCTCAATGGCGAGGTGTTTGCGATGGCCGGGGCTGAGGACAGGCATGTCACGGTGAGTCTCAACGTCGCCATGGCGCTACGCCAACATCTTGCCGGCACGCCCTGCCGTACCTTCATGGCCGACATGAAGGTCCAGGCCTTGACCGGCAACAACTATTTTTACCCCGACGTGCTGGTCACCTGTGGCGAGGCAGACCGCTTGAGCCCTCTCGTCAAACGGGAACCGACATTGATTGTGGAAGTGCTGTCGCCCAGCACGGCGGCTTATGACCGGGGCGAGAAGTTCGCTCACTACCGACGCATCGAGACGCTGAAGGAGCTGGCCTTCATCGACCTGGACACGCGTCGGTCCGATGTGTATCGGCGCGGCGCTGATGGCCTGTGGGTGCTGCACCCCTTCGACGCCGGTGATGACGTGCTGCTGGCCAGCGTGGACCTGCGCATCAGCGCCGCGACCTTGTTCGCCGAGGTGGACGAGCCGCCAGCCCCCCCGTAGCCCGGATGAAGCGTAGCGCAATCCGGGGGCGAAAATCGGCCGGCGGCAAGCCCGGATTGCATCCGGAACTTGTAGCCCGGATGCAATCCGCGGATATCTGCGTCGCGACGGGACTACACAAACTCAGCATCGCATCCGGCCCCGGATTTCATCCGGGCTACAGAATTATCCTTAGCGTGCGCAGTATCAAGCGCACGTCGCCCCGGAGGCTGCGGGTCTGCACATACTGCGCCGCCAGCGCCAGCTTGGCGGGCATGACTTCCTCGATATAGCTGCGCTCGGGGTCACTCGAACCGGCCAGCACCGTGCTCTCGTCGCGGTACTCGATCGAGGCCAGATCGGTGATGCCCGGGCGCACCGACAGCACCAGCTGCCGCAGATCGTCGGGATACAGCGCCACATAGCGCGCCACCTCGGGCCGCGGACCGACCAGGCTCATCGCGCCGCGCAGCACATCCCACAGCTGCGGCAGCTCGTCGAGCTTGTAGCGGCGCAGCAGCGAGCCGCTGCGGGTGATGCGGGGGTCGGCGCCGATGGTGATCTGCGGGCCCAGCGCGGGCGCATCGACCCGCATCGTGCGGAACTTGTGGATCGCGAAAGGCTTGCCGTGACGGCCGATGCGCTGCTGCCTGAACAACGCCGGCCCCGGGGAATCGAGCTTGACCCACAGCGCCGTGGCCAGCAGCACCGGGCACAGCAGCACCAGGCCCAAGGCCGAAAGCAGGATGTCGAACAGTCGCTTGGCCATGCTGGCGGCGTGCTCAGGTCTGCAGGCAGTCACTGACCGCCGCGATCACGCGCTGCACATCGGCATCCGTCATCTTGGTGTAGATCGGCAGGCTAAGCATCTGCTCGTAGGCCTTGTGGCTGTGCGGAAACTGCTCGGGCTTGAGTCCGTAGCGATCCCGCCAGTACGGGTGCAGGTGCAGCGGGATGTAGTGCACGCTGCAGCCGATGCCGGCGGCGAACAAGGCCTCGATCAGCTCGTCGCGCGACAGCGGTGCGTCGTCGCGCAGGCGCAGCACATAGAGGTGCCAGGAGTGCATATCGCCCTCGGGCGCATCGGGCGGCAGTATCACGGGCAGGTCGGCGAAGGCCTCCTGGTACTGCATCGCGATCTCGGCGCGGCGGTGCTGGAAGCCGCGGGCGCGCTTCAGCTGATGCAGGCCCATCGACGCGGCGATGTCGGTCAGGTTGTACTTGAAGCCGGGCGCGACGATCTCGTAATACCAGCTGGGCACCTTGGCGGTGAAGCGGTCGAAGGCGTCGCGGTTCATGCCATGCAGGCGCATCACCTTGGCGCGCTTGGCCAGCGCGGCATTGCGCGTGCACAGCATGCCGCCCTCGCCCGTAGTGATGGTCTTGTTGGCGTAGAAGCTGAACACGGTGGCATCGCTGCCCATGGTGCCGATCAACTCCCCCTCGATGGTGCTGGGCAGGCAGTGGGCGGCATCTTCCACCACGCGCAGGCCGTGGCGGCGGGCGATGTTCAATATCTCCAGCATGTCCACCGCCAGGCCGCCGAAGTGGACCGGGATGATGCATTTGGTCCTTGGCGTGATCGCGGCCTCGACCAGCTTGGGGTCGATGTTCAAGGTCTTGGGGTCGATATCGACCAGCACCACGTCGGCGCCGAGGTAGCGCACCACCTCGGCCGTGGCGGTGAAGGTATGGGTGGTGGTGATGACCTCGTCGCCGGGGCCTATGCCCAGCGCCTCCAGCGCCAGATGCAGGCCGGCGGTGGCCGAGTTGACGGCAATCGACTCGATCACCGAGTCGCCCAGGAATTCGGTGAAGGCCTGCTCGAAGCGCTTGGTCTTGGGGCCGGTGGTGACCCAGCCGGAGCGCAGGGTATCGACCACCTCGGCGATCTCGTCTTCGCCGATATCGGGTTGGGCAAACGGCAGAAAGGGCAGTTCGGAAGTACTCATAGCGGTTTCTCGATGCAGGCCAGCACATGGGTGCGCAGCACCGGCAGGCTGTTGAACAGGGTGTAGCAGACCGGGTGCACGCGGCACACGGCGCGCGCCAGCGGCGGCGCCAGGGTCAGGCGTTGATGGGCGATGCGGGCCTGCGGGAACAGGCTGCGCACGCGAGACATGGGCACGCCGCGCACATCGGCGTTGCGGGGGTTGTTGACGGTGAAGTCGTACCAAAGCACGGCGCCGCCGGGTTTGAGCCAGCGCCACATCGCATCGGCCACCGACTGCTGAACGGTGTCGCTGAGGATGGACGAGAACACGGTGAACTGCAGCACCAGGTCCTGGCTCGCGGCGGCGACGGCCGCTTGCGAGGCATCGCCCAGGTGCAGGCGGCACGTCGCGGGCAGGCGGCTTCTGGCTTCGTAGAAGCGCTGCGGCAAGAGTTCGATGCCGCCCAGATGCTCGGGGGTGAAGCCCAGGCGCAGCAGCTCCAGCAGATTGCCGCCGGCGCCGCAACCTACCTCGGTCAGGCGCCAGTCGGCCACGCGGCCCGGGCGCCGGGCCAGCAGCTTGAGCATCGCGCGCTGCCGTTCCTGCAGCATCTGCCACACCTCGGGGCGCAGCAGGCTGTAGCGATCCAGCGCCGCACCGTCCTCGCGGCGGGCGTAGCGCTCGGCGATGGCGGCCAGTTCCCGGTCGCGCTCCTGGCCGCTCATTGCAGGGCCTCGATAAAGCGCTGCGCCAGCACCGGGTAGGTGTGCCGCGCCAGCACGAACTCGCGACCACGCAAGCCCATCTCGCGGCGCTGCTGCGGCGTCAGTTTGGCCAGCTGGCGCACGCCGTCGGCCACGACCTGGGCATCCTGCGGCGCCACGGTCAGCCCGCAACCGGCCTCGGCCACCGGATCGTTGCCCGCCTCGACCGAATGCAGCACCGCGCAGCCCGCCATCATGTAGTCCATCAGCTTGTTGGGCGCGATGCCGAAACGGTAGATGGGCACGCGCTGCCAGCCAATGTAGGCGATGTCTAAGGCCGCCAGCAGAGCAGGGATCTGGGCCTTCGGAATGGGCTCGAACATCGCCACATTGGCCAGGCCTTCGTCGCGCACTCGGGCCTCCAACCGGGCCCGCTCATGGCCGCCGCCAACCATCACGAGGGCCACCGGCTCGTCTTTCAGCTGCATGGCCGCGTCCAGCAGCACATCGAGCGCATTGGGCAGGCCGTGCGAGCCGGCATATCCGAGCACCAGGCGGCCGGCCGCACGTTGCACCGCCAGATGTGCAGCCAGCGGCGGCGTCAACGCCTCACCCTCGCCCTGCCACTCGTCCAGCGCGATGCCATTGGGCACGATGACCAGCTTGCGCAGATCCAGCCCATGGGACCGCATATGCGCCTGCACCTTGGGCAGCATGGACACCACCACATCGGCATCGCGATAGGCATCGTTCTCGGCCTTCTGGCACAGCAGCGCGAACGGATGGCGCGGCGACATGCCAGACAGCTCGATCGGCGACAGCGGCCACAGGTCGTGCACCTCGTAGGCCAGCTTGGCCCTGGCTTTCCTGGCAATCCGCCGCGCCACCCAGATGTCCATCGGGTAAGTGCTGGAGGCAATCACCACATCGGGCTGGAAGGACTGGGCCAGGATGTCCGCGTCGTTCCAGACCTGGCGGCAGAAGGCCCAGATATTCTTCACCCGGCCCAGGCCGTTGCCTTCGTAAGGCGGGGCCTCGTACCAGCAGTAGTGGATGCCATCCAGCACCTGGCTGCCCGGCCGCGGCTGACGGCTGCGCACATGGGACTGGCTGGCCCCCAGTATCAGCACCTGATGGCCGGCGCGCACCCATTCGCGCGCCAGGTAGTAGGGCCGGTACTCCATGCCCAAGTCGGGTGATCCGGCATAGTGATTGATGAGCAGAATGCGCATGATGTCAGGGCGCCCCAATCAGCTCGCGGTACAGGCCCAACAGCACCTGCTCGGCCTGCGGCCAGTGGTAGTGAGCCAGCACCGCTTCGCGGCCCGCCTTGCCCATCGCCAAAGCAGCAGCCGGATCGGCAAGCATCTCGCGCAGGGCCGCGGCAATCGCTCGCGGATCAGACGGATCGACGCACTGCCCTCCTCCGCTGCGCTCCAGGATGTCGCGCCAGAGCGGAAAGTCGCTGGCCAGCACCGGCAACTCGGCCGACATGTACTCGAACATCTTGATAGGCAGCGAATCCATATAGCTGGGCAATGGCAACAGGGTAACCAGGCCAACGCGGCTGCAGGCCAGCACCTGGCGCACCTGCTCGCGGCCGACCAAGCCCATATAGTCCACCCGCGCCCAACCGGGCTCGGCGCGCATCTCGGCCTCGAAGGCGGCATCCTCGAAGGCGCCGCACAGGGTCAGGCGCAACTCGGGCACCAAGGCCACTGCGCGCACCATCTGCAGCAGACCTCGGGTGCGCATCAGGCCGCCGACATAGCAGACCCGCCATTCGCGCTCAATGGGCTCGGCTGGCGGCGCCAATTCGGCCAGGAAGGGAAAGTTGGACACATTGACGCTGCGCCGCACCACCGCGGCAAAGCGCTCGGCGATATGGGGCGTTGAGGCCACCACCGCGGCCAGGCGGCGCACCTGGCGGTTCTCATAGACCTCGAACACGCGTGACAACAGCGGCCGCAGCGGCGCGGCAATCCACTGCTTGGTCAGGATCTGGCGCGGCACGTCCTCATGGGCGTCATAGACCACCGGCAGACCGCGCGCCGCCAGTTGCACGGCCAGCGGCAGCAGTTCGGGGTCGTGCACATGCACCAGTGCCGGCTGCTCGGCCAGCACCGCCTGCAGGGCCAGGCGAGGCTGTTCGCGCATGCGCGCCAGCCGGCCGGCCGGCCGAGGGCCGATGTCAACGATGCGCACGCCGTCAACTACTGCGTCACCGAGGCCGTCGCCCACCACCTGGGTCACCGCATGGCCGGCGCGCGCCAGCGACACGCACTCCTTG
>Ga0187845_1000023_pt1 | contig 75816 bp, 64 predicted proteins | sample SpaLakP09_SKY_68_FD_134515 | JGI IMG/M metagenome (GOLD analysis project Ga0187845, IMG submission 134515) | Oligotrophic lake water microbial communities from Sparkling Lake, Wisconsin, USA - SP09_SKY_68 | ecosystem: Environmental > Aquatic > Freshwater > Lake | place: USA: Sparkling Lake... | reverse complement strand
GCCGCAAGCCCAGCTGCGTCTATCCGGGCATCTGCCCGAATCTGGACACCGACCACACGCCGCTGATCAAGATGTACCGCCGCGCGCGGGCCTTGAAGGGCGTGAAAAAGATCCTGATCAGCTCCGGCCTGCGCTACGACCTGGCCGTCAAGTCTCCCGAGTATGTGAAGGAGCTGGTCAGCCATCACGTCGGCGGCTATCTGAAGATCGCGCCGGAGCACACCGAGGGCGGACCGCTGTCGAAGATGATGAAGCCGGGCATAGGCTCCTACGACCGCTTCAAGCAGATGTTCGACAAGTTCTCGGCCGAGGCCGGCAAGAAGCAGTTCCTGATCCCTTACTTCATCGCCGCCCACCCGGGCACCAGCGACGAGGACATGATGAATCTGGCGCTTTGGCTGAAGTCCAATGGCTTCCGCGCCGACCAGGTGCAGACCTTCTACCCCAGCCCGATGGCCACGGCCACGGCGATGTACCACACCGGCAAGAACCCGCTGAAGGGCATCTCGCGCGACCCGGCCAAGGGCGAGACGGTGGACATCGTCCGCGGTGACCGCCGCCGGCGCCTGCACAAGGCCTTTCTGCGCTACCACGATGCCAACAACTGGCCGCTGCTGCGCGAGGCTTTGAAGGACATGGGCCGGGCCGACCTGATCGGCAACGGCCGTCACCAGCTGATCCCGACCTACCAGCCGGCCACGGCCGATGGCAGCTATCAGAGTGCGCGGCGCAAGAACTCGACCCCTTCCAAGGGCCAGATCCTGACCCAGCACACGGGCTTGCCGCCGCGGGACATCGGCAGTGCCAAGCCGGCACTGAAGATGAAAACCAAGGCCGGGGCAAAACCGCTGTCGGCCGCTGCGGCTCAGGCGCGCGGCGCACGCACCGATGCCATCCTGAGTCGGGTCTTGGGGCGCAAGATCAAGCGCTGAACTTGCCGCGAGGGCAAATTGGCAGACAATGCGCCCCCATGAGCAGTCACCCCACCGCACCTGAGACACCGGACGCGCCTTCGGCGCGCAAAGCCATGACCCTGCACCGCCTGCGCGAGATGCGGGTAAAGGGCGAGAAGATCACCATGCTGACCTGCTACGACGCCAGCTTTGCGCATCTGCTGGACCGCTGTGAGCTCGACTGCCTGCTGGTCGGCGACTCGCTGGGCATGGTGCTGCAGGGCCAGTCCAGCACCGTGCCGGTCACGCTGGACGAGATGGCATATCACACCCGCTGCGTGGCCCGCGGTAACCGCCACGCCTGGCTGCTCAGCGACCTGCCCTTCGGCAGCTACCAGGAGAGCCTCGACCAATGCATGCGTTCCAGCGTTGCGCTGATGCAGGCCGGTGCGCAGATGGTCAAGCTCGAGGGCGGCGGCTGGACCACCGAGGCCGTGCACTTCCTCACCCAGCGCGGCATTCCGGTCTGCGCCCATCTGGGCCTGACGCCGCAAAGCGTGCATGCGCTGGGCGGCTACCGCGTGCAGGGGCGTGATGCCGACGGCGCCGCCACCCTGCGCCAGCACGCGCGCGAGCTGAGCGAGGCCGGTGCGACGATGCTGGTGCTGGAGCTGGTGCCCACCGCATTGGCCGCCGAGATCACCGAGGCGAATCCGCAGCTGATCACCGTCGGCATCGGCGCCGGCAACGTGACGGCCGCCCAGGTGCTGGTGCTGCACGATATGTTGGGCATCACCGCCGGCAAGCTGCCGCGTTTCGTGCGCAACTTCATGCAGAAGGACGGCGGCAGCGTCGAGCAGGCCGTGCGCTTGTTCGTCAGCGAAGTCAAGTCGGGCCGGTTCCCGGACAACGCCACGCACGGTTTCTAAGTTTTCTCGATCTCACCCATGCAAGTCATTCCCCACATTGCCGCCCTGCGCCAGGCGCTCCATGCCAGCCCCCGGACCGTGTTCGTGCCCACCATGGGCAATCTGCACGAGGGCCATCTGACCCTGGTGCGCCAGGCCGTGGCGGCCGCCAACGGCGGGCCGGTGGTGGCCAGCATCTTCGTCAACCGGCTGCAGTTCGGGCCCAACGAGGACTTCGACCGCTACCCGCGCACCTTCGAGCGCGATTGCGAGATGCTTGCCGGCGCCGGCTGCGACTATCTGTTCGCACCTGACGAGGCCGAGCTGTACCCGCAGCCGCAGGTCTTCAAGGTGCAGCCGCCGGCCGAGCTGGCCGACATCCTCGAAGGCCATTTCCGCCCCGGCTTCTTCACCGGCGTGTGCACCGTGGTGATGAAGCTGTTCCAGTGCGTGCAACCCACCAAAGCCGTGTTCGGCAAGAAGGACTACCAGCAGCTGATGGTGCTGCGCCAGATGGTGCAGCAGTTCGCGCTGCCGGTTGAGATCCTGGCTGGCGAGACCACCCGCGCCGACGATGGCCTGGCGCTGTCCTCGCGCAACGGCTACCTGAGCGACGCCGAGCGCGCCGAGGCGCCCGAGCTGAACCGACTGCTGCGCCACATCCAGTCGGCGCTGCGCAGCGGGGTGCTGAACAGCGAGGCAGCCGTGCAGCAGCTGGAGCTGCAGGCCCGGGCGGCGCTGGCGGCGCACGGCTGGGCACCGGACTACATCTGCGTGCGCCGCCGCGTCGATCTGCAGGCACCGACCGAGCAAGACCTGACCCGGCCCGACGAGCTGGTGGTGCTGGCCGCCGCCAAGCTTGGCAGCACCCGGCTGATCGACAACGTCGAAGTCTGAACCCGGACGGGCAAGGCGGAAGCCTTGACCCGCCTCGGCCGGAGGCCTCGGCCTTCGGCAGGCACAAGCAGTCCTCAGGACTGCTTGTGCCCTGCCTCAGCCTGGCGAAGGCCCCAGGGCGATACAAGCCCGTGGGCTGAAAACGCGGCCGGCTTCGGGTGAGAATGCGCTCCATTCCTGTTTGCCTGCGCGCACCGCGTCTGATTCTGTTCTGGCTGGGCCTGCTGGCCCTGCTGTGCTGTGCGCCGTGTGCCATCGCCATGCCACTGCAGAACCTGCGCTTCCAGCATCTCGGTGTCGAGCAGGGCCTGCCCCAGGAATCGGTGCTGGCCACCGCCCAGGACGCGCAGGGCTTCATCTGGATGGGCACGCAGAACGGCCTGGCCCGCTATGACGGCTACCGCTTCGTCATCTACCGCCACGACCCCGGCAACCCGCGCAGCCTGAACAACAATCTGGTGCAGGCCTTGCTGGTGGACGCCACCGGCACGCTCTGGATCGCCACCCATGGCGGGCTGCACAGCTACGACGCGCAGCGCAACGACTTCGAGCGCCATCTACCCCAGTCCGGCCTGCGCGGTCAGTCCGGTCTGGAGCTGCGCAATCTGCTGGCCGATGGCGAGGACGGCCTGTGGCTGGGCAGCTCCGACGGCCTGCAGCGCTTCGACAAGAAGACCGGCCGTTTCAGCTTCTGGCATCACGATCCGGCCCGGGCCGACAGCCTGGCCTCGGACCGGGTGCGGGGCCTGGCGCTCGACCGGCAGGGCCGCCTGTGGGTGGGCACCGCCGCCGGTCTGGACCGGCTGGACCCAGGTGCCAGCGGCTTTGCTCATCTGCGCATGGACAGCAAGGCACCTCCTGACGCCATCCATAACACCGTGCAGACGTTGATGGTGGACCGTGAAAACCGGCTCTGGATCGGCACCTATGCCGGACTGGAACGCTGGGAGCTGAACGGGCCGGAGCCGACGCGGCTGCGCTTCACGCCGGAGCAAGGCATTCCGCGCGGCCGCTACTACGCACTGCTGCAGGACCGCGACGAGCAGGTCTGGGTCGGGGCGATTTCTGACGGGCTGAAACGCTGGTCGTCACAGCAGCAGCGCTTTGTGCAGAACAAGCACCGGTTCGACGATGCGCACAGCCTGTCGGACGATCAGCTGGCCAGCCTGTTCCAGGATCGCACCGGCACGCTGTGGGTGGGCAGCTGGGATGCCGGGGTGAACCTGGTGGACCTGAGCAGCGGTGGCTTCGAGCGCGTGCTGCCGCCGCTGGCGGCGCAACAGTCAAAGATCGAACGCGTCGTCACCAGCCTGGTCGGCGATGGGCGTGGCGGCCTGTGGGTGGCCGGCTTGGGTGGGCTGAAGCATCTAGATCTGGCCAGCGACACCTTCAGCGACCGGGGCCAGCGCTTGAGCGACAAGCGCGTTCACACGATGCTGCGCGACGCGACCACAGGTCGGCTGCTGCTGGGCACCGAGACCGGGCTGGAGCTGTTCGATCCGGCCGATGGCCGCGTCAGCAGCCGCCGCGTGCGGGCGCGCAATGCGACCAGCAACAATGTGTTGTGCCTGCTGAAGGATCGAGCCGGTGCCTTGTGGGTAGGCAGTGCCGGTGGCTTGCACAGGCTGGTCTCGTTCGATGCGCCAGAGACCAGCTTCATCCACCAGCCCGCCGACCCGCAAAGCCTCAGCCACGACAATGTGCAGGCCCTGCTGGAAGACCGCGAGGGTCGGCTCTGGGTGGGCAGCAACGGCGGCCTGAACCTGTTCGATGCCGCCACGGGCCGTTTCAGCCGCTTTCACCACCGCCCGGGTGACCTCGAGAGCCTGGCCGGCGACAACATCACCGCCATGCTGCAAGACCGCCTGGGCCGGCTGTGGGTCGGCACCGACAAGGGCCTCAGCGAGCTCAGGCGTGCGTCCGATGGCAGCGTGCGTTTTCGCAGCTACGGTCTTGCCCAGGGCCTGGTCAGCGAACGCATCATGGCCATCGTCGAGGATCTGTCGGGTGTGTTGTGGCTGAGCACCGACAACGGCCTGATGCGATTCTTCCCTCAGACCGAGAGCTTTCGGCACTACACCGCACGCGAAGGCATGGTCGAGGGCTCCTACAGTGCCAACGCCGGCCTGCAGGACGGGGACGGCCGCATCTACTTCGGCGGCGTGCGCGGCATCACCCGCTTCCACCCGGACCATGTGCGCGCCAACGACAAGCCGCCCCAATTGGCGCTGACCGAACTGCGCGTCTTCAACCAGCCGGTGCAGCTCGGTCAGCTGCCGCATGGCCTGCTGCTGGAGCAGCCGATCAACCGCGCCCAGGAGCTGACCCTGTCCTATCGACACAGCGTGTTTACGCTTGAGTTCGCCGCCCTGCATTTCGCCGATGTCTCGCGCAACCGCTTTGCCTACATGCTGCAGGGCTTCGACCAAGACTGGGTCGAGGTGGGCGCCGGCCAGCGCGCCGCCACCTACACCAACTTGAATCCCGGCCGCTATGTCTTCCATCTGCGCGCGGCCAACAAGGACGGGCTGTGGACCCAGCAAGACGCCACCCTGCGCATCACCATCACCCCGCCGCTGTGGCAGACCTGGTGGGCCAGGCTCTCGGCCCTGTTGCTGCTGGTCGGCGGGCTGGCGGGCGCCTACTGGCTGCGCGTGCGCTCCTTGAGAGGTCGGACCGAGCTGCTGGAACAACAGGTGCGGGAGCGCACGGCGGAGGCCTTGCAGCAGGCGCATGGCGTGCAGCAGGCGCACCTGAACATCTCGGTGCTGAGCGAAATCGGCCGCGAGATCACCGCCAATCTGGACATCCAGGACATTGCCGCCACCCTGCACAAGCATGTCACCAGGCTGATGGACGCAACGGTGTTCGGCTTCGGCATCTACAAGCCCGAGCGCGAGGCCATCGACTACGACTTCTGCTTCGAGGGCACGCGCCGCTTTGCGCCTTACAGCCGCCCCTTGAGCGACCCCGACCAGCTCGCCGTCTACTGCCTGACACAGCGCCGGGAGATCTGGATACGCGATGTCGAGACCGACTACCCGCGCTACATCTCCCAGCCGCACGTCAGCGGCCTGGCCCGCCATGGCATCCGGCTGGAGGACGGCTCGGAGCCGGGCCTGCAGCGCTCGATGCTCTACCTGCCCATCGTTGCCCACGAGCGGGTGCTGGGCGTGATCAGCGTGCACAGCCTCGAGCGCGATGCCTACACCGAGGTGCAGCTGAACATGCTGCGCACCTTGGCCGCCTATGCCGCGGTGGCGCTGGAGAACGCCCAGGCCTTCATGCAGCTGCAAAGCGCCCAGACCCAGTTGCTGGCCCAGGAGAAGCTGGCCGCGCTGGGCGCCATGGTGGCCGGCGTCGCCCACGAGCTGAACACGCCGATCGGCAACAGCCTGCTGGTAGCCAGCACCCTGCATGAGCACACCACCACCTTGATGGGCCAGCTGCAGGCCGGCAGCATGAAGCGCTCGGACCTCAACACCTATTGCGAGATGGCCGAGCATGCGGCCGCCATCATTATGCGCAGCCTGCACAGCGCGGCCGAGCTGGTGAGCAGTTTCAAGCAGGTGGCAGTCGATCAGACCAGCGCCCAGCAGCGTCATTTCGACCTGCGCCGCACCTGCAACGAGCTGCTGTCCACCTTGATGAGCAAGGTCACCAAGTCGGGCCACCGGATCAACGTGGAGATTCCCGAGGGCATCGCGATGAACAGCTATCCCGGCCCGCTGGGTCAGGTGCTGGCCAATCTGGTCAACAACGCAATGCTGCATGGGTTCGAGGGCCGCAGCCAGGGGCGCATGGTGCTTCGCGCCAGCCAGCCGTGCGCCGGCCGGGTGCTGATCGAGTTCGAGGACGATGGCGTGGGCATTGCGCCCGAGCACCAGAAGCGGGTGTTCGAGCCCTTCTTCACGACCAAGTTCGGTCAGGGCGGCAGCGGCCTGGGCATGCACATCAGCTACAACATCGTCACCACTCTGCTGGGCGGCCAGATCGAGCTTGACAGCGCGCCAGGCCGGGGCACCCGCTTCACGCTGGACCTGCCGCTGGACCTGGAGGCCGAGGCCAGCACGCCAGGCCCGACAACGATCTCGCCGGCCGCACCTTGAGATAATGGTGCATGTCCGACACCCCCGCCCCTTCCCCCTCCCGCGACCCCTTGCACGGCGTCACCCTCGAAGCGATGCTGACGCGCCTGGTGGACTTCTTTGGCTGGGAGGAACTGGGGCTGCAGATCAATATCCGCTGCTTCACCCATGACCCCAGCATCAAGTCCAGCCTGAAGTTCCTGCGCAAGACGCCCTGGGCGCGCGAGAAGGTAGAAGGCCTGTACGGCTATATGCTGCGCGAGCAGGCTCGCCAGTCCCGAGGCTGAAACAGCAGCCGATCAAGCGCCGGCCGGGCGGCCGAAGAAGCCGATGTCGCCGTACCAGGCCTCGGTGGGCGACTTCAGGTCATCGCTGTCGGTCAGTACGCCGACGCTGCTGATGCGCCCCGGCGCCTCGCCGAACACGCGCTGGTAATCAGCCATCACATTGCGCTCGACCGACAGCCACTGGCGCAACTGGCTCTCGCCGCTCTCGGCCACCAGATAGCGAACACGGCCCGTGCGCTCGTGGTGACGCACATGCTCGACCGGCAGCTGGCCGTCCCAGACATACATCAGCGTCGCGAAGGGCAGCTTGTGGCCGGTGAACAGCTCGACCTGCTCGAAGATCAGCCGGTCGCGGAAGGACAGGCGCGACATATCGCCCTCGAAGCCGATGATGATGCGCGTCGGCGTGTCGGAGATGTCCTCGTCGCCAATCGTGGCGCGGGCGTCCATCTCGTTGACGCGCCACTGCCAGCGCAGCCAGGGCGTTTGCACAGGATCGACGCTGACCTGGCATTGCAGACCCGAGCTGGTGCCGGTGCCCTGGGCGTGCAGCACGGTCCTGCCGTCCTGGCGGCAGGTCTGGTACTGGGTGCGCGGCAGGTCGCGCCGCATCACATAGGGCGCCCAGCCGCGCGGCAGGCCGCCATCGGCGCCAGCGCTGGAGAAGGGCACCACCTCACCCGGCGCCACCGCCACGGCGGGCGCCGCGCGGCTCGCCGGTGCGCTGGCGCAGCCGCCCAGCATGCCGCCCAGGGCCAGGGCAGGCAGCCCCATGCACAGGCGGCGGCGTTGCAGATCGGCGGGGGCGCGGGGGTGGGCAATGGAGCTCATGACAAACCTTTGAGCGAGAGAAGCTGCCCCGCCTTTCGACCAATCTACGGCCCAGTTGCGTCGTCGATGTGACAAAAACACGCCGGCAACGTGGGTCCCGGCAAGGGCGCCGGACAAGCGCCAAAAACCGCACACCCGCCGCAGAAGGCAGCAAGTCGCTCGTTACACTCTTGCCATGAGCCTCACCGCAAGCCTGCTCGTCATCCTGTTGCTGGTGGCCACCAGCGCCTTCTTCTCCATCGCCGAGATTTCCATGGCCGCCGCGCGCCGGCTGAAGCTGCGCCAGCTGGCCGACGAGGGCGACAGCCGGGCCGAGCGCGTGCTCCAGGTGCAGACCCATCCGGGCCACTATGTGGCCGTGGTGCAGATCGGGCTGAATGCGGTGGCCATACTCGGCGGCATCGTCGGCGAAGGTGCGCTGACGCCGCATTTCGAGGCCCTGTTCGGTCTGATGATGCCGGCCCCGGCGGCGGCCACCACCGGCTTCGTCGTGTCCTTCCTGTGCATCACCTCCTTCTTCATCCTGTTCGCCGACCTCTGCCCCAAGCGCCTGGGCATGAACCAGCCCGAGCAGATGGCGATGCGCGTGATAGGCCCCATGCAGGTCTGCATGACCGTGCTCAAACCGGTGGTCTGGGTGTTCAACAGCCTGGTCAACGGCGTGTTCAGCCTGCTGGGCCTGCCGGTGCAGCGCGACGACAGCGTCACCACCGACGACATCATGGCCATGGCCGCCGCCGGCACCGAGGCCGGTGTGCTGGGCCACCAGGGCCAGCAGGTGATCAGCAACGTGTTCGAGCTGGAGACGCGCACCGTCGAATCGGCCATGACCTCGCGCGAGCGCATCGTCTATCTGCTGCAGGACGACTCGGAGGAGACGATACGCACGCGCATCGCCGCCGAGCCGCATTCGACCTATCTGGTCTGCGACGAGAAGATCGACGAGGTGGTCGGCTATGTGGACGCCACCGACCTGTTCCAGCTGGTCCTCAACAACGAGCCCATCGACCTGCGCGCCTCGCACAGCCACGGCCTGCTGAAGAAGGTGTTGATGGTGCCGGACCGGCTGACCCTGTCCGAGGTGCTGCTGCAGTTCCGCCAGGTGCACGAGGACTTCGCCGTGATCGTCAACGAGTACAGCCTGGTGGTTGGCGTCATCACCCTCAACGACGTGATGAGCACGGTGATGGGTGATCTGGTCAAGTCGCACGACGAGGAGCAGATTGTGAGGCGAGACTACGGTTCCTGGCTGATCGACGGCGTAACGCCCATCGTCGATGTGATGCGGGCCTGCGATATCGACGAGCTGCCGCTGCGCAGTCAGTACGACACGCTGGCCGGCTTTCTGATGGTGATGCTGCGCCGCATCCCGCGCCGCACCGATACCGTCACCCTGGCCGGCCTGCGCTTCGAAGTGCTCGACGTGGACAGCTACAAGATCGACCAGGTGATGGTCACCCGCATCCCGGTGGCGACCGCACCCGCCGCGAGCTGAGGCCGTCTGCCGCCTCGCGTCTGCAAGCTCTATTTCAAGGTTTGAAGCATGCCCTCCTCCATCGACCAGCTCTCACTCGAAAACCGCATTGACGCACTGTTTGCCGCCCAGCGCGGCCAGGCCGTGCCCGGCTATGCCGTGGGCGTGCTGCACAAGGGCCAGGTCTTGCTGACCAAGGGCTATGGCCTGGCCAGCCTGGAGCATGGCCTGCCGATACGCGGCGACACGGTGTTCCGCGTCGCCTCGGTGTCCAAGCAGTTCACCGTCAGCGCGGTGCTGATGCTGGCCGCCGAGGGGCGCCTGCGCCTGGGCGACGATATGCGGCTGCACCTGCCGCAGCTGGCTGAGTTGCCGGCCGTGGTGACGCTCGATCACCTGATGCGCAACTGCAGCGGCCTGCCCGATTTTCTGGAGATGCTGCGCCTGGGCGGGGTCGGGCTCGACCTGCATCTCAGCCGCGCGCGCATGCTGCAGCTGATCGCCACCAACCGCCATCTGAGCTTTGCGCCGGGCAGCCGCTTCCTCTACTGCAACACCAACTTCCTGCTCCTGGGCCTGATCGTCGAACGTGTCTCCGGCCAGAGCCTGGCCGGCTTTCTGCAGCAGCGCATCTTCAAGCCGCTGGGCATGAACCGCTCGGCCATGTGCTGCGAGACCGATGTGCCGGTGGCGGGCCTGGCCACCGCCTATCTGCAGGCGCCGGATGGCAGCTTCCGTCGCGCCTTGCATGCCTTCGAGCAGGGTGGCGAGGGCGGCATGGTCTCCACCGTCGAGGACCTGCTGCTGTGGAGCCGCCAGTTCGAGCAGCCGCGGCTCACGCCGCTCGATCTGCCCGCGCAGCTGGCGGCGCCGACCAGGCTCAGCGGCGGCCAGCCCAGTGCCTATGCCCGCGGCGTCGAACTGGGCAGCTTCGCCGGCCTGGCCACCCTGGGTCATGGCGGGCTGTGGCCGGGCTTCAAGACCGAGTTCCTGCGCCTGCCCGAGGCCGGGCTGACCGTGGTGGTGATCGCCAACGGCGGCCATCTGGAACCCTACCGCCTCGCCCGCGAGGTGGCCGCCGAGGTGCTGGCGGTGCCGGCCTACGTCAAACCGGCGATGGATATGACCCCGCTGGTCGCCGAATGGTTCAGCGCCCCCCATGCCGGTCAGCCCGAACCGGCGCTGCTGGAGCTGGCCGCCAAGGACGGCAAGCTGATCGCCACGCAATGGGGCATGCCCTTTCAGCTGGTGCCGGCCGCCGATGGCAGCTGGGTGCCGCTGCGCGGCGCCTACGAATTCAAGCTGTGGCAGCGCTCGGCCGAGCTGTTGGAGGTCGAGGTGGGCGCCGGACTCACGCAGCGCTTCACCCGTCTGGCCGAACGCCCCGCCCTGCCCGCCGCTCTCTCCGCCGATCTGACCGGCAGCTACCGCTGCGAACACAACGGCGTGCAATGGTTGATCGCCGCCGCGACCGGCGATGAGGACGGTCTGCAGGTGCGCATCAGCGGCCCGGTGCTGGCCGAAGGCGGGCGGTGGACGCTGCACGGTCTGAGCGACGAGGTGGTGGAGCTACAGGGCCAGCTCTACTGGATGAAGAGCAGCCAGCTGCTGCGCCCGCAGCGGGATGCGCAGGGCCGGGTGACCGGACTGCTGGTGGACACCAGCCGCGTCAGGAACCTGCTATTCGTGCGCGACTGAAACACCGGCCAGTAACCTTTCAAGCTAGGGATGGCGGGGCCTGCCGCCCCACTCCACCATCACCTCCTGTCTCAACGCAAGCAGGAGGATCAGCATGAGTGCTTCCACATCTTCTTTGACAGGCCTGGCGCGTACCGCCCTGCTGGCCATCGGCCTGGCGGCCGCCGCAGCGGCCGGCGCCCAGACGATTCACGCCACCCGCACCGACTTCAATGCCGCGGTGCCCAACCGCTACGACTACAACTTCAACACCGATGGCATGGTCAACATCCTGTCCTCGGCGGTCGGTCATCTGGCCGATGTCAGCACCGTGGGCGCGGATCCCCATGGCCAGGCCTTTGGCGGCGCCCTGTGGGGTTCGGTCGCCGGCAACCACGATGCCTTCACCACGCTGCGCTTCGACTTCATGCAGCCGGTGATGGGCTTCGCCTTTGACGATCTCGATCTGAACGGGGCCGAATGGGCCATCATCGACGTCAGCTATGTGGGCGGCCCCACCACCCGCTATGCGCTGACCACATTGACGCCCTTCGTCCCTGTGTTCTTCGGCGTCACCTCGATGACCGGTCTGGTCAGCGTCTCGGTGTTCTCCGATAACACGGCGGCCGGCCTGGCTCCTGGATCGCGCGCCAACCTCATTGATGATGTGTCGATCTCGACCCTGCCGGTGCCCGAGCCGGCCAGCTTGGCGCTGCTGTTGGCGGGCCTGGCCGTCGTGGGCGGCGTGGCGGCCCGGCGCCAGCAACAGGCCTAGCTCAGGCCTGATTCATGCTGCTGACCACCTGCAACTCCCCCGCATGCACCGCCTGTTCGGCGCCGCGCATCAGGCGCTCGAACAGCGAGCTGTTGTCGTGGCGATCCTTGCCCATCAGGCCCACCCAGGCGTTGCGGCCGGCCCGCTTGGCCATGTAGAGGCCCTGGTCGGCCAGCTCCACCACCTGGTGCCAGCTGAGCAGTTGCGGGTGCTTGGGGATGAAGGGGTAGCAGGCAAAGCCCAGGGAGCAGGTATTGGCCAGGTGCACACCGTCGCCGAGGTCGAAGTGGCGGTCGGCCACGGCCTTGCGGATGCGTTCGGCCAGGGTCGGCGCGTCTTCTCGGTTGCTCGCCCGGGCGACGACCAGGAACTCCTCGCCGCCCCAGCGCACCAGGTAGTCGGACTCGCGGAACACCTCCAGCAGACGCTCGCGCATCTGCACCAGCAGCCGGTCACCGACGGCATGGCCGTGGTGGTCGTTGACCTTCTTGAACTGGTCGAGATCGACCATGAAGAAGATCAGGTCGTTGTCAGCATTCGGCCCCTGGGCGCCTGCCTTCAGCCACTCCTCGTGCTGGCGCAGCGTGATGGCCACGTCGCCATCGAGCTGTTGCTGCAGGAAGCGCCGGTTGCGCAGGCCGGTCAGGGTGTCGGTCAGGCTGACCTGCTCCAGCGCCTGATTGGCCTGCTCCAGCTCCAGGTTTTTTTCCATCAGCTCGGCCTGCGTCTCGCGCAGCGTGCCCAGCGTGGAATGGAGCTGGCGGTAGGCAGCGGCATTGTCCAGCGCGATCGCGCCATAGGCGCAGAGGTTGCGGAAGATCAGTTGCTCACGCTCGCCATAGGCATGCGGGCGCGGCGACTGCAGGCTCATCACGCCCAACAGTCGGTCATGCACGACCAGCGGCGCGAACAGCAGGCTCAAGGTCGGCACGGTGCCGGGTATCAGCGTCGCGCAGTCGGCACTGTCGGGGCTGATGTCCAGCTTGATCTCGCGCCGGTGGCGCGCGCACAGCGCGGTCTGTGTCGGGCTGTCGGCCAGGGCCAGATGACGGTGCGGCAGCGGCTTGCCATCTTCCATGCCGAAGGCCAGCTCCAGTGTCTCGCCTGCCTCGTCGAGCAGGAAGACCATGAAGCAGGTAGCGTCCAGCAGGCTGTGGACATGGCGGTCCAGCGCCTGGAACACCGCCGCCTGGTCCAGGTTGGCGGTGATCTCCTGTCCTATGGCCCCCAGCGTCAGCAGGGTCATGCCGGTCTGTTGCAGCAGCTCGGCCCTGGCCGCCTCGGACGCGGCCAGTTGTCGCAGATGCTCGGCCTCTGCGCGGGACTGCTCGGTGCGGTGCTGGATCTGCATGACGATGGACAGGTTGGTTGCCTTCTGTCCGCGGATCTTTTCGCGGGCCTGGTTGGCCTGCTGGCTGATGTTGTAGGCCGCAAGATAGGAGCCGACGTTGGCATACTCGCGGGCCAGCGCGTCGAGCAGATCGCCTGTGACCGAATAGCCCTCGATGCCGGTGGCCAGCTTCAGCGCCTGCTCGAGGAAGTGCAGCGGCGCATTGACCACCGCGCCCCTGAGCTCGCATTGCAGGGTCGGGTGGACCGCGGGCACGCCATCGGCGGCGGCCAGCGGCAACGGTTGGCTGGCATGGATCTCGCCCAGCAGGCGCAGCAGCTCGATCTGGTGGAACACATCGTGCTGCTCGCGGGCCAGCGCCAGGCCGCTGAGCGCCACTTCGAGCGCCTTGAGCGGCTGGTCGAGCTTGAACAGGTTCTGCGCCTGCCCCAGCATGCCCATGATGTGGAAGTCGGTCTGGCTCAGCGCCTCGGCGCGCTGCTGCACCTGGCAGTAGCAGTCGAAGGCCCGTGCGTGGTCGCCCTGTGCATGGGCCAGGTGGCCGGCCGAGCACAGCGCGATCGCATAGGCGCGTGAGCCGGCCAGCGGCCCCAGCATCTGCAACGCCTCGGCGAGCAGCTCCTGGCCGGCATCGAGCCGGCCCAGTTGCACCAATGTATCGGCCGTCTGCTGCAGGCTGCGACCGATGCTGCCGGGCCAGCCGGTGGGTCGCGCCAGGTCGAGCCCGCGCTGCATCCATTCCAGCGCGCCATGCTGGTCGTTCAGGCTGCATAGCTCATAGCCGGCATTGCTGGCGGCGACGATGGCGCGGCGGATCTGTCCACTTCTTTGTGCCGCATCGAAGGCCTTGATCGCATGGGTCAGCGCGCCGCCCGGGTCGCCGGAAAAAGAACACATGGCGCTGCGGTAGTCGCACAGCACGGCCAGCAAGGCGGGCGGCGTATGGCCATCGATGGGCAGCAGCCGCCGGTCCCAGCGCGCTGCGGCCAGCCGCCAGTTCTGGAAGGCCATATGGCGGGCCAGCTCGCTCTCGATCAGCGCCAGGCGCCCATGGTCGGCCGCCTCGCGTGCCTGCAGGGCGGCAGCCTCCAGCTCGGCCTCGACACGGTCGCGCCAGCCCCGGTCAAGGGCAATGCAGCTGAGCAGCCAGTGGGCATCTGCGCAGCCTATCCGGTCGCCCATCGCGCCAAACTCCTGCAGCGCCCGCTGGGCCAGCGACTGGGCCTCGTCCAGATCGGCATACAGCCAGCGGGCCTCACCGTAAACCAGCTTCAGCCGCACCGCCAGCGCTTGGGTCTGGGCATCGGAAGCGCCACGCAGCAGCGCCCGGGCCTCGTCGGCCAGCTGCAGGGCCCGGGTGGTGTCTCGCTGGCGCAAATGCCAGGCCAAAAGCACCTTGGCCTGGAGACTGGGCTGGGCGGCCGAACCCGCCAGCTCGGCCTCGAGCCTAGCCACCTCGTCATTCAGTGCAAACATCTCCACAGCCCTACCCCCTGTCGCCTGCGCCAAACACTTTGCACCGGAAGCGATGGTTTGAACAGCGCACAAACCAGGGTTGAAGGGTCGTGCGCACCGAGCCCTACGTTGTAAAGAATTCAAAAGTGATGCCAAGCGGTGCTTTAAGCGGCATCGCACACCAGACAATGCGGGGCCCCGCTCCTCGCCACACCCCAGCAGCCATGCCTTTGCCTTCCGTCCTGTTGTCCCCACTCGCCCGTGCTCTGGCCCTGCTCGCCGCCAGCGGCCTGCTGACTCAAGCCCAGGCCCAGGCGACAGCGCCGGCCACGGCCGCCTCGTCACCGGCGGGCGCGGCCAGTGCGCCGACGCGGGCCGCGCCACGCCAGGTGCCGGCGGTCAGGCCAGAGACCCCGGCCCAGCTGGACAAGGTCGAAGTCAGCGGCACGGCCACCGACACCGAGCAGCGTCGCAGCTCGACGGCAGCCAAGATCGTGATCAGCCGCGAGGAGATCGAGCGCTACGGCGACAGCTCGGTCAGCGAGGTGCTCAAGCGCCTGCCCGGCGTGACGACCGGCGGCCGGCCCGGCCGCGGTGGCGATGTGCGCATGCGCGGCATGGGCGGCGGCTACACCCAGTTGCTGGTCAATGGCGAACGCATGCCGCCGGGCTTCTCGCTGGACAATCTGCCGCCCGATCAGCTCGAGCGCATCGAGGTGATGCGTGCGCCGACCGCCGAATACGGTGCCCGGGCGGTGGCCGGCACGATCAATATCGTACTCAAGGAGGCGCTGAAGAAGACACTCAACGAGGTGCGCGCCGGCGTCGGCATCGAGGACGGCCGCGTCTCGCCGAATGCCTCGTGGACGCGCAACAACAAGCTCGGCGACAAGGGCGCCTACACACTGACCGTCTCGGTCAATCGCAACAACCGCTGGGACGACGCCGACACGCGCACCCGCTGGTACGACCTTGCGAGCGGCGCCAACGTGCTGGATCAGCACGAGACCGGCTACTCGCTGGAGCAGCGCGAGGGCGTCAATGTCAACGCACGGCTGCAGATCCCGCTGGCCGAGGGTGAATCGCTGACCCTGATGCCCTTCATGATTCTCAGCCGCGGCAGCAACGAGGCCGGCCGCACCCTGGTGCAGACCGGCACCGCCACCGAGCAGCCCTATGCCAGCTACAGCAGCACGGGCGATGGCACGTTCAGGCTGCTGCGCGGCAATGCCCAGTGGCAGAGGCGCCTGGGCGCTGGCACGCGGCTGGAGGCCCGCGGCGGCCTGGGCACGGGCCGCTTCAACAGCCAGGGCCTGCGCCGGGAATTTGACAGCGCCGGCAGCCAGACCCGCAGCGTCGACGACACGACCCGAAATCGCGAGAACAACTGGAGCCTGAATGCCAAGGTCTCACACCAGCTGGAGAGCGAGCACAGCCTGGTCGGTGGCCTGGAGCTGGAAAGCAGCAGCCGCCTGCAGGGCCGCACGACACTGCAGAACGGTCTGCCGATACTGACCGAGTTCGGTGACGACCTCACCGCCTCCTCGCGCCGCGTGGCCGGCTATGTCCAGGACGAATGGAACCCCAGCAAGCAGATCTCGGCCTATGCCGGCCTGCGCTGGGAGAGCATCAAGACAAGCAGTGACAGCGCCAGCTACCAGGCCCGCAACACCAGCCATGTGCTGACGCCCCTGCTGCATGGCGTCTGGAAGCCCGACGAGAAGAGCCGCAACCAGATCCGCAGCAGCCTGACGCGCAGCTACAAGGCGGCCAGCCTGCAGGAGCTGATCGCCCGCCCGAGCCTGTCGCAGCGCTTCCCGACCGGCGCCAATGAGATCGGCAGCCCCGACCGGGCCGGCAACCCGGACCTGAAGCCCGAACTGGCCACCGGCGTCGAGCTGGCCTATGAGCACTATCTACCCAAGGGCGGGCTGCTCAGCGCCAATCTGTTCTACCGGCGCATCAGCGATCTGATACGCAATGTGGTGGCGCTGGAAGATGTGTCCTGGTCAACGCAGAAGCGCTGGGTGTCGAGGCCGCAAAACGTCGGCAACGCGACGACGCAGGGGCTGGAGCTGGAGGCCAAGTTCCGCTTCGACGAGCTGATAGAAGACGCCCTGCCGCTGCAACTGCGCGCCAACCTGAGCGTGTTCGATTCCAAGGTGGACCAGGTGCCCGGCCCGAACAACCGCCTGGAGGGCCAGCCCAAGGGCACGGCCAATTTTGGCGCCGACTACAAGCTGCGCGGCCTGCCGCTGAGCCTGGGCGCCAGCGTCAACATCACGCCGGCCTACCAGCTGCGCCTGAGCGATATCTCCAGCAGTTCGGTGGGCACAAAAGTCGTCACCGACGCGTTCGTGCTGTGGTTCATCGACGCCGGCACCCAGCTGCGCTTCAGCGCCAACAATCTGGCGCCGCATGACTATCTGACGACCGGCAGCCTGATCAACGGCACGCAGCGCCAGGAGAATGAGAGCGCCAACCGCTCGAAGATCAATTGGGGTCTGCGTCTGGAGATGAAGCTGTAATACTCGGCGCAGCCCTTCTCCCGGAGCAACGTCCATGCCCCTGACACGCCGCCCCGCACTGCTATTGCTTGCCGCGCTGGTTTGCGCCAGCCTGCCCAGCCGGGCCCAGACCCTGCCTTTCACCTTGAAGCAGGTGGCGCCAAAGGTCTACGCGGTGATCGACAACGCCAACGGCGACTCGGGAGCGAACGCCGGTGTCGTGATCGGCGAGGAGGGGGTGGCCATCATCGACAGCCTGTACAAACCCAGGGCCACGCAAGCGCTGCTGGCCGAGGTGCGCAAGCTGACGCCGCTGCCGATTCGCTACTTGATCAACACCCACTATCACATCGACCATGTGGCCGGCAACGCGGTGTTCGCGCAGGCCGGGGCGGTGATCGTCGGCCACAAGAACGTGGCCCGCTGGATCCACTCCGAGAACCTGAAGTTCTTCGGCGCCACGCCCACGGCTGAGGCACAGGCGCAGGTCGCCTCGCTGGTGGCACCGCAGATCGGTTTCGACAGCGAGATGAAGTTGAATCTCGGCCAGCGCACCTTGCTGATCAAGGCCCTGCCGGGCCATACCGGTGGCGATGCGGTGGTCAATGTCGTCGATGCCGGGGTGGTGTTTGCCGGCGACCTGTTCTGGCGCCGCGCGATACCGAACCTGGTAGACGCGCATACGGCCGACTGGATACGCACGCTGGAAGCGCTGCGCCAAGGGCAGCCGGCCAATGCCGTCTTCGTGCCCGGCCATGGCGAGGTGGGCCAGGCCGGCGATGTGCTGGACTTCCAGCGCTACCTCGTCGACCTGCAGGCGGCCGTCAAGCAACAGCTCGACGCCGGCAGGGACGGCGAAGCCCTGCAGGCGGCCGCTCTGGCCCAGCTGACGCCCAGCTATGGCAGCTGGGCTTACTTCAAAAACCTCGGGCCGCGCAATGTGCGCGACATGCAGGCAGAATTGGCTGGTAACAAACGCCGCCCTGCCCCATGAAAGACGCCTGATCCGATGCTGTTTCGCCGCCTACCCCTGCCCGTCGAGGTGCCCGGCGCCCTGTGGCTGCATTCGATGCCCGGCCGCATGGAGCCCTGGGACCGCTTCCTGACCGATATGCGTCGCGCCAAACTGAGCCTGGTGATGTGCCTGAACCCGCTCGACGAGGTGGCCCAGCTCTCGCCCGAGTACCACAAGGCCATCACCTTGGGACGCGTGCCCTTCCGCTGGTTGCACCTGCCGATGCGCGATATGGGCCTGGCCACCGACGCGGCCAGCTTCCGTTCGGGCGTGGACCAGCTGAGCCAAGCGCTGCGCCTGGGTGACCATGCCTTGCTGCACTGCGCCGCGGGTATCGGCCGCACCGGCACGGTAGCCGCCTGCGTGCTGAAGAGTCTGGGCGTGCCGAGTGAGAAGGCATTACTGGAAGTGCGCCAGGCGGGTGCCAATCCGCAGACGGCGGCGCAATCAGGACTTATCGAGCAGTTTTAACCCTTGCGGGTTGGACCTTGACAAGTAAGGCAAGCTCCGACCCCAACTGACTGGGTCCTACACCGGCTGGATGCGATAGACGCAGCGCCTGGCACCGGCCAGCAGGTGCTCGCTGCGCTCGACGGTGGCGCCGCTGCCCATGCAATGCTGGAACAACTCCAGCTCCGACTGGCAGAAGCCCTGGCAGCTGCTGGCGGCGGCGCAGATCGGGCAGTGGTCCTCGATCAGCAGCCAGGCCTTGCCGTCGCGTTCTGCGCGCGCCATATAGCCCTCTTCGGCACGCTTTTTCGCCAGCCCCTGCACCCGCTGCGCCAAAGTCCTGGCGCCGGCGAGGCCGGCCTCGTAAGCGGCCTGCGCGTCGGCCTGGCGCTGGGCAATCAGCGTCTGCAACGCCAGCGGGCCGAGCAGCGCGCTGACCTGGGCGATCAGTTGCACCGCCAGCTCGCCATGGCGGTCCGGGAAGCGCGCATGGCCGGCCTCGGTCAGCTGCCACAAACGCGCCGGCCGGCCGACGCCGTGCACCTCCTCGTGCGAGCCCACCAGGCCCGCGCCCTCCAGTGCCAGCAGCTGCTTGCGCGCCCCCATGGCACTGAGGCCGCAGGCCTCGGCCACCACCTGGGCGCCCTGAGGGCCGCGGCTCTTCAGTGTGTAGAGGATCTGATCGCTGGTGTTGTTCATGCGTTGCTGGCCGCAGCCGCGGTGCTCGGGATCGATGATGTTGGCACATCGCGCGCCAGGCGCAGCAGGCGCCAGGCCGCCCACAGGCTGCAAGCCCCGCCGACCGCCATGATCCAGCGCGTGTCCAGCAGGCTCAAGGCCCCGCCGACCAGGGCCGTCACCACATTGGCCAGATAGAAGATCACCGTCAGCAGACCCATCACCCGGCCCTGGCCATGGTGGGCAAAGCGCTCAGACACCCAGGCCGGCAGCACGGCGTTGTACAGCGCCAGCGGCAGGCCCATGGCGATGATCACCAGCAGCCCCGCCGTGCCGGGCAACAGGGCCAGGCCCATCAAGCCGGCTGCGGCCATCAGCGCGCAGGCGCTGGCACGCCGCAGCGCATGTCCACGCGACGAGAAGGCGTCGAAGCGCCCGACCAGCATGCTGGCCAGCGACATCACCAGGCACAGCCCCGCCGTCACCCAGGCAATGCCCAGGCTGCCCAGGCCGGCGTTTTCCAGCAGCCACAGCGGGTAGAACTCATAGCAGGTGGTCAGGCCCAGCGTGTAGGCCAGCTGCAGCGCGAACAGGCGGGCCAGCAGCTTGTCCTGGCGCAGCAGGCCCAGCGCCTGGTGCTGCATGGCCTGTTGCATCAATCCACCGGGTGCAGCGGCCGATCGCGCACGGGTCTCCGGCAGGGCCCGCCAGATCACCAGCAGGCAGGGCAGCAGGGCCAGGCCTGCGAGCACAAAGGGCACCGGCTCGCCCAGCGGCAGGGTCAGGCCACCGAGCAGCGGGCCGAGCAGCCAGCCGGCGTAATTGCTGGCGTTGAGCCAGGCAAACGAACGGGTGCGATCGAGCACCGGGTGCAGATCGGCCAGCACCGCACGCGCCACCGCCAGATTGCCTTCGGTCAGACCGGTCAGAAAACGTGCGCCAACAAACAACGCATACCAGCGCTGGTCCAGCGCCCAGGCGCCGAGCAGGCTGCTGAGCACCGTCAGCGACAGCGTCCAGAGCAGCGTGCGGCGCCGGCCGTGGCGGTCGGACAGCGGGCCTATGAACAGGCTGCCGATCAAAATTCCCAGTGGATTGGCCGCCAGCGCAATGCCCATCAAGAGCTTGGGCGGCAGGCCCATGAAGTGGGTGAAGCCGTCCACCGCGCCCTGCACGAAGATCGGTGCGAGGATGGGGTAAGGCATGGCCATGCCTATGGTGCTCATCATCGAGATGGCGCAGACGACCCACAGCAAGGCGCGCGGCGGGGTCATCGCTGCAGCCCCCGGACCAGATCACTCGCCACCTGCTGATACAGCGGCCGGTCGTAGTGCAGGAACTCCTCGTGGCAGCTGTGGGCGAGCTTGATCACATGGTCGTCGTCCTGGGTCACGGTCAAGGCAAAGATCTCAGACCATGGCAGCGGATTTCCCGATGCGACAGACGCCTGCAGTTGCGGCGCGCCGACGGCGGCATAGGCGGTGCAGAAGGCCATCCATAGGGCCAGGTCTTGCTGGGACGTGGCCAGCTGCGGGCAGTGCGTGAGCAGCACACGCCTCGCGTGCAGCATCGTGACCAGGTGCAGAACGGTGAAGCTTCGCGTCTGCGCATAGAGCTGCAATGCCGTATCGGCCATCGCCGCCATGCGCTCTGGCCCCTGGGCCAAGGGCAGGCTCAGCGACTGCGTCAATCGAGAATCGGCTGCTGCTGCGCGCAGAGCCGCGGTGATTGCACCTGTCACGGCATGGGCTCCTGCAAGGCTTGCGTGGATGCGCTCCAGCGCGGTCTGCACCGAAGGCACCGTTGGCGCTTCGGCCGTGCTTAGGGTCAGAGGCAGATGCGCGACCACCAGGCTGGCCAGCCCGGCGCCAATCTCACCGGCATGGCCCGCGTCCAAGCCATAGGCCACCCGTATCAGGGCATGAAAGGCGTTCGTCGCCACCCCGTTACCCAGCTCAGCCCAGACTTCGCCGACCACCCTCGGCGCCCCCTCCTGCACCACCCGTTCGGCAAAGCCCCGGCTCAGCGGCTCGAAGGCCCGCGCCTGGCCGCGCAAGTCGGCCCATTGCTGTAGCTGCACAGCCGGCGGAGCATCCACGTGGGGCAAGGCCTTGTGCTGCGCCCAATGCTCGAAATAGGCTTCCATCCGGTTTGCCGATGCGCCCATGCGCTGCAGCGCGATCAGGGCCATTGGCAGGTGGTTGGTCGTGCCCCGCGCGGCCAGACCAAAGGCTTGATTGCGGTCAAGGAGCCGCTTGAGTGTCTGCAAGGTCAGGTCGGTGTCGGTCACAATTTTGGGGCTCAGATTGGTGTGCCGTGATTGTGCTGCAGTCGCCCAATAAATACCCAGATAGTGTATTTATTAAAGAGGTCTTGTCACAACTATAGTGAGCACCTTTCTCTCACCGGAGATACCGATGCGCATCCGCGACTGCCACTGGCAACAGATCGAGCGCTATCTGCAAGCGGATGACCGCGTCGTGCTGCCGCTCGGGAGCGTCGAGCAACATGCCTGGTTGTCGCTGGCGGTGGACGCCATCCTCTGCGAAGACGTGGCCGTGGAGGCGGCCGAGCCGCTGGGCGTGCCGGTCTATCCGGCCCAGCCCTATGGCTATACGCCCACCTATATGGCCTTTCCGGGCACGATGAGCCTGCGGCTGGAGACCCTGCTGGCGGTGATGCGCGACCTGATCGCCTCACTGCATCACCATGGCTTTCGGCGCGTGCTGATCGTCAACGGCCACGGCGGCAATCAGCCAGTGGCCGGCCTGCTGCAGCAGCTGATGGCCGAACATGGCGGCCTGCAGCTCAAGTGGCACAACTGGTGGTCGGCGCCGCGCACGATGGCCTTTGTGCGCGAGCAGGACCCGCAGGCCTCGCATGCCTCGTGGATGGAGAACTTTCGCAGCACGCGCCTGCCCGGTGTCGAGTTGCCCTCCTCGCCAAAGCCCCTGGTGGACTATGCGCGCATGGCGCTGATGTCACCCGAGGCCAAGCGCGCCTACCTCGGCGACGGCTGCTATGGCGGCCACTACCAGCAGCCGGAGGCGGTGATGGGCGCGCTGTGGACCCTCGCCGTCGAGGAAACACGCGCGGTGCTCGAAGGCCCCTGGCTGCCTTGACGGCTCTGTAACAAGCTCGGAACTCCCCCCACGTTTGAAGCACAACGGGGGATTGTCCGCATCCGGGTCGCGACCTATTCTTTCGCTGCGTTGATGCCAAACCCCCTCAAATCGGGGGGCCTGGCACGCGACGTAGAGTCTCGCGAGGCCTCTCCCAAGTTTGCACCCCAGCCGCGTCCGGATGTTCGCATCCAGGAGCGGGCGCGGGTATGCGCCGCAACTCTAAGGAGGTCGATGATGAAAGCAACTAACTGGTGGCAACGCCTGTGGCGTCCACTGCTCGCCGTGGCGCTGTGTGCTGCGGCACACAGCCCGACATGGGCGTTCAAGGTGGACATGTACGCGATCGGCAACTGGAGTGCCGGCGACTGCGACACCAATCCGGATGACAACCGCCCCTCATGGCCGGGCATGGCCCAGGCCTGGTATGACCGCATGGGCGTGCAGGGCCACACCAAGACCGGCAAGTTCGTTGACGGCAATATGAATCTGTCGCGCTTCTGCACCGGCGCGGGCTGCAGCGACTCGGCATGGATCGACTGGCCCGACGCCGCGATGATCGCCGTCCATGGCTATGACTATGGCGGTGGCGGCGGCGGTGGCTGGGGCGGGTTGATGCGCATGAAGTGGAACGGCAAGTGCGGCACCCAGTTCGGTGGCCTGAGCCCCAATATGTTTGTCGGCGACCACAATCTGAAGATTCTGCATGCCTCGTCCTGCGTCAGCGCCAATGACGACTACCTGCCCAATCTGCGCAAGTCTATGAACAACGGCGGCGCCAAGAAGCTGCATATGTTCACCGGCTTCCATGGCTGCATGTGGATCTCGTCGAGCTACAACAACGATTACAAGCAGACCGCCATCGACGGCCAATGGGGCGGCGTCGCCAACTCCTGGGTGAAGAACCACTACAAGAAGTTCGGCTGCGCCTGGTGGGATCCATTCAACTGGTACAAGACCTGCACCGAGCAATGCCCGGTGGCCTACACCATAGGCAGCAGTTCCTCGGCGGCGCTGACACGGCTGTACTACGAGAGCTATGGCAATGCCCTGGCCTTCGGCTCGCCGGGCGGCTCAAGCTGGTATGCCTGGATGGGCTACCGAGGCTGCAAGCCGGCCTGCGTGGACCACGCCTTCAACCCCTGACATCGGCGCCGCCGGCCCGCCTCAACGGATTGATGCGGGCCTCTGCCCTGCCCGGGCTCGATGTGCCGAGCCGCTGCCCAAGCACCGCGCTGGGTTGCGCTCGAACCATGCCCCGGGCCGTTCAAGCAAAGGAATTCGTCATGAAACGACTGTGTCACGCCCTCACCCTCGCGGCCCTGGCCTCCTTGGGTGCGATCGCCCCCGCCCAGGCCCAGACCCGTGGGCCCCTGAGCATGGAAGAGATACGCGAGTTGGTGCGTCAAACGCTGCCACCCATCGTCACCGAACAGGGCACGACGGGCATCCTGATCGGCCTGCTGCGCGAGGCCAAGATGGACACCGAAAGGCCGCTGTCCAGGGCCTTCAATCCGGCCGAGGTCTCCAGGGCGGTATTCGGTCGCACGCTGCCGAGCAAGGACCCGCTGTGCAACCAACCGCTGACCAATGCCGGTGACGTCGACGAGGATGAGTGCAACTCAAGCTCGGGCGCGCCCAATGGTGATGGTGCCTTCACCGCGCTCAGCTTCAGCAAGCGCATCCATCTGGGCAACATCACCATCCTCAAGCGCCCGGCGCGCAAGGAGATCACACCCACCAACCTGCCCAATGTGAAGCTCGATGAAAAGGCCGCCTATGCGGGCGCAATGAAGTTCGCGACCGAGACCCTGGGTCTGTCCAAGATGGAGATCCCCACGCCGCCGGGCGACGCTCCGCTGCCGGTCAACACGCTGACCCTGGGCTTTGGCGAGGAAGGGCGCCAGACCGGCGAGATCGCCCTGATGCGCATGGTGCACATCAAGCGCGCCGCCGAGCTGCCCAAGGGCATACCGATGCCCAGCACCGGCGGAAATCCCGGCGCTGCGGCCGCGCCCCCCGAGTTGATGCATGTGCTGCTGCCCGGCGAGGCGACCTTCATGCTGGACGACAAGGGCGTTCAGGGCGCACGAGTCGAAGGCTGGCTCTCCATGCCGATAGATCCCAAGCTGGATCCGAAGCTGGGCAAGTCCAGCGACGAGTTGATCGAGGAGATCGCCCAGGATCTGTTCGCTCATGGCGGCCGCAAGATCGCCCGGCTGTCCTACAGCTTCGCCTTCGCTCAAGGGTCGAATCCGAACCCGGAGGATCCCAACTCGCCGCAGTGCGCGCGCTGCGGCGGTGTGCTGCGGCCGGTGCTGCGTGTGGCGCTGTATGCGCTGGACGCCAGAAATCCGACCCAGGGCGAGGTGGCAACCCCGGGCCTGATACATGACTTCGATTTGGCGGGTGGGGACGAGGCGCCGCGCCTTATGCAGTAGCTCCGGCGGCGCGGCCCTCGGGACCGCGCCAGCCAGCGATGTCGAAAAAAACGCCAGGAATGGCTTGAACCAGAAGGAGTGTTCCCATGACGAAGTCTTACCGGTATGCCCGCCCGCTCGGTATTGCAGCCGCAGCGCTGGCGTTGGCTGTTCCGCTCGCGACCCAGGCGGTCGTGACGCAGAACGACTTCAATGACGGCAGCGGCGACCTGGCCAATATCAGCTACGGCGCCGCCCAGGATGGCAAGCTCTACCAGCTCAACGCCCTGCTCTATCCTGGACTGGGTCTCACCACCCAGCAGGCGCAGTTGCGGACCTTGACGTTGACGGACCTGAAGTTCAGCTTTGCCGTCAGCGGCGATGGCACCGGTCTGCTTGATCTCCACTACATGCTCACCAACACCGGTGTCGACGCGCGCGACGACCTGCGCTTCATGATCGTGCTCGGCGCCGACGGCAACCCCGGCACCTTCCAGGAGTCGGTGGCGGAGAGCTGGAAGGCAGCCGTCGGTGGCGACCCGACGCGACGCGAAACCATCCTGTACGACCCGGCGCTCTCGCTCAACAACAAATGGATCGCCAGCAATGGCGCCGCCGGCCCCGAAGGCAGCGGCGTGCCCGCCGCCTGCGGCCTGCTCAACGGCTGCGATGCCTTTGTCGGCCTGCAATGGGACCTGGCGACATTGAAGCCGGGCGAGATCTGGAGCATCCATGTGGGTCTGTCGGACAACGGCACGGCATTGTCCTCGCGCTTCTTCACCTTGACCGCAGATCCTACCGGAGGCACCAGCAACAGCATGACCTTCTCCGGTCAGGCGATGGTGGTGCCTGAAGCCTCCAGCTACCTGATGATGCTGGCCGGTTTGGGCCTACTGGGCTTGGGGCGGCGGCGCCGCTCAAGCTAGCAAGAAGGAGCGGGGTTCACCACACGGTGGGCCTGAATTCGTCATGCCGTGAGATCAGCGGCACAAAGGGTGTGTGACGCTCGCACCAGGCCAGGAACTGGGGCACCGGCATCGGTCGGGCGATCAGATAGCCCTGGGCATAATCGCAGCCCAGAGCCTGCAGCAAGCCCCATTCCTCGGCGGTCTCACAGCCCTCGGCCACCACCGGCATGCCCATCACATGGGCCAGTCCGATGGTGGCGCGCAGCAGCGCCTCGCCGTCGGTACCGGCGCGCACGCCACTGACAAAGGCGCGGTCTATCTTCAGCTCGGTCACCGGCATCTTCTGCAGATAGGCCAGTGAGGAGTAGCCGGTGCCGAAGTCGTCAATGGACAGGCTCAGCCCGCCGTCCACCAAGGCCTGCATGACCTTCAGGGTTGTCGAGGGGTCGTCCATGGCCGCGCTCTCGGTCACCTCCAGGCGCACATCCTCGGCCAGCGCACCGGTCTCGCGCAGCAACTGGAACACGCGCTGCGCAAAGCCCTGGTCGCGCAGATCGAAGGTGGACACATTGACCGAGACCTGGATCTGCAGGCCCTGGCGTCGCCAATCAACCGTGTGTCGCATCGCGGCGCGCAACACCCAGTGGGTGAGCATGCTGATGCGGCCGGTCTGCTCGGCAAAGGGGATGAACTGGAACGGTGGCACCATGCCGCGCTCCGGGTGCTGCCAGCGCACCAACGCCTCGGCACTGTGCACCGAGCCATCGTGCAGGCAGACCTTGGGCTGCAGATAGAGCAGCAACTCGTCCTGTTCGACCGCCCGCTTAAGTTCGGACAGCAGGGTCAGGTCGGCCGGCCGCACCGTCTCCAGCTCGGGCGCATAGACCGTCCACCCTGACAGCCGCTTGCGATCGGCATACATGGCCGTTTCGGCATTGCGCATCAATGCCGTCATGTTTTCGCCGCCGCCCGGAGGCAGGGCCAAGCCTATCGACAGCGACACATCGACCCATTGGTCGTAGACACTCAAGGGAGTGGCAAAGGCCGCTTCCAGCTGCGCCTGCAGGACCGGCAGACGGCCGGGCTCGGTGCACAGCATGCAGAACTGGTCAGCATGGGTACGCCCCAGGAACTGGTGTGGCAGCTCGGCCAGGCGCTGGGCGGTTGCCAGGAGCACGGCATCGCCCAGTTCGTTTCCCAGTGCATCGTTGATCGCCTTGAAGCGGTTGATATTGAGCATCAGCACGACCGGCAGGCGGCCTTCCTGCTGAGCCCGCAACTCCTCACCCTCGATGCGCAGACGCTCGCGATTGGGCAGGCCGGTGAGCGTGTCCACATAGGCGCCCAGCAGCCGCGCCTCGTTGCGCTCCTGCTCCAGCTGCAGCCTTTCGCGTTCGGTGCGCTCCAGGTCGGCCTCGATCTGGGAGCTCATCACCCGCGCCCTGGCCGCACTGTTCTGCGTTCGCTCATAGGCCTGGCGATGTCGCTCGAGATACCGGTAGGCAACAGAGAAGTCGCCCATCCGCTCATGCAGCTGTGCCTGGGCCAGATACAGCTGTATCGGCAGATGCAGGTCCAACTCCTGCATGCGCGCGAGCAAGCCCTCGGACTGCATCAGCGCGGCCTTGGCCGGTTCCAGCCGGCTCAGGCCCTGCTCCACCAGGCCGTGAACCAGGTGCGCACGCACCTCCTCGCGCAGGCCACTGCCTATCATGGGCAAAGCCTTCTCTATCAGCAACCGGGCCTCGTCCAGACGGCCCAGCGTCGCCAGGCAATGCGCGGCGGTGGTGTGCATGGGCAGCAGGCTCAGATTCTCATGCGCGCGCTTGGCACCGCTGAGCCAGGGGGTCAGTGCCGCCAGCGCCTGCTGCGGCCGCCCCAGGTGCAACAGGCACTGAGCCAGATTGGCGACCACCAGCGAGCCCAGCGAGGCCTGGCCCTGGTTCTCGACCAGGTGGCCGGCCAGCTCGAGATGGCGCAGCGCCGATGCACTGTCACCGGCGGCATACTGCACATAGCCCAGATTGGCCAGCGCGTGCGGCAGGCTGCCGGGGTCGGGGCACTGCTGGGCTTCGTCGAGCAACTTGAAGTAGGCCCGCAGTGCCAGCTCGGTATGGCCCAGCCGGTCGTGAAACAGTGCGCGCAGGTTCAGGGCGTCGCAGCGATCAATGGCATCGCCACGCTGCTCCAGCGCCTCGGTCAACGCTACTAAATGGTCCCAACTGTCGCGTTCGTCGCCACGCAGCAAGGGTATGCCGGCCAGGCGACACTCGATCCGCAGGCGCCCCAGGTCATCACCCAGCCGACTGAACTCGACCAGCAGGCGGGCAAACTCGGCTTCGACACGGTCCTGTCCCTCACGGCGGGAGCGCAGCAGGGCCAAGGTAGTGGCCGCTTCGGCAGCAGCCTGCGCATCTCCCTGGGCCTCGGCCATCTGCAGGGCTCGACGGGCCAAAGCCATGGACTGGTCGGGCGCACTCAGCTTGGAGCAACGCGCTGCGTAGTTCAGCGAGGCCAGATCCGCACTCACTTCCATGGCTTGATGCAATCTCCAGAAGTCGATGGATGAGATCAAAACCTTGGCCATCCGGCGTGGCTTATGCAGGCACCGGCAGTTGCAGCTTGCACCAAGATTTGCACAAATGCAGTCCGGACTGGCCCTAGCCCGGCCGCAGCACCACGCTTTTACGTGAATGCTGCACGGACGCGTAGCCCCTCGGGGCATGGACAATCCGGGCATGAGCACAGCCCCGGTGGACATTTTGCACGTCGACGACAGCCTGATCCTGTGCGACAAGCCCGCCGGCCTGCTGGCCGTGCCCGGCCGCGGGCCCGACAAACAGGACTGCCTGATCAGGCGCGTGCAGCAGTTGTATCCCGATGCGCTGATCGTGCACCGGCTGGACATGGCCACATCCGGTCTGCTGCTGCTGGCCCGAGGCGCCGAGATGCAGCGCCGGCTGAGCCAGGCCTTTGCGGAGCGCCGGGTGCACAAGCGCTATGCGGCCGAGGTTCACGGCCTGTTGGGCACACCCGCCCTGGACTGGTGCTTGATCGATCTACCCGTGGGCGCCGATTGGCCCAACCGTCCGCGCCAGCAGGTTTGCCATGTCAACGGCAAACCGTCACAGACACGCTATCGTTGCATCACCCGGGATCTGCAGGCACAGACCAGCCGCCTCGAGCTGGAGCCCGTCACCGGCCGCACCCACCAGCTGCGCGTGCACCTGCTGGCCCTGGGTCACCCGATCGTCGGCGATGCCTTGTACGCAGACCAGCAAGACCTGGCCCGAAGACTGCACCTACACGCCACCGAGCTGGCCTTGCTCCACCCGGCGACGGGCGCAGCGCTGCAGTTCAGCAGCGCCGCACCGTTCTGAACAACTTGCGGGTCAGACCTTGTCGCAAGACAAGCTCTGTCCCGAACTGACGAGGTGTTTCAGATCAAGCCTGACGGCGCTTCACAGCGACGAGCAGGCCCAAGCCGAGCGCCATCAGCGCGTAGGTGCCGGGTTCCGGCACCGGGGCCGTGTTCAGCACCAGCGACAGGTTGTCGGCATAGCCGTCGTTGTCGTTCGAGTTCAGGCGCTCCATTGACAGGATGAACTCGATCTTGGCCGTGTTGACCGGCACGAAGCCGCTGGTCGAGCGGAACAGCAGGCCAGTCTTGTTGCCGCGATCGGCCGGCGTTACCGGGCCCAAATCGACTGTGCTCAGCGCCTGGCTGCTGGCATCGAGAAAGGACACCTGCAGCACGGCGTTGTCGCCCTGGTTGGTCCAGCCGCCGAGAAAGCCGCTCAAATCGAACGAGGCCTTGCCGCTGGCAAAGCTGCCGGTCAGCGAGCCGACGTCTACGGTCTGGAAGCCGGCCGAGTACGGCGAGCTTTGGCCGGCAAACATCTTGCTGCCGCGGTTCACCGGGCCCGGTTCGCTGGGCTTGACCCAGTTGCTGCCGTAGTTGACGGACTGGAACAGATCGGTGCCGTCAAAGCCGGTCCAGCCGCTGACGCCGGCCTCGGCATCGCCGTTGACGATCAGATTGCTGCCGAAGCCGGCGGCCTGGGCGCCCAGCGCGCACAGGCTCAGGGTCAAAGCGGCCGCGCCGCGTATCAGGGAGTTTTTCATGGTTGTTCCAAAGTGGTTGTGAGTAGAAAGAGGCTCAGACCTGGTACTGGCTCAGCAAGGCCGGGCCTTCCATCGCCGGGTCGCTGATCGAGGGCTGCCCGGTTTCCAGATGGCCGGCAAAGCGACGGCTGGAGTCGGGCTGGCCGGCCACACGCACGCTGAAGTCGTACCAGTAGGCGCTGTCCTTCAGGGGCAGGCGAACCGTCGCCGTGGCCTGCGGGGCCAGCAGTTGGACCTTGGGCGCGACGCTGTAGTACTTGTTGGCCACCAGGCTGACGGTGCAGGCGAGGCTGCCCCGATTGCTCAGCTCGACGACCAGGTCACCGTTGACCGCATCCGGCGTCACCCGCACTTCCGGGTTGGGCTGGGCAGCGGCAGCCACGCGGCGGGCATTGCCGGTGAAGTGGCGATGGAAGCCGTTCGGGCCCAGCACCCACAGGTCATAGGCACCCGTGGCGGCGGGCTGCCAGCTGTCGCTCAGCTGCTTGTCGGCCTCGACGGTGAAGCGGCGCGGCAGTGCGGCCAGGTTCAGCCTGTCATAGACATGGAACACCGCCGCCGCCTCGCCGGTATTGGCAAACTGCAAGTCCACGCGGGTCGAACCGACGCGGCCCGGGTTGGGAACTATGCGCGCCGTCGCGTGCAGCTCATAGGGCAGCGCGCGCGCCGGGCGCACGCCGGCGCTCTGCACCGGTGCGACCAGGCTGCCGGGCACCGGCGGTGTGGTCGTACCCGGCAGCGCGCGGGCCTTGTTGGCCAGTGCCAACGTCTGTGGCAGCTGGTCGAAGAAGGCGCTGTCCTGCGGATCGGCGAAGTTGAAGGCCGAGCTCAGATCGCCGCAGACGGCACGGCGCCAGGCGCTGATATTGGGCTCCATCACGCCAAAGCGCTTTTCGATGAAACGTATCACCGAGGTGTGGTCGGCCACCTGCGAATTGACCCAGCCACCCTTGCTCCACGGCGAGATCACGTACATCGGGACGCGCGGGCCCAGGCCGTAGGGCTTGTGCTGGTGCGTGGCCGGGGTGCCGTTGAGGATGTGGTGGTATTCGCCGGTGGTGTCCACCGTCGAGGCGCCCGCCAGCTGGGCCTTGCCCGGATCGGCATCCCAGACCTGGTAGGACGGCGCGGCCGGCGGCGGCATATGGTCGAAGAAGCCGTCGTTCTCGTCGAAGTTGATGAACAGCACCGTCTTGCTCCAGACCTCGGGATTGGAGGTCAGCGCGTCCAGCACCTTGGCCGTGTAGTCGGCGCCCTGGGCGGGGCTGGACGGGCCGGGATGCTCCGAACCCTCGGCCGTGGCGACCACCCAGCTCACCTGTGGCAGCCTGTCGGTCAGCACGTCTTCCTTCAGCTTGTCCAGGTCACGGGTGCTGATGCCGCGGGCCAGCAACTGCTCCGAGTAGCCCGGGCGCTTGTACCAGCCATCGCGGAACACACGGAACCCCGCCAGCGAGTTGTCGGTGAAGTTGTCCGCCATGTTCTGGTAGACCTGCCAGGTGATGCCGGCGCTCTGCAGACGCTCCGGGTAGGTCGTCCAGGTGTAGTCGTCCAGCGGGTTCTCGTTGAACCAGTCGTGGCTGTTATCGGTCGACGGGCCATTGCCCATACGCAGCGGGTCATTGGTGCCGGTCCACAGCAGCAGGCGGTTGGTGTTGGTGCCAGTCTGCGTGGCGCAGTGATAGTGGTCGCAGATCGTGAACGCATTCGCCATCGCGAACTGGAAGGGCAGATCGGCCTCGGTAAAGTGACCCAGCGAATGATTGTTCTTGGCCTTCGGCCATGCATTCATGCGGCCCTGGTCCCAGGCCAGCTGCGAGTCGCTCCACGAGTGCGGCGTACCCGACACGCGCATATAGGCAAAGTTCTGCGCCGTGTTCAGATGGAAGGGCGCGATGGCCACCGGGCCCGGAGACGGACGGCCCGGCACGGCCGTCACCGCATTCGGTTGCACCCAGACAGTGCGGCCGGCAATGCCGGTCTTGTTGACGACCGGCACCGGGAACGGGTCAGCAAAGCCACGCACACCGTTGAGCGTGCCGAAGTAGTGGTCGAAGGAACGGTTCTCCTGGGTCAGCACAACAATGTGCTCGACGTCCTGGATCGTGCCGGTACGGTTGTTGGCCGAGATGGCCAGTGCGCGCTGGATGGCCGGCGGGAAGGTCGCCAGGGCGGCGGAAGCACCGGCGGCCGAGGCCACGGTGCGCAGGAAACTGCGGCGGTCTTGTTGGCTCATGAGGGGCTCAGGCTTGGTTGGTTGCAGATGGACGGCGGCGGGCCAGGCGGCCCACGACGAACAGGCCACCGATCAGCAGCGCGTAGGTCTGCGGCTCGGGCACGGCCTGGGTGAACGTGAAGTCGTCCATCGCGAACTCACCGTGGTTGGCGCTCTTCACCACCACCGCGTCGATCAGGCCGGCATAACCGCTGGCCAGAAAACTCGGCGTCGCCGAAGGATCGAGCACCGTCGAGCTGTGCACCTTGGCGCCATTCAGGAACAGCTCGAAGCTCAGCGTCGCGCCACCCAGGCCGGCGAAATAGGCCCCGTCGAAGGTGCCGGGCTTTGTGAAGCGAATCAGGCTGCTGGCGTCCTCGGCCAGGAAGCCGGTGGCCACGCGCCCGTTGCCGGATTGCGGTGTATAGGGCGCGGCTGGGGTCGTGAAGACCGTCCAGCCGGCCGCTGACCAGTCCAGCCCGCCATAGTTCAGCGGCAAGCTGCCGTCCTGGGTCAGGTCGTCAAAGCTCAGCACGGTGGCCATGGCGCTGGGCAGCCAGGCCACCAGGGCGGCGCCGGCCAGCAGCGCGCGAATCGAAGATTTCATAGGGGTTCACTCCTTGTTGTCAGGCACATCGCATGCAGCGATTGGTGCGATCCCGAAATCTAGGGACAGGTCTTGACAACAACGGAGCCGCTATGGCCCGGACGGACTACGGCTGGCGCGAAACGGCAGGCGCACCGTGCGCCTGCCGCCCGGCTGAGTAAAGTTTCTACTCGCCCCGCTTCATCTTCGCGCGCTCATGGCCGGCGCGGCCGATCTGCTTCCAGCGCGCCAGTTCGCGCTGGCGATCCAGCGGCGTCTGCTGGTCGCGCTGCATTTCGCGCTTGAGCTTGTGAAAGTTGCGCACCCGGTCGCCCGACACCTGCGCCAGCACCGCGCAGCCCGGCTCGTTGACGTGCTGGCAATTGCGAAAGCGGCATTGCCCAGCCAGCGCGTTGATGTCGGTGAAGCTGGCGCTTAGCGATTGCGCATCGGCGTCCGGCCGCAGGCTGCGCACACCGGGCGTGTCGATCAGGCAGGCACCCGAGAGCAGCGGCAGCAGCGTGCGCGCCGTGGTCGTGTGGCGGCCCCGGCTGTCGTGCTCACGCACAGGACCAGTGTCTTGCAAACCCATGCCGGCCAGGCTGTTGGTCAGGGTTGATTTTCCCGCACCTGACGAGCCCAGCAACACCAGCGTCTGACCCAGGCGCAGATACGGGGCCAGGTCTTGCGCCACCTCGGGGCTGCGCGCATCCAGCGCATAGACAATGACCTCCGGCGGTAGCCGCTCGCGCAGCTGGCGGGCGATGTCCACCAGCCGCTCGGAGCGCGCCCAGGCGGTTTCGCCCAGCGTGTCGAGCTTGGTCAGCACCACCACCGGCCAGACCCCACTGCCCTGCACCAGGGCCAGATAGCGCTCCAGCCGGCGCAGGCTGAAGTCAAGGTCCAGGCCCATCACCAGCAGCGCCGTGTCCACATTGCTGACCACCGCATGGCGGCTGCCGTCGGCGTCACGGCGGTTGATGCGGGTCACCGGCGGCAGCACGGCGTGGACCCAGCAGCGCTCCGGCTCGGGTGTCTGCGTCAGCACCCAGTCGCCAACGGCAATGCTGGTGCCGTCCAGCGCATGTTGCTTGGCCAGCCGTGGCAAGGTGGTGGCGCTTCGCTCGGACAGGCCGTCATGCACTTGCAAGCGGTCGCGATGCACCGTGCATACGCGCATCAGTTGCCAGTCCTGGGCAGCGAAGTCGGGGGTTTGAGAAGCGAAGTCGGCAATCAATTGCTGCACGGCTTGCGCCATCGTGGCGTGCAGCCCGAGAGCGCGCAGGCGCTCGAAGTCGATATCTATCATGATGATTCCAGCAAACGAATCACGCCCAGCGCGGCTGAGCCACGCGGGTACGGAGTGAATCGGTTGCGGGGGAGGGAGCGGACGCGAGGGCGTCGAACGCTCAGATCATCAGATCAGCTGGCGAAAACAGCTCGCCTCAGACGGCAACCGAGGAGTGGGCAATCGGTGTGTGGCTCATATCGCTCTCCTTGGGTTGCGGTGGGGATCAACAAGCAGGTTGCTCGCTGCGGTGGCGCAGTGTCTCAGCGCGGCGGGCCCCGGGTCAAGTCCGGCGCAGCGTGCGCGCAACAAATCGATCGCCCATGAAAAAAGCCGCAGCAAGCTGCGGCTTTCTCTTCGTGCGCCGAAGCGCCCGTGGGATCTAATGAATTAGATCGCGCGGATGTTTGCAGCTTGCAGACCCTTGGGGCCTTGCTTCACTTCAAACTCGACGCGTTGGTTTTCTTGCAGGCTCTTGAAGCCGCTTTCGCCCTTGATTTCGCTGAAGTGGGCGAACAGGTCCTTACCACCGGCTTCCGGGGTAATGAAGCCGAAGCCCTTGCCATCGTCGAACCACTTGACGGTACCGGTTTGAGTTGCGCTCATGATGTATTCCTTGAAAAAATTAATAAAGACGCACGAGAAAAATCACCCGTGCGGGCAGAGACACTCAAGAAACGCAAACCGGGGAGTTCATGTACCTGGCCGACCCAGCCGAAGCTGGATGGAAGAGGAGGAAGACCTTGCAGAAACGGTCTTGGCATATCTGTGCAGCGAGTCTATACCAATTGCGTGGGCAAAACCAAGAGTCTCCACAATAATTGTTGCGATACCGTAAAGAGTGCGGGTCGCACCCTGCCAGCGACAGCCGCTACGATGCGTCCACGCCCGCAAAACCGGAAAGCTCCTCGCCATGTCCACTGATTCCCTGTTCATCGTCACCGGCGCCTCGCGCGGCATGGGCGACGCAATTGCACGCCAGTTGCTGCAGCCCGGCCATCGGTTGCTAGGCATCTCGCGCCAACTCAATCCCGGCTTGGCCCGGATGGCCGAGGAGCGCGGCGTCCAACTGGAGCAGTGGGCCCAGGACCTCGGCCAGCCCCTGGCCGCCGCGCAGCGCCTCGAAGCCTGGCTGAGCGCCATCGACGCACGGGGCTTTGCCAGCGCCAGCCTGATCAACAATGCTGGCGTTGTCTCAACGCCGGGACCGCTGGGCCACTCGTCGGCGCAGGAGTTGTCGAACGCGCTGCGCGTCGGCCTGGAGTCCTGCCTGCTGCTGAGCGGTGTGTTTCTGCGCGCCACCGCCGCCTGGAGCGCCAGCCGCAAGATCCTCAATATCTCGTCCGGCCTGGGCCGGCGCGCGATGGCCGGTAGCGCCGCCTACTGCGCGGCCAAGGCTGGCATGGACCACTTCTCACGCGCCGTTGCGTTGGAGGAGGCATCCTCGCCCAATGGCGCGCGCATCGTCTCATTGGCACCGGGCGTGATCGACACCGCTATGCAGGTGCAGCTGCGTGGCAGCGACCCGGCACAGTTTCCAGAACGTGCGCGGTTCGTGGAACTCAAAGCGGCGGGACAGCTCACAACGCCGGATGAGGCTGCAACCCAGGTGCTCCGCTATCTCGCCCGGGCCGACTTCGGCAGCAACCCGATCGGTGATGTGCGCGACGCCTGAGCAAGCTGCTACCCTTGCGAAACTCGGTCATGGCCTCATCTGATCGCACACTGAGGCCAGGCTGGCCTCGAAACCGCCCGACCCGGGCATTTGGAGACTTTCAAGTGAAACATCTATTGCTGAGTGTGTGCATTGCCCTGTCCGGTCTAGTGATCGTGCAGAGCAATGCCGAGGCACGTCGCCTGGGCAGCGGCTCGTCGGCCGGCATGAAGCGCACGACACCGACCACCACACCCGACGCCACACCGGCCAAGCCCGCTCAGGCGGCACCCGCGCCGGCCCAGGCTGCGGCCCCGGCTGCCGCTGCCGCCACGCCGCCCAAGCGCTCCTGGATGGGCCCGCTGGCCGGTCTTGCCGCCGGCCTTGGTCTGGCAGCGCTGGCCAGCCATCTGGGCTTTGGCGCCGGCCTGGCCAACATCATGAGCATTTTGCTGGTCGTGATGCTGGGCGCCGTGCTGCTGGGCTTTGTGATGAAGTACCTGCGCAACCGGAATGCACCGGCCGAACGAGGCCTGCAAGGCATGCAATTCGCCAACGCCGGTTTTGGCCCGGCGCCGCAGACGTTCAACACCGGTTCGGTGACGTCGCTGGCGAGTGCCCCGCCCAACGAAGTAGAACCGGTCGCCCCAATCACGGCAGCTCCGATCGGCTTTGACAACGCCGAGTTCGAGACCATTGCCAAGCGGGTTTTCATCCGCTTGCAAGCGGCCAACGATGCCGGCGACCTGGACGATCTGCGCCGCTTCACCACGCCCGAGATGTTCGCCGTGGCGCGCCAGGAATTGCTGGAGCGTCCGAGCACACCGCAGCAGACCGATGTGGTGCAGTTGCAGGCCGCCGTGGCAGAGCATGCCGAGGAGGATGGCCGTCAGATCGTCAGCGTGCGCTTCAGCGGCTTGATTCGCGAGGTCAAGGACGCACCAGCCGAGTCTTTCAACGAAATTTGGCACCTGGTGCGCCCGCTGGACGGTAGCCGCGAATGGGCCATTGCCGGCATCCAGCAAGCCGCTTGAATCGCCTGCCCTCGGAAAAGCCCGCTGCATTGCGCAGCGGGCTTTTTTTCGTCACGAGCGACGGCCCGTGACGACCACGCGCTGCAGCTGCACACCACCGGTGACGACGACACGGTCCAACTGGATGACGCTCAGAAGCGCGCTGAACGGCACCGGGGCGAACTGGTCCACGCCGGTCATGATGGAGGTGGTGACCATGACAGCACCGATCGCGCCGGCCAGACGGACAGGGAGCGGGATTTTCGGGCAGGTGATCATGATGGTTACTCCTTGCTTGCCCGGGGCATGAGGCATGTCCCTGATTGCAGTTTCGTCCCTCAGGGCCCATATTTCCAGGCTTTTGCGACCGCCCCGCTGCTGCGGGCGACGAACTGCAATCAGGGCAATTCCGCCCAGCCCCTCGTTCTCCGAACTCAGCCATGACCAAGCCCCTACGCTCCCTGCTGGGACAGCCGCTTCTTGCTGGCATCCTGTCCCTGCTGCTGCCCCTGGGCGCACAGGCCCAAGAGGCCTCCTTGCTCAAACCTAATGCCAATCTGGTCGCCCAGGGCATACCCGATGTCCCGGCCCAGCTGGTCGAGCAGGTGGCCCGCTACACGGATTTCCGTGGCCACAGCTTTGCGGACTGGCATCCGCTGCGCCGAGAGATGCTGGTCTCGCACCGCAAGGCCGGCGCCAGCACCGTGCAGCTGTATCTGTTGCGCTCGCCGATGGCCGAGCCCGAGCAGTTGACCGACTATGCCGACCCGGTGCGCCAGGGCAGCTTCGAACCGATCTCGGGCAAGTATGTGGTGTTCGAACGCAGCAGCGGGGGCAACGAGGCGAATCAGCTCTATCGACTGGACCTCGCAACCAAGGAGGTGACCTTGCTGACCGATCCGGCCGAGCGCCATGATCTGCAGGTCTGGCTGAACAAGAGCAGCCGCCTGCTGACCATTTCGGTGCCGCTGGATAAAACTGCCCAGGGCGGCAGCCGCACCAGCGTGGACACCATCATCCGCCTGATGGACCCGCTGGAGCCGAAGGCGGCTCGCACCCTGGCCACCCTGCCCGGCGGCGGCTGGGGTGTCGGTGCGGCCTCGCGCGACGACAAGCAGGTCGCATTGACGCGCTATCTGTCCGCCAACGAATCAGAAGTCTGGCTGCTCGACCTGGCCAGCGGCAAGACCCGCCAGGTGCTGCCGGCGCCCGCAGCGGCGACGGCCAAGGCGACCAAGGCGAGCCACTTCGCCGGCGGCTTCACCATCGACAACAAGGGCCTGTACGTGGTCAGCGACCGCGTCGGCGAGTTCCGGGAGCTGATGCGCTACGACCTGACCAAGGGCAGCCTACAGCGCCTCAGCCGCCACATTCCGTGGGATGTCGACAACGCCTCGCTGAGCCACGACGGCAGACTGGTGGCCGCGCAGCTGAATGTCGATGGCCGCAACGAGTTGCGCTTGTTTAATGGCAAGACTTTGAAGGAACTGCCTGCACCGCAATTGCCCGAGGGCAGCGTGAGCAGCGCGCTGTTCCACCCCAAGGCCAATGAGATTGCCCTGGCCACCAATGGCAGCAAGGGCCCCAGCCAGATCTACACGCTGAACATGGCAGGGGGCAAGCTTGAGCAATGGACCCAGGCCTATGCGCCGCCGGGTGTAGACATGAGCAGCTTTGCGCCGCAGCAGATCGTGCGCTGGAAAAGCTTCGACGGCCAGATCATCTCCGGCCTGCTCAGCACGCCGCCGGCCCGCTTCACCGGCAAGCGGCCGGTGATGGTGTTGATACACGGCGGCCCCGAGGGCCAGGCCACGGTGGGATTCCTGAATCGCTACAACTACTACGTCAACGAGCTGGGCATCGCCCTGCTGCAGCCCAATGTGCGTGGCTCCAGCGGCTACGGCAAGACCTTTCTGAGCCTCGACGATGGCTACAAGCGCGAAGACTCGGTCAAGGACATCGGCGCGCTGTTCGACTGGATCGCCACCCAGCCGAACCTGGATGCCTCGCGGGTGCTGGTCACCGGCGGCAGCTATGGCGGCTATATGTCGCTGGCGGTCAGCACGCACTACGCCGACCGCATTGCCGGTGCCATCGATGTGGTGGGCATCTCCAACTTCGTCAGCTTCCTGCAGAACACCGAGAGCTACCGCCGCGACCTGCGCCGTGTCGAGTACGGCGATGAACGCGACCCGGAGATGCGCGCCTTCCAGGAGAAGATTTCGCCGCTGAACAATGCCGGCAAGATCACCAAGCCGCTGTTTGTCGTGCAGGGCAAGAACGACCCGCGCGTGCCCTTCACCGAGGCCGAGCAGATCGTGGCCAAGGCCCGGGAGAACAAGACGCCGGTCTGGTATCTGCGCGCCGAGAACGAAGGCCACGGCTTTGCGCGCAAGGAGAATGCCGACTTCCAGTTCTACGCCACCATCCTGTTCCTGCAGCAGACCCTGCTGAAGTAGAACCGCCGCCGCAAGATCAAAAAGGGCCGCAAGTTGCGGCCCTTGATTTTTCATCGCCAGAGGTCAACGCCGATCGATCTGCGGCGTCGGCTCCGGCACCTCGCGCACCTCAACGTCGACCACCTCGCCGGCCGTCGCCGCGGGGCGCCGGGCAGCATTCGGAAAGCCCCACTGGCGGCCCGGCGGCATGCCGAAGCGCGGCATCACGATCACCGGCTTGCGGCCACGTAGCACGCTCCACAGCAGGAACAGCGCGCCGGCGATCAGGCCGGCCAGCAACAGGCTCAGCATGAAGATGAAGCCGGCCACTGCCAGCACCAGCTTCAAGAGCAGCGAAACGATTTGCGTCACTACGTTCATCTCAACAATCCTATCGTTCATCCACGCCCCACAAAGGGCATCTTCGTCGCCATCACCGTCATGAACTGCACATTCGCCTCCAGCGGCAACCCAGCCATATAGAGCACCGCGCTGGCCGCGTGCTGCACATCCATCACCGCCTCGACGGCAATCTCGCCATTGGCTTGCCGCACACCCTTGGCCATCGGGGCGGCCATCTCGGTCAGCGCATTGCCGATATCGATCTGGCCGCAGGCGATGTCAAAGGCCCGACCATCCAGCGACAAGGCCTTGGTCAGACCGGTGATCGCGTGTTTGGTTGCAGTGTAGGGAGCTGAGTTGGGTCGCGGCGCATGGGCAGAGACCGAGCCGTTGTTGATGATGCGGCCGCCCTGGGGCGATTGGCGCTTCATCAGCCGGAAGGCAGCCTGGGCGCAAAGAAAGCTGCCGGTCAGATTGACATCGACGACACCCTGCCACTGGGCCAGTGTCAACTCGTCGATGGGCACGGCAGGCGCGCCCACGCCGGCATTGTTGAACAGCAGATCGAGCCGGCCGAAGCGGCTCCAGACCTGCTCGAACAGCGCCATCACGGCAGCCTCCTGGCTCACATCGGCCGTCAGCGCCAGGCAGCGCTCGGCGCCCGGCCCGCCCAGCTGCGCGGTCTCCAGCAGCGGCGCCTCGCGCCGCCCGACCAGCACCACCGTCCAGCCGGCGTGCAACAAACTCAGGGCCACGGCGCGCCCCACGCCGGTGCCGGCGCCGGTGACCATGGCAATCTTGGATTCCGATGTCATGCAAGTTCCCGAATGATGAACTTGGATGATAGAGCCGGCCCGGGCTTCAGTCCGCCCCGCGTCCGCGGGTATAGCTCAGCACCCGTCCCTTGTAGGCCTCCTGCGCCAGCCCGGGCAGCACCGTCACCCTGCGCTCGCTCAAGGCATAGCCCAGCGCCCGCATATGGCGGCTGAATTCGGGCCGGTTGCCTCGGTTCGGGTCCACGATCACGACCTCGCAGCAGGGCTGTGCATGCTGTTCGATGAAGGCCGCCAGCAGCGCGGGAAGATCGCGCTCGTAGAGCAGATCGCTGCCTATGATCAGGTCGAAGCGGCCCAGCAGCGGGTTGTGCCGGCGCCAGTTCCCGTCCAGGTAGCTGAGCACCGGCAGGTCGTTGAGTACCGCGTTGCGGGCCAGAAAATCGCCGGCCAGCGGGTGGCAGTCGCTGGCCGTCACCAACCCCAGTCGCTGCTGCACCACCAGGCTGGCCAGGGCCAAGCCGCAGCCGACCTCCAGCACATTCAAACCCTCGAAGCTGCGCTGCTGCATCTCGGCCGCCAGCACGCGGGCGGAGGGCCAGACCAGACCGAACATCGGCCAGGCCGCGGAGGAGATGCCAGCCCGCTCGGCCGCGCCCAGCGGGTCGTGGAACTGCTGGCGGTCCAGCAAGGACCGGATGTGCAGCGGCAGGCCGCCCACATCGATATCGCCATGCTTGACGAGGTAGCCAGGTGGAGCGGGGGCGGACGCCGGCATGAGGGCTGTTCTCTCGAAGACATCGGAGGTCCGATCGAACAGGCATTGCGCTCGGCAGGAGCGGCCATGCAGGGGCGACAAGCGCGTGGCCGGCGACAGTGACCGACTCGTGCAGCATAACAGTCGGCAATATCAGCAGATCTGGGTGGCGGACTTGACCTGGTTGCAGGCCAGCGCCGCCGTGGTGCGGCTGGCATGGCCGACGACCACCACGCGGGGCAGCTGCCGGATCTGCGCCTCGGCCTTGGCCTGCAGGCTCTGGCCGCTGATCACCACCCGCGGCAGCTGCTCCACCCGCGGTGCGGCGGCCTGTGCCAGCCCGGCGCCCAGCAGGGCAACCATGATGGGCAGGGCAAACAGGACGGCGGGCAGATAGCGGGCGGCTGGGCGGGTGGTGTTCATGGTGGGCTCCTTGGCTTGACAGGTCTTTTGATGGACGGAGTGTCGGGCCTAGGGTTACCACCTACCAGCGGCTTGCGACGAGCTGCCCTTTTTGCGCTGTGAATTGCGGTTTTCCCGGATGACCGGTCATCCGACCAGCGCTCCATAAACCATGGTCCGGAACAGCTGCCGGTAGTGGGCGCGCTGATTCGGCGCCTGGGTCAGCAGCAGCGCGAACAGGTCCTGGGCCGGGTCCACCCAGAAGCTGGTGCCGGCCACGCCGCTCTAGAAGAAGGTGCCTACGCTGCCAGGAACCGGCGCTATGCCCGCCGCCCGGCGCACCGCAAAACCCAGACCGAAACCATGGCCCGGGTCCAGCAGGCCGGGGTCCTGGGGCATGTCGCCGATGTGGTCGGCGGTCATGAAGGCCAGTGTGTGGGGCGAGAGCAGGCGCACGCCGTCGAGCTCGCCGCCATTGCGCAGCATCAGCACGAAGCGGGCATAGTCCGGCGCGCTGGAGATCAGCCCGCCGCCGCCCGACTCGAAGCGGGGCGGCTGGCGTGGGTCCAGCAGTTGCACCGGCGTGCCGCTGTCCGGGCACTGGGCAAAGGGCTCGGCAATGCGATGCTGCTGGTCGATCGGCACGCTGAAGGCCGTGTCATGCATCTGCAGCGGCGCCAGGATCTCGCGCTGCAGGTGCACGCTCAGGGCCTCGCCGGTGATCAGCTCGATCACATGGCCCAGCACGTCGGTGGCATGGCTGTAGGCCCAGAAGCGGCCCGGCTGGTGGGCCAGCGGCAGCTGGGCCAGCGCGGCGCAGAACTCGGCGCTGTCGGGATTGCTGTTCCACAGGCCGGCCTGGTCGTACAGCCGCTGCACCGGCGAATCGCCGGTGAACGCATAGGTCAGGCCGGCGCTGTGGCGCAGCAGGTCCTGCAGGGTGGCGGGCTGCAGCTGGGGCTCAAGCTCAAGCGTGTCGCCTCGGGCCACCGCCACCCGGCAGTCGGCGAAGGCGGGGATGTAGCGCGACACCGGATCGCTGAGCAGGGCCTGGCCCTGCTCGATCAGCCGCATCATCGCCACCGAGACGATGGGCTTGGTCATCGAATAAATGCGGAACAGCGTGTCCATCGTCATCACAGCGGTCTCCCCGGGCCGGCGTTGGCCGACCGCCTGCTGCCAGGCGATCTGGCCGCCACGGGCAATCATCAGCACGGCACCGGGCAGGCGGCCGGCATCCACATCGCGCTGCAACACGGTACGTAAAGTTTCCAGACGGGCACGACGAAGTCCCGCTTGTTCGGGGGTGCAGGTGGGCAGGGGGTTGCTGAAGTGTTCGGCGCTCATGGATGACGGAATAGCGGGTGAATGCGCGTCAGCATAGGCCATTCGGTGCCCTGCCCCGCCACGCAGGGCCTGCAGATCGCCGTTAGGGACAGCGCTAATCGGTGAGCGCCGCGGTCGAGGTGACAATGCTCACTGCAGTTGACAACCGTCTCGATCACCAACCCAAGGAGAAGCCCATGGCAAAAGGACAACAGAAGACCAACAAGGAAGCGAAAAAACCCAAGAAGGACAGCTCGCCGCCAAAGCCGATCTCGCCCGGCGCCGTGATGCCCACGATCACCACCGTGGTGCCGGAACGCAGCAAGAAGAAGAAATAAACCTCCCAGCGGCGCCCAGGGGCGCCGCCCGTTGCCACGCGCCCAGCCCCGCGGACCGGATCGTGCGAAATACGTCGCGATTCCCACCGCTCTCGGCGCTTGGCGGCCCCAGGCCCTGGCTAGACTGCGCTGATGAGCGCGCCCGAACCAGACCTCTCCGACGAGCCGCCCACCCACGACCTTCATGCCCTGCTGGCTTTCAGCTGCGAAGGCCTGGCCCTGCTCGACGCTCAGGGCCGCATCTGCTGGGCCAATAGCCGCCTGGCCGAACTCAGCGGCCGGCCGCGGGCCAGGCTGATCGGCCTGGCGCCCAACAAAGCCCTGGCGGCACAAACCGGCTTTCAGCTGCCGGCTGAGACCGGTCTGGCCGAAATGGAACTGCCCATCCGCTGGCAACCCGTGCAGGGTGCGCTGCGCCGGGGAAACATTCGTCTGCAACGACTGGCCCCGGGGACCACCTGGTTGTTCGCGCTGCAGGATCTGGGCATCGGCCCCGCCCTGATCGAGGCCCACGACACCGCCTTGTCGCCCAGCACCGCCAACGAACGAGCCGCCCTTGCCACCCAGGGGCCGGCATGGGCACCTGGGAAATGGATCTGGTCAAAGGCACCGTGGTCTGGGACGAACAGATGTTCGTGCTTCGCGGCCTGCCGGCGGCGCAGCAGCCGTTGCCCAACGATGCGGCGCTCGACCTGGTCCACCCTGACGACCGTCCCCGCATCAAGCAGGCCTTCAATGCAATGCAGGTCGGGGGCCAGAGCGCCGGCTATGAGTTCCGCGTTCGCCAGCCCGATGGCAGCTACCGTTGGCTGGCCTCGCGCTCGATTCCGGTGCGTGACGAGGCCGGCGGCCTGGTCAAACGCATCGGCATCAATTGGGACATCAGCGATGCCAAGCTCGCTGCGGTGGCGAGCCAGGAACGCGCACTGGCCCAGCACGAGAGCCAGGCCAGGTCGGAATTTCTGGCGCGCATGAGCCACGAATTGCACACTCCGCTGAATGCCGTGCTGGGCTTCACCCAGTTGCTGCAGACCCAGCTCAAGAGTCATCCCGGCACGGTGGCCAACCAGCAACGCAAGCTGGCCCATATCCGCTCGGCGGGCGAACACCTGCTGGCGCTGATCAACGAGGTGCTGGACCTGTCCAGCATCGAAAGCGGTGGCGCCCGGCTGGCGTTGCGGCCGGTGGCCCTGGAGCCGCTGGTGCGCGACACGCTGCCCCTGGTCGAGGGTCTGGGACGCACGCACGAGGTAGGCATGCGGGTGGGGGCGCTGCCCGGCAGCGTGCGGGCCGACCCGATACGTCTGCGCCAGGTGCTGCTGAACCTGCTGTCAAATGCCATCAAATACAACCGCGCCGGCGGCCAGGTCTGGCTGGAATGCCGGGCCGAGTCTTTTGAGGGCCAGCCTGGCTGGTGCCTGGCGGTGTGCGACTCGGGCCGGGGCCTGGACGCCGCGCAGCTGAGCCATCTGTTCGAACCGTTCAACCGCCTGGGCCAGGAGCGCGGAACCATCGAGGGCTCGGGCATAGGCTTGGCCATCGTCAAGGCACTGCTTGCCCGTATGCAGGGCCAGATCCGCGTGCGCAGCGAGCCCGGGCGCGGCAGCACATTTGAGCTTTGGCTGCAACAGGCCGATGATGTGAGCCACGAGGCTGCATCCAAGCCCACGGCGCCGGCGGACGCAGCGCAGCAACGGGAGTCCAGCATGCCAGACCCAACCCGATCGGCCAGCCACCGGCTGCTTTACATCGAAGACAACCCGGTCAATGTGCTGGTGGTTCAGGAACTGGTGGCCACGCGGTCGAACCTGACACTGGACTGTGCCGTTGATGGCAGCAGCGGCGTGGCGCTGGCGGTGCGGCTGCGGCCGGAGCTGATACTGGTGGACATGCAGCTGCCCGACTTCGACGGCTACGAGGTGCTGAAGCGCCTGCGCGCGCACAGCGAGACCGCGCAAACCCCCTGCATTGCGCTGTCGGCCAATGCCATGCCCGAGGACATCGCCCGCGCCCTGCAGGCCGGCTTCTCCGACTACTGGACCAAGCCGATCGACTTCAAGGTTTTTCTGGCCGGGCTCGATGCACTGTTCTCCAGGCCTGGCTGAAGCATCCAGGCCCGCGGCGAAAACCCCAGCTTCTGCGTGAACAGCCGTGACAGGGCGGCCGCACTGCCATAGCCCAGTTGTTCGGCAATCGCCTTGACCGACTGGCCCTGGCGCAGCTGGGCCTGCGCAATCGCCAGACGCCAATTGGCCAGGTAGTCGGCCGGCGTCTCCCCCACCTGGGCCTTGAAGGCCGCCGCAAAGGCGCTGCGCGACATGCCCGCGCAGGCAGCCATGCGCTCCAGGCTCCAGGCCTCGCCGGGGCGCTCGTGCAGGGCCACCAGCGTCTTGGCCAACTGGGCATGGGCCAGGCCGGTGAGCAGGCCGGTGGGCAGTTGCGCCTGTTCCGGATGGCCGAGCAGCCAGCGCAGCAGCTGCAGCAGCAGGACCTCGAACAGGCGGTTGGCGAGCAGGCGCTGGCCGCAGCGCAGTTGCTCGGTCTCGGCAAACAACAGCGCCAAGGTGTGCTCCAGGCCGGGCACGCGGGCCAACGGCAGCACCACCACCGGCGGCAGCGCGCGGGCCAGCGGATGCTGGTCACCACCGTCGAAATCCAAGGTGGCGCAGCTGAAGTCCGAGCCTTCGGTTGGCGCATTGTGAAAGTCATGGGCCAGCGGTCTTGGGTAGAACAGCAGGCTGGGTTCCTCGACGCTCAGGCGCAGCGGCACGCCGCTCCCGCCACTGTGCGTGACCTCCATCGTGCCGCGCCGCATCACATGCAGAAAGCCCTGGCTGGGGCGGGCGGCAAAGTGGGTGACACCGCACAGCGGGCCTGCATGGAACAGGTCCGCCTGCACACGAAAGCGCTCCATCAGGCTGGAGAGTCGATCTAGGCTGGGCTGCATTTGGACGAATTGGCGTGTTTTATGGACTCAATAGCGCCAATGGTATCCGAATGGCGATGAAACTGCGTCTGTGCCGGTCATTCGGTCGGCGCAGTCTCTCCAACCTGAACACCAAGGAACGCACCATGTCTCGCATCCCTCTTCTTGCCTCCGCCCAAGCCGCTGCGCCTGCCCAGGCCGTGCTGCAACAGGTCCATCAAGCCTTTGGCGCCACGCCGAATATGTTCAAGGCGGTGGCCAACTCGCCGGCCGCGCTGCAGCAAATGTGGGCCGCCTTCGGCGCATTGGGCGGCGGCGTGATTCCGGCCAAGCTGGGTGAGCAGATCGCCGTCGCCGTGGCCGACGCCAATGCTTGCGAGTACTGCCTGGCTGCCCACACGGCCCTGGGCCGCAAAGCCGGCGCCACGGCCGAGGAGATGGCCGCTGCCCAGGGCGGCGAGTCGGCCGACGCCAAGACCCAGGCGGCGCTGAATTTTGCGCTGAAGCTGGTGCGCGAGCGCGGCCAGCTGAGCGATGGCGATGTGCCGGCGCTGCGCGCCGCCGGCTTCAATGACGGCGAGGTGGTCGAGATCCTGGCCCATGTGGCCTTGAATTTGTTCACCAACTACGTCAATGTAGCCTTCGCCGTGCCGGTGGACTTTCCGCAGATCAGGCTAAAGCGCGCCGCCTAAACCGGCCAGCGGGCCGACGCTGAGCGGCCCGTTTTTTTCAGGGAACGAACATGAAATGTCTGGTGATACGCCATCTGGCCTTTGAAGACCTGGGCGTGTTCGCGCCGGTGCTGACCGAGCGCGGCTACGAGATCGACTACCGCCAGGCCGGCGTGCATGCGCTCACCCAGGAGGAATGGCTGGCCGCCGATCTGGGCGTGGTACTGGGCGGGCCGATAGGCGTCTATGAGCAGGACCGCTACCCCTGGCTGACGCTGGAGATGCGTCGCGTCGGTCAGCGCCTGCGCGCCGGCAAGCCGACCTTGGGCATCTGCCTGGGCGCGCAAATCATCGCCGCGGCGCTGGGCGCCCGCGTCTATCCGGGCACGGCCAAGGAGATCGGCTGGGCGCCGGTGAGCTTGACGCCAGAGGGCCAGGCCTCGCCGTTGCACCATCTGGCTGGCCTGCCGGTGCTGCACTGGCATGGCGACACCTTCGATCTGCCGGCTGGCGCCCAGCTGCTGGCCAGCTCCGCGATCACGCCGCACCAGGCCTTTGCGATTGGCGATCAGGTGCTGGCGCTGCAGTTCCATCCGGAGGTGGACGCCGGCGCGATCGAATGCTGGCTGATCGGCCACACGGCCGAGCTGGGCCAGGCCGGTGTCGATGTGGTGGCGCTGCGTGAAGCCTCGCAGCGCCATGGCGCGGCGGCGGCCCTGGCGGGCGCCGCCGTGCTGCGCGACTGGCTGGACCTCAGGCAGTAAGCGGCAGCAGCCCCCTGCCCTTCAGCATCGGCTCGACCTTGGCATCGCGGCCGCGGAAGGCACGGAAGGCGGCACGCGGCTCGCGGCTGTTGCCCGACGAGTAGATGCACTCCAGCAGGCGTTGGGCGACCTTGGCGTCGAACGGGCTGCCGGCCTCGACGAAGGCGTCATAGCCATCGGCGTCCAGCACCTCGGCCCACAGATAGACGTAGTAGCCGGCGGCGTAACTGGAGCCGGAGAACAAATGCTGGAAGTGGGCGAGTCGGTGGTTCAGGCCGATCGCCGGCGGCAGGCCGGCCTCCTGCAGTACCTGGGCCTCGAAGGCGGTGATGTCCGGCCCCTGTGCGTCGGTCAGCGAATGGGCGGCCATGTCCACCAGCGCGCTGGCGGTGTAGCGCACCGTCTCGTAGCCCTGGTTGAACAGCTCGGCGGCCTTCAGGCGATCGACCAGCACCTGCGGAATCACCTCGCCGGTCTGGTAGTGGCGGGCATGCTGCTTCAGGACCTCGGGCTCGGACAGCCAGTGCTCGAACAGCTGCGAGGGCAGCTCGACGAAGTCGCGCAGCACCTGGGTGCCCGACAGGCGTTCATGGTCCACCTGCGACAGCAGGCCGTGCAGGCCGTGGCCGAACTCGTGGAACAGCGTGCGCGCGTCGTCGAAGCTCAAAAGCGTTGGCTCGCCCGGTGCGCCCTTGGCGAAGTTGTTGTTGTTGACGATGATCGGTAGCACGTCACCATCGATCCGAGATTGCCAGCGGAAGGCACTCATCCAGGCGCCGCTGCGCTTGGTCGGCCGGGCGAAGTTGTCGTGCAGGAACACGCCGCGCAGCTGGCCGTCGGCGCCCTGCACCTCGTAGACCTGCACATCGGGGTGATAGGCCTTGATCTCGGGCTTGGCAACGAAGCGCAGGCCGAACAGGCGGCCCGCCACATCGAACACCGCCTCGACCATGCGCGTTAGCGGGAAATAGGGCTTGATCTGGGCCTCATCCAGCTCGTAGCGGGCCTGGCGCACCTTCTCCGAGTAGTAGCGCCAATCCCAGGCTTCCAGGGTCAGCGATTCGCCGCGTGACAGCACACAGGCCTCCAGCGCGTCGCGCTCGAGCTGGGCGGCGGCCTTGGCCGGCACCCAGACGCGTTGCAGCAGGTCGTTGACCGCATCGCGCGTGCCGGCCATCGTGTCGGCCAGCGCGTAGTCGGCATAGCAGGCATGGCCGTGCAGGCGGGCCTGCTCGTTGCGCAGGGTCAGGATTTCCTGGGCCACGGCGCGGTTGTCATGCTCGCCGGCATGCTCACCGCGGCTGACCCAGGCCTTCCAGGCCTGCTCGCGGAGATCGCGGCGCTCACTGAAGGTCAGGAAGGGCACGATGTGCGAGCGCGACAGCGTGATCACGTTGCCGTCGGTCACGCCACGCTCGGCGGCGGCCTGCTTGCTGGCGGCACGCACGAAGTCAGGCAGGCCGGCCAGGTCGGCCTCGCCGCGCAGCACCAGGCGGTAGCCGGTGTCGTCGGCCAGCACGTTCTGCGCGAACTGCGTCGTCAGCTCGGCCAGGCGCTCCATGATCTGGGCATAGCGGGCCTGGGCCTCACCCTCCAGCTTGGCCCCGGCACGGACGAAGTCCAGGTGCACACGCTCCAGCAGGCGCAGTTGCTGCGGCGTCAGGCCCAGGCTCTCGCGCTGCTGATGCAGCGCATCGACGCGGGCGAACAGGCCGGCATGCATATAGACGGCGCTGTTGTGCGCCGCCAGCGGCGCGGCCAGCTCGCGCTGCACCGACTGCAGCTCGGGCGACGTCTCCGAGGCGGTGAGGTTGTAGAACAGGGTTTCCAGACGTCCCAGCAGGCGGCCGCTACGGTCGAAGGCGACCAGCGTGTTGTCGAAGCTCGGCGGGGCCGCTTGAGCGGCGATGGCGTCCAGCTCGGCCCGTTGCTCGCTCAGAGCCTGGGCAAAGGCCGGCCCGAACTGCTCGGCCCTGACCTCGGCAAACGGGGGCAGACCATAGGGCGTATTCCAGGGCTGCAGCAGGGGGTTGTTGCTCATCGTCGGTCCTTGGGTAAAGGCATCACTCATGAAAAAAAGGCGCAGGCTCGCGGGTAGCGATGCTTGCGCCTTCGGTCAATCAAGAAGCTGACTTATTTGCCGGCCTTGATCGCGATCTCGTCGGCTTCGTCGTAGCGGCGGTCGGCGCAATTGGCCTTCCAGGCCTCGACTTTACGGTTGTGCGCTTCGGCACGCGCCACCAGAGCGTCCTTGCCCTGGTTGTACTGGTCCACGCGGGCCTCGCGTGCAGCCGTCTGCTCCTTGATCGCGCCACCCGACTTGTTGTAGGTGTCGGCCTTGGCGTCGAAAGCGGCGGCCTGCGCGTTGTAGGCAGCGATCATGACCTCGGCCTCTTCCTTCTTCACCGTGGGCAGCTTGACCTTCAGGTCCTCGCCGGCCTTGAGCATGTCGGCGCGCTCCTGGTTCAAGGCGGCCAGCGCGGCGGCGCGATCCTTGATGACCTGCTTCAGCGCTTCTTCCGACTTCAGGAGCTCGTCACGCTCCAGGTTGCGCGCGGCCTGGGCGGCATTGATCGCCTTGGCCTCGACGTCATTGACCTCGACCTGCTTCATGCAGGCGCGCAACTCATCGCGCGTCATCAGCGGCGTCTTGGCCGGCGCGGCGGCTTCGGGTGCGGCAGGCTTCTGAGCCTTGGCCGCCGGCTTGGGCGCGGGCTTGGTCGGCGTGGTCTGGGCCTGCAGGCCCAGGGGCAGCATCAGGGCGGCGGTGATCAGGGGCAGAAGTCGTTTCATTGCAAAGCTCGAATCGTCTGAAGGACTGGGGGAACCCGGGGTCGAATCCGGGCTGAAACTGGTGTGCTGGGCCGCGATGATGCCTTAGGCCAGCGCGCGCTGCAGCAGTTCGGCCATCAGGCCGTTGAGGCCGCCCTCGTGCTTGTCGGCACGCTGACGCAGCTGTTCAGTCAGCTCGGAGGGCAGCTTGCAGGCAAACGGCACCAGGCCGGCGGCGGCGTCGATGCGGCGCTGCTCCTTGCGATCCACCAGGGCGGCGGCCCCCTGACCAAAGCGGCCGGCGACGTTCGGGCCCTTTTTCTGCGATTCGATCTTGGATTCGAGCTGACGCACGAGATCTTGTTTCTTCGTTGCCATGGCTGGCCTTTCGAGTGCGGAAAACCTTGGATTGTCCTCGATAAGGCCGCCCAGCTCGAATAGGGTCTAATGTGCGCCTTCTCAGCACCGGGCTTCCCATGGCACTCAAGGCCACCATTTTCAAAGCCAATCTGCAGCTGTCCGACATGGACCGCGGCGTCTACGGCGAGCATGCGCTGACGATCGCCCGCCACCCGTCGGAGAACGATGAACGGATGATGCTGCGCGTGCTGGCCTTCGCGTTGAACGTGCCGGCCGACGACCACAAGGGCAAGCTGGAGTTCGCCAAGAGCCTGTGGGACACCGACGAGCCCGACCTCTGGCAGCTCGATCTGACCGGTCAGCTGCTGCACTGGATAGACGTCGGCCAGCCCGACGACCGCCGGCTGATGAAGGCCCACGGCCGGGCCGACCGCGTCAGCGTCTACAGCGCCAACAGCAGCACGCCGATCTGGTGGAGCGGCATCGAGAACAAGCTGACCCGCGCACCGCGCCTGGCCGTCTGGCAGATCGATGCCGAGCAAAGCCAGGCGCTGGCGGCGCTGGCCGAGCGCAGCATGCAGCTGCAGGTCAGCGTGCAGGACGGCACGGTCTATCTGTCCACCGAGAAGGGCAGTGTGGAGATCACGCCGAAGGCGTTGAAGCTCCCAGCTTGAATACTTTGTGTGCCAGACCTTGGGGCCTGTCCCAAGCTCTGGCACCAACTGACCAGAGGTAACGCACATGAAAAAGACAATCCAACTCCAGGTCGAAGGCAAGCACCCCGAGCGTTTGCTGGAAGCCATCAAGCACGAGATCCGCAAATACATCGCCCGCGAGCGCCGCCGTGCGCTGCCGGCCGGCGTGGACTACTGGGATTTCGATTGCAGGTTCGGCGCCAGCGAAGAGGAGGCCGAGGTCGTGCACCTGGAAGCCATCACCGAGCGCATCAACGCGGTGGTGCAGGCGGCCGGCACCCAGTTCTATGTCGAGATCCTGGCCAAGCACGGCATTCGCAAGCCACGGCCGGTAGGTCAGGCCGAGCCCGACGAGCAGGAATAATCCCCGCCACGCCCCGGAGACAAGCGTTGAAGTCACTCATTAAAAGCAGCGCCCAGCTGCTCCTGTCAGCCCTTTTGATCACCCCCCACGCCATGGCACAAAACCCCGCCGCGCCCGCCGATCCCTATCAATGGCTTGAGGAGGTGCAGGGCGAACGCGCGCTGAATTGGGTGCGCGAGCGCAATGCAGGCACGCAAAAAGTGCTGCAAGCCCGCGCCGAATACGCGCCGGTGCGGGCCGACATCCTGTCGGTGCTGAATGCCAAGGACCGCATCCCCGGCATCGTGCGCCGCGGCGACTGGCTCTACAACTTCTGGCAGGACGCCAGCAACAAGCGCGGCCTGCTGCGCCGCACCTCGCTGGCCGAGTACCGCAAGGCCGCACCCGCCTGGGAAACCGTGCTGGACCTGGACGCGCTGGCCACCAAGGAAGGCGAGAACTGGGTCTGGGGCGGCTCGGTCTGCCTGGCACCTGAGTACCGCCGCTGCCTGCTGATGATGTCACGCGGCGGCGCCGACGCCAAGGTGGTGCGCGAGTTCGATCTGCTCAGCAAAACCTTCATCACCGACGGCTTCAACCTGCCCGAGGCCAAGCAGCAGGTGGACTGGATAGACGCCGACAACCTGTTTGTGGCCACCGACTTCGGCCCCGGCTCGATGACCGACTCCGGCTATGCCCGCATCATCAAGCGCTGGAAGCGCGGCACTCCGCTGGCCAGCGCCGCGACGGTGTTCGAGGGTGTGGCCAAGGACGTGGCGGTGCAGGTCAGCGTCGACCGCGAACCCGGCTTCGAGCGCACGGTATTCAACCGCGCGCTGGACTTCTACAACAGCAAGCAGTTCCTGCTGAATGCCGACGGCAAGCTGGTCGAGCTGGACCTGCCCAGTGATGCCAATGCCACGTTCTGGCGCGACAAGCTGCTGATCGAGCTGAAGAGCGACTGGAAGCTGCCCGGCCAGACCCACGCCAGCGGCTCGCTGCTGCTGGCCGACGCCAGCGCCTACCTGAAGGGCGAGCGCAAGTTCCAGGCCCTGTTCACGCCCACCGCCAGCCGTTCGCTGGACGGCTACACGCATACGCACAGCCATCTGCTGCTGACCATCAACGAACACGTGACCAGCAAGCTGGAGGAGTGGAAGTTCGATGGCGCCAAGCTGAGCCATCGCGTCGTCAACGCGCCCTCGCCCGGCCATCTGAGCGTCACCAGCCTGCATGATCCGATGCTGGCCAAGGACTCGATGGGCGATGCCTATCTGATCAACTATGCCGACTTCCTGACCCCCGACAGCCTGTTCCTGGGCAAGGCCGGCAGCGACACACGGGAGCTTCTGAAGGCCCGCCCGGCCCAGTTCAATGCCGACGGCATGAAGGCCGAACAGCTGTTCGCCACCAGCAAGGACGGCACGCAGGTCCCTTACTTCGTGGTCTGGCCCAAGGATGCCAAGCGCGGCGCCGATGCAGATGGCTCCAATCCGACCCTGCTTTACGGCTACGGCGGCTTCCAGGTCTCGCTGCAGCCCTGGTACTCGGGTGGTTTCGGCAAGGCCTGGTACGGGCGCGGCGGCGTGCTGGTGGTGGCCAATCTGCGCGGCGGTGGCGAATACGGCCCGAACTGGCACCAGGCAGCGATCAAGGCCAACAAGCAGAAGAGCTATGACGACTACATCGCCGTGGCCGAGGACCTGATCAAGCGCAAGATCACCAGCCCGCGCCATCTGGGCATCATGGGCGGCAGCAATGGCGGCCTGCTGGTCGGCGCGACCTTTGTGCAGCGTCCCGACCTGTTCAATGCCGTGGTCTGCCAGGTGCCGCTCTTGGACATGCGCCGCTACCACACGCTGCTGGCCGGTGCCTCCTGGATGGCCGAGTACGGCAATCCGGACACCGCGGAATGGGACTTCATCTCGAAGTACAGCCCGTACCAGAACGTCAAGGCCGGCGTGAAGTACCCCAAGGTGCTGTTCACCACCTCGACCCGCGACGACCGCGTCCACCCGGGCCACGCCCGCAAGATGGCGGCCAAGATGATCGAGCAGGGGCACGAGCTGCTGTACTACGAGAACATCGAGGGCGGCCATGGTGGCGCCGCCGACAATGAGCAGCGCGCGACCTTGCAGGCGCTGGAGTTCAGCTATCTTTGGCAGCAGCTGGGACGCTGAGCCCCCCCAGGCCGACGACCTACGTCGTCCGCCCCCCGAGGGGGTCAAGCAAACCCGGGGCGGCCCTGAGTTCGCTTGTGACCGGGCAGTCCTTCGGCAGCTCGATCACAAAGCATGAGCCCTCGGCACCGGCATCGCTGCGCAGTTCGATGCGGCCACCCAGCACTCCGGTGACGATGGTGTAGACGATGTGCAGGCCGAGACCGCTGCCGCCCTGACCCAGCCTGGTGGTGAAGAAGGGCTGGAAGATCTTGGCCTGGTGCTCCGCCGCGATGCCATGGCCGTTGTCGCCGATGGTCAGACGCACATGGTGAGCGTCATGCCACTCGACGCGAACGCTGACGCACCCGTCACTGCGGCCGTCGAGCCCGTGCAGCAAGGCGTTCTGCGCCAGATTGGTCAGCACCTGACCGAAGGGGCCGGCATAGCTGTCGAGCTCCAGCTCGGGAGGTATGTCGATCTCCAGCCGGCAGTGCTGCTGCTTGAATGACTGGCGCAGCAGGCTCAAGGTCTCCTCGGTGACCTGGCGCAGACCGAAGCGGCGCTTGATCAGGTGCGAGCGGTCCAGCGCCACCTGCTTGAAGTCACCCACCAGCTCGGCCGAGCGCTGCAGATTGCCCAGCGCCAGCTCGGCGGCCTGGATGGCCCGCCCGATCTGCTCGTGCATCTCGCTGCGCCGGATCGCGCCGGTCTGCACGGTGGCATCGAGCTGGCGCATCGTCGCCAGCATCGTGCCCGAGGCCATCAACGCATTGCCTATCGGTGTGTTCAGCTCGTGCGAGATGCCCGCCACCAGCGAACCCAGGCCGGCCAGCGTCTCCTTCTGCACCAGCTCGTCGCGGGCCCGCTGAAGGGCCTCGGTGCGTTCTGCGACGCGGGCCTCCAGCGTGTGATTGAGTGCCTGCACCACGGCCTCGGCCTGACGGCGCTCCTTGATCTGTTCTTCGAGCTCGGCCGCGTGCCGCTCTTGCGCCTGGCGCTGCTTGGCCAGTTCGCTGGCCATGCTGTCGAAGCCGTTGGCCAGCTTGACCAGTTCGCCGCGGCCCTGCAGCGCCACCGGCGCCACCTCACGCCCGTCGCGCAAACCATCCATGGCCTGGGTCAGGCGGCCCAACGGGCGCCGCACCAGTCTATGGATCAACCCGCGCAGCACCAGCAGGGTGATCAGCAGACACACCATGCCGACGGCCAGAATCACGCCCACCGCCGGGCGCAGCCGCGACTCAAGCAGCGAGCGGGGCAGCACCAGCACCGACCACCAGCCCGGGCCTGGAATGCGCGCGACGGCCAGCAGATGCATGCCATCGGGCGAGGGTGCCACCAGGGCGCCTGCGCCGCCACTGCCGGCGCGCAGGATCAGCTGATGGATGGCGCCTATCAGAGGATCGGCAATGGCGCTCTGTGCGAGCTGGCCCTGCGCCTGCTGGATGCGCTCGCGCAAGCGCGGGTGGGCGATCAGATCGCCCGCCTCGTTCAATATCATCGCGCTGGCGCCGGGCTGCAGGCCGTCGGCAATGCCGCTCAGCAAGCCATCGATGGCGATGTCGTGGCCCACCGTGCCGACCCAGCTGCCCTGCCAGTCCAGCGGCTGGATCACCGACACCATCCAGACCTTGGCCTCGCCGTCGTAGTAGACCGGGGTCCAGAACAGTGCACGGCCCGGGTTCGCGCGCGGGTCAGCGCCCTTCATCGTCGGATAGTCGAAATTGTCGGTCGTGGGGGTGGCGCCCTGGCCCCAGTCGATGCCCCGAGAGAACACCATCAGGCCCTTCTCGACGAAGTCCACATAGGCCGAAAAGTAGGGCGGCACCAGGGCCGGCCCCTGCTCGCGCAGCAGCTCATAGCTGAGCACCGCGCGCTGGCGTGCCGAGGCGCTCGGGCCACGCGTGCCATGCTGCAGGTAGAAGCTCGGGCGCGTCTCGGTGTTGAGCAGCTCGGGTCGCAGCCGCCAGACGCCATCGGGCGCACGCACGAACAACCGGTCGAACTGCTGCATGGCCTGCGCCGGATCCAGCTCGACGGCACGCCGCTGCCACTCGGCATGCAGGCGGGTCACGCTGCCCTGGGCCTGTGCCAGCAACTGGCCCTGGCCGGTGGCACGCAACTCGACATTGCGCAGCATCACGCCGGGCAGGGCATCGGACAGCAACAAGCCCACCGAGCCATACGCGATGCCTGCCAGGACCAGCAACATGAACAGGATCAGGCCGCCAATGGCCAGGGCCAGCTGACGCGCCAGGGTGTCCGGAACCAAGCGTTTGAACAATTCGAAGCCAATTGATCCAGATAGGGTGTGGCATGCTAGCCGAGCTCCTACCGGTACAGCCCGCTGTGCCGTGAACAATCCCGCAGTATTTGATAAAAATGTCAGGAGACCCTATGACGCACTTGTTGCGAGCCCTTCTTGCCTGCGCTTCACTTGCTATTTTTCCAGCGCATGCGGCCTTTCCGGACAAGCCCGTCAGGATCGTCGTGGGCTTCCCGGCCGGCGGTCCGCTGGACGCCCACGCGCGCCTTATGACCGACCGGCTGCAGACCCTGCTGGGCCAGACCGTGCTGGTGGACTACAAGGCCGGCGCCGGCGGCAGCGTCGGCGCCGAGCACGTGGCCAAATCGCCCGCCGACGGCTACACGCTGCTGCTGGCCAATACCGGCACCATGGTGATCAACCCGGCCGTCTATTCCAAGCTTGGCTACGACACGCTGCGCGATTTTGTGCCGATCGCACGCACCGCGCAGCAGCCGCTGGCGCTTTTGGTCAACCCGACGGTGCCGGCACAGACGCTGGGGGAGTTTCTGGCGCTGGCCCGGAGCAAGCCGGGCCAGCTCAACTACGGCTCGGCGGGCAATGGCGGCATCTCCCATCTGGTACCCGAGATGCTGAAGCAGGCCACCGGCATCTTCCTGGTCCACATCCCCTATCGGGGCTCGGCGCCCGCCTTCACCGACCTGATCGCCGGCCAGGTGCAGTTCATGGCTGAGTCGATCCCGCAGGCCGCCCAGTATGTCAAGCAGGGCCGGGTGCGCGCACTGGCCGTGACCAGCCGCGAACGCAACCCCGCCCTGCCCGACACACCAACGATGGCCGAGGCCGGTGTGCGCAACTTCGAGGTGGTCGGCTTCTACGGCCTGCTGGCCCCGGCCGGCACGCCCAGGGACGTGGTCGCCAAGCTGTCCGACGCGTTCCGCCAGACGCTTGAGACACCGGAGATCCGCAACAAGATGATCCAGCAGGGCGCCGACCCGGCCTATCTGAACTCCGAGCAATTTGGTGCCCAACTGGCCCGAGAGATGCCGCGCTGGGCCGATGCAGTCAAGCGCTCCGGCGCCAGGGTGGATTGAGATGAAGCCCGCAGCATCTGTGTCCATCGAGCACCAGCCCGCGCGTGGCCGCTTCGTCACCGTCGTCGATGGCCTGGAATGCGAGGTCGAGTACCAGCGGGATGGCCCACGTGTGGTCTTTACCCACACCGGCGTGCCATCGCGGCTGGAGGGGCGCGGCATCGCCGCGGCACTGGTCCGGCGGGCACTGGAATGGGCCCGGGCCGAGCACCTGCAGGTCGTGCCGGCCTGCAGCTATGTGCGCGTCTATCTGCAGCGCCACCCGGAGTATCAAGAGCTGACCCTGGCCAGCGACGCCCGGCTGTCGAACAGCGCGGCGGCCGAGGCGCAGAAGGTGCTGGATTTCTGGTTCGGCGCGCCCGACAGCGTCGACGCCGGTCAGGTCCGCGCCGCCTGGTTCAAGAAGGACCCGGCTTTTGACGCCGAGATCGCGGAGAAGTTCGGCACCCTGGTGCGCCGTGGCTTGCACGGCGAGCTGAGCGACTGGGCCTTGGCGCCGACCACGGCGCTGGCCAAGATCGTGCTGCTGGACCAATTCACCCGCAACATCTTTCGCGGCAGCAAGCAGGCATTTGCCGGTGACGCGCAGGCCTTGAGGACGGCAACTGCCCTGGTCGATGCCGGCCAGGACATGACCCTGAGCACACTGCAGCGCTGGTTCATCTACATGCCCTTCGAGCATGACGAAAGCCTTGCCAACCAGGCCCGCTCGATCACGCTATTTGAGCGTCTGGCCGCTGCGGACGATCGCATCAAAGGTGCACTGGACTACGCCGAGCGGCACCAGGACGTGATACGGCGCTTCGGCCGCTTCCCGCACCGCAATGCGATGCTGGGCCGTGAATCGACGGTGGCTGAGCTGGCTTATCTGGCGGAGCCGGGGTCGGGGTTTTAGCGCCTCGTCAGCCCCGGATTGCATCCGGGGTTCGACCTACGCCACCTTGCCGCTCTCTTCTTCCTGCAACAACCGCCACATCACCTTGCCTGAGCCCGACTTGGGCAGGCTGCTGACAAACTGCACCACGCGCGGCGCCTTGTAGGCAGCCATGTGCTCGTGGGCCCAGGCGATGATGTCCTGCTCGGTGGTCTTGCCCACGCTTTCAGCGCGCAATACCACGATGGCCTTGACCGTCTCGCCGCGGTAGGCATCCTTGGTGGCGATGATGCAGGCCTCCTGCACCGCCGGATGTCGGTAGAGCAGCATCTCGACCTCGGAGGGCCATACCTTGTAGCCGCTGGCATTGATCATGCGCTTGAGCCGGTCGGTGATGAAGAAGTAGCCCTCCTCGTCCATTCGGCCCAGATCGCCGGTGCGGAAAAAGGGCTGGCCCTCGAACTCGACAAAGGCCGCCGCCGTGGCCTGCGGGTTGCGCCAATAGCCCTTGAACACCATCGGTCCGCGGGTGATGATCTCGCCCACCTCGCCAACCGGCATCTCCTGCAAGGTGAGGGGATCCACCACGCGCGAATCAACGCCGAAGATCGGCATGCCCAGGCATTGCAGCTTGGCCCGCTCGGGTGGATTGCCGTGCGAAGGCGCGGCGGTCTCGGTCAGGCCGTAGCCTTCGCAGAAGGTCAGGCCGAACTCCTGCTGCAGGCGCTCGGCCACGACCAGCGGCATGGCCGCGCCACCGCCACTGAGGTTGCGCAGACCGGACAGGTCAAAGCTCTTGTAGTTGGGGCTGCCGAACAGATCGATGATCATGGTCGGAATGCAGACCCAGTGCGTGACCCGGTGGCGCGAGATCAGCCGCCCGGCCAGCTCGCGGTCCCAGCGTGGCAGGATGATCTGCGTGGCGCCGGCATGGATGTTCGAGATCACGCCGTACAGCATGCCGGTGATGTGGAACATCGGCACCACGGCCAGGCCGACGGTCTCCGGCCCGGCATTCGAGAACACGCCGGCTACCGCGTTGGCCATCAGCGTGCGATGCGTGTGCATGCAGCCCTTGGGCAGGCCGGTGGTGCCCGAGGTGTAGGGCAGCAGCGCCAGGTCGTCGGCCAGCGCGGTGTGCGGGCCGGGTGCATGACCGGCGGCCAGCGCATCGTTCCAGGCGGTCGCCCCCTCCGGCAGCGGATGGGGCTGGTTGAGCCAGGTCCACATCGCCTCGGGGGGCATCAACTCGGCCGGCGGTGCTCCCTCGGGCAAGGCATCGCCATAGCGGCTGACCAGCAGCTGCTGCGCGCGGGTCTCGGGCGGCAGCGCCGTATTCGCCTCATGCACCACCGCCGCCAGCTCGGCGCCGCAGATCACGACCTTGGTCTGCGGGTCGGTGATGTAGTGCTTGAACTCCTCGCTGCGGTTCATCGGGTTGACCGGCACCACCACCGCATCGGCGCGGTTCACGGCATAGAAGGCCGCCACGTACTGAGGGCAGTTCTGCATGAACAGCGCGACACGGTCGCCCTTCTGCACGCCCACGCTCTGCAACCAGCCGGCCAGGGCCAGGGCCTGGGCATGCAGTTCGGCGTAGCAAAGCTCGCGTCCGAAGAAGACATAGGCCGGCTTGTTCGGGAACCGCCGCGCCGCGACCTCGAGGTTGAACCACAGGCTGGTTTCAGGGATGCTCAAGGTCCGCGGCAGGCGCTTGGGCCAGTGGGCGAAATGGGGGCGGTCAACGCGGTTCGACATGGGCACAAATCCTCGGTGGCGGCGGGGTGTTCACCAAAGGTCCACATCTTCCACTCAGCCCGCTGGAGCCCTTGTCTCCCAGGAGACAGGCTTGGTTCGTGATAGCGTTATGCCCATGAAAACCCTTCACTCCGCCTCACTGGCCCTGGCCCTGAGCTTGGGCCTCGCCGCCACCGCCAGTGGCTTTGACCTGCAAGCCCACCGCGGCGGCCGTGGCCTGATGCCCGAGAACACCCTGCCGGCCTTCGAGAACGCCTTGAAGCTGGGGGTCAACACCCTGGAATTGGACCTGGGTCTGAGCATGGATGGCATGGTGCTGATTGCCCATGACCCGCGGCTGAACCCCAACCTTACCCGCGACGCGATGGGCAACTGGATTCCGGACACCCCGCCGCCGCTGTATCGCCTGGCCTGGACCGCGCTGCAGACCTTTGATGTCGGCCGCCTCAAGCCGGGCAGCAAGTACGCCGCCGGTTTCCCGGACCAGCAGCCGGTCGACGGCACCCGCATCCCCAGCCTGGCCCAGCTGTTCGAGCGGGTGAAGGCCTCGGGCAATACCGCGGTGCGTTTCAATATCGAGACCAAGCTCTCACCGTTGGAGCCAACGCTGACGCCTGAGCCGGAAGCCTTCGTGAGAGCCGCGCTGGCCGTGATCAAGGCCCATGGCATGACCGAGCGCGTCAGCCTTCAGAGCTTCGATTGGCGCACGCTGCGCATCGCGCAGGCGCTCGAGCCCGGGATTCCCACCGTCTACCTGAGCGCCCAGCGCAGCTGGCTGAACAATATCGCCGACCCGCGCTGGACCGACGGCCGCACCCTGGCCGAACATGGCGGCTCGCTGCCGCAGATGGTCAGGTCGGCCGGCGGCAAGACCTGGTCGCCCTATTTCGGGGATCTGACGCCCGAGGCACTGAAGGAAGCCAAGGCACTGGGCCTGTCAGTGGTGGTGTGGACGGTCAATGAGGCGGCGCAAATCGAACAGATGCTGGACCTGAGCGTGGACGGCATCATCAGCGACCGCCCCGACCGCGTGCGTGCCGCAATGGCCGCCCGCGGCCTGCCGCTGCCGCCGGGCCTGCCGCGCTGAAGCCCCCATAGAATCACGCCTCGAACAACAGCAAGCTTGACCCGGCGCACCCGAGCCCGGGCACCTGGTGGCCGCCTGCACGCCACGATTGGGAAGAGGTACCCGCAATGAACCCACAAGCTTTTGCACAACGACGCAGCCTGCTGCTCACCTGGACGGCCGGGCTGCTGCTTTTGCCACTCGGCGCGCTGGCGCTGGAGCCGGCCACCGGCAGCCCGCTGCTCAACGTCACCGGCAATATCAAGCAGACCAATGCGGGCCGCGTGGCGGTGTTCGACATGGAGCTGCTGGAAAAGCTGCCCCAGCACAGCTTCGAAACCAAGACACCCTGGCACAAGGGGCCGACCAAGTTCACCGGCCCGCTGCTGCGTGACATCCTGGCCGCCACCGGCGCCAGCGGCCACACCCTGCTGGCCACGGCGGTCAACGACTATCGGGTGACGATCCCGATGGAAGACGCGCAAAAGCACGATGTGATCGTCGTGCGCCTAACGAACGGCCAGCCGATGGCCCTGCGCGACAAGGGGCCGCTGCTGATCATGTATCCCTTCGACCAGCAGCCCACGCTGCGCAGCGCGTTGTACTTCAGCCGCTGCATCTGGCAGTTGCGCGGGCTGGAGGTCCAGTGATGATGACGGATCCCTCGCAGCGCAAGCGCCGCACTCTGCTGACGCTGATGGCTGCGGCGCTGGCGCTCGCCTTCGGCGCGGTGTTCTATCTGGAGGGCCGCCAGGTCAATATGCTGCAGGCCAGCGTGCGCACCGAGCACGACTCACTGGTCTGGAGCATGTTCCAGCTGGAGGTGGAGTACCTGAAGCTGCAGGGCGAGCTGCAGCATGCAATCGACAAACCCGGCGTCGCCAGCCTCGAGTCATTGAAGACGCGCTACGAGATCTTCGTCAGCCGCCTGGGCGTGATCGCCGGCGACCAGGCCTCGAACATGATGCAGGACGACCTCGCCTACCAGCAGGCCCTGGCGCAGGTGCGCGGCTTCGTGCTGTGGTTCGACGCCCAGGCCTCGCGCAGCAACAGCGGCGCCTTCGACGAGACCCTGCTGCACAACACCCAGCAGCGTATGGCCGAGCTGTACACGCCGATACGCGACCTGTCGCTGCGTCTGTCACAGCATCTGGCAGCCCAGGCCACGCAGCGCATCGCCCTGATACGCGACCAGAGCAAGTACAGCATCGGCCTGACCCTGTTCCAGTGCGTGCTGACCCTGGGATTTGCCCTGCTGGCCTTGCAGCAGTTCCGCCGCCTCGATGCGCGCCGCAAGGCCTTGGAGACCTTGGCTCAGAACCTCTCCGAGGCCCGCACCGAGGCCGAAAGCGCCAACCGCGCCAAGAGCGTGTTCCTGGCCAATATGAGCCACGAGGTGCGCACGCCGCTGCACGGCCTGCTGGGCATGCTGTCTCTGCTGAAGGACTCGCCGCTCAACGAAGTGCAGCACGAGCAGGTGGCCACCGCCGGCGAGAGCGCGCGCCATCTGCTGGTGATACTGAATGACATCCTGGACATGTCCAAGCTGGAGTCCGGCAGCCTGCAGATGAGCCCGGAACCGGTGGAGCTGCCCCGCCTGCTGGCCGAGCTGGAGGCCTTGATGCTGCCGCAGGCACAGGCCAAGCAGTTGGCCCTGCAGCTGACTCTTGGCCCCGATGTGCCGCGCTGGGTACGAGCCGACCTGACCCGGCTGCGCCAGATTCTGCTGAACCTGCTCAGCAATGCAATCAAGTTCTGTGAAGCCGGTGCGGTGTCGCTGGACGTCACGCTGCGCCGCACCGATGATCTGCCGGCTGACATTGGCGCGGCCCCGGTAGCTGCGACTGCCATGCTGCGCTTCACCGTCATCGACACCGGCATCGGCATGGACGAGGCAACGCAGAACCGCTTGTTCGAGCGCTTCAGCCAGGGTGATGCCTCGACCTCGCGGCGCTTCGGCGGCACCGGCCTGGGGCTGGAGATCTCGCGCAATCTGGCACGCCGCATGGGTGGCGACATCCGCGTCAACAGCGCACTGAACCTGGGCAGCACCTTCATCGTCGAGCTGCCGCTGCCGGCCTGCGAGCCAGGCGTCGCGCCCGTGGTGGTGCCCGCATCCGCCCAGCCGGCGCGCAGCCTGCGCATCCTGGTCTCCGAAGACCATGAAATCAACCGCAAGTACCTGGAAGCGGTGCTGCAACGTCTGGGCCACAGCGCGCGCTTCTGCCACAACGGCAAGGAGGCCTTGCAGGCCCTGATGCGCGAGGACTTCGACATCGTGCTGATGGACCTGAACACACCGGTGATGGACGGCCTGACCGCCACCGAGGCGATGCGCGCCCTGCCGGCGCCCAAGCGTCATATCAAGATCGTCGCGTTGACCGCCGATGCCTTCGAGGAGTCGCGGCAACGCGCACTGGCCGCCGGCATGGACGACTTCCTGGCCAAGCCGGTGCACATCGCCGATCTGCAAGCCATGCTGCTGCGCCACGGCCCCGGCCCGGCGGTCGAGCGCGCCCTGGCCGCCCAGGCCGAGCCCTTGCCGGCCATTGATCAGCAGACCCTGAACCAGGTCCGCAACGCGCTGCCACCCGAGACCTTCCATCAGCTGCTGCAGGCCTTTTTGCGCGACGAGGCGCAAAGCCTGCCGAACCTGGAGCGCGCGCTGCGCGAGCAGTCACGCAGCGATTTGCGCCAGACCGCCCACAGCGTCAAGGGCGCGGCGCTGAGCCTGGGCCTCTTGGTCGTCTCACGGCCGGCGATGGTGCTGGAGCAACTGCCCGCCGACGCCTCACCGGCCGCGGCCGAGCATGCGATACGGGAACTGCGGGTGGCCTTGGGTCAAGCAAGGCAGGTGTGTCAAGAAATGGGTCTGATTTCGTAGCCCGGATGGCAATCCGGGGCCCCGGATTTCATCCGGGCTACCTCACACCACAAGGGGCTCCGGCTCCAACCGTATGCCAAAGCGCCCGTAAACGCTCTCCTGTATCGCCCGCGCCAGCGTCACCACCTCGGCGCCGCTGGCGTTGCCGCGGTTCACCAACACCAGGGCCTGTTTTTCATAGACGCCGGCACCGCCAATGCTCTTGCCCTTCCAGCCGCAGGCGTCGATCAGCCAGCCTGCGGCCAGCTTGATCGTGCCGTCGGGCATCGGGTAGTGGACGATGCCGGGGTCGCGGCCAATGATGTCGCGGCACTGCTCCTCGGTCACCACCGGGTTCTTGAAGAAGCTGCCGGCATTGCCGATCACGGCCGGGTCGGGCAGCTTGGCGCGGCGCACGGCGCAGACCCAGTCGAAGATCTGCCTCGCATCGGGCGCGGTGATGGCCGTATCCAGCATCTTGCGCTGCAACTCCAGATATTCCAGCGCCGGCTGCCAGGGCCGTGGCAGGCGAAAACGGACGCGGGTGATGATGCTTTTGCCGGCCAGGCCGGCAAAACCGCCCTGCTTGAACACGCTGTCGCGGTAGCCGAAACGGCACTGGGCGGCAGTCAAGGCCACCGTGCGGCCAGTGACCAGATCGACGGCATCGAGGCTGTCGAAGCGGTCTTTCAGCTCGACGCCATAGGCACCGATGTTCTGCACCGGCGAGGCGCCCACCGTGCCCGGTATCAGCGCCAGGTTCTCCAGGCCCGGGTAGCCCTGGTCAAGAGTCCAGGCCACCAGCTGATGCCAGGTTTCACCGGCGCCGGCCTCGACAATCCAGGCGTCGGCCCGCTGCTCGACCAGGCGCATGCCCGGCACTTCGAGTTTCAGTACCACGGCGTCGATGTCGCGCGTCAGCACGATATTGCTGCCGCCGCCGAGAATGAACTTGGCATTCAGGCCCAGATCGGGGTGGTCGAGCACGCGCCGGACATCGGCCTCGCTGCGAATACGCACCAGACGTTTGGCAAAAGTGCTTAAACCGAAGCTATTGAAAGGCTTCAGGTTCACATCCTGCTCGATACTCAAGGCCTGTGCGCTCATTCGGGGGATTCACTTCTCTCGCCTGTAAGCGCACAATTTTCCCCCATAAGACCTCACTCCAGGAATCTCTCCGACCATGCCCAGCTTTGACACCGTCCTCGAACCCAATATGGTTGAAATCCGCAACGGCGTTGACAACACCGCCAAGGAAGTCAGCACCCGTTTCGACTTCAAGGGCACGGGCGCGCGCATCGAGTTCAAGGAGAAGGAAAAAGAGATCATCCTCTATGGCGACAGCGACTTCCAGCTCGACCAGATCGACGCCGTGTTGATCGACAAACTGACCAAGCGCAAGGTTGAGCTGACCTATCTGGACCGCAGCGGCAAGGTCGAGAAACTGGGCGGCGACAAGGTCAAGAAGATCTTCAAGGTCAAGGAAGGCATCGAATCCGATCTGGCGAAGAAGATTGTCACCGCCGTGAAGAACAGCAAGCTGAAGGTGCAGGCCTCGATCCAGGGCGATGCGGTGCGCATCACCGGCAAGAACCGCGACGATCTGCAGGGCGCGATCGCGATGCTGAAGAAAGAGATCGCCGACGTGCCCTTGAGCTACAACAGTTTCCGGGACTGATTTCCAATGAAGCCACGCGCCACGCTGCTCACTGCGGCTCTCTTGATGGCAGGCCTGGCCTGCCAGGCCCAGCCGGCGGGCCCGCGCGTCAGCTTCAATGGCAGTCTGGGTGCCGACAAGGCGTTGCTGGTGATCGATGGCGAGCCGCGCACGCTGGCCGTGGGCCAGACCATCAAGGGCGTGCGCCTGGTCAGCATGGTTGATGACCAGGCCCAGATCGAGTTCGGCGGCAAACGCCAGTTGCTGATCTACGGCGCCTCGCCAGGCAGCATTGGCGATGCCACGGCCGCCCCCGGTGCGGGCAAGCAGATCATGCTCAGCGCGGGGGCCGGTGGTCACTTCACGAGCACCGGCAACATCAACGGCCAGACCACGCAGTTCCTGATCGACACCGGCGCGACCAGTGTGGCCATCGGCCAGGGCGAGGCCGATAGACTGAACCTGCGCTACCGCGACGGCCGCCGCGTGATGACGCAAACCGCCAATGGCGCCGTGCCCGCCCATCTGGTGCAACTCGCCTCGGTGCGCGTAGGCGACGTCGAGGTGCGCAACATCGAAGCCATCGTCATCCCAGGACAGATGAGCCATGTGCTGCTGGGCAACAGCTTCCTGACCCGCTTCCAGATGAAGCGCGAGAACGACGTGCTGTTGCTGGAGTTGCGGTACTGAGGCTGCTGTAGCCCGGATGGCATCCGGGGCCCCGGATTCCATCCGGGCTACAGAAGATCCCGCAGTGCGAAGCGCTGATGCCCATCTCGGCCGGTGACCGCAGTTGCAGCGAACAGCGCATTGACGATGGCCTGCTCGGTGGCCTGGGCTGCGGCCTGGAACAGCCCATCCAGCATCGCCTCATGCACCATTGCCAGCGCCGACATGGCCTCGCGGGGGCTTTGCGGCACGGTGTAGGCGGTGCTGAAGGCCAGCGCGATATCGCCGCTGCCATGGCCGTAGTCGGAGCCGGTGCGGGCAAGACCTGCCCATGCACGGCGGGCCAGGCGGGTGAGCTGGCGCGAATCCAGCGGTGCGTCGGTGGCCAGAATGATGATGATGGAGCCGCGCTCGGGGCCTGAATCATGCTCAGTCAGGCGTTTCAGCAGTTGAGGGCCCAGATGCTGGCCGGCGATGATCAGCTGCTCGGGCCGGCCGAAGTTGGCCAGCACCAGGGCGCCGACGGTGCGGCCGCCGACAGCGATGCGCGAGGCCGAGCCTATGCCACCCTTCACGCCGAAGGCGCTCATGCCCCGCCCTGCTCCAACGCTGCCCTGCGCGAAGTCGCGGCCAGCCGCGGCAAGTGCCTGCTGCAAATGCGTCTCCTGCACCGCAAAGGCCTGAGCGTCGTTCAGATAGCCGTCATTGCATTCGAACACCAGTGGGTTGACGGTGGGCAGGCTGCGGGCGATCTCGGGCTGCCGGCCGATCGCCTCACGGGTCAGTGCCGTGGCCACCGTGCCCACGCTCAAGGTGTTGGTCAGTGCAATCGGCGTTTCCAGCACGCCCAGCTCCCGCATCTGGATCAGTCCCATGCTCTTGCCGAAGCCGTTCAGCACGGCCAGGCCGGCCGGCACCTTGTGCATGAACAGGTCGCCGGCATGGGGCAGGATCGCCGTAACGCCGGTCTGCACCGCGCCGGCGTCCAGCGTGCAATGGCCCACGGTCACGCCAGCCACATCGGCCAGATTGTCCAGCGGGCCGCTGGCCAGGTTGCCGATGCGCGGTGCGTCCATGGGCTTCAACTCAACGAGAACTGTCCAGCTTAGGGTCCAGCGCGTCGCGCAGGCCGTCGCCGAGCAGATTGAAGGCCAGCACGGTCAGGAAGATGGCGATGCTGGGGATGATGGCGATGTGCGGCGCATTGACCATATCGGTGCGCGCCTCGTTGAGCATCGCGCCCCACTCCGGCGTTGGCGGCTGGGCGCCCATGCCGAGGAACGAAAGACTCGCCGCAGTGATGATGGAGGTGCCGATGCGCATGGTGAAGAACACGACCACGGTGGACACGGTGCCGGGCAGGATGTGGCGGGTGATGATGGTCCAGTCCGAAGCGCCGATGCTGCGCGCCGCCTCGATATAGGTCAGGTGCTTCAGCGCCAAGGTGTTGCCGCGCACCAGGCGGGCAAAGGTCGGGATCGAGAACACCGCCACGGCAATGATCACGTTGAACATGCCGCCGCCGAGAATGGCGACGATGCCGATCGCCAGCAGGATGCCGGGGAAGGCAAACAGCACATCGCACAGCCGCATGATGCTGCGGTCCCACCAGCCCTCGTAGTAGCCGGCGAGCAGGCCGAAGGTCGTGCCGACCAGGGAGCCCACCGCCACCGACACCAGGCCGGCCGTCAGCGAGACGCGCGAGCCCATGATGATGCGGCTGAAGATGTCGCGGCCCAGCGCATCGACGCCGAACCAGTGCTCGGCCGAGGGCAAGGCATTGATGCGCTCGTAGTCGAAGAAGTTCTCGGCGTCATAGGGCACGATCAAGGGTGCGGCCAGGGCCGTCAGCACCAGCAGCGCGATGAAGGCCAGCGCCGCCACGGCCACATGCTGCTTCTTGAACTTGCGCCAGAACTCGCTGCCAGGGGAGCGCAGCTGAGAGGCGTTTGCAATCGATGGATTCAGGGTGCTCATGACTTGTACCGGATGGTCGGGTTGATCACGCCGTAGAGCACGTCAACAATCAGATTGATCAGGATGAACTGCAGCGAGAACAGCAGCACCTCGGCCTGTATGACGGGGTAGTCGCGCATCTCGACCGCATCGACCAGGAGGCGCCCCATGCCTGGCCAGTTGAAGACCTTCTCGACGACGATGGAGCCGCCGAGCAGAAAACCGAACTGCAGGCCCATCATCGTGACGACCGGAATCAGCGCATTGCGCAGGCCATGCTTGAGCACCACCATCTTCTCGGACACGCCCTTGGCGCGGGCGGTGCGGATGTAGTCCTCATGCAGGATGTCCACAAACGATGAGCGGGTGAAACGCGCCATCACCGCCGCCACACCGGCACCGAGCGTGATCGACGGCAGCAGGTAGTGCTTCCAGGTGTCGGCGCCGACGGTGGGCAGCCAGCCCAGGCCGACAGCGAACACCATCATCAGCAACAGACCCAGCGCGAACGACGGAAACGAGATGCCCGACACCGCCAGCGTCATGCCCAGCCGGTCGGGCCAGCGGTTGCGCTTGACGGCCGAGATCACGCCTATCACCAGGCCCAGCAACACCGACCAGCCCATCGCCGCGATGGTCAGCTTCAGGGTGTAAGGGAAGCGCTCGGCGATCTCGTCGATCACCGGGCGCTTGGAGCGCATCGAACGGCCGAAGTCGCCGTGCACGACGCCGGTGACGAAGCGCAGGAACTGCTCGGGCAGCGGCTTGTCCAGGCCGAGGTCGCGGCGCACCAGCTCGACGGTCTTCTCGTCGGCCTCGGCGCCTGCGGCCAGACGCGCAGGGTCGCCGGGCAATAGGTGCACGAAGAAGAAGACGAACACCGCAACAATCAGCAAGGTGGGCAACAAACCCAACAAGCGCTTGATGACGTACTGAAACATGGATTGACCCGTGGTTGCGCCGGCCCCTCTCGGACACCGGCGCGTCGCATTGCTTGAACGACTACTTGGCGAACTCGACGTCTTCGTAGAAGAAGGAGTTGTCAGGCATTTGATAGACGCCCTTCAGGTTCTTCACCTTCGCATAGGCCACCTTGGTTGTGACCAGGAAGGCCCAGGGCGCGTCCTTGTGCACGATCTCCTGCGCCTGCTTGTAGATCTTGATCTTCTTCTCGCGGTCCGAGCTGCCCAGGGCCTCGTACAGCAGGTCGTCGAACTCCTTGTTGCTGTAGTAGGCGAAGTTCTGCAGGCGCGGCGGCTGCGCCTCGGTGGCGAACAGCGGGCGAAGGCCCCAGTCCGCCTCGCCGGTGGAGGCCGACCAGCCACCGAAGTTCAGGCGCACGGCGGCGTCCTCGGGCTTCTGCACATTCTCCAGCTGCTGCACGCGCTGGCCGGTCTCCAGCAGCGTGATCTTGGCTTTGATGCCGACCTGGCCCAGCTGCTGCTGCAGGAACTGCGTGGCCTTCTGCGTCGTGCTGTTGTTGGCCGACCAGAGCTCGGTCTCGAAGCCGTTCGGGTAGCCGGCGGCCTTCAGCAGCTCGCGGGCCTTGGCCGGATTGAACTCGTAGCTGCCGGTCTTGGCGGCGAAGTCCACACCGATGGGCACCGGGCCCTGTGCGGGCTCGGCATAGCCGTAGAACACGACCTTGGCCAGCGCCTGCTTGTTGATCGCGTAGTTGATCGCGTGGCGCACGCGCACATCGTTGAACGGCTTCTTCTGCGTGTTCATCGACATGTAGTAGGCGAATATTCCGGGATAGCTGACCAGGTCCAGCTTCGGGTTCTTGGCCAGGTTCTCGGCCTGCTCGTAGGGCACCGGCGCGGTGAAATGCGCCTCGCCGGCCTGCAGCATCGCGGTGCGGGTGTTGTTGTCGGTGACCGGCTTCCAGATGATGCCGTCGATCTTGGGCAGGCCCTTCTTCCAGTAGCCGTCGAACTTGACGACCTTCATATAGTCGGGCTGCTTCCATTCGACGAACTTGAACGGGCCGGTACCGACTGGGTTCATGCCGATCTGCTTGCCGTGCTTGGCCAGGGCCGCGGGCGAGATCATCGCCGCCGACGGGTGGGCCAGCTGGTTGATGAAGGCCGAGAACGGCCGCTTCAAGGTGATCTTGACCGTGTAGTCATCGATCACCGTGGTGCTGTCGATGTTCGAGAACAGGTTGTAGCGCTTGAGCTTGTTCTCGGGGTTGGTGACGCGGTCGAACATCGCCTTCACCACCGAGGCATTGAAGTCGCTGCCGTCGTGGAACTTGATGCCCTTCTTCAGCTTGAAGGTGTAGATCAGGCCGGCCTTGGCGGTTTCGTAGCTGTCGGCCAGCTGCGGCGTGACCTTCAGGTCCTTGTCGAAGGTGTAGAGCCCTTGGTAGAAGGACTTGCAGACCGACAGGTCCAGCGTCGCATTGGTGTCGTAGGGGTCCAGCGAAGAGAAGCTGTTGCTGACCGCGAACACCGCAGTCTTGTCTTGCGCCTGCGCGCTGTGGGCGGCACCCAGACCAACGGCTATGGCCAGGGCAGCTTGCAGCAGCGAGGCAAAGTAAGTTCGGCGTTTCATGGCTTTCTCCTTCAGATGATGGGAATCGGTGAGACGAACAAGGAATCAGGCTTGCAATTTCAATCCGACGTCGTGGCGGGCAACGAAGTGGTCGTCACCCACCCGCACCAGCGGCGCCACCGTCGGCAGGTCATCGAGCTCGCGCATCGGGCTCGGGATCTCGCCGCTGAGCAGTTCGCGACGGCGGTTGCGCTTGGCCGGATCGGCCACCGGCACGGCGGCCATCAGGCGCTTGGTGTAGTCGTGCTGCGGGTTCTCGAACACCGCGCTGCGCGGGCCGATCTCGACGATCTGCCCCAGGTACATCACCGCCACCCGGTGCGCCACGCGTTCGACCACGGCCATGTCGTGCGAGATGAACAGATAGGACAGGCCCAGCTCGGCCTGCAGGTCCAGCATCAGGTTGACGATCTGCGCGCGTATCGACACATCCAGCGCCGACACCGCCTCGTCGGCCACGATCAGCTTCGGGTTCAAGGCCAGCGCGCGGGCAATCGCCAGGCGCTGACGCTGGCCGCCGGAGAACTCGTGCGGATAGCGCTGAGCGGCTTCCGGCGGCAGGCCCACGCGTTGCAGCAACCACTGCACCCGCTCCTCGGCCTGCTGCTTGTTGGCCAGACCGTGGATGTACAGCGGCTCGGCGATCGAGAAGCCCACCGTCAGCCGCGGGTCCAGCGAAGCGAACGGATCCTGGAAGATCATCTGGATGTCGCGGCGCAGCGGCTGCATCTGGCGGCGGCTCAGCTGGGCCAGGTCTTGCCCACGGAAGTGGATCTGGCCGGCATCGACATCGACCAGGCGCAGCAGCGAGCGCCCGGTGGTCGACTTGCCGCAGCCCGACTCACCGACCAGGGCCAGAGTCTCGCCGGCGCGCAGCTCGAAGCTGACCCGTTCGACCGCATGTACCCGTTTGGTGACGCGGTTCAGCAGGCCCTGGCGGATATCGAAGCGCGTCGTCAGGTCGGTGACCTTGAGCAGCACCTCGCCGGGCGGTTTGTCTTGGGCACGGGCCACCTGACCCTCGCCCTCCATGCTCATCAGCGCAAAGCTGGCCGGCACACTGGAGCCGGCCATCGCGCCCAGGGTCGGCACCGCCGACAGCAGGGCCTGGGTATAGCGGTGCGTCGGCGCCTTGAACAGGGCCACCGTCTCGCCCTCCTCGACCTTCTCGCCGCGCAGCATCACCACCACGCGGTCCGCACTCTCGGCGACCACGCCCATATCGTGGGTGATGAAGATCACGCCCATCTGCATCTCCTGCTGCAATGTGCGTATCAGTTGCAAGATCTGGGCCTGGATGGTCACATCCAGGGCGGTGGTCGGCTCATCGGCGATCAGCAGGCTGGGCTTGCAAGCCAGGGCCATCGCGATCATCACGCGCTGGCGCATGCCGCCCGACAGCTGATGCGGATGGCGGGTCAGGACCTGGCGCGCGGCCGGGATGCGCACCAGCTCCAGCATGCGCAGCGCCTCGGCCAGCGCGGCGGCACGACCCATGCGCTGGTGGATACGGATCGACTCGGCAATCTGCTCGCCGACGGTGAACACCGGGTTCAGCGAGGTCATCGGTTCCTGGAAGATCATCGCGATGTCGGCACCGCGGAGGGCGCGCATCTTGCCTTCGGCAGTCTGCGCCAGGTCCAGCACCTGGCCACTGCGCTGGCGGAACATGATCTCGCCGCCGATGATGTGGCCGCCGCCATGCTCGATCAGCCGCATGATGGACAGCGAGGACACCGACTTGCCCGAGCCCGATTCACCGACGATGGCCAAGGTCTCGCCGGCATTGACGTGAAAGCTGAGGTCCTTGACGGCATCAACGGTGCGCTCCTCGCCTTGGAAGCGCACGCTCAGGTTCTTGACGTCCAGCACGCTCATGCGGACTCTCCATAGATTGCTGCGACCACCGGCTCGCCGACGCGGGCATAGCCCCGGTACATGCCCTCGGTGTTGAAGGTCATGCAGACCTCGCCATTGGTGGCCACCGCAATCAGGCCGCCGCGACCATTGAACCTGGGCAGCTTGTCGTGGACGACGCGGCCGGCGGCGCTGACCACATCGAGGCCCAGGTACTCCATCAATGCGGAGACATCGTAGGCGGCCAGGCCGCGCATGAAGGCCTCGCCGGTGCCGGTGCAGGAGACGGCCACGGTGGCGTCATTGGCATAGCAGCCGGCGCCGAGGATGGGCGAGTCGCCGACGCGGCCGACCTGCTTGTTGGTCATGCCGCCGGTGGACGTGGCGGCGGCCAGGTGGCCCGCGGCGTCCAGCGCCACGGCGCCGACGGTGCCGAACTTGCTGCCTTCGGCTATCGGTCCGCTGTTGCCGAGGCTTTGGCCATCGTGGTCCAGCAGCACACCGGCCTTGGCGGCCTGGGCCCGCTGCAACTGCTCCAGCCGCGCCGGCGTGTCGAACCAGTCGGGTGCGACCTGCTCCAGGCCCTGAGCCGCCGCGAAGGCATCGGCCGCCTCGCCGATGAACATCAGGTGCTCGCTGTGCTCCATCACCGCCCTAGCGGCCAGCACAGGGTTGCGGGTGCAGCGCAGGCCGGCCACCGCGCCGGCTTGCAGCGTGCAGCCATCCATCACACTGGCATCGAGCTCGTGCGTGGCGGCGGCGGTATAGACCGCGCCCTTGCCGGCATTGAACAGCTCGCATTCCTCCAGCTCGCGCACCGCCTCGACGGCCACGTCCAGCGCCTTCGCGCCCTGTGCCAACCGCGCCTGACCGGCGCTCAAGATGCGCTGCAGCGCCGCCAGGTACTCGGCCTCCTTCTCGGCCGACATCTTGCTGCGCAGCAGGGTGCCGGCGCCGCCGTGGATGACCAGCACCGGGCCGGGCTTCTTTTGACTGTCACTCATCGTGCTTCCCATCGAGGTTCGGCTCGGCTGCGCGCTCGGCCTGCTGCTGTGCAAGCTGCAGGCTGGTCTGGGCGCGCAGCCCGGTTTTATTCATGTGCAGCCAGGGCAACACCACCCGGGCCAGTTCCTGGGCCCGCTCCACCGCCTGCGGCACACGCCGCGCTACCGCCGCGCTCAAGGCCTCGATGCAGGCCAGCGCGGCCGCATTCGAGGTGGCCGACAGCTGCTTGACGGTGCGCACATAGATCACCGCATCGGCCAGCGGCACCACTGGAGAGCCTGGCGCATCGGTCAGCGCAAGCACATTGACGCCGCGCTCGCGGGCCATCGCCGTCAGCACCACCGAGTCTTCGCTGTAACGGGGCATGGCGACGACGACGACCAGGTCCTCGGCGCCCAGTTTGAAGATTTGCCTGGCGGCATGCGTGGGCCCGCCGAGCTGCGGCAGGGTCGCCACATTCGGGTGGTAGGCATCCAGTTCGTGGTGCAAAAGCCCGGCCAGGAAGCCGCTGGCGCCATAGCCCAGCGTGTTGACTCGCCGCGCGGCCAGGATCATCTCCACCGCCTGCTCGCAGGCCTCGGGCTGCAGGGCCTGGCTGGTGGCCTCCAGATTGCGCACATCCTCCTGCAGCGACCAGGCCATTGCCTCGGCGCTGTTGCTGGCCTGCTGCTGCAGGCCGCTGCGCAGGCGCTCGACGGGGGCCAGGGTGGACTCGAAAGCACGCGTCAGCTCCAGCCTGAACTGGGCGTAGCCGGCAAAGCCAAGCGCCACGGCAAAGCGATTGGCCGAAGCCATCGATACACCGACCTCCCGCGCAAAGTCCTCGATCGAGGCGGTGGCGGCGCGGAACGGATGGGCCAGCACCGCCCGGGCCAGCTTGGCCTGAGTGGCGGACAGCGAGTCGGCGCGCTGGGCGATCTGCTGCAGCACGGGCAGACCGGCCAGGCGACCGCTCCAGGCCGTAGCGGCAGTGGTCATGAAAGCTTTCTTTCAAAAATTTGAACTCATTGTAAGGATGCTTTCAACCCCAGGTTGCAACGCCACACTGGTACAAACCCTGATCCCCACCGTGCTGTCCCAGCAGAGACAGCCGATAAGCGAACGATCGTGCTAAAACGTCGTCAATGCCGCGACGCATGCCATACAGGAGACCCCCGTGGACTTGAACTTCACCCCCGAAGAACTCGCCTTCCGTGCCGAGATCCGGCAATGGGTGGCCGAGAACCTGCCCAAGGACATCAGCCACAAGGTGCACAACGCACTGCGCCTGTCCAAGGACGATTTGCAGCGCTGGGCCAAGATCCTGGGCAGACAAGGCTGGCATGGCTGGGCCTGGCCCAAGCAGTTCGGCGGCCCGGGCTGGAATGCGATCCAGCGCCATTTGTTCGAAGAGGAGTGCGCTCTGGCCGGCGCGCCGCGCGTCGTGCCCTTCGGCCCGGTGATGGTGGCGCCCGTCATCATGGCGTTCGGCTCGCCCGAGCAGCAGGCGCGCCACCTGCCCGGCATCATGAGTGGCGAGGTCTGGTGGAGCCAGGGTTATAGCGAACCGGGCTCGGGCTCGGACCTGGCTTCGGTCAAGTGCCGCGCAGAGCGTCAGGGCGACAAGTACCTCGTCAACGGCCAGAAGACCTGGACGACCCTGGGCCAGTACGGCGACTGGATCTTCTGCCTGGTGCGCACCGACTCCAGCGGCAAGCCGCAGACCGGCATCAGCTTCCTCTTGATCGACATGAAGTCGCCCGGCGTGACCGTGCGGCCCATCATCATGCTGGACGGCGAGCACGAGGTGAACGAGGTCTTCTTCGACAACGTCGAGGTGCCGGCCGAGAACCTGGTCGGCGAGGAGAACAAGGGCTGGACCTATGCCAAATACCTCTTGGCCCACGAGCGCACCAATATCGCCGATGTGAACCGTGCCAAGCGAGAGCTGGAGCGCGTGAAGCGCATCGCCAAGGCCGAGGGCGTCTATGACGACACCCGCTTCCGCGACGAAGTATCCAAGCTGGAGGTGGACATCGTGGCACTCGAGATGATGGTGCTGCGCGTGCTGTCTGCCGAGAAGAGCGGCAAGCAATCGCTGGACGTGGCGGGCCTGTTGAAGATCCGCGGCAGCGAGATCCAGCAGCGCTACAGCGAGCTGATGATGCTGGCCGCCGGCCCCTACAGCCTGCCCTTCATCCACGAGGCGATGGAGGCGGGTTGGCAGGGCGACTATGTCGGTGCGGCCCATTGCCCGCCGCTGGCCAGCACCTATTTCAATCTGCGCAAGACGACGATCTACGGCGGCTCCAACGAGGTGCAGCGCAATATCGTTTCACAGGTGGTACTGGGCTGAGTCTGGACCGAGCTGTGTGCCTGCGCACACAGCGACGCCAGACGAAGCGTCTCGCGCCTGCAGGCGCGAACGTGGGTTGCGAAGCAACAGGAGACAAGAACATGGACTTTGATTTCACCGACGACCAGGAATCGCTGCGCGACGCGGTGCGCCGCTGGGTCGACAAGGACTACG
>Ga0187845_1000021_pt1 | contig 81459 bp, 89 predicted proteins | sample SpaLakP09_SKY_68_FD_134515 | JGI IMG/M metagenome (GOLD analysis project Ga0187845, IMG submission 134515) | Oligotrophic lake water microbial communities from Sparkling Lake, Wisconsin, USA - SP09_SKY_68 | ecosystem: Environmental > Aquatic > Freshwater > Lake | place: USA: Sparkling Lake... | reverse complement strand
TTCCGGAACAAGGCACCTGTCGTCACCGATGTTACGACCTTCATTAAGGCGCACTGAGGCACTTTAGTCGAGGTTAGCAATGACCAATCGTATCTTTGCGGCAATCCTTTCAATGTCTGCGGAGAAGCGCTCGACCAAGCGGTCGGCATCCAGACCGATCATTTCAAATATTTGAGGTGCGGATAGCGACAGCCGCAACGTTGGTGCCCAATCGCCATTCGCAAATCTCAAGCATTTGACGGGCTGACCCACATGACAAATCTCCGCAGCGACCAACGCGTCGTGCGGTTTGGCAAAGGCATCTGACATGTCGGTATATAATGCGCGATAGACCGCACGGGCCTGTTCAATATCAAGGGCTGCACCGGTGCCGGGGATGCGATCGGTGAGCTTGATGACGTACAACATTTTCCGGTCAAGCGGATGCGCTGGCGACAACTGGTTAAGATGATCTCCAGCCGCATATTCGTCTGCCGAGCCTTCCAGCAAACGAAAGGGCATCGCCGTCGGCAGGTTCCCCATAGCAGTGGTAAAGGCCCGAATAACGGTGTCTACCCGGTCCATGGGCATGGCAAGCAGCCGCTCAAGTTCAAATAGGGCGGCCTCAAGACGCAGCAATAGTCCGAAATTTGTCCGGCTGGGCAGCACCGCATCGGTGTCGTGCCATCCCGTTGGCATGTCTCCACGTGCATAGAAATGGCTTAGTCCGGCTGGTGCGTCGGTGCCGGTGTTCATGCGGGCGGATAAGGACGCGGGTACAAGCGCCCAAGCGCTGAATGGAGGCCCTCCAATGAACTTTGATCCGGTCAGCAATATGCTCGCGCCTCTGGCAAGATATGCGGCAATGGTGTCCGGCGAGATACGCCCCTGGCACGCATCGACGACCAAATCGACGGACGCGCCGAAAGCCGCAATCACGGCATCGACCGCCGCCAGGCTTGGCGTCACAATGCCTGTTTTGGAACGGTGAATGATGTGCACCAGCGGACGCCCGCCTGCGGACACGACCTCCCCGACCGCGTGCAGAAGCAACGCTGTATATTCGTCGTCGCTCCGCATCGGGCCATCGTCGGTTCGCGTTTTCAATGTTTTCACCGCAATGACGTCGGCACCGAAGCCCGGCAAATGCGCGCCTTTTATAACTTTGTGGCCGAGCGCGGTTCGATCTGCAAAATATTGCCCGGCTTGCGAATAAAGGCACCCGCTGCCAACTTCGTCGACTTCAACAACGATGTTGGTGACTTTCTGGCCCGTTTGGAGGGCAAGCGCGAGCGCAAGATATTCAAGGTCAGTGCCCGACGCGCCGAACGCCACATCAACGTCGGAGGCGAGCCCGTATACGCGGCGGATCCGGCTGCGTGCACTGCCCAGAAAACGCGTATAAGACGCGTCCTCCGTTTCGCATTGGGCAACCGCCAGCCGCAGCTGATGATGCACGGCATGGGCATGCGCATAAGCCGGTGCGGAAATTGAACTGGCGGTGGACGAGGAGTAGCTGATGGCCCTGATCGGTTCGGGTGCACAGCCATAGCTGTTCAACCCGCTTTGTTCATCAAGTGTGATGCGATCGTCGCCGCCGGCACTCATCAATTCAGCCGTTGGTAAATCCAGTATCGACATCAAAAAACGCTCCTAGGAGACAAAAGTCTCGATTCTGACATAATAAATGGGCTATTGTAAAATAATGTAAACCGCTACGAGATCGGTATTTCCCATGCAAATTCCACAGATCCATCCGCCGCAAAAAATTTCCATCCCAGAACGGTATCGCAATACACTCAAGATCCTCTTCATTGCCAAGCATGCCTTAGGTGATGGTTCACGCGATATCATTGATGGGGATCATGCTGTATATCATCGTGAAGTACGCGACACGCTCGAAAATATGGGGTTAAACGTTCAGGCTGCGAACAGCGCCGAAGCGTTGTTCGAAAAGCCAAACGCAGATTTCGTGTTTTCGTTGCTGAACCGTGGCGGTTATCTCAACAGCGAGCTGTTGATCCCAACTTTATGTATGCGGCTGGGCATTCCTCATTTGGGTGCAACGCCTATCTTGCGTGGTCTGTCCGACGACAAGCATTTGATGAAAATGGCGGCGCGCGCCCGCGGTGTGCCCACGGCCGATTCCGAAATTTTCCGGCGAGGTGCTCCGGTTGGGCCGATCACGAACTGGTCAGCTGACCGTTATGTCATCAAACCCAATGCCTCATCGGCAAGCTGGGGGGTTTCGATTGCAACCGATTGGGCCGGTGTGAAACATGCGGTCGAAGCCTTGCATGACGAAGGCCATGATGCACTTGTCGAGCCGTTTTTGTCGGGCATCGATGTCGAGCTTCCGGTGATGGGCGCACGCAAGGCACAGTTCCTGCCGCTCATGCGCTTTGACCATGATACCGAAGTTTTACGCACTTATGCTGAAAAGCGCGGGTTTGAACAAAGCGAAGCCCGTTTGGAGCCAGAACAAGATCCGGCCTTGATTGCAAAAATCCAACATCTCACCAGCATATTGCTGCCTGAGCTGTGGCCCTTTGATTATGGCCGGTTCGAATTTCGGATGAATCCTGTCACCGGCGAAATCAATTTCCTCGAAGTGAATTTGCAGTGCAACATCTGGTCGCAACGGGTGTTCGGAAAAGCGGCCGTCCTCGCCGGAATTAGCTACCCTGACTTGCTTGAAACGATATTGGCAGGATCAATGGCGCGCCAGGGACTCATTGAACTGGATGGCCAGGATTATTGAAGCGTGTGATGGTCATCCAGATTGGTGACGGACAATTTTTTGCCGATAGGAAATGACCAGCAGTCCGGCGTTGACCACCGCTGCGCCTAACATCGCAAATGCTGCACCAACCTCGGCATAAATGGGCATAAGCCAGATCATCATCAGCACCACGACAATAGCGCCGGCAAGGCTGCACAGCATCACCCGGCCAGCCTTGCCCGCGGTAAGCAGCGCAGGCTCCAGCCCCAATGTGGCAAATTGTACGGCGGTGGCTGTGCCCAAGATCAATACCAACGGATAGGCGGCGACAAACTCTGCGCCAAATATCCATATCAAAGCGGGTTTTCCGGCGACGCCAACAATTGCCAAAACGAGCACCGCCGCAACGCCGGACACCTTAATCATGCGGCTGAGCAAGTTGCTGGCATCTTTGGCGTCGACGGTGTGCGCAACGCGGGCATATTCGGTGAATATCGCCATCGATATGGCGTCACCGACGCGGGCAAACACCTGACCCAATTGATAGCCAAGGCGGAAAAATCCAGCCGCCGCTGCACCAACGGAAAAGCCGACCACAACCGCGACCATTTGCTGGCTGGTCAGCTTAAAACTGGAACCCACATTGGACCATAAGGCGAATTTGGCAATGCCGGGGAAGCTGTCCTGAAACCCACGCAGCGTTGGCATCCTGCTGAGCCGCAGCGGCAATTTGAGCCGGCGCAAAACATTCCCCCAAACCCATATCGTTGGCACCATTTCGGACAATAGCCACACCGCGAGGAACCCCCATGCCGTAGGCTGTGTCAGCACCAATATGCCGGTGCCGACAAGGCGGATGATCGGCACCAGCATGTCTGGAATGGCGGCATCGCCAAAGCGGTCGTTGATGCGTAGCAGTCCTGTCGGTGTCGAACGGGCGGACAGCACCAAAAGCGCTGTGAAGCCGACCACGGCGATTGCTTCTGAATCACTCCAGCCTTGGTTGTATGCAAGCGCCCATGCGCCGACCATCGCGACCAGAAACGCCAACGATGCCCCGATGATATCAAGGATCAGGCAAAACCATGTGAGTTCGGCCAGCTTTTGATCCGACTTTGTGTGCACCAAGGTCGTGCCATAGCGGATCAGAATTTGCCACGTCTGGAATGATGTGAAGCTGGATATTGTTTGGGCAAAGCTGAAGATCAGCATGAATTTGCCAAATTCTGCCGCACCTAAGCTTTGGGTAGAAACGGCAAGGTAAATAAGGCTGAGCACCGCAGAGGTGGTCTTTGGCAAGAACAGCCAAGCGCCCGATTGCAAAATGCGGCGCCCACTCCCCCGTTTTTGTTCAGCCATTACGCCAGACCCCCTATCAGGCTGCGGGACTAGTGCACTTCCGCCGCTAATCAAAGCCATGTCATGACGCGCCGGAAAAAAATTGAGCGTGCTGCAAACTGGTCGCAAAAATCTATCAATGGCGATAGATGCCGCTTTGTATGAATATTCCACGACACAAGAAGGCTGCGGCGTCTGTCAAATTGGACGTCATTTTCCTGTTCAACCATGATGCGGGCCACCAAGTGGCGCATTTGGCGGGGATAGGCGGCGCATTTGCGTTGCGTGAAAAAGGCTTCCGGGCGATCGTCGCCTTTGGCAGTGACGTGACGCGAAAAGAGGTCGAAAAGCTGCTGACGCCTGAGCAGATTGCCGCCTTGCATTGGCGGTCGCTGGCGTTACCCGAATGGCTCAAGACGCTTACCAACGGCCTGAACAGGTTGGTGCCCGTTCACCGGATATTGCGTTTATATTGGCATAATGCGTTCTTACGGAAATCCGTCGCCATCGTGTCGACGGAACGCACCTGCCTGACCCTGAAACGCCATTGGACCAAATTTCGCCGCCGCAAACATTGCCCTGCCTTTGTCTGTGTACCCCATGGGGCGGGTGACCGGAATGTGTCTTTTCACCCTGCATTCCGCGACTTTGACCTGTTGATGGTCAGCGGACAAAAGGTTGTGGACCAGATGGTGGATGCGGGCGTTTCCACGCCCGAACGCTGCCGGATCATCGGTTACCCAAAGTTCGACATTTTGCGGGGGCGCACCCCTGAAACATTTTTCGACAACGGCAAGCCGACGTTTTTATACAACCCGCATTTCGATCCCCATATGTCGAGCTGGTTCGATCACGGGGCGGACATATTGGAATTTTTTTACCAGAATGCGGACCGTTACAATCTGATCTTTGCGCCGCATGTGATGCTATTTTATAAAAAGGTGCATATTTCGCCGGAATATCGCGTGACCCGCACGCGGCCCGACATTGATCCCAAATATTATGATGCCCCGAATATCCGGATCGATGTGGATAGCGCGCGCCTGTTTGATATGAGCTATACCCTGTCCGCAGACGTCTATATTGGCGATGTTTCAAGCCAGGTGTATGAATTTCTGCATCGCCCGCGCGCCTGTTTTTTCATTGATACGCACAGTGCGAATGTGCCCGGCGCTCCGCCCGAATATGATTTCTGGAACAACGGTCCGGTTGTCCGCACGCCCAAGCAGTTGATAGTATTGTTGCCCGATCATGCGCAGATTGCTGCCCAATATCGCAAAGCCCAAGAGCAGCGGATGGCCTACACCGCCGACCAAAGCGATCCGCGCCCCGCGTCGGAACGCGGTGCGGAGGCGTTGCGGCAATATCTTCAAAGCTTAGCCCGCTGAAGAGGTCCCGTTAGGGATGCGGAAATCGAGCACGCCCCAATTGGCCTCGGCAGCCGCCTTCATAAAGCGTTTGGAGGGGTTCACTGCATAGCCTTCGTCAGCGAAGTCTAAAGTGAAGCGGTCGCTCAGATCGTCCGAATAAAAACGGATATGCGCATCTTGACGGTTAATGCCCTGTTGCGACAGCCATTCCCGCACACGGCGCAATTTTTCTGCGGCGTAGCAATTCTCGCCGTCAATGCGGTGCATCAATTGGCCGTCTGCTTCGCCGATATGACGCGTTGCAATAACGGCATCAAAACCAATTTTCGCGCCGATGTGGCCCGCATAAAAATGCGGTGCAGCGGTTGCCATCACCAACAACGCCCCGCGCGCGCGATCGGCGTCTATGCGTGCCACGGCCCCCGGCTGAAGGCCTTCGCGCACAAGCTGCTCGGCAAAATGGGCGACGATATTGGGTAAGCTGTCCGGGCAAATTTTGCGCCCGATGAACATTGCGATCCCAAATTGTTTCAGCGGTTTGCGCCCATACAGGCCAAGCTTATATCCCAACATCGCCGCGATCCAGACCGGCAGTAACGCCAGCCGAATGGGCGCGGTCCGCCGGGCATAAAATAGCAGAAAATGGGTAAAGGTCGGGCGACGCGTTATGGTCTTATCGAGATCATATATTGCAATATTCATATTTGGTCGCCAAGCCCCACCCCAAGGTATGCCAAATATGTTGGCGTGCCCCCGATTTGGATGCGTTTAGGAGAAGCTGTTTGCAAGCGCAATGGACCTGCATCGTCCTTGCCGGGCAAAGGCCCGGTACGGATATGTTTGCACAGCATTTTGGGCTTAAGCTGAAAGCTCTGGTGCCCGTGCGCGGCGAACCGATGATTAGCCATGTCGTGCGGACGCTGCGTGCGTCGCCGCTTATCGGTGAAATCATTGTCCTATGTCAGGAACCCGATGCACTGCGTCCCGCGGTCGATGCCGCAGGCGGCGCAACGTTGGTCGAAAGCCTGAGCAGTATATCGCTGAGCATCAAGCGGCAGGTGGATGCGTTAGGATTTTCGTCGCCGATATTGGTGACGACCGCGGACCATCCGCTGTTAACTGTTGATATGATCGCCGAATTTCTGGGTAAAGCCGATGGCGACGTTGCCATTGCGATGGTGGAACGAAAGACAATGTTGGCGCAATTTCCAGACGCGAAACGCACATGGTTGCGTTTTTTGGACGGCGCGTGGTCCGGCGCAAATCTCTTCGCATTGATGAGCCTCAAATCCGTATTCGCGCTCGATTTATGGGCAGAGGCTGAACAGGACCGCAAGAAAACATGGCGCCTGTTCATGCACTTCGGGGTGGGGCTGGCATCGCGCGCGCTGACCCGCACGATTGGATTGCGGCAGGCGTTAACGATTGCGGGCAAACGCCTTGGCCTTGTTGCAACGCTGGTGCCAATGTCTGATCCTGTCGCCGCAATCGACGTCGATAAGGTCAGCGACCATATATTGGCGGAGCAGATTCTTATCGACCGCGAAACATTGGCGCGTTCAAATATGGCTGCTTGATTAGCGGCCCATTTTCTTTTGCCGCCGTCGTTGCACGGACGATCCGATACCCATAGCTTCGCGATATTTCGCAACGGTGCGGCGGGCAATGTCGAAGCCTTTTGCCGTCAACAAATCGACCAGCGTGTCATCGGACAGGATCTTTTCGCCCTCGGCATCAATCAGGGATTTGATGTGGCTTTTGACAGCTTGCGCCGACGCGCCCTCACCGTCGGCAGATTGAACCCCCGATGAGAAGAAATATTTGAGATCAAACAGACCGCGTCCGCAATGCAGATATTTGTTGCTCGTCACCCGGCTGACGGTGGATTCATGCATGTCGATGGCATCGGCCACTTGCCGCAGCGTGAGTGGCCGCAAATGGGCGACGCCCTTGCGAAAAAAGCCGTCTTGTTGCTTCACAATCTCGGTGGCGACCTTGACGATGGTACGCTGCCTTTGATCCATGGCTTTGATGAGCCAATTCGCATCTGCCATGCAATCGCTTAGCCAGGCTTTTGTGGCTTTGTCTTGCCCCAGCTCGGCAACATAGCTGCGGTTGATGAGAATACGGGGCAAGTTGGCGCTGTTCAGTTCGATGGCCCAACCTTCGCCGCGCGGCGTGATGAATATGTCGGGCGTGACGGCAAGCATATCTTCGCTTTCGAACCGGCAACCGGGTTTGGGATCATAGCCGCGCAGTTCTATCAACATATCGCGCAGGTCTTCGTCATCGACGCGGCACATGCGCTTAAGCTGGTCAAACGCACCCTTTGCCACCAAGTCGAGATTGTCGATAAGCTTGGCCATGCATGGGTCATAACGATCCGCCTCGCGCGCTTGAATGGCGAGGCATTCGGACAGGTTTCGCGCGCCAACACCGGTTGGGTCGAACCGCTGCAACGCCGAAAGCGCCGCATCCATTTCCGCCATGGGAACGCCAAGCCGGTGGGCCGCCGCCATCAGGTCTTCGCCAACATAGCCCGTGGGTTCGATATGTTCGATAATCTGCTGGACCAGAAACAGCTGGCGTCCGGACAGGCTGGACCCTGCCTGCGCCATCAAATGTTCACGCAGGCTAATGTCGCGCGCGGCAAAGCTGTCGAAATCAGGGCCGTCGGCGTCAAAGCCGCTGGGCGCGGTGCTGCCCGAAAGCCCAAGCATGCCATCGGCCCCGCCGACACTGTCCGATGGGGTGTCATGGTGAAACGTTTCTGTGCTGAAATCGACATCCAGCGCTTCCGATGAGCCTTGGCCATCGCCACTGAGCAGGTCGTCACTGGCCCGCTCGCGACTGTCGTTGTTTGCAGGCGCGAAATCCTCGGTGGGCACATCAGGGGCAGCGTCGCTGCTGCCTATTTCCAAAACGGGGTTACGCTCCACCTCTTCCGCAATGAACGCTTCAATTTCCAGCGACGACAATGCCAGCAGTTTAATCGCCTGCTGCAGTTGCGGTGTCATCACCAGCGACTGGCTTTGGCGAAGATCGAGACGGGGTGCTAATGCCATGACGTTATGGTTCCGTCATCGCCGCAAATCACATCGCAAAACTCTCGCCGAGATACAGGCGGCGCACATTGGCATCCGCGACCAACGCCTCGGGCGACCCTGCGAACAGAACCTGCCCACCATAGATGATGCAGGCGCGGTCAACGATATCGAGCGTTTCGCGCACATTATGATCGGTAATCAGCACGCCGATGCCGCGGGTTTTCAATTCTTTCACAAGGTCGCGAATATCGGAAATGGATATCGGGTCGATGCCGGCGAAAGGTTCATCGAGCAACATGATCGACGGGTTTGCCGCCAGTGCGCGGGCAATTTCGCAGCGCCGCCGCTCGCCACCGGACAGCGCCATGGCGGGTGCGCTACGCAACCGGGTGAGGCCGAATTCGCCCAGCAATTTTTCCAACCGCTCGTTGCGCGCGTCTGCATCGGGTTCTGCCATTTCCAGAACAGCGCTGATATTTTGTTCCACAGTCATACCGCGGAAAATTGATGTTTCTTGCGGCAAATAGCCCAAGCCCAAAATCGCGCGGCGGTACATGGGCAGGTGGGTGATGTCTGCGCCATCCAAGGTGATGCGGCCGCTGTCGGGCTTTACTAGCCCCATGATGGAATAAAAGCAGGTGGTTTTACCCGCGCCATTGGGGCCAAGCAGACCCACCACTTCGCCCTTCGCAACCGAGAGCGACACATCGGTCAATACCGCGCGCTTGTCATAGCTTTTGGCGATGGAAACGACACCCAGTCCGGATTGCACGCCGTCTTGCGTCGTCGCATCCGCAGCGGGAGAAGTTGCAGTCATGCTATCCATATCCAAATTTCGCCCGCGATTTTGCCGTTGATATCCAACAGACAGCTAATGAATGCTGACCCATTTTGCAATTGGCATGATTTATGCTGCCCCGTTTTAGGGGCCGTTTGGGGATGCCCCCTAATTTTTGCGCTGTGGAACGCTAAACGATCCGGTGACGCGGCCGCCCGAATTGGTCGTATTGGCAGGGCCACCGGCATTGAGGGTTGATCGACCTGAATTGAGATCGATGACAAGCCTGCCGCCGTTGAGCCGGTTGCTGCCTTGCACCAGATTCACATTGCCAATCAGGGTGATCAGGCTGGAGTCGAGATCATATATCGCCGAGCTGCTGGTCGCGCGCAGATCATCCTTGGTGATGGTCACGCCGCCCGTGGCGTCGAGGCGATTTACATCCACGCCGCCCTTGTTGGAATAGGCCGCTGTCACGCGATTTGCCTTGAGCGTAAGCCCTGCCTGCGTTGCAGTTACGCCGCCGGCAAGAACGACGCGGTCTGCGCGATCCTGAAGCTCCATCGAACCAGCCGCGAAATCTACAGGTGCGTTGCTATCATGGTTGCGAATGCTTTGCGCTGACGCCGAAGACAGCATCATGATGCCCGCAAATGCGGCGGCCAGTCCAAAGGAGATAGAAGCTTTGCTCATGTTGGCCTCACTTAATCGCATTCTGGTCGATACGCAAATGAACGCCGCCATCTAATCTCACGACGCGCGTATCGAGGTTGGCGCGCAATCGTCCGGCACGGAAGGTTCCGACCTTGGTGCGGCCGCTCACTGGTCCAAAGCTCTGCATCGTCCGGTCTTTCAACGACAGCTCCACATTGCTGGCGACCATGTCATAGCCCGGCGATTCAACCGCCAATGGGCCCGTCACGCGCATGGTTTCCTTGCCAAGGTCATAGCTGCCGCGCTGTGCGATGATGGAGGCTGGGCCGTCGTTCAACGATATCCGGCCCGACAGTGATGTCATGTCGAGAACAGGTTGCGCCGATGTCTTCTGGACAGCGCTACCCGCGCGCAGCGAAAAGGGTCGGCCCTTGCTGTCTTCGCCGCGATAGAGGGCCTCAACAACGCGTAACCGCTCACGCGACAGATTCACTTCGTCTTTGTTCAGGACAAAGCTGAGTTCCTGCTGCCCGGTAAATGGGCTGAACGCCAGTATGGCGACAAGCAAACCGATGATGCTCGGCAAGACAACCCGCATCGCGCGGATAAGGCGGTCATGACGTCCGCCGGGCAATGCCCAGCGTTGACGATAACTGCGTTCAAGATCGGCCTGTGCGGACATATTATGTCTCTAACCCGATTAAACCTTAACTGTGCCCGAATATATCGGTCTCTGGCCAGCCAGACAGATCAAGGTTCGCACGATGCGGCAGAAAGTCAAAACATGCCTGTGCCAAGGCGGTGCGGCCTTCGCGTTCCAACCGCACGACAAATTCGGCATGCAGGCGATGCAGATAGCGCACATCGCTGGCGGCATAATCTTTTTGCGCTTCGGACAATATGGGGCCGCCCCAGTCGCTTGACTGTTGCTGTTTGGAAATGTCTGTCGACAGCATTTCCTTTACCAGTTCCTTCAGCCCGTGGCGGTCCGTGTAAGTCCGGACAAGGCGCGAGGCGATTTTTGTGCAGAATAACGGCGTCGCGACGACGTTCAAATAATGCGAAATCGCCGCCAAATCGAATCGGGCATAATGGAACAGCTTCAAACGGGCGGGATCGGCCAGTACGGCACGCAAATTTGGTGCAGAAAAGTCACTGTCGCGGCCAAAACGCACAAGATGTTCATCGCCGCGTCCGTCGGAAATCTGCAGCAAGCACAGCCTGTCACGCGGGGTGATGAGCCCCATGGTTTCGGTGTCTACGGCGACGGGGCCATCGGCCAGTACGCCTGCGGGAAGGTCTTCTTCGTGTAAATATACGCTCATGCTAGCCCCTTGCCCCAGCGGACTGTGCAAGGCAAACGAAACTACAGTTGGCGCCCTGCGATTTTCAGCCGCAATATTTGCTATCGCGTAACCTTTTAATGCGATATACAAAATCCTTGCGCAATCACCAACGGCTGCGCTTGTGACGTGCAGTACAGTCGCCCTCGACTGCATAACATAGTGGTTCAGGGCGATGAGAAGGCAAGTAAGAAGTTATGGGTTTTGATCGCAAGCGTGCTGGCAAAGGCCGGGACAAAAGAGATGGTTTCGGTGATGAAAGCTATGACGGTTATCGCGCACCGTCCCCCTATCAAAGTGATTTTGGCGGCGGCCGCTCAGGCGGCGGTTTTGGCGGCGGCAATAGCGGCGGCGGTGGCTTCGGTGCACCTCGGCGTGGCCCAGGTGGCCCACCAATGCCCGCGCAAGTCATCGGTTCCGGCAAAGGAATTGTTAAATTTTTCAATAGCCAAAAGGGCTTTGGCTTCATTCAGGTCGATGGTCGTCCCGATGATGTGTTTGTACACATCAGCGCGGTTGAGCAAGCTGGCCTGACGGGTCTCGCTGAAGGCCAGCCGCTCGAATTCTCGCTCGTTGAGCGTGGCGGCAAGGTTTCGGCAACCGACCTCGTCATCGATGGTGAGCCAATGGAAGTGACCGAGCGCGCACCGCGTCCGGACCGCCCAGCATTTGACCGCGGTTCGCGCGGCGATGACCGTGGTGGCTTCCGCGGTGGTGACCGTGATTCGGCACCACGTGGTCCGCAGCGCGAATCGACTGGCGAACGTGCCAATGGAACCGTAAAATTCTTCAACGACATGAAGGGTTTTGGTTTTGTGCAGCGTGATGATGGCGGCGAAGATGTGTTTGTGCACATTTCTGCGCTTGAGCGTTCGGGCATGGGTCAAGTGACTCAGGGCGACCGTTTGACCTTTGACATCGAAATCGATCGTCGCGGCAAATATTCGGCCACCAACTTGGGTCCGCTTTCCGAATAAGCGCGCTTTAGAATTTCAAAAAGGCGGGTGAAGCACAACGCTTCGCCCGCCTTTTTTGTGCCTGTCATGCCTTGCCGATTGTCGCGGCCAGGAACCAGGCCCGTTGTTCGGCCTGATCCGTCCAGTCGTCCAGAAGGCCATCGGTCGCATTATCGCCCGCTTCGTCCGCAAGGCTCTTGGCGTCTTTCAATGCCGTAATCAGCGTTTCATTGTCGGCGTGCAGCTCCTGCAGCATCTTCGGTGCATCAGTCGACGTCGAATCATGGTCATTGATCCGCTGCTTCGCGGCAATCGCGCCGATGGACGTTAGCGTATCCTGACCCAGCTTGCGCACGCGTTCGGCGACAAGATCGGTGGTTGCGATCAATTCCGTCGCCTGTTCATCAAACAGCAGATGATATTCGCGAAAATGCGGACCTGTGACATGCCAGTGGAAATTCTTGGTCTTGAGGTAGAGCGCATAATAATCGGCCAGCAGGCCATTTAACGCATCGGCCAGCGCTTTTTTGCTATTGTCACCATGTGCCATGGCAGTTCTCCATCATTCGGGGGTGGGAGAACATAATATAGGAACGACGCGCGCTATTTCCAGCACCCGCCCATGCGGCAGCGGCAATTAGCTGATGCCATTGGCCTGCGTGGCCAGTACAAAGCCCCATCCCAGCAACAATGCGCCAGAGACCCACCTTATGGGTTTCAACGGCACAATCTGGCCAAGCCGCGCGCGCAGGATGACCGCGGGCACCGTGGCGGCCATGATGCCGACGAACCCGCCGACCGCTGCCATGCCCCAATAGGGCGTGCGGGCACTTTGCGCGGCGATGATGAACTGGCTCTTGTCGCCAAATTCCAGGATAAACAGTCCCAAGAACGCGGTCAGAAATGCCGGGCTTTTCCACCCTGATAACGGGTCGACATTGCGCCGCCACAGCAACATGCCCGCGCCTGCAAAGATATAGGCAAGGCCAGCGAACATCTGAACGGACCGCGCGCTTATCCAGCTGTCGATCACCGATCCGCCCGCGGCCGAAATGCCGCAATTGATCAAGGTGGCACAGGCGAGTCCGCCAAGAATCGCTTTATTGTTGCGATACCGCAGCGCGAGCACGGCGGCGAGGATCTGTGTCCGGTCGCCCATCTCGGCGAGGAAAACAGACAGGAATGTGGTAAAAGCAGTGTCCATATTTTCTGCCTTAGCACATCATGATCAAAATAGGATGTGTGCGGCGGGTGGACTGAACTGCGCCGCGAATCGCCTTTGTTTTGGCAATCAATGCGGGCTATGTTGAGCGCGCTCCGGCATTCGAAAACGCGACGGTGCGGCAAAACGAAGATGCTGAAACCAGTCCAGCATGACGATTCAGGGGGCATTGGTCCGCTTTGACGCGTGATTTCGGGTTACGGGCTTGACTTTCACCCGCCAAACCAGCAAAGGCCCGCGTCTGTGAACAGCGCGGCCAAACCCTGCGCAGTTTTTTGCGACATTATTTGAACAAAAGGAATGGGCCATGGCGAAGCCAGCCACGATCAAGATCAAGCTGCTCAGCACCGCTGACACGGGCTTCTTCTACGTGACCAAGAAAAATCCACGCAACATCACGGAAAAGATGACGTTCCGTAAATATGACCCCGTCGTGCGCAAGCATGTCGAGTTCAAGGAAGCCAAAATCAAGTAAGCCAACGCGCTGCTTGAATAAGCTATCGATCAGGGCGCCTCGGGCGCCCTTTTTGATTCGGTCCGCTCAGTCAGATTTCGACGAGCCCAAGCAACCATATGCTTCATCGTAGCTCTTCCCCCAGCAACTGATTAAGCGATCCAGAACATCTAAGTTCAAAGGCCAAACGGTTTCGACCGGGTTGCCGTGTATGTCTATCGCGTTTTTTGCACTTTCTAGTTCAGGCATGAGCGATAGCCGGGTTCGTGAAGCCAGGAGTGCCGCCTTATCGCCTCTCAAAAATGCGATAGTGCCGTCCACATAATGGTTCCAACCCCAACCAGCATCTTCGCTTTCAGATTTGCGTGCTTTTTCGAACAGAGCAATCGCTGCATCATATTGGCCGATGGTCGCTCTCATTTGGCCTTCGTGCCAATATAAAGTGGTTGAGCTGCTTTTGTGCGCTGTCCTCCAGTCCGCGTTCAACTCGGCGGCTTCACGCTCGCACCCCGCATCGGCGAGCTTTCGCCACCCGCCCGACATATCTTGATCGAATTCATTTTGGCTTAGTGCCATCATTGCCGTCCGATCATAACTACAATCGCGTTCTTCTGCTGCCACCAACAGCGACGCCATCATTATCGTAGACACGAACATCGTCATCACCTCGCTAACTTTATTGTGCAACTAGGATCAGGCTACCCAATTATCCCCCGCACTGCCTCCAGAAACGTCATCACCGACACCGGCTTTGACAGATAGCCTTTTGCGCCTGCGGCCATGATCCGGTCCTCGTCACCCTTGCCGGCATAAGCGGTCACGGCGAGCACCGGGATTGCGGATAACGCCGCATCCTTTTGCATCGCCTCAATCAGGTCGATGCCGCTGACATGCGGCAGTTGAATGTCCATGATGATGAGGTCCGGCGCAAATGTCCGCGCCTGTTCCAGCGCCAGCCGTCCGTCGCGCACACCTTCAACAACAAACTGGTGTGCGCACAGCAAGTCGGTGAATAGCTTGAGGTTCAGCTCATTATCCTCAACGATCATCACCTTTTTCGACATTAACGCTCTTTTCCCGCTTTGCGTTCGTGGATGCCTTCGCTTAAGCGAAAGCCATGCATGAAACAAATGGCAAGTTAGACGCATCGGGTATGGCGTTTCAGGCTTTGGCTTGGGCGTTGATGGAAGAAGCACGGGCGGAGCGGCTTTTGTCGCTGACTGGCCTGACGCCCGAAGGGCTGCGCAGCTCCATCACCGAACGCGGCACGCAAGCGGCGATATTATCCTTTCTGGAGGCTTATGAGCCTGACCTCATCGCTTGTGCTGCGGTCATCGGGGTGTCCCCTGCATTACTTGTACAGGCACGGCAGGAGTTAGAAGCATGAGTAGGCCATTGCTGATTTCCGATTGCGATGAGGTGCTGTTGCACATGATCGTGCCCTTCCGCGACTGGCTGGACGACGCGCATCACATCCATTTTGACCTCGTCCACGGCGATTGGGGCGAGGCGCTGCGCCACAAGCATGATGGCACCGTTGTCGAGCGCGGTCAGGTGTGGGATTTGCTCAACGGGTTTTTCGATACCGAAATGCATCGGCAGCAAGCGATTGACGGCGCGGTTGAGAGCCTCAACCGGCTGCGCGAACATGCCGATGTCGTCATCCTCACCAATTTGCTCGACCACCGCGCCGGGCCCCGGACCGAGCAGTTGAAGGCCGTGGGCATCGACGCGCCGGTCTATTGCAACCAAGGCGGCAAGGGCGAGGCACTTGGCCGGATTTTGGACGAATATAAACCCAGTATTGCCGTATTCGTCGACGACCTTGGGCATCAGCATGAGTCGGTTGGCGAACAGCACCCCGACGTCTGGCGGCTGCATTTTGTCGGTGAGCCGTTGCTGTGGGATCGCGTGAAGCCTTCGAAATCTGCGCATGCGCGGTTGGATCGTTGGGCGGACGCAGAAGTTTGGATTAGGGAACGGCTGGTTGCGAATGCGCCAGCGCCCAGTTTGGAAAAGGTAGCATGATGATAGAAGCAAAATTGGCCGAACTCGGCATTACTCTCCCTGCACCCGCAGCGCCGGTCGCATCCTATGTGCCCGCGGTCGAAGCAAACGGAATGCTGTTCATTTCGGGCCAGTTGCCCTTTGTCGATGGCAAGGTTGTCACCGGCAAAGTCGGTGATACGCGCAGTCTTGAAGAGGGCAAGGCCGCTGCCAAGGCGTGCGGAATCATGCTTATCGCGCAGATGAAGGCCGCGCTTGGCGGTGACCTCGACCGCGTGGAACGCATCGTCAAGCTTGGCGTCTTTGTTGCGTCGACCCCGGACTTCACCGACCAACCCGAAGCCGCCAATGGCGCATCGGACTTGATGGAGGCCGTGTTCGGCGACGCAGGCAAGCATGCACGCGCCGCCGTCTCCGTCCCCGTATTGCCACGCGATGCAACGGTCGAAATTGACTGCGTGGTAAAGGTTCGCGCGGCTTAATGACCGACGGCGTCACCGCCGAACTCTTGAGCAAGTTCAGCGATATTCCCGCCGACCAGTGGGATGCGCTGAATCCGCGTGGTAATCCGTTTGTGGCCCACGCGTTTTTGGCGGCGTTGGAGGAATCGGGTAGTGTGGGCCCCGGCACGGGCTGGTCGCCTGCGCCGATCATGATCCGCGACGCGGGCAGCATTCCCGCCGCTGCGCTGCCTGCGTACCTTAAGAGCCACAGCCAGGGCGAATATGTGTTCGACCATCATTGGGCGGATGCGTTTGAACGGGCGGGCGGCCAATATTATCCCAAGCTGCAGATTGCCGCGCCCTTCTCGCCCGTGCCGGGGCCGCGATTGTTGTTGCGCGACCCAGCACTTGCACCAGCGATATTGGCCGCTGCCGAAGCGGTCGTGGACCAAAATGGCCTATCGTCTGCGCATGCAACTTTTGTTGAAGAGGGCGAGCTGGAGTTGTTTCGTGCGGCGGGGTGGCTGACGCGCATGGGCACGCAATTTCATTGGCAAAACCGCGATTATGCCGACTTTGACGGTTTCTTGTCCGCATTGTCGTCACGCAAGCGCAAGGCCATTCGCAAGGAGCGCGCGGCCGCACAATCCGCCGTCCGCATTGCGCAAATCAGCGGCGCAGAGATTACGCCTGATCATTGGGATGCCTTTTGGGTATTTTACCAAGATACCGGTGCGCGCAAATGGGGGCAGCCTTATCTGACGCGGGCGTTTTTCGACCTTATCGGGGAAAGCATGAAGGACAGCATTGTCCTGTTCCTTGCGTATGATGGTGATCGGCCGATTGCGGGTGCGCTAAACTTTGTCAGCCCGGATTGCCTCTATGGCCGCTATTGGGGCTGCACCCGCGACGTGCCGTTTCTGCATTTTGAATTATGTTATTATCAGGCCATTGATTACGCGATCGCGCATAGCTTGCCCCGCGTAGAAGCGGGCGCGCAGGGCGAGCACAAGCTGGCCCGCGGATATGAGGCCGTCCCTACATATTCGGCGCATTATATCGCCAATGCAGGCTTTCGTTCTGCGGTAGCCGATTTCCTTGCCCGTGAAAGTCAGGCGATGGAACGCCAGATAGAGTTTCTCGGCGAAATGGCGCCGTTCAAGAAAGGCTAAGTCGTCCGCGAATAGGCAGGATTTCGCTGTTGCAATCGCCTCTTTAATCGCCCAATTAAATAAGCGAGAGAGGAATCAGCCATGAGCAAACCAAGTCCCCAAGAATTAGCGGATTTCGAAAAGCAGTGCGATGCGTGGTTCGCCGAAAACACGGTGCGCGACCCGGGCTTTATGTTGCCGCTGACCTTCATGGAAGTTTCCACCGATCAGCAGTTTGATTTCCTGCGTGATTGGCAGCGCAAGGTTTATGAGGCGGGCTATTTCGGCATGTCCTGGCCCACCGAATATGGTGGCTATGGCATGCATCCCGAATATCAGCGGATCGCCACACGCGTCATGAAAACCCATGACGCGCCGATCATGCTCAACGCGATTGCGAACGGCTGGACGGGGCCATTGCTGCTCGACATTGGCCGTGAAGAGGACAAGCGCCGCTTCATTAAGCCGATGCTGTCGGCGGAAGAAATCTGGTGCCAAGGCTTTTCGGAGCCAGAGCATGGTTCGGATCTTGGCAGTGCCCAGACCAAAGCGGTGCGCGATGGTGATGAATATGTCATCAATGGTTCGAAGATCTGGACATCATTGGGCGACCGCGCCGATTATATGATCCTGCTCGCGCGGACATCGAATGATGGGCCAAGCAAATATGCAGGGCTATCGTTCTTCCTCGCGCCGATGAAGAATCCCGGCGTCGAAACGCGGCGCTTGAAGAAATTGACGGGCGAATATGGCTTCACCCAATGCTTCTTCACCGATGCTCGCATTCCAGCGTCCGGCCTCGTCGGCGAAGAAGGGCAGGGCTGGATGGTCGCGATGAAGACGCTTGAGTATGAACGCGGCGCGAAGGTCAATCCGGTCGGTGGGTATTTCGTCAAGGAAATGGACGTCATGGGCGTCATCGATATGGCGCGTTCGGCCAAGCGCGGCGGCAAGCCTGTGCTCGACGATCCCGTCATGCGCGACAGGCTGGTCGATTATATGATCGAAATTCAGGCGCTGAACCTCAACAACCAACGCCGCCGTATGGCGCCGCTGACGAGTGACCGTCCGATGGGCCTTGCGCTCATGAACAAGCTGGCGCGTACTGAGCTGGTGCGCGAGCTCACCGAATTCTCGCTCCAGTTTCAAGGAACGCGGGCGGGCTATTATGTGGGTGACGAAAATGCGGTCGATGACGGCTATTGGCACCGGTCTTACCTGAACAGCTTTTCCGCCACCATCGGCGGGGGCACCAGCCAGATCCAAAAAAATATCATCGGCGAACATGTGCTTGGTTTGCCCAAGGGGCGTTAGACGCGTCGAAACACCATATCCGTTGCTGAAGTGAGAGGAATGCAATGTCTGAAGTCCTAACCCAAGCGCAGGACGGCGTCCTGATCATCACCATCAACCGGCCTGAGGCCAAGAACGCCGTCAACCAAGCGGTCGCGCAAGGCATTGCTGCGGCCATGGAACAGCTTGACGGTGACAAGAGCCTGAACGCGGGCATCATCACGGGCGCTGGCGGCACATTCTGCTCTGGTATGGACCTGAAGGCCTTTCTGCGCGGCGAGTTGCCGAGCATCAAGGGCAAGGGTTTTGCCGGGTTCATCGAATCTCCGCCTGCAAAGCCATTGATTGGCGCGGTTGAGGGCTATGCGCTCGCGGGCGGTATGGAAATCGCGATCGCGTGCGATTTGTTGGTGGCGAATGACAAGGCACAGTTCGGCATACCGGAGGTCAAGCGCAGCCTTGTTGCAGCGGCGGGCGGTTTGCTCACCTTGCCATCGATTATCGGCAAACGCATGGCGATGGAGCTTGCGCTGACGGGTGATTTTATCTCGGCCCAGCGGGCCTATGAGATGGGTTTTGTCAATCGCATCACCGACGGCGCCGCCATTGATGCCGCGCTTGAGCTTGCGGCCAAAGTCGCAGCGAACGGCCCGCTCGCGTTGATTGCGACCAAGCGTGTGATCAATGAGCGTCCGGATTGGAATTCGGCGGAGATGTGGAAGAAGCAGAATGAAATCTGCGGCCCCGTCTTCACCTCGAAGGACTCGCGTGAGGGCGCGCTCGCCTTTGCCGAAAAACGCAAACCTAACTGGCAAGGCGAATAATATGGGCCACCCCGCCGTTCACGCACAGGCTTTCCCCGATAAACCTGCTGTCATCATGGCGGGATCGGGCGAGACGATAACGTACAAACAGCTTGATGAACGTTCCAACCAGTGCGCACATTTGTTCCGCAGCCTGGGGCTTCAGCATGGCGACACGGTCGCGTTCTGTTTGGAGAACCGCGCCGAGTTTTTCGACCTTGTCTGGGGTGCGCAGCGCGCGGGGCTGATTTATGTCGCGATCAGTTGCCGTCTGACGGCTTCGGAAATCGACTATATCTTGAACGATAGCGGCTCAAAGGCGCTGTTTGCTTCGCCCTATTTGGGTGCAACGCTTGATCAACTGCAAAGTCCTGTGAAGCGGTTCATTCTCGGCGGGGAACATGCCGGCTGGGAAAGTTATGCAGCCGCAGTGGGGAAACTGCCGACTTCGCCTATCGCAGACGAACGCGCTGGCACCGACATGTTGTACAGTTCAGGCACGACCGGTCAGCCCAAGGGCGTGCGTTTTCCCTTGCCCGATGATCCGGACATTGCGGGACCAAATGCATTGTCCGGCCTTGCCGCGATGGCGTTCAAATTTTCGGGCGACAGCATCTATTTGTCGCCAGCGCCGCTCTATCATGCGGCACCGCTGCGTTGGTGTGCGGCGGTCCACCGGCTGGGCGGCACCGTGGTTGTCATGGAGAAATTTGACCCCGAAGCGGCGCTGGCGGCGATTCAGAAATACAAGATTAGCGCCAGCCAGTGGGTGCCAACGCATTTTGCGCGCATGTTGAAGCTGCCTGAAGAGGTCCGCAACGCATATGATGTGTCGAGCCTTGATACCGCGGTGCACGCTGCCGCGCCGTGTCCTGTGCCTATCAAGGAAGCGATGATAAATTGGTGGGGCCCGGTTATCCGCGAATATTATGCGGGGACTGAGGGGCAGGGGATTACCTTTATCTCCAGCGAGGAATGGCTGACGCACAAGGGTTCGGTTGGACGGCCATTGAACGCCATCATGCATATATGCGACGAAGATGGGGATGATGTTCCCGTGGGCGAAGAAGGCACCGTATTCTTCGAAAGCGCTGCGTCCTTCAGCTATCATAATGATCCCGAAAAAACCAAAAGTGCGACCAACAAACATGGTTGGACAACGCTTGGCGATGTCGGCCGGCTGGATGAAGAGGGCTATCTCTACCTGACAGACCGCAAAAGCTTCATGATCATTTCGGGCGGGGTGAATATCTATCCGCAGGAGATTGAAAACCATCTGGTGACCCACCCGCGTGTCCGCGACGTTGCGGTCATTGGTGGTCCGCATGACGAAATGGGCGAAGAGGTTATCGCCGTGGTACAGCCGCTCGATATGGCGGACGCCGGTGATGCCTTGCGTGACGAGCTGACCGCTTATGCGCGGGAAAAGCTGTCGGGTGTCAAAATTCCGCGCCGTATCGATTTCCGCGAAGAGCTTCCCCGCCACGATACCGGCAAATTATACAAGCGCCTGCTGCGCGATGAATATTGGGCAAAGCAAAAAGCATGACCGCCATTCCCAAGATTGCACCGGAGCTTGCGGCGCACATCGTCGATCCGGTTGTATATGGGAATTGGCGTGCGTTGCTGGATACGTTCGCCACACTTCGCCGGGATTCCCCCGTCGCTGTTGCTGAAATACCGGGCTATCGACCATTTTGGGTCATCACCCGCCATGCAGACATATTGAAGATCAGCAAGGACAATGCGACCTTTCTGAATAACCCCGCGACAGTCGTCGTTGCGCCTTTGATGGCCGAAATGTTTGTGGCGCATTTGATGAAGGGCAGCCCGCATCTGGTGAAGTCGTTGGTACAGATGGATGCGCCCGAGCATCCCAAATACCGCCGGCTGACGCAGGATTGGTTCATGCCGGCAAATCTCAAGACAATAGAAAGCAATATTCGGGCGATCGCGAAATCTGCCGTGGACAAGATGCTGTCTATGGACGGAGCATGTGATTTTGCGCGCGACGTGGCGGCGATGTATCCCTTGCATGTCGTGATGGAATTGCTTGGCGTTCCAGAAAGCGACGAGCCGTTGATGCTGAAGCTGACGCAAGAACTGTTCGGCGGGCAGGATCCGGATTTGAACCGGATGCGCGCGGCCAATATCTCGCCGCAAGAAGCGACCGAGCTTATGGCGCAGACGGTCGCTGATTTTAACGCCTATTTCGAAGCATTGGCAAAGGACCGCCGTGCTAATCCGCGCAACGATCTGGCAACGATTATCGCCACCGGAACCATCGATGGCATGCCGATCCCTGACTATGAAAGCGCGGGCTATTACACGATCGTTGCGACCGCAGGGCATGACACGACCTCGGCGTCGACGGCTGGCGCAATGTGGGCCTTGGCACAGGATCCGGCGCAGTTTGCGAAAGTGAAGGCCGATCGCTCCTTACTTCCCGGTCTGATTGAAGAAGCAATACGCTGGACCACACCGGTCCAGCACTTCATGCGCACGGTCGGCACGGACACAGAAGTCGGCGGCGTACCGATGAAAGCGGGCGATTGGCTGATGCTGTGCTATGTCTCGGGCAATTATGACGAATCCGTGTTCCCTGACCCGGAACGGTTTGATGCGGCGCGCAGTCCCAACCGGCACATTTCCTTTGGATCCGGCGCGCATCAATGTCTGGGCTTGCATCTGGCGCGGCTAGAGATGAAGATATTATTCGAGGAATTGCTTGACCGTGTAGATTCGGTTGAACTGGCTGGCGAACCCAAACGGTCGCAATCGACGTTTGTGGGCGGCCCCAAAACTTTACCGCTGCGATTTGTGGCAGCTTGAACGAAAGAGGATACCCTAATGACCACGCAATATAAGAATCTGATCAACGGCGAACTGGTGGATAACGGCAAATGGATTGATGTCGTAAACCCCGCGACCGAGCAGGTCATTGGCCAAGTGCCGGATTGCGGTCAGGCAGATCTCGACAAGGCCGTTGCCGCCGCACGCGCCGCATTCCATACGTGGAAGAAAACCAGCGTTGAAGAACGCCGCGCTTTGTTTGCCAAAATGGCCGATGTCATCAAAGCCAACAGTGATGAGCTGATGCGTTTGCTGACGTCTGAACAGGGCAAGCCGCACATGCAGGCGGGCAGCGAGATTGCCGGTTGCGTTGGTATGACGCGCGCGTTGCCGATGCTGAACCTTGAAGAAAAAATTACAGAAGACAGCGACAAGCGCCTTAGCCGCACGCGCCGCGTTCCCGTCGGTGTGGTTGGTGGCATCGTGCCATGGAATTTCCCCGTGTTGATGGCGATCCAGAAAATCATCCCGGCTCTTTTGTCGGGCTGCACGATGGTGCTGAAGCCTTCGCCATTCACGCCGCTGGCGACCTTGCGCCTCGCGGAACTGGTGGCGGGCATATTCCCACCCGGCGTTTTGAACATCATCACCGGTGGCGACGCGTTGGGCCCATTGCTGACCTCGCATCCTGATATCGACAAGATTACCTTCACCGGTTCGACGGCCACGGGCAAGCGCGTGATGGAATCGGCGTCGAAGGACCTTAAGCGCATCACGCTTGAACTGGGCGGCAATGACGCGGCGATTGTTTTGCCGGATGCCGACGTTGGCAAGGTGGCTGAAAAGCTGTTTTGGGCAAGCTTCTACAATGCGGGCCAGGTTGCATCGCGGCCAAGCGTATCTACATTCACGAAGATATTTACGACGAATTGTCGGGCGCGATTGCGGCTTATGCCAAAGCGGTCAAGGTTGGCGATGGCGCCGAACAGGGCACAGCGATTGGCCCCATCCAGAACAAGCCGCAATATAAGCGCGTGCTTGAACTGATTCAGGACGCCAAGGACAAGGGCTATAAGTTCCTTGCAGGCGGCGACCACGACCCATCCATCCCCGGCTATTTCGTGCCTGTAACCGTTCTCGACAACCCGCCCGAAGATGCGCGGATTGTGGCCGAAGAACAGTTCGGTCCCGTCATGCCATTGATGAAGTTTTCGACCATCAACGAAGTCATCAGCCGCGCGAATGCGTCTGATTACGGTCTTGCCGGTTCGATCTGGACCAGCAACCCAGAAGCTGCGGTCGAAGTGGCCGAGCAGCTGGAAACCGGCACCGTGTGGATTAACGAATCCATGCACCTTGCCCCCAATGCACCATTTGCTGGACATAAGCAGTCCGGCTTTGGCGCGGAATTGGGCGAAGAAGGCTTGCTTGAGTTCACCTATCCGCAAGTGATCACAATCGCCCGCGAAGCGGCGTAAACCCAAACCCTCCCCATTGACTTGCGATGGGGAGGGTAATCCGAACTTGACTCTCCCCTTCCAAAGTTTAATCGTCTGATTAAATTTGAACAACAGGAGAGAGAAAATGGCAGACGCGTATATTGTGGATGCGGTTCGTACCGCTGGTGGTCGCCGCGGTGGTAAGCTTGCGGGCGTGCACCCCGTCGATTTGGGCGCTGCCGTGCTCGATTCCATTGCCGACCGTAATGATTTTGACCCTGCGGCGATTGAAGACGTCATCATGGGCTGCGTCATGCAAGGCGGCGAACAAGCCGGCGACGTCGGCCGCAATATCGTTCTGGCGTCGCGTCTGCCCAATTCCATCCCATCGGTCAGCATCGACCGCCAGTGCGGATCATCGCAGCAATCGATGATGTTCGCGGCGCAAGGCGTCATGTCGGGCACACAGGACATTGTGCTCGCCGCCGGTATCGAAAGCATGACGCGCGTCCCCATGGGTTCGACGTCGATGCTGTTCAAGAAAGAAGGCATGGGCACCTATAAGAGCCCGCGGCTGGAAGAAGCCTATCCCGGCATCATGTTCAGCCAGTTCATGGGCGCTGAAATGCTCGTGAAGAAACATGGTTTTACCCGCGAAGACCTTGACCAATTCGCACTGGAATCGCACCAAAAAGCTATCGCCGCCACGCAAAGTGGCGCCTTTGCCAATGAAATCGTCGGCATCGAAGTTGATACGCCAGAAGGCAAGATCATCCACAATAGCGACGAAGGCATCCGTTATGATGCAACCTTTGAAAGCCTGTCGGGCGTCAAGTTGCTTCAAGAAGGCGGTTCTATCACGGCTGCGAATGCCAGCCAGATTTGTGACGGTGCTTCGGCGGTTCTGATCGTGTCGGAAAAGGCGCTGAAAGAACATGGCCTCACCCCGCGTGCGCGCATCGTCAATTTGACCGTGACCGCTGGCGACCCCGTCATCATGTTGGAAGAGCCCTTGTTCGCGACCGACCGTGCGTTTCAGCGTTCGGGCATGAAAATGTCGGACATTGACCTGTATGAAGTGAACGAAGCGTTCGCACCTGTGCCACTCGCTTGGTTGAAGCACACGGGCGGCGATCGTTCGAAAATCAACGTTCATGGCGGCGCGATCGCATTGGGCCATCCGCTTGGCGCATCGGGCACGAAGCTGATGGCGACATTGCTGAATGCGCTTGAAGCACGTGGCGGCAAATATGGTTTGCAGACGATGTGTGAAGGCGGCGGTCAGGCCAACGTTACGATCATCGAGCGGGTATAGTCCGCAACCTTATAAACTTCACCGTAGCCCTGAGCCTGTCGAAGGGCGCTTATCGGTTAAACGCGCTTCGACAGGCTCAGCACTACGGTATTTGAAAAGGGAATTTACATGAAACTGGATTCAACAGTCGCAGCAGTCGTCACCGGCGGCGCATCTGGCCTTGGTGAGGCAACCGCCCGCGCGTTGGCCGCAAAGGGTGTGAAGGTCGCCATCTTTGATTTGCAGGCCGACAAGGGCGAGGCACTTGCCGCCGAAATCGGCGGTGTGTTCTGCAACGTGAACGTCACCAGCGATGAAAGCGTCGATGCCGGTTTCGCCAAGGCGCGTGCTGCGCATGGTCAGGAACGCATTTTGGTCAACTGTGCTGGAACGGGCAACGCGGCGAAGACCGCAAGCCGTTCGAAGGAAGACGGATCGATCAAGCATTTCCCGCTCGATGCCTTTGACCGCATCATCCAGATTAACTTGGTCGGCACGTTCCGTTGCATCGCCAAGTCGGCAGCTGGCATGTTGACGCTTGAGCCCATGGAAGATGGCGAGCGCGGCGCGATGGTCAACACCGCTTCAGTGGCTGCTGAAGACGGCCAGATGGGTCAGGCAGCTTATTCCGCATCAAAGGGCGGCGTTGTCGGCATGACCTTGCCAATCGCACGCGACCTGATGAGCGAAGGTATTCGCGTCAACACGATTCTACCGGGCATCTTTAACACGCCATTGATGAACGGCGCGCCGCAGGCGGTGAAGGATGCGCTTGCTGCGTCGGTTCCATTCCCGAAACGCCTCGGCCATCCGCACGAGTTCGCGCAGGTCGCCATGACCATGATCGAATGCGGCTATTTCAACGGCGAAGACGTCCGCATCGACGGCGCCATCCGTATGGCACCGCGTTGATCGCATGACCGCGTTCACCCAAATCCTTTATGATGTCGCAGACGGCATCGCGACCATCACGATGCATCGTCCCGAAAAGATGAATGCGTTTACAAATGTGATGATGCGCGAAATGTGTGCGGCATTTGATTTGGTAGACGCGGATGATGCGGTGCGCGCCGTCATCGTAACGGGCTCGGGTGACCGTGCATTTTGTGCAGGGGCCGATCTGACACCCGAGGGTGGCGGCGACGTGTTCGCGAGCCGGTCCGAAGTCGAAACGCTTTCTGACGAACGCGTGCGCGATTCCGGTGGCCGGTTAACGCTGCGGATTTTCCAATGCAAAAAGCCTGTCATTGGCGCGATTAACGGCGCCGCGGTCGGAATTGGCGCGACCATGCAACTGCCCATGGACTTCCGCTTGGCCAGTGACACCGCGCGCTTTGGCTTTGTTTTTGCGCGGCGCGGGATCGTGCCAGAGGCTGCCTCAAGCTGGTTCTTGCCACGGCTTGTTGGCATGCAACAGGCGCTGGAATGGTGCATGACGGGACGGGTTTTCAACGCGGCGGAGGCACTTCAAGGCGGCCTCGTGCGATCCATTCATGCGCCAGCAGACGTGATGGACGCCGCGCGGGCATTGGCACGCGAAATCGCCGACAACACCGCGCCAGTGTCGATTGCACTCACACGGGCGATGTTGTGGCGGCTGTCCGCTGCGGAACATCCCATGGCCGCGCACCAGATTGACAGCCGCGCGATTTACCGTCGGTCACGTTCAGGCGACGCAAAGGAGGGCATATCCAGCTTCCTTGAAAAGCGGCCACCCGTTTATCCCGATAAAGTTTCCGCAGATATGCCTGACTTCTTCCCATGGTGGGATGAACCTGTTTATAAGTAACCCGACGTAAACGGGAGTATGGCACCAATGGCCACGACGGGACCAAAGCTGGTGAATGAAGCGGGCGATAATGCAAAAGCGCGCGACCAACTTATCGAAGCAGCAAGCCAGATCATGCGTGAGGGCGATACCATCGACCTGTCGCTATCGGAACTGTCGCTTCGTGCAGGTCTGAACAGTGCATTGGTCAAATATTATTTCGGCAACAAAAACGGCTTGATGCTGGCGCTGCTTGATCGCGACATGGGCAATATTGTCTTCAGTCTTGGCGCGTTGCTGGCAAAGGACATTCCGCCGGAAGACAAATTGCGTATCCACATCGGTGCCGTCATCGACACATATTATGCGTTCCCTTATCTGAACCGTCTGTTGATGCGCATGGTGCGTGACAGCGCGCCGGTTGAAGCGGCCCGTATCGCGGACCTGTATCTGAAGCCTATTTCAAAGGTGTATGACGCGCTCATCGCCGAAGGCGTAAAGGCGGGCAAATTCCGCAAGCTTGATCCGCAGTTTTTCTATTTCACCGTGACGGGCGCGGCTGACCGATTCTATTCGTCACGCTTGGTGTTGCGCCATTGTTATAATCAGGACGACTTTAACGAAAACATGCGCGATGCGTATCGCGAACACAGCATCGACCTGATTATGCGCGGGCTGCTGGTTTAGGGCTGGGCAACGGTGGGATAAGGCTTGCTCTCGTCATCCTGAACTTGTTTCAGGATAACGCACGACCGCCGCTTGTTATCCTGAAACAAGTTCAGGATGACGATTCTTAGAGGTCAACTACTCAGCCAACCGATCACAGCCCCAACGCGGCCCTAATCTCATCACCATCAGCATCCAGCATCGGCGGATGTGCGTAGTTTGACGCTGGCGTTCCCGCATAATGCACAGGGTGCTTCATTGATCGATATGTGCCGATATCGGGGGACTCCAGCTCTTCGAAAAAGCCGACGTCGGCCAGATGCGGATCGGTGAGGACATCCGCCATGCGGTTATATTTCATCGCGGGAATGTCATGCTCGGCCAACAGGTCAAGCCATTCGGCGGTGGTGCGCAGCGCGCTGACTTCTTCGATGAGCGCGTACAGCTCGCCCGTGTGCTTTGTGCGCTCCTGATAGGTCGCGAAACGCGGGTCGTCGAACACATTAGGCCTGCCGCCCAGTTCAAAAAACTTGGCCCATTGCCGGTCATTATAGGGGACGATCGCGATGAAGCTGTCCTTGGTCGGGTAGGGCCGCCGACGCGGGTTTACCGAACGCGTATAGCCCAAGCGGCCGTTGCCGGGGATGAAGGTTTCGCCCCACAGATTTTCGACCATGTTGAACCAGGTGAGGCATTCGAACATGGGCACTTGAACAAATTGTCCGCCTTGCCCGCCTGCACGCGCAAGCAATGCCGCCATGGTTGCATTGGCCGCGAACAGACCGCTGACTTTATCCGCGACAAGGCTGGGTGAATAGGTCGGGCGGCCACCATCGCGCTGCTCGCTTAAGGCGGCAAAGCCGGACGCGGCTTGAATCAGGTCGTCATAAGCCTGCCGCTCGCCATAAGCGCCACCCGCTCCAAATCCGGCGCAGTGGATATAGACGATGTTAGGGTTGATCGCCTTGACCGCCTCATACCCGAAACCCAGCCGTTCGACCCCTGCCATGCGGACATTATGGATGAAGACATCGGCCTCCTCGAGCAAGGCTTCGAGAACGGCTTTATCTTCGGGTTTTTTGATGTTGAGGTTGATGGCTTTTTTGTTGCGGTTGAGCGCCGTGAAGATGGGGCCGTGCTGCTTGCTGGGCGAATCACCGCCATGGCGCATCAGGTCGCCGGGTGTATTGCCCTCGCTATTTTCGATTTTAATGACCTCCGCGCCAAGGTCGGCCAACTGCACGGTGGCATAAGGCCCAAGGACAACCGTGGCCATGTCGACAACCTTAATGCCCTTCAACGGACCGGTTGGTTCTTTGTCCCACGTCAATTTCGGCCATTTCGCCATGTGCGCTCTCCTTATCTCTTGCATCGACTGCTAGCATATTTAAGCGTGCAGTTAAGAGATAATCGGGAGTGAGTGATGAGCAATTTTGATGCAAGCGCGCCGGTCATTATTGGCGTGGGCGAAGCCAGCCGAAAGACAGTGGCCGGCGAATGGCCAAGCCCGCGCGAATTGGCTGGCGCCGCTATCAAGGTTGCACTGGCCGATACGGGCCAGGCCCCATCGGTTGCAGCGGCAATTGATACCATTGCCGCGATCCGCACATTTGAGGACAGCGGCGTCAGCCTGGGCACAGGGTCGCCCGACAATGCGCCCGAAGCTTTTGGGGCGGCCGGCGGCATCAGCGCGGCGCGGCTGATTTACGCCGATGTCGGCGGTCAAAGCCCGCAGGCGATGTTGAACGAACTGGCGGGTGATATCCGCCGCGGGACCTGTGATGTCGCGGTGCTCGTGGCCGCAGAAGCGACCGGGACCGCAAAGCGCGCGCGTAAGGCGGGTGTGACTTTGGACTGGCGCTTGCCTTCGGACACAGCGTTCGACAACCGCCTTTCCAGTTTCCCGATTTTGAGCCGAACGGAAATCCGGCACGGGATTATCTCCATGCCGCTGGCGTACAGCCTGATTGAAAATGCGCGGCGGATGGAGCTGGGATTAAACGCCGACGCTTATGCGCAGGAATTGGCGGCGCTGTGGTCGGCATTTTCAGCAAAAGCCCAAGCGCGGACCCACGCGCAATTCCCCGGCTATCGATCGCCCGAAGCGATGCTGAGCGACGACAATGCCAATTACCCGCTGACGGATATTTACCGTCGCTGGCATGTGGCGCAGGATGCGGTCGATCTCGGCGGGGCGATCATCCTGACCAGCGCAGGCAAAGCGCGTGATCTGGGCGTGCCGCAAGACAAATGGGTTTGGCTTGCCGGCGCGGCTGAAGCCGCTGAACCACCATTGGCCGAGCGCGGTGTCATTCACCGGTCGGCGGCGCTTGATTTTGCTATTCCGGCGGCACTTGGGCAGGCTGGAATTCAGGCCAGTGACCTTGGCCCCGTCGACATTTACAGCTGCTTTCCGTGCGCGGTATTTGCGGCCGTTGACACCATGAATGACGCCGCGCGTGCGCTTGGCGATTATACGCTCACCGGCGGCCTCAGCTTTTTCGGTGGGCCCGGCAATGGCTATAGCATGTATAATATCGCCGCGATGGTTGATGCCCTGCGCCAAGATGGATCAAAGCCCGCTTTGGTCACTGCGAATGGCGGCGTGATGTCAAAACAGGCGGTCGGCATTTACACCGCATCGCAGCCCGCCATTGCTTGGTCGGGTGAGGCGGCGAAGGGCTATGTGCCGAAACAGATCGCGCTCGATGACGCCCCACAAGGCAAGGGCCGTATACTCAGCTTTGTGCGGTCCGCGGGCAAGGGCGGTTTCGGTCCGGCCACGCTCATCCTTGAAATGGAAAATGGCGCCCGTGCCATGGCGGTACTGGACAGCACACCCGATGGCGACCTTGGCCATAGGATCGTTGACGTCACGTCAGGCGAAAAACGCCACATGGCGGCGATTTTATGATAATCTGCGGTTCATCACGCAGCGGCTATGACGTCGCGACATGAATTCAGGAGATAGACCGATGCATATCCTCAAACTGGCGGGCCTTGTTTTGCCTTTGACGCTTGTTGCGGCATGCGGCCAAGTCGATCGCACGCCCCCGCCGCTGACCGAGAAACAATCTGCTGTCTTGATGAAGGAAATCGGCGGCAAGGTCGCGGGGAAACCGTTAACTTGCATCAGTGATTTCAATGCCGACAATATGATCCGCGTCAGCGACAATATTGTGCTGTACCGCGTGTCAGGCCGGCTTGTGTACAAAAATGTTTTGCGGTCACCTTGTCCGGGCCTTGCCCGCGACAGTGATATCGTCGTCTCCGAACAATTTGGCGGCCAGAAATGCCGCGGTGATATTCTCCGCTTGGTGGACCGTACCAGCGGCATGACGGGCGGCGTCTGTAGCCTTGGCGATTTCGTTCCCTATCGCGCCGAGAAGACCGCGGGTTAATCGCGCAGGAAAATTGCTTCGATCGGCAGGGCAAACAGGTCAGCGATCCGGAACGCCAGTGGCAATGACGGGTCATATTTGCCCGTTTCAATCGCGTTCACAGACTGACGCGAAACGCCAAGTGCATCGGCCAAATCTTGTTGGTTCCAATCGCGTTCGGCGCGCAGGACTTTCAGGCGGTTTTTCATGCTTTCCAGCGCGCAAAAGGACCTGCTACCCCAAGCATCGCAAACCAAATCGCGCCCATCCATTCTGGACCGCTCGTCACAACGTCGTAGACGGCAAGAAATTGCCACACCGTCACGGTTACAAGCGTGAATGCGGTTGCCAGCAGCGTCTGCTTGGCAAATAAAAGTCGTTGATATTCATCATCTATTTCGACCAGAAGCCGAAATATTGCCCAAAATACACCGATTATGGGGAGTGCGGAGATGAGCGCCAGCCCAATAAGCGTGGCTTGGGCATGTTCGGTGCCACCGCGTGCGAAGGCGAGGCTGCTGGTCAGGATCAGCATATAAGATGCCATAAACAGCAGCACGCGGATGGTATATCGCTGCATGTAGGGCGCAAGCTTGTTCCAAGAGGTCATGTCAAGTTCCCTTTTTAATAAGACAAGCTAACTTTACTTTTTAGATTATGCCATGTCAAGGACCCTTTCCATTTAATCACTGTCGCAGCCCCATGGGCGCGCAAAGACTGCCAATTCTGCAGGGTTGCGACTTCGCGTTTGGGCTGGCAAAGGGACGGTTCCAAACCGAAGCTGAAAGCACGTAAATCCATGTCCGAGATGATCCGCATTACCCTTCCCGATGGCACTGCCCGTGAAGTCGCGCGCGGCACTACTCCGGCGGATATTGCCGCTGCTATTGGCCCCGGCCTTGCGAAGGCTGCAATCGCCGCGCGTGTGGATGGCGAATTGCGCGATATCACGCGCCCGCTCGAGGCCGATGCGCAGCTCGCACTGGTGACCAGCCGTGATGAGGCGGACGCGCTTGAACTTGCCCGCCATGACTTTGCGCATATTCTTGCCGAAGCGGTGCAGGACTTGTTTCCCGGAACGCAAATTACATTTGGCCCGTCGACCGATGACGGATTTTATTATGACGTGATGGCGCCCGCTTCGCGTGGTCCATTCACGATGGACGATCTGCCCGCGATTGAAGAAAAGATGCGCGACATCATCCGCGCCGATAAGCCGCTGCGCCGCGAAGTCATGGCGCGTGATGCGTTGATCGCCACATGGCAGAATGCGGGCGAAAGCTTCAAGGCGGAATGGGCGGCGGAACTGCCCGAAGGCGAAGAGCTTTCGGTCTATTGGTCGGGCAATGACTGGATGGACATGTGCCGAGGTCCGCATTTGGCGTCGACAGGTAAGCTTGATCCTGCCGCGTTTAAGCTGACGCGCGTTGCCGGTGCCTATTGGCGCGGTGACCAGAAGAACCCGCAGCTGAGCCGCATTTACGGCACCGGCTGGTTGAACAAAAAGCAGTTGGACGCCCATCTGCTGCGTCTTGAGGAAGCCGCAAAGCGCGACCATCGCCGTCTGGGTCAGGACATGGACCTGTTCCATTTGCAGCAAGAGGCACATGGCTCGGTATTTTGGCATCCCAATGGCTATCTGATCTGGCGCGAGCTCGAAGCCTATATGCGTCGCGCCATCGACGGCGCGGGTTACAAGGAAGTGAAAACCCCGCAGGTCATGGACGCGCGGCAATGGGAGCAATCGGGGCATTGGGGCAAATATCGCGCCAATATGTTCGTGATCCCTGACGAAGTACCAAATGTCGATGATGAGGGTCCCGTGATTTCGGGTGAGGCCGACTGGATGGCGTTGAAGCCTATGAACTGCCCAGCGCATGTTCTGATTTTCCGCCAGGGTATCAAATCTTATCGCGACCTGCCGCTGCGCATATATGAAAACGGCTGTTGCCACCGCAATGAACCGCATGGCGCCTTGCATGGCCTGATGCGGGTGCGTCAGTTCACGCAGGATGACGCGCATATTTTCTGCCGCGAAGACCAGATTGTCGACGAAGTGCAGGCATTTTGTGCGCTGGCCGACCGCGTCTACAAAGAATTTGGTTTCACTTATTCCATCAAGCTTGCGCTGCGTCCTGACCAACGGTTTGGATCGGATGCGGATTGGGACAAGGCGGAAAATGAACTGCGCGACGCCGTCGTGCGCGCTGGCCTTGCGACGCCGGAATTTGGTTGGGAAGAATTGCCCGGCGAAGGCGCATTCTACGCGCCAAAGCTTGAATGGCATCTGACCGACGCGATTGGCCGCACATGGCAGGTGGGAACGATTCAGTCCGACCGCGTCCTGCCAGAACGTCTCGACGCAAGCTATGTCGGTGAAGATGGCGCACGCCACCGCCCCGTCATGCTGCACCGCGCGATCTTCGGCAGCTATGAACGCTTCATTGGCATATTGATTGAGCATTATGCCGGTCGCTTCCCTGTCTGGTTGGCGCCTGTGCAGGCGGTCGTTGCCACCATTACGTCGGAAGCAGACGGCTATGCGCATGATGTTACGGCCAAGTTGAAAGCGGCTGGCATTCGGGTTGAAGCCGACACGCGGAACGAGAAAATCAATTACAAGGTGCGCGAACACAGCGTCGCGAAGGTGCCGCATCTCCTCGTCGTTGGCATGCGTGAGGCAGAAGAGGGCAAGGTCGCCATCCGCAGCCTTGGTTCCGATGGCCAGCGCATCATGACGCTGGATGAAGCCATCGCGATGCTGTCGCATGAAGCAACCCCACCCGATATTCGTTAAACCAAATTTCGGTCAGACAAGGCGATTGTGATGAAGACGGTTCCCTTAATGCGCAGCGCTGATTTTCTGTTGGCGGCATGCCAAGAACCTGCCGCTGACCATGCGGCAATGGGGCACTGAACATTCACGACCTAACTGGCCTTGCCACTGCGCAATTGCTGCTATTGTCTGCAATGACGTTTGGCGCTGCGTATATACGTGGGCTGACGGGCTTTGGCATGGCGATCATTTTGGTGCCGTTGTTCGGGATGATTGTTACACCCGGCGAAGCGGTCGTGATTGGCATATTGCTGCAGGTGCTGATTGGGCCTGTTGGGCTAAAGGTTATATTTGCCGATGCGCATCGGCAAAGCGCGTTGATGATTGCCGCCTTTGCCATGCTGGCGACACCGCTTGGCATATTGTTGCTGAAGGTGACGACGCCTGATGTTGCGCGGTTGATGATTGCGGCCATTGCCATCGGAGCGTTCGCGCTCGTCCTGCTGCCACAACGTGGCGAACTGCGCCCGGGGCCAAAAGAGACCGCTGCGACCGGGATTGCATCGGGCATCCTTACCGGCTTTGCCGCCATGCCCGGCCCGCCTGTTGTGCCATTCTACCTGCGCCAGCCAATTCCGCCCAAGGAAGCACGCGCATCGATGATGCTCGTGTTTTTCGCCACCGCCATTGCGGGCACGATTTCGGCCTTTGCCTTGGGCTTGGCCGACGCACGCTTATTGTGGCTGTCGCTGTTGCTGTTTCCGTCTGTGCTGGCGGGCAACTGGCTGGGCGCGAAATCCTTTGGCAAAGTCCCGCCCAGCCTGTGGCGCAGTTTTGTCGCGGGCATCCTTGGCCTTGCCGGAATTTCGGCGCTCATCCGGCTCTTCAACTGAGAACGTAAAAGCCGCTTTAAAGCTAAGGTTTATTTGCCGAATTTCCGTTGCGTTTTTCCGTACCGCATTTTGCGTGTGCCGGGCTGACCTTCGGTCGATCTGCCGCGCGGGGCAGCGACATGTTGCTGGTGCGGCAGGCCAAGCTCGGTGGCTTCCAATGAACGAATTTCATCGCGCAGACGTCCGGCCTCTTCAAACTCAAGATCCGCAGCGGCGGCACGCATCTTCTTTTCAAGGTCATCGATATAGGCCCGCAGATTATGGCCAACGAGATTATTGGCGCCGTCGGCGTCAATTTCGACAAGTACCGAATCGCGGCTGGCGGTGTCGGCCACGATATCGTGGATATCGCGCTTGATGGTGGCCGGCGTAATGCCATGTTCGATATTATACGCATGTTGTTTTTCGCGGCGGCGGTCGGTTTCGCGAATCGCACGCTCCATGCTTCCCGTCATCCGGTCGGCATATAGGATAACGCGGCCTTCAACGTTACGTGCGGCGCGACCAATGGTTTGAATGAGCGACGTTTCGCTGCGCAGGAAACCTTCCTTGTCCGCATCCAAAATCGCGACGAGCCCGCACTCTGGAATATCCAGACCCTCGCGCAGCAGGTTGATACCGACAAGCACGTCATACACGCCCCGCCGTAAGTCACGGATCAGCTCGATGCGCTCCAATGTCTCCACATCGCTGTGCATATAGCGCACGCGCAAGCCTGCCTCATGCATGAATTCGGTCAGGTCTTCGGCCATGCGCTTGGTCAGCGTGGTGACCAATGTCCGGAAACCTGCCTCTGCCGTCTTGCGGCATTCGTTGATGCAATCCTGCACCTGATCCTCAACGGGTTTAATCTCGACTGGCGGGTCAATGAGCCCGGTGGGCCGGATAACCTGTTCGGCAAATACGCCGCCCGATTGTTCCATTTCCCAACCGCCGGGTGTTGCAGAAACGCATATCGTTTGCGGGCGCATAATGTCCCATTCGTTGAAACGCAGCGGCCGGTTGTCGATGCAGGACGGCAGGCGGAAACCATATTCGGCGAGCGTCAGCTTGCGCCGATGGTCACCCTTTGCCATCGCGCCGATTTGTGGCACGGTCTGGTGGCTTTCGTCGACAAACAGCAACGCATTGTCAGGCAGATATTCAAACAAAGTGGGGGGCGGTTCACCCGGCAGGCGGCCCGTTAAAAAGCGCGAGTAATTTTCGATGCCCGCGCAACTGCCAGTCGCCGCAATCATTTCCAGATCGAAATTCGTCCGTTCCTCAAGCCGCTGCGCTTCCAGCAATTTGCCTTCGGACACCAGTTCTTTCAGTCGCTCTGTCAGTTCGAACCGAATGGCTTCGCTCGCCTGCTTCATCGTTGGGCCGGGCGTCACATAATGGCTGTTTGCGTATACGCGCACATTTTTCAGCTTTGCGCCTGTCGTCCCCGTCAGCGGGTCGAACTCGGCGATTTCCTCAATCTCGTCGCCAAAGAAACTAACGCGCCATGCCATGTCTTCATAATGCGACGGGAAGATTTCCAGATTGTCGCCCCGCACGCGGAAGTTGCCACGGGCAAAGCCGGTGTCGTTGCGCTTATATTGTAACGCGACCAGCTTGCGGATCAATTCGCGCTGATCAACGCTTTCGCCTGCTTTCAGGTCGAATATCATCGCCGAATAGGTTTCCACCGAACCGATACCGTAAATACACGACACCGACGCAACGATGATAACATCATCACGCTCAAGCAACGACCGCGTCGCCGAATGCCGCATGCGGTCAATGGCTTCGTTTACGCTCGATTCCTTCTCAATATAGGTGTCGCTGCGCGGGACATAGGCTTCGGGCTGGTAATAGTCATAGTAGCTGACGAAATATTCGACCGCATTGTCGGGGAAGAAGCTTTTAAATTCGCCATACAGCTGCGCGGCCAAAATCTTGTTCGGCGCAAGGATCAACGCTGGCCGTTGCAACGCCTCAATGACTTTAGCGACGGTAAATGTTTTGCCGGACCCCGTAACACCCAAAAGGACCTGATTCTTCTCGCCGGTCAGCGCAGTTGTCACCAGTTCTTTGATTGCGGTTGGCTGGTCGCCCGCTGGTTGATAATCGGAAACGATTTTGAAAGGGCGACCCCCTTCAAGCTTCGACGGGCGTTCCGGCCTGTGCGGGGTGAAGCTGCCAACCGTGTCCGGTTCTTCCAGCCCACGGCGGATAATCAATTCAGCCATGTTCGCTATATGTGCTTTAGCGGGTGCCAGGGCAAGAGTGTGCGGCCGCTTTATGTAAAAAACGTCCGCTAAGCTATCCTCTGCGCCACGGAACGCTGCAAACCCATGCAAAACCACAAAGGGGTTTTGATCGCCTGTTGCCTTTTTGATAATGCAGGGACACAAGAAGGAAACTCAAACAAAGCGAGAGAAAAAACCGATGCACAAGTTCTTCCTATTGGGCGTTGCGGCGCTAGCGATTTCAGCCTGTTCCAACACAGGCGCTGATACTGACGGCGATGGCAAAATCAGCAATGCGGAAGCAACGACCGAAATGGCAAAGGGTGGCGCAATGGCCATGAAGCCGGGTCTGTGGGAAGTGAAAATCGGTTTCAACAAGGTTGAAGCACCGACCGCACCCGCAGATGTGCAGGAAAAGATAAAAGCGCAAATGGGCCAAGGCGTGACCCAGCGCAGCTGCCTCACCAAAGAGCAGGTTGAAAAGCCCAGTACTGATTTCTTCGGCGCGCCGCCGGAAGCAAATTGCACCTTTGAAGAATTAAGCCGGTCGGCGGATGGTATGAAGGTTGCGATGACGTGCAAGCCGGGCGGACCAATGGTGATCAAGAGCAAAATGGATGGAAAGTTCCAAGCCGAAACCTACACGATGAACATTGACCAGAGCACCGAAGGCACGCCGATGGGGGCAGTCAAGATGACGGGCAAGATCGACGGCAAACGCGTTGGGGATTGCCCAGCATGAAAGTCGCAACGGGGATAAAACTGGCTGCCGCTGGGTTCGCACTTTGCGTTCTTGCATCATGTTCAGACAACAGCGCTGACAAGGACGGCAATGGCGTGGTCGATAGCAAAGAACGCGCTGCCGAAATGGATTATGATGCCTTTATCCCGATGAAGGCAGGGCAGTGGGAAACCAAGTTTGTCTTCACCGACATTGACGTGCCGACATTGGGCAAGGCGGAAAAGCAGCAGATCATGGACGAGGTCGCAAAGAGCGCGTCGAGCCGCAGCTGCCTGACGGAAGCAGAAGCCAAAAAGCCAGGGGCGGATTTCTTCGGCGGCAATGGCGCGGAGAAATGCGTGTATAAGGCATTTGACGTTTCTGGCCAAAATGTCCGGTTGAAGCTGTCATGCGGGATGGACGGCATGGGCAGTGTCGACATGGAACTTGCGGGCGTCATGGGCGAAACCGAATTCAATTATGACAGCAAGGTCGATGTCCGGTTGCCGATGATTGGCAAGGTGAAGATGCAGGGCAAAGCAACCGGCAAATATGCAGGCGCCTGCCCGGCTGCATGACGCAGCGCATGAGACCGTCGTGGCGTAAGGCGCGAGTCGCGTCTCTCGCCACGGCTTTGTCGTTCTTTGCGGCAGCGCTTGGGGGCTGTGCAACAACAGCCGCCTCGGCTGAAAGCAGGCGTGCTGCGCCGGCGGAGGTCCGGGTTGATTTTACCGCTGACGGCATCACGCACGCGGTTGTGCACGGCGATGCTGGTGTTGCTGGCCGTCCCGTCACGCTGGATGACCCTGCGCGCGTGGCTTCGATCTCAAAGCTGGTGGTGGCCATTGGGGCGATGCGGCTGGCGGAGCAGGGTGTGCTTGATCTTGACCGTGATGTCGGTCTTTATCTGGGCTGGCCGGTACGCAATCCAGCCTTCCCCGATGCGCCTGTAACCATGCGCGCCTTGCTGTCCCACCAAAGCGGGCTGCGCGATTCCGTCGATTATATCGTGCCGCTGGATGGTAAGTTGTCCGATGTCATTGCCAATCCAAAAGCGTGGGATGCGGCCCACCCACCGGGACGCTATTTTTCGTATGCCAATATCAATTCGCCCGTGATTGCGGCGGTGCTGGAAAGCGCCACGGGTGAACGGTTTGACCGGTTGATGGCGCGGCTGGTGCTGACGCCACTTGGCCTTGATGCCTGCTACAATTGGGGCGCCGGGTGCAGTGACGGACGGCGTGCGCAAGCGGTCACTTTGTTGCGCCCAAATGGCGATTTGGCGCGTGATGCCGCTATGAAGGGGCCAGACCCTTGCGCGGTGTATCCTGCCACCAACGGCAGTTGTGATGTTGACGCGCTATACGTTCTTGGCCGCAATGGTTCGGCGTTCAGCCCGCAAGGCGGCCTGCGCATTTCGGCGCGCGACCTTGCCAAAGTGGGCCAATTGCTTTTGCGGCAGGGGGCACCATTATTGTCGAAAAAAAGCTTTGCCGAAATGACAGCGCCAGTTTGGACGTTCAATGGTTCAAATGGCGATGACGACAAGGGCTATTTCACGGCATATGGCCTTGGCGTGCATTGGTTGGAGGACAATGCGGGCAATCGATGGTTTGGCCATGTCGGTGAGGCATATTCGTTACGTGCCGGTTTTTGGATTAATCCGGCGCAAGGCAAGGGATTTTACCGCTATGTGACGATGGTGGATGAATTTTCACCCGTCGGGCATTGCTTTGATCGGTGCCCGTGATAGCGTAGTATTCAAACCGAGGCGGCCTGACCCAACGGGAAAATTAAGCCGCCGTATAACAGATACACTGCGCACCACATGGTGACGCAGACACAATAAGGGGCAGGAATTATGATGAAAAAGACTTTGTTGGGCGCGCTTTTGACAAGCGCATTAATGGCTACACCAGCGGCGGCCCGCCCGGATTATGCGGATGCCGTCAAAGCAGACTATGACAAGTCGCTCGCTAGCCTGTGGGATCATTTCCACCGCAATCCTGAACTGTCGTTCCGCGAATATAAGACCGCTGCCCGGATGGCACAGGAACTGCGCACCGTGCCTGGCATGGTCGTGACTGAAAAGGTTGGCGGAACCGGCGTTGTCGGCATGCTGAAAAATGGCGATGGTCCCGTCGTGCTTGTCCGTGCGGACATGGACGGGTTGCCCGTGCAGGAACGCTCGGGCCTCGCCAACAGCTCGACCGTCAGACAGGTTGGCGTCGATGGCCTTGAAATGCCCGTCATGCATGCCTGCGGCCATGATGTGCACATTACCTCTTTGCTCGGTACCGCACGGCAAATGGCGCGTATGAAAGACCGGTGGAAAGGCACGATCCTGTTCATCGTCCAGCCCGCTGAAGAGCGCGTTGGCGGTGCCAAGGCGATGGTGCAGGACGGTCTATATACCCGTTTCCCCAAGCCCGATTATGCGCTTGCCTTCCATGTGGCAGCAGAATTGGAAACCGGCAAAATCGCAGCAGCAGAGGGTATTCAATATTCGTCCGCTGACAGCGTCGACATCCGCGTTCCCGGTATCGCCACGCACGGCGCTGCGCCGCATCTTGGCCGCGACCCCGTCTACATCGCGTCGCAGATCGTCGTTGGCCTGCAATCGGTCATCAGCCGCGAAAAGGGCCCCTTGGAGGCTGGCGTGATTACCGTTGGCGCATTCCATGCCGGGACAAAGCATAACATCATTTCGGAATATGCCGATTTACAGGTGACCGTGCGCGCCAACAGCCAAGCGGTTCGCGATCAGCTAATCGCCTCCATCGAGCGCGTGGCAAAGGGTATTGGCGCGGCCAATGGTTTGCCTGCGGATAAATTGCCGATTGTAAAGGTCAGCGAAAGCACACCCGTCACCGTCAATGACGCGGCGCTTGCCCGTCGCTTGAATGGCGCAATTGCGTCGGCATTGGGTAGCGACGTTGTTGTGCCATTCCGCCAAAGCAATATGGGCGCAGAGGATTTTGCGTTCTTCGTGGATCAGCAATTCGGCATCCCGGGCTATTATTTCGCGGTCGGCGGAACTAATCCCGAATGGATTGCCGCTGCGAAAAATGGCGGACCAGCCGTGGCCGGTCACCATTCGCCCTTGTTCAAAATCGATCCTGAACCGTCGGTCCGCTTGGGCATTGAAGCGATGACAGCGGCCGCGTTGGACTTGCTGGGAACAAAGAACTGATTGCGGATATCTGGCAGGTTACGGAGCGGCGACGATGGCGCGCAAAAATCGCGATTTTTATGACTCGGACGAAGAGTCCATTGCGCCCGAAGTAACCTGCTGGCTGTGTTCGCGCCCGATGGGCGAGGCCACCGAATGGCATCATCCTGTGCCCAAAAGCCGCGGTGGTAAGGAACGGCAGCCGGTACACCCGATTTGCCATCGGACCATTCATGCCAATTTCACCAACAGCGATCTCGAAAAGCGCTTTGCCACCGTTGACGCGTTGTTGGCGCATGAAGAAATCGGACGGTTCGTGGCATGGATTGCCAACAAACCGTCCGACTTTAACGCGCCGACGAAGGACCGGCGTTAGCGTTTAGCCGCGCCGCTTAAGTCGCGGCTAAATACTATGAGATGGACCCGATGCCGCTTCGCCGCGCGTTTTCCAGAGCGAAAAGAATATGCCTCCCAAAATCAGGGCAAAGGTGACGCCCAGGCTCAGGACGGGCGGGAACTTGTCGCCGTCCATCACAAAGTCTGAAACGAAGATCTTCGAACCGATGAAAACCAGAACCAATGCCAACGCATATTTGAGATAATGGAAACGATGGACCATCGCGGCGAGTGCGAAATACAAGGCACGCAGGCCCAAAATCGCCATGATGTTTGACGTGTACACAATGAACGTGTCGGTGGTGATGGCAAAGATTGCGGGTACCGAGTCCACTGCGAACACAAGGTCGGCGAGGTTAATGACGACAAGCGCGAGGAACAATGGCGTCGCAGCGCGCACCATCTTGCCGGTCTTGCCATCTGGTACCTTCACAAAGAACTTCTCGTCATGAAGCTCTTTGGTCACGCGCATATGCGTTGAAATATATTTGACCACCGGGTTCTTGGCGACGTCCATTTCCTGATCGCCAGAAAACAGCATCTTGATGCCAGTTCCGATCAGGAAAGCCGCGAAGATATACAGCGTCCAATAATATTCCTGCACAATGGCAGCGCCAGCGGCAATCATCAGGCCACGCAAGATGATGACGGCGATAATGCCCCATAGCAATGCGCGGTATTGGTACTTCCGTGGAATCGCGAAGAAGGTGAAAATCAGGCTGATGACAAAGACATTATCAATCGACAGCGCCTTTTCGATGAAAAAGCCCGTGTAATATTTCATGCCCATGTCGGCCCCCTTTTGGAACCAGACCCAAAGGCCGAACAGCATCGCAATAGTGATGTAAAACGCCGACAGCTTCAGGCTTTCGGCGATGCCCATCTCTTTGTCTTCCTTGTGCAAAATGCCAAGGTCAAACGCGGTGAGCGCAATCACGATGCCGATAAAGGCCAACCAGAACCAAACCGGTGTGCCCAACCAGTCCATCATCAAAAATTCCATGAAATTATTCCCTGTATTGTACGTGCCGACGCCGCGCAGATTTAAATGCGCGCGGCGTCAGCTTCCAAATCACGTCTTTTTAAGGCGCAGATGACGACCAAAAGAGGCATGCGCGTGGCGCGCCAGCCGATCCTTGATCGCGAGCTTCAGCCGCTTCAGTTTTTGGATTCGAAACATGTCTGGCCAACGCCGTGAAATTTCGGCGCGCAGTTCGCGATCAATTTTTTGGTGATATTGCATCAATCGAAATGACGAAAAAGTCATGACTACATCCTCTTGAACATTGTTTAAGTTCAATCGGATGTTCCGGGCAAAGCCTAGCGTATTTCGGGGGTTTGAAGACCGCCTGACCAATGCACCGGAAACATCCGATGCGGCCGACATCACGTTCCTTCCGAAGAAGCGAAGCGCCAGAGGGGCCCGGTCCGCTTGAATCTTCTGGAGCAAATTCGTCCGAATTGCAAGCCCGTTTTGATTGCCCTAGCGGGGGCTTAGCGAATTAATCCCTCAACAGGTCGTTGATTGCGGTCTTTGCGCGGGTCTGGGCATCGACGCGTTTGACGATGACGGCGCAGGAAAGATTTGGGCCCGGGCTGCCGTCGGGAAGCGCTTTGCCCGGGAGCGATCCTGGCACAACAACCGAATAAGCCGGCACCCGGCCGACAAAGATTTCGCCCGTTGTCCGGTCAATAATCTTGCTGGTGGAACTGATGAAAACGCCCATCGAAAGCACTGCGCCTTCTTCGATAACGACGCCTTCGACAACTTCTGACCGTGCACCAATGAAGCAATTGTCTTCGATGATAACGGGGCCAGCCTGCAGCGGTTCAAGTACGCCGCCAATGCCGACGCCGCCGGACAGATGGACATTTTTGCCAATTTGCGCGCAGCTTCCGACCGTTGCCCATGTGTCGACCATCGTGCCTTCATCGACGCGTGCGCCGATATTTACAAAGCTGGGCATCAACACAACATTCTTGCCGATGAAGCTGCCGCGCCGCGCGACGGCACCGGGCACAACGCGGAATCCCGCGTCCCGGAATCGGTTTTCGCCCCATCCTGCAAATTTGGACGGGACTTTGTCATAGGCAGGGGCACCAGCTGCACCGCCGTCAACCACGACATTGTCATTCAACCGGAACGACAACAAAACAGCCTTTTTCAGCCATTGGTTGACCTGCCAACTGCCATCCAGCTTTTCCGCAACGCGCAGTGACCCGTCATCAAGACCAGCCAATGCGGTTTGTACAGCGTCGCGCACCTCGCCTTGGGTTGCGCTGCTGATCGCGTCACGGGCGTCCCATGCGGCGTCAATGATGGCGGTTAGTTGTTCAGTCATGCGGCTCTTTCAAAGCTGTGAATTTCCGATAGCCATTGGGTCACATCGGAAATTTCATGGTCGATATGGTCTTGATGGGCTGCGCTATCAGCTTCGTCTTCATGTTTCACCCAAATTGTGCGCATGCCCAACGCTTTGGCCGGCACGAGATTATGCGCAGAATCTTCGACGAAAAGTGCGCGTGTGGCGTCGATTTTCAATTCGCTGCACAAGGCGTCGTAGCTGCCAGCGAAAGGCTTTGGCATATGCTGCATTCGGTGGATGTCGAAAATATCCTCAAACACATCGTCCAGACCGCGGGCGGCCAACACGCGCTCGGCATAAGGTGCATCAGCGTTGGTGAAGATAATTTTCCGGCCCGGTAAAGTATTGATATACCTACGTAAATCCGGCGCGGGTTGCAACAGGCTCATGTCAACCTCATGCACAAAATCGAGATAGCGGTAAGGGTCAACGGCATGTTCAGCCATCAGTCCGCCCAATGTCGTGCCATATTTCTTCCAATAACGATGCCGGATTTCATGTGCTTCGACAGAGCCAATTTGGAAATGATCTTCGACATATAGGGCAATACGATCCCGGATCTGGGCCATGATATTCGCCTCCGGGCCATATAAGGTGAGGTCGAGATCAAAGATCCATGTGTCGATATCGGTGAAATATGATTGCATGGTCCGCGCGTAACAACGCGTTGGGAATATCTCAATAACCATGTTATGATTGGCGAAAGCGATTGGTGCGTAAAAGGGCGATCCCGCATAGAGGTTTGCAATGTCATGAGCTCAGCTTTGTCCGATCGTAAGCTGGTCATCGGCGGGTCGATTATATGTGCATTGTCGCTTTCGGCCTGCGGCGGCGGCGGCGGCGGGGTCAATTCGACCCCACCTCCACCCCCTCCAGTTGTGGCGCCACCCCCTCCAACCCCGCCGCCGCCACCACCACCCGCGCCAAGTTTTGCGACAGCGGAATTTAATCGGTCGGACGGTCCGGGCTTTCACAACGCGATAACGGCCTATCGCACCGGCGCAACCGGATTGGGCGTGACCGTGGGCGTTATTGATTCTGGGATTGATCCCAACAGCCATGAATTCACCGGGCGTATTCACGCGCAGTCGGGTGATGTCACGGGCGCAGGCAGGCCGCTTGGCGACGATGACGGCCATGGGACGGAAGTGACGCGTGTGCTGGCCGCCGCCAAGGATGACCGTGATGTCCATGGCATTGCTTTTAACGCGACGATTTTGGCATTGCGTGCGGACCAAGCCGGCAGCTGCACCACAGCCGCGCCCGGTGAGGATCAGGCGCAATGCGCGTTTTTTGACTCCGCGATTGCAGCAGGCGTGGACCGCGCCACCGACAATGGTGCGCGCGTTGTAAACATATCTCTGGGCGGCGCAGGTGGCGCGAGTGCCACGCTTCGTGCGGCGATTAACCGCGCGACTCAGGCAGGCATTATCATCGTCGCTTCGGCTGGTAATGAAGGCAATGATACAGTGCCTGCCTTCGACCCCAACAACCCAAGCCCGTTTGCCCAGGCATTGTTGGCCAATGGTAACGGCCTGGTCATCATCGCTGCGTCGGTCGATGATCAGGGCGTGATTTCGAATTTCAGCAACAAGGCTGGCTTTTCGCAGGCGTCGGTTTTGTCGGCACTGGGGCAGGGCATTTGCTGTGAATATCGGGATGACACGATTTACCGGTTCGACCAAAATGGTCAGACAATCACCCGCGTTTTCAACGGCACATCATTTTCCGCGCCGCAGATTGCCGGTGCCGCAGCATTGCTTGCGCAGGCTTTCCCGAACCTGACAGGATTGCAAATCGTCAACCTGTTGCTGACGTCCGCACGTGATGCGGGCGACCCCGGCACTGACGCAATTTATGGCCGCGGTATATTGGATATTGGGCGCGCCTTTGCGCCCGCCGGAACGACGTCATTGGCGGGCACAACAATAGCCGTTCCGCTTTCGGGCGATGGTGGCACAACAAGTGGCCCGATGGGTGATGTTGCGATGTCCAATCGTCCCGTGAACGCGGTGATCCTGGATAGCTATGGCCGTGCATATGACATCGACCTTGCGCATGGATTGAATGCCACTGCGCCCCGTTTGCGGTTAACGCCTGCGCTTATCCATCAGGGGCTGTCGGTCAGCGCGGTTGATGGCACAACCCAAATTGCATTTTCTATCAGCGACAGCGGCGGTGGTACAGCCAGCATCTTGCCGCTTGCGCTTTCGGACGGGCAAGCGCGACAGGCGCGGTTGTTGGCAGGCCGGGTGAGCGCAGACATTAGCAAAGATACCCGCTTTAGTCTGGGCATCCGGCAAACGGCCGCCAATCAGGTTGTGGCCCTGCAAGATATGGCCAGCAGCGCCTTTTTTTTGACTACTGGTGCGGCACGGACGGAGGGCGGCTTTGAGCGCCAGCCGGGCAATTCCTTTGCCCTGCGACAGCAATTGGGCGCTTTCGGGCTGACGGGCAGCGTCGAACATGGCGACGCCCGTCTGTATGAAGGTACCGGCGACGAATATCTCCGCCGGGGTACACGCGATTATCCCTATGCAACATTAGGGGTGTCGCTGGATCGGAAGATCGGGCCCGCCAGACTGGCGCTGGGTGCCAATTGGATGCGGGAGGATGAAACCATCCTCGGTGCCCGCTTTGCCAGCTTCATCGGCCGCGGCGGTGCGCGCAGCCTGTTCATCGACGGCAATATGGAAGCGACCTTGGGACAGGGCTGGTCCATCGGCACCAGTTGGCGGCAAGGGTGGACCTATGCCAAGGCGGGGTCGACATTGACTGGACAAAGCCTGCTGAAGAGCAACGCATTTTCCTTTGACGTCACACGGGCCAACGCATTTGCCTATGGCGACCGGCTGGCGTTACGATTTGCCCAACCGCTGCGTGTCACCAGCGGCGGCCTCGCGCTGAATGTGCCTGTTGCCTATGATTATGCCACGCTGACGCCGACATTCGGCACCAGACGCTTCAGCCTTGCGCCGCAAGGCCGCGAAATCGCGAGCGAGCTTGCGTGGACATTGCCAATAAGCGGCGGCTATCTCTCGTCAAACCTGTTCTGGCGACAGGAGCCGGGGCATTTTGAAAGCGCGCCGGATGACATCGGCGTGGCGTTCCGGCTGCAGTTCGGTTTTTAAACCGTAAAGCTTTCGCCGCAGCCGCAACTGCCGGTGGCGTTGGGATTATTGAAAACAAAGCCAGCGGCAAATTCATCTTCGACCCAATCCATGATCGATCCGACGAGATAGAGCACCGAGCCGCCATCGATATAGAGAACGCCGCCGGGCGTTTCGATTTTTTCATCGAAAGCGATGGCCTCGGACACATAGTCGACCGAATATGCGAGGCCAGAACAGCCCCGACGCGGCGTGGACAGCTTTACGCCAATCGCGCCCTCGGGTGCCTTGGACATCAGCTCGGCAATCCGCGCTTCCGACGCGGGCGTCAGGGTGACTGCAGTGGGGCGAACGCGGGTCTTTAGATCGGTCATAACATTCCAAGCTCCAGACGGGCTTCATCGGTCATATTGGCTGGCGACCATGCCGGTTCCCAGACCAAATTTACTTCAGCATCACCAATGCCTGGTACCGCGCCAACGCGCAGTTCAACTTCACCCGGCATGGATTCGGCCACCGGGCAATGCGGGGTCGTCAGTGTCATTGTCACAAGCGCATGGCCGTCATTGATCTCGACATTGTAAATCAGGCCAAGGTCGTAAATGTTCACCGGAATTTCCGGGTCATAAATTTCCTTAAGCGCGGCAATGACCGCTTCGTACAAATCGCCGTCGGGTTCGCCCGGTGATGGCGCAGCAGGTTTCTGCGCGAGAAAGCCCTCCAGATAATCCTTCTTACGGGCCAATGTTTCGCCAGGCGTTTCGACGGCGTTTTCGACGCGCGCACGGGGCGGCTTTTCGACGCTATCAACTTCTTCTATCCGGATGTTCTCGTTCATAATTACTCCTCGTCATCCTGAACTTGTTTCAGGATAACACGCGACTGCGGTTTGTTTTGCTGAAACAAGTTCAGCATGACGAAAGCGGGGAAATTCATCCAAAAATCCTTTTCACCCGTTCGAGCCCGCGCACCAGCGCTGCGACATCATGTTCGTCATTATAAATACCAAAGCTCGCCCGCGCAGTGGCGGGGATGCCCAGATGGTCCATCAGCGGTTGTGCGCAGTGATGGCCAGCACGAATGGCGACATTTTCTTCGTCCAATATCGTGCCAATGTCGTGCGGATGGATACCTTCCATGCTGAAGGACACGATGCCAGCGGACTTTTCCGGACCATATATGGTGACCGAATTGATGCCGCGCAAGGCATCGCGCGTTTGCGCGGCGAGCGCGCTTTCATGCGCAAATATCGCTTCGGGACCAAAGCTGTCGATAAAGTCGATCGCGGCGTGCAGACCGATCACCTCGATAATCATCGGGGTGCCCGCCTCAAACCGCGATGGCGCCGGGGCGTACGTCGTTTTTTCAAAGGTCACACGATCAATCATCGCCCCGCCGCCTTGCCATGGCGGCATGGAATCCAGCGTTTCCGCCTTTGCCCACAACACACCAACGCCGGTTGGGCCGTATAATTTGTGGCCGGACATGACGTAAAAGTCGCAGTCCAGCTCAGCCATGTTCAGCCGCATGCGCGGTGCGGCCTGACAGCCATCGAGAATGAGCTTGGCACCGACAGCATGTGCAGCCTTGGCCGCACGCTTTACGCCAAGGACTGACCCAAGCACATTGGACACATGCGCCAGTGCGACGAGCTTATGCTGTGCAGTCAGGTTCGCTTCCAGCCAGTCGAGGTCAATTAGGCCGTCGTCGGTCAGCGGGCAGACGTCGATATGCGCGCCCACCTTTTCCGCCAGCATCTGCCACGGCACGATATTGCTATGATGCTCCAACTGGCTGAGCATGATGCGGTCGCCAGCGTTCAGATTGGCGGGGCCCCAGCTTTGCGCGACCAAATTGATGCCCTCGGTCGCGCCGCGCACGAACACGACTTCGTTCGGCGATGCTGCGCCGATGAACCGCGCCACGCGCTCACGCGCCGCCTCAAACGCGACAGTCATATTGGCCGAGCGGGCATAGACGCCGCGATGGACGGTGGCATAATCGGCGCCACCGGCACGCATCATCGCGTCGAGCACGACCTGCGGTTTTTGCGCCGTCGCGGCGGTGTCGAGATAATGCCAGTTGTTCGCAAGGCCGGGGAATTGGTCACGAAGGGCGGTGGTGGTCACACCAAATCCCCCAATTTGGCCAACGCCGCTTCGGTCAGCGCCTCTTCATCCGCCGCGCCTTCAAACACGCCAGCGACAAACGCCTGCAACATCAGCTTCTTTGCCTCGGCAGGGGTAATGCCGCGCGCTTGCAGATAGAATAGTCCCATGGCATCCAACTCGCCAATCGCGCAGCCATGCGCACATTTGACGTCGTCGGCGTAAATTTCGAGTTCGGGCTTGGCGTTGGCCGTTGCGCTGCGGTCCAGCAGCATCGCTTTGACGGACTGTACGCTGTCGGTTTGCTGGGCATCGCGTGCCACGGCCACTTTGCCAAGATAGGTGCCGGTCGCCGTACCCGCCAAGACGGAGCGGACGATCTGCGATGATGTCGCGCCAGGTTCGGCATGGGTGACAGTGGTTATGACCTCCAGCGTTTGCGTGCCGCCACCAATTTGCACCGCGCCAAGTTTGAAATCAGCGCCCTCGTGCAGTGTGACGTTCAACTCCACCCGCCCATAATCGCCGCCGATATTCAGCACATGGATTGCGGCGGTCGCGCCTTTGCCGATTGCGATGTCCAGTTGATGGATAGTGCCGCTGTCCTGAATAATCGTCCGCGCAAATGTCCCGCCCGCAGGTACGATGATGCTTTCGGGCGCAGGCAATGGCCACGCCCGCGCGAGCGCATCAATATCGCTATAGCGCCAAGCTTCGTCATGCCGGGTTGGGAGCGCAATGGTCATCGGCGCAAAACCTCTTTGTGCCTTTGTGCCTTCGTGCGCACAAAATTAGACTCGCACAAAGGCACGAAGGCACGAAGAAGAAAAAGGTTAATGCCTGCGGCGCTCATGCCGCCAATTCCTTATACCCGTCACGCTCCAGCTCAAGCGCGAGCTCCGCGCCGCCGGTCCGCGTGATGCGGCCATCGGCGAGGACATGAACAAAGTCGGGTTTCACATAATCGAGCAGCCGCTGATAATGGGTGATCAGCAGCACAGCCTTGTCCGGCTTGCGCATGATGCGGTTGATGCCATCGCCCACCGTGCGCAGCGCGTCGATGTCGAGGCCGCTGTCGGTTTCGTCGAGGATCGCGAGCGCGGGATCGATGATACCCATCTGCACCATTTCGTTGCGCTTCTTCTCGCCGCCGGAAAAGCCGACATTCACCGGGCGCTTGAGCATGTCCATATCCATGCCCAGCGCGCCTGCCTGTTCGCGTGCGACCTTCAGGAATTCACCACCGGTCAGCGGCGCCTCACCGCGGTATTTGCGCTGTGCATTGAGCGCCTCGCGCAGGAACTGGACGTTCGATACGCCGGGAATTTCGACCGGATATTGAAAGCCCAAGAACAGACCAGCGGCGGCGCGCTCATGTGGTTCCAGGGCGAGCAGGTCGATAGGCTCCTGTGTGCCCCGGCGAAGGCCGGGGTCCAGTGCGACGCTCGAGTCGTCTGTTTGAGGTTCTGGACCCCGGCCTTCGCCGGGGAGCACGGGCGGCGTAAAGGTCACCGAACCCTCGGTCACCTCATAACCGGGGCGTCCCGAAAGCACATAACCCAGCGTCGATTTTCCCGCGCCATTCGGACCCATGATCGCATGGATCTCGCCCGCGTTCAGCGAGAGCGTGAGGCCTTTAAGGATAGGCTTGTCGCCAACATTGGCGTGGAGGTTATTTATTTGGATCATTAGGCTTTCCGGAAAATTTTCTTACGATCAATGCAAACACTAGCAACGGAGGCAAGTAGAAGACCGTGGCGTCAAAAAACGCGCCGTTCCGACCTGCAAAAGGATCAGGCCAATGCCACTGACCGTAGCCCTTGGCGATCCATGGAGCGATTAGCATCCATGGGACCAAGATAAAGAACGAGGCGAGTGCTGTCCTCACCCCACGCTCCCCTCAAGGCTGATGCCCAACAACTTCTGCGCCTCAACCGCGAATTCCATCGGCAATTGCTGCAGCACTTCTTTGGCAAAGCCGTTGACGATCAGCGCGACCGCTTCTTCGGCGTTCAGGCCGCGGGCCATTGCGTAGAACATCTGGTCGTCCGAAATCTTGCTCGTCGTCGCCTCATGCTCGATCTGCGCGCTTGGGTTGCGGACCTCGATATAGGGGACGGTGTGCGCGCCGCTTAACGACCCAAGCAGCAGCGAGTCACATTGGGTGAAGTTGCGCACGCCCTCTGCATTTGGCGCGACGCGCACCAGCCCGCGATAGGTGTTGTTGCTGTGTCCGGCGCTGATACCCTTGCTGACGATGGTTGAGCGCGAACCCTTGCCATTGTGGATCATCTTGGTGCCGGTATCGGCCTGCTGGTGATTGTTGGTCACCGCGACGGAGTAAAATTCGCCGACGCTGTTTTCGCCGTTCAAAACGCAGCTTGGATATTTCCAAGTCACCGCGCTGCCGGTTTCCACCTGAGTCCAGCTCACCTTGCTGTTCCGTCCCTGACACAATGCGCGCTTGGTGACGAAATTATAGATGCCGCCTTTGCCCTCTGCGTCGCCGGGATACCAGTTTTGCACGGTCGAATATTTGATTTCGGCATCGTCCAGCGCGACCAGTTCAACCACCGCGGCGTGCAGCTGGTTTTCGTCGCGCATCGGCGCAGTGCAGCCTTCGAGATAGCTGACATAGCTGCCCTTGTCGGCGACGATCAATGTCCGTTCGAACTGTCCTGTATTTTCCGCGTTGATACGGAAATAGGTGGAAAGCTCCATCGGGCAGCGCACGCCTTCGGGGATGTAGACGAACGTCCCATCGGAAAAGACCGCGCAATTGAGCGTGGCGAAATAATTGTCGTGCATTGGCACAATCTTGCCGAGATATTTGCGGACGAGGTCAGGATATTCCTTAATCGCTTCCGAAATGCTGCGGAAGATAACGCCAGCGCGCTCCAATTCGGCGCGGAAAGTTGTGGCCACCGACACGCTGTCAAATACGGCATCAACCGCGACGCGGCGTTGGGGCAAGCCGCCATCTTCACCGCCTTCGACACCGGCAAGCAATTTCTGCTCGGCAATCGGAATACCCAGCTTTTCGTAAACGCGCAGGATTTCGGGATCGACCTCGTCCAGTGAATTCAGCTTTGGCTTCGCCTTGGGCGCGGCATAATAATAGGCGTCCTGATAATCGATGGGCGGGACATTGAGCTTGGCCCAATCCGGCGCTTCCATCGTTTTCCACATGGCAAAGGCCTTCAGCCGCCATTCGAGCATCCATTCGGGCTCATTCTTCTTTGCCGAAATGAATCGAACGGTATCTTCGTTCAGGCCCTTTGGCGCGAAATCGGTTTCGATGTCCGACGACCAGCCATGTTCATAATCGGCGACCTTTTCGGCGGCCTCCCACGCAGCCTTGTCTTTGATCTCAATGTCGTCGGTCATCGCGTCAGTCCTGCCAAATTGATTTGCGCAAGCGCACCGCGCACAGCGTTGTTAACGACAGGCCAATGCGATTGGACGTGGCAGCTGCCTTCTTTCGCACAATGCTGACCCAAAGCATGTTTATGCGTATCGCAGCACGCGGTCATTGCAATTGGGCCTTCGACGGCCTCGATAATATCGGCCAAGTTAATTGCCGCAGCAGGACGGGCAAGCGTGATGCCACCCCCTGTTCCACGTGCCGAACGCAATAGGCCCGCTTTGGTCAACATGCTCACCAGCTTTTGAGTCGTTGGCAGCGCAAGACCAGTTTCGGTCGCAAGGTCGGTCGCAGATACGCGCGCAGAGCCGCAATGGCGCGAAGCCGCGCTCATAACCACCACTGCATAATCTGCCATATTCGACAAACGCATAACATCGACCCTAATCAGATAAATTTACTCCGATTGGGGGCAGATGGTCCCTTTATCGGCGGAAATCAACCCAGAAAGGATAAGATATCGCGGTAGTTTTCCTTGCTGAGCCACAAATGCATCACTTTTGCATTGTGGCTGTCATGCATTGCCCTTGTGTTCCCCGATCCATCTGAACTTTATACCAAATGCGTTTCGGAATACTCACGTTATTTACCAAATTCTTAAACCACGTAAGCCTTGGTTTGATCGAATGTCGGTCCAATGGCATACACGCCCGATGCACCAGCGGATCCGGGCAGCTCGCCGAGCGGTTCAATGCTAATATTGGGGGCGCTTGCTTTCATCACCATTGCCGCTGATGACGTTGCAACGGCACTGCCGTTTGACGCGGTGTGGATGAGCCGGGTTAGGTTATCCGCAATACTGTACGCCGGGCTATCATCGTCAGATACAGTGACATCAAAGGCAAGGCGGGCATCAGGGGCAGCAGAGAGCAACGCGCTCATTAAGCCAGTGGCATCGGCAGGCGGCGTGTCGCGGCTGATAAAATATTCGCCAACTTGTTCCCATTGCACGGCATCACTGGCCAAGGGTACATCCGTCGCAATGCCAAAATGGTAACTGCCGCGCGGCATATCATGGCCCGCGGGTGCGGTGGCGCTTCGGGCTACGGTCACCGCAGGCGTTGATGAAGAGGTGGGCGACGGGCTGTCGTCAGAAACTTCAAACGGCACATGCGTGCTTTCCAGACGCTGGGCATTGTCAATTGCGCGGCCCTTCGCCACTTGAGCCGCAAGTAGGATGGCGGCATGTGACATTTGCTTGTCAGCTTCTATGGTCTCTACAGAGGATGCCTGTTCCCAAAGACTGTCAAACCGGTCGAGCCATGCGTCGCCATAAGGCGCAACGGACTGCGCCTTGAACACCGACGGAATGGTCGGAATGATAATGTGCAATTCGGCGCCCGCGCTGACTATCGCTTCGGCAATCAGGATGTCGGCGCCAGCGGCCAAAGCGCCAAAGGCAAATCCGACTCCCATTTCGCTTAAGCGATTGGCGATGCTGCGCGCGGCAAGATCGTCATCGTGAGCTAGGCCCATTAGGCCTGAAAAATATATGCTTTTGGGCGGTGCGAAAGGCGCGAGCCAGCTGTCATCCTCGCCGCGATGACGCAGGACGCTGCGCAACTGCCGAAGCGTCGTTGCATGGTCTTCCCACGCATTGGGCGCGTGCTGCAAGCCAGCGGCCAACATCAATTCGGCATTGTCGCGATTGCCCAAAAGCAAATGCGCCTCTGCCTTTGTCGCGTCGTGCCAATAGGCCGTTTCGCCGCGGCCGACACCGGTTTCAAGCAACGCGAGAACCTTGCTTGCCAGCAATGCCATATGGCCACTCTGGCCCGCGAAAAATGACATGGTTGCCGCATTGATAAGCGGATAGCTGTCGGGTTTGATCGCGGCAGAGTCCGCATAGGCCTTGGCTGACTGCAGAAACAATCGTGTTGCAGCATTGCCTTTGGCTTTACGCGCCAAGTCCTTCAGCAGCCGGCCCTTCAGGTTCAGAATGGCGGGGTCATCAAGAATATTGTGCAAGCCAGCCCCCAGAAACGCTTGCCATGCTTTCTGGGCTGCGCCGGCGCGTGCCAATTTCAATATGGTGAAGCTTTCCTCACGCATCGCGTTATGGCTGGCCCCCCATGTTGCCGGTATCGGGATCGACGATGATGGGAACCCAATTCAACTTTGCCGTACGTTTCGATGTTGCCATTTCAAGGTGGATATTCATCGCATACACATAATAGGTTGAAGGGTCGCGTTCGTTCACACCGGTAATGGCATTGCCATTTTCATCGGTATTCCAAAAATCGATCAGATATGCCCTTTTTCCAAAAGTGCCCCCGCCCGGTGCGATGGATACGGCGCGGCGGTTAAAAAATGCGTGATTTGGCCTGATGCGGGTTCTGGGGTCAGTACCGCTGATCGGGACAAAGCGGATGATGTCGCTGTCTTTTGAAGAGAAGCGAACGGCGTCATCCTTGTTATCGAGATAAATGACCACGACTTGCTGGCTCGCAAAACTAAAATCTTCAAAATTCTCTTTGAACTTTTCGGCGCCACCTCCTGCATAGTTGGCTTTGCTCATCGCCTGCAGGAGGGGTTCTGCCACCGCGACTATCTGGGCATTGGTCGGCTGCTGATTGGGTGCAGCAACATAGGCTTGCTTCACGGTCAGTGTACCATTGGGTTCGAACCGGATGTACACCGCGCAAATATGTTGTGGTCGAAATTGTTTTACATTCCCTTCCGTTTCCGGTTCTGCATCGGTGGCGGGTTGCCCGAAAGCGTAACTGGCTCCGAACATTCTGACATATTCCGCCTGTTCGGCCTCAGGGTTGTATATATGGGTTGGTGCTACGGTCGCGCCATGTGGTCCGAACGAGAGATGGTTTGGGATCATGCCTTATCTTTCCTTTCCAATATATGTTGTCCAAATTTTATTGGCCGCTTGTCGAAAGCTTGGTCCAAGCGCTTCCATTTTCTGGCGAACGCTGCGGGCCTTGGCCATGCTGGCTATATTGTCGCGTCCTTGTAGTTTCTGCGTTCGCGCCACAAGCGTCCAAAGCTTGAGATCCGTCTCCATCACGGGCAAATTACCCTGTCCTGCAGCCAACACGCCGCTGCTGTCGGCAATGGATTTTTGAAGGAGTTGTTCTGCTGCGCGATATTGTTTGAGGACGATATGCGCATCGGCCATTCCAATTTGCGCCCAACTGCTGCGCAACGCATATTCGACATTGCGCGGGTCCGCCTCGACGAGATCTTGCATAAGCTGTGCTTCTGTTTTGCGCAGCGCAAGGACATCGTTAAACGCGCCAAGGCGGCTTTTGACGATCGCAGCCCAGCCATAACGGTTGGCTAGATCTTGTTTTATTTTCCGGTTCGTCGGTTCAAGCGCGAGCGCCTTTTTCTCATAATCAATGGCTGCCATACAATGGCGTAATGCGACAGTAAGCTCGCCGCCATTACGTGAATGTAGATCGCACAGATTGCCTTCGGAATAGCCAAGCTCCATGTGGCTGCGAACGCTATTGGGTTCGACCTTTGCCAACCGCCCGGCCAAATCGCGATAGGCCGTCCAGTGCCGTAACGCCGTTTGTCTGTCCCCGCGCAGCATGGCACTTTGGCCGACATAAAATGCGCTTTGGGCATGTCCAAAAATGCTGTCTGGCGATTTAGGCGTCAGCGCCAGCAAAGCGGCGGTGGTCCGGTACGCCTCCCGATATTTCAGCTCGGCCAATTCGGGGCGCCCGGCAACGGTATCGTCTTCGCCCATCGCCAATATCACGCGCGCACGGCGTTCCAGGCTTTCCGGTGGGAGCGACGCCAAATCACCTTGCGCGCGGTAATGTTCGAGCGCCTCTGCATTGACCACGGTCATCGCATCGGGCCTGCCAACGCCGCGCAATGTTTCGCGCAAGTCCGTAAGCATGAATTCAACCAGCCCTTCTGCCGCGGCGCGCTGACGTGCGGCTTCGTTTCGGGCATGAAGGGCAAATGACGTCATTGCACCCATGATTATCATCGCCGCTATCGCAACTGCCGTGACGGCCATCACGCGTCGGAGCTTTCTTTGCGCATCACGCTGGATCAACGCATCTAGTGGAACCCCCGCAACGCCCGCGATGATTTTCAACAGTGCAAGCTGCGGGCCATCTCCCTCGGGACGAAAATCTGCTGCAAGAGGTTCGTTGCCATCCACGAGCAACGCCGCTGGAAATGCCTCGTGCGGATTTCCGGAAATAATTGCGGGCAGGACAGGCTTTTCCGGATGAAGTTCGCGGAACAATGCAATTTCGGCGTCGACCCAGCGAGATTTTGCCGCAGAGGGCGAACATAAAACGATCAGGCACTCGGCGCGTGAGATCGCGTCTCTTATGGCCGCGGACAGGCTGGTCCCCGCCGCCAGATCTTCACGGTCGCGAAATATGGGCCCTAATGTTCGCGCGCTATTTACATGCTTCGCCGCCACGTGCTTGGGTAAGCGGTAGCGTTCAAGCTTTTGCTGCAACTTTGCCGCCGCAGCCATATCGTCATGGCTGTAACTGATGAACGCACTGAACCGGCGATATGTATCATCGGCCGAATTTTCTGCCTGATCCCGGATCCGCATTGCCCCTCCGCTTTGGCGTAACGCGCCGAGACTACACGATATCGTTTTGGGTTAAACGGTTTTATTCTGGTAATTTGCCGGCGACGTAACTTTCCAAATTCGCGGTTTCTTCAGCAGAAAACCGCAGGCCCAGCTTGCTGCGCCGCCACAATATATCGATTGCGGATCGCGCCCATTCCTGGGCGATCAAATAGTCGACTTCGCGCGCATATAGCCCATGGCCAAAATGCGTGCCAAGATCTGCGATGGCGTTGGCATCGGCCAGAATTGACCGCGTCAGCGTCCCGTAGCTGCGTACCCAGCGGTGGGTGAGCGACGCAGGCAGAAACGGGTATGCGCGCTGCAGTTCATCCGCCAAGTCGTCGGCCCCATCGGTCGGAAAATCGCCACCCGGAAGCGGCTGTTCGAGCGTCCAGCTTCGCCCATCGAGAATAGGCATATATCCCGCGAGCTTTTTGACGGCGCTTTCTGCCAAGTGGCGGTATGTTGTAATTTTGCCGCCGAAGACAGACAGAATCGGCGCTTGCCCATCGGCATCAACGTCGACTTCAAAATGGTAACCGCGCGATGCGGTTTCGGGTTTGCCCGATCCGTCATCGACCAGCGGACGAACACCGGCATAGCTATATATGACGTCCGCCGCAGTGATGGTTTGCTTGAAATAGGCGCCAGCGGATTCGCAGATATAGTTGATTTCCTCGGGCGTGGCGAAAACGTCGTCGAGCGAACCTTTGTGATCCGCATCGGTCGTGCCAATCAGGGTAAAATCATCCTCATACGGTATCGCGAAGAAGATCCGCCCATCGGGGTTTTGGCAGAAATAAGCCTGCGGCGTATCGAACATTTTGCGCACAACGATATGTGACCCGCGCACAAGCCGGATGGTTTCGGCTGCGTTGCGTTGACGCCCGGTGGTCCGCGCAAGCAGTTCAAGCACCGCTGGTCCTGCTGCGTTGGCAACGGCGCGCGCCTTGATGGGGGGCTGCCCTGCAATTTCGATATGCCAGATGCCGTCGCGCCGTTCGATGTGCGTGACTTCGCTATGCGTGCGGATTTCTGCGCCATGTTGCGCCGCATCCATGGCGTTAAAGATCACCAATCGCGCGTCATCGACCCAGCAATCGGAATATTCAAACGCAGTGGTGAATTGGGGCTTCAGCGGCTTACCGGCAGGTTCAGATGCAAGCTTTACGGTGCGGGTCGCGGGGAGCAGTTTGCGGCCGCCAATATGGTCATATAAAAACAGGCCCAAGCGGACGAGCCACGCGGGCCGAATGCCCTTTTGATGCGGCAGGATGAAGCGCAGCGGCCAAATGATGTGCGGTGCAATGGCCCACAAGCGCTCGCGCTCAATCAACGATTCCCGCACCAGCGCGAATTCATAATGCTCAAGATAGCGCAGGCCGCCGTGAATAAGTTTTGTCGATGCAGAGGATGTGCCGCGCGCAAGATCACCGCGCTCGAGCAAGACCACCTTTGCGCCTCGCCCGGCCGCGTCGCGCGCAATGCCCGCACCGTTTATGCCGCCGCCGATTACGGCGAGGTCAAAAATTGGCTGGCTCATAAAAATCCCCAAGCAAAGGTCGCCGCAGCGATGAAAGCGGTAAAAGTGGCGAGCATGACGGGCAGCATCGCCTTCCACCCTTGCCCGAGTAACAGATCAAGCCGTGACCGCATAGCGGTTGCGGTAACGGCGAACAGCAGCATCGCCTTCGACGCCAGCAGGCCATATTCGGCCACCCATTTCGGTGCGTCGACAAACGAGTTGACGGCAACCACTGCGAAGAAGGCGATGATAAACCAAGGCAGTTTCAACTTCGCTGCAAGGCTTGTCGTTTGGCCATTGCCCGAACCGATGGCAAGGCCAATGAGCGCAACTGCGGGGGCCAGCAAGGCCACGCGCGACAGCTTTACGATGGTAGCCGTTTCACCGGCGGATTGGGAAAAACTATAGCCACCCCCGAGTGACTGCGCGACATCATGTATCGCTGAGCCCATCAGGAAACCCGCCTGACGATCCGTAAAGGCAAGCTGCGCCGCGATGAGGGGGTAAAAGGACATGGCGATAGCACTGGCGAGCGAAACCCCCACCAACGTCAGCGTGAATTGATTCTGGTTCAGCCGCTCGCGGCCAATAACGGCATAGATGGCCAAGGCCGCCGACGCGCCACAAATCGCCGTTGCGCCGCCCGCAAGCCAGCCTGCATAATTGCTTTGCCCAGCTATTCGTGCGCCGAACAGGCCCGCGCCCATCACCAGCGCCATGATGCACACCAGCCCCAGAAAGGCGAGTGCACCCAATCCGCCAATCTGCATGACAGTGACCTGAGTCCCCAGCAGAACGATGCCCCACCGCAAACAAGAGGTGCCGCAGAAATCGAGGCCGGGGTGAACCTTTTGCTCAGCCGACACAAAATTGAGCGCCAGACCCAGCAGAAGCCCGGCCAATATAACAGGCATGGCATAATGTTCAGAGAACCAAGTCGCTGCAACCGATGCGATACCAACGACAGCAAGACCCGGGAACAATGCGCTGATCATCAATCGTTTGCGCGGTGCCGGATTGTCGTCGGCAAGATAGGTCTCGCCGTACAGGTCAGCGATATAATTCGCGTTTATGTCTTGCGGTGTCATATGGCCTTCTATAGGCAGATGCATCAGAAGTTCCAGCATAAAGCAGGACTTGGGAGAGGATTTAATGGCCGACACCGAGAACGCAAAGGCGGGCGATGCCGCACGCTATATCCGCTACGGACTCATTATCCTTTTGTTTTTCGGCACGGCGCTCAATTATCTCGACCGACAGGTCCTCGCACTTCTGAAACCCACATTGCAGGTTGAATTTGGTTGGACCGACCGTGAATTTGGCCATTTCGGATCAGCCTTTCAAATTGCCACAGCGGTAGCTCTGCTCGGCGTCGGGTGGTTTATTGACCGGTTCGGTGTGCGCTGGGGCTATGGTGTGGCCGTTGCGATATGGAGCTTGGCGGGCATGGGACATGCTTTTGCCAGTTCGGTTGGACAGTTTGTCGCCGCACGCGTCACCTTGGCTGTGGCAGAGTCGGTAAATACGCCGGCGGCCATGAAATCCGCCGCCACATATTTGCCCATTCGGGAACGATCCATCGGTATTGGCGTGATTAACAGCGCGTCGAATATCGGCGCGATTCTGGCGCCGCTGACCGTGCCATGGATTGCCATCATGTACGGCTGGCGCGAGGCGTTTATTATCACTGGCGCGCTTGGGTTTGTCTGGCTGCTTTTCTGGTGGCTCGGCACGAGCAAGCTTCAGCCACTGGGATCAGCTGCGCCAACCATCGCCAATCCAGCAGACAAAGGCCCGCCATGGCGTGAACTGTTGAAGGAACGGCGGACATGGGCCGTGGCAGGCGCAAAGCTGCTTACGGACCTTGTCTGGTGGTTCATATTATTTTGGGCGCCAGATTTCTTTGCGCGGCAATTTGGACTGGGGCAGGCTGAAATAGGCGCGCCCACGGCAATCGTATATGCGCTGGCGGCGGTTGGCGCTTTGACGAGCGGCATATTGTTCCCGATCCTATTGGGCAAGGGAATGACACCCAATGCAGCGCGCAAAAGCTCCATGCTCTTTTACGCCTTGCTGATTTTGCCCATTCCCTTGGCCCTGCAAGCACCAAATGAATGGGTTGCGGCGCTGATCATCGGGTTGGCACTTTTCGCGCATCAGGGTTTTTCGACCAATATTTTCGGCATGACGGCGGATATCATTCCCGCCCGTCAGGTCGGCAGCGTGATCGCAATTGGGGCTTTGGTTGGTAATTTGAGCGGCGCGGCCATGCTTGAATTCGCTGGCTGGTCGCTTGATGCAGGCCTTGGCTACACGCCGATGTTCGCAATCTGTGCAAGCGCCTATCTACTGGCGTTGTTGTGGATTCACATCATGCAGCCAAGGCTGGTTGTGGTAAATGACGCCGACTGATTAGCCAGCCTTGGCCAAGCCTTCTGCGTCCACAATTGCTTGCAGTTCGCCCGCTTCGTACATTTCCATCATGATGTCCGAACCACCGAGGAACTCGCCCTTAACGTAAAGCTGCGGGATGGTTGGCCAGTCGCTATAATCTTTGATGCCCGCACGGATTTCCATATCCTGCAAGACGTCGACGCTTTCATAAGCGACATTCAGATGGTCAAGAATGGCGATCGCCTTGCTGGAAAATCCGCACTGCGGAAACAATGGCGAACCTTTCATGAAAAGGACGACATCATTGCCTTTGACGATCTCATCGATCCGTTCGTTAACGCTCATTTCAATACTCCAATAATCAGGGAATGGCTGTTGTCAGCTGAAGGGCATGCAAGACACCGCCCATGCGTCCGCCCAAAGCGTCATACACCGCCTTGTGATGTTTTACGCGCGGCATTCCGCGAAAGCTTTCGGTGACGACGCGTGCGGCATAATGGTTGCCGTCGCCCGCAAGGTCAGTGATTTCGACGAGCGCATCGGGAAGCGCGGCCTGAATCATTTCCTCAATTTCGTGCGCGTGCATTGCCATTATGCAGGCTCGATAAATTGACGGCGGGCTTCCACCATTTTGTCTTCGAGCGCAGCGCGGATCATCGCATCATCCACGTCGATACCGGCCGATGTCAAATCGCCAAGCAGCTTGCGGATTACGTCTTCGTCGCCAGCTTCTTCAAAGTCTGCCTGCACGACTGATGTCGCATAGGCCGTGGTTTCTTCGGGGGTCAGGCCCATTTTTTCGGCTGCCCACTGTCCCACCAGCTTGTTGCGGCGGGCGGTAATCTTGAACAATAGGTCCGCATCATGTGCGAACTTGTTTTCAAAGGCTTTTTCGCGATCGTCGAAAGTCGTCATCATGCCGTTCCATTTTTCTATTGTTCAAAGATAATGCCTGCATCGTCGCGCAACAAGGCCGGTCGTGTCAAATGTGTACGACCAGCTTTCCAACCGCTGCCCGATCACCCAAGCGTGCGATTGCTGTTCCGGCGTCCGCAAGCGCGAATGTTTCCGATATGCGCGGCTTGATCTTGCCCGCTGCATATAAATCAAACAGCTCGGCTATGTTGGCGTGATTTTTCTGCGGCGTACGTGCGGCAAAGGCCCCCCAGAAAACGCCGCACACGTCGCAGCTTTTCAGCAATGTGAGGTTCAATGGCAATTTCGCGATCCCGGCTGGAAAGCCAACTACGAGAAACTTGCCTTCCCATGCAATCGACCGGACGGCAGGTTCGCTATAGTCGCCACCCACAGTGTCATAAATGATATTATATCCGTCCCGGCCAGCCGCTGCCTTGAACAGCTCGGCGACAGCCTTGGACTGATCCTTGTCGAACGGCTGGTGTGGGTAGACGACCACTTCGTCAGCGCCTGCTTCGCGCGCGATGTCTGCCTTTGCCGCGCTGGAGACACCGGCGACCACACGGCCGCCAAATGCCTTGGCCAGTTCAATCGCCGAAATCCCGATGCCGCCTGCGCCGCCAAGCACAAGGACATTGTCGCCCGCCTTCATATGGCCGCGATCCTTCAGCGCATGGATTGATGTACCATAGGTCATCAACAAAGCTGCGCCATCGTCAAAGGACATGGCGTCGGGCATTTTGAAGCAATTGAACGCTGCGACCGCGACTTTTTCGGTCAGGCCGCCATTGCCGCACAGGCCAATGACGCGGTCGCCAATGGCAAAGCCGGTAACGCCTTCGCCAATGGCTTCGACTGTGCCCGCAATTTCTCCGCCCGGCGCAAAGGGGCGCTCAGGTTTGAATTGATAGAGGTCGACAATCATCAGCGTGTCGGGAAAATTGATTGAACAGGCCTTTACAGCAACCACAACCTGACCGGGTCCGGCGGTGGGCTCAGGCAATTCGCCCATGACAAGTGTTTCTGGGCCGCCGCTTGCGGTCGATAATAAAGCGCGCATGTCTCTCTCCTAAACGGGGTTTGGCGCCAGCCAGGGCCGGTCCGCAGATAATTTGGCTTCGTACACCGAAATCGCGTCGCTGCTTTTCAGTGTTAGGCCGATTTCGTCTACACCGTTAATCAGGCAATGTTTACGGAATGGATCGATTTCGAATTCGAACCGGTCCTGAAACGGCGTGGTGACGGTTTGTGTTTCCAGATCGATGTGAATCTCATCGGTCCGCGCGACTTCCATCAAACGGTCAATCGCCGCCTGTGGAAGGACGATGGCGAGCAAACCGTTCTTGAACGCATTGCCCGAAAATATGTCGGAAAAGCTTGGCGCAATCACCGCGGATATGCCCAAATCGGCCATGGCCCATGCCGCATGTTCGCGGCTCGATCCGCAACCGAAATTGTCGCCAGCGATCAAGATCGGCGCACCAGCATATTCAGGATCGTCAAACACGTTGCCCGGGACCGCGCGCAAAGTTTCGAACGCGCCCTTGCCCAATCCAGCGCGGCTAATGGTTTTCAGCCACACTGCGGGGATGATCACGTCGGTGTCGATATTCTTCAAACCCACGGGATAGGCCCGGCCTTCAACACGGCTTATCGCTTTCATGCCTTAGTCCGTATCTGTCTTGGGCTGATTGTGCGTCATCGGCGCAACTTCGGGTTCAGGCGACAGCGGTTCCAGCTTTCCCTTTTTCTGGGTCAGACTGCGGCGTCCAGCGTAAATCAACGCCGCCACCAGTGCCGCCGAACCCACTGCAGCGCCAACCTTGGCTGTGGTCGACCATGTGTCGCCATCGTCGGATTTTTTATTGGTCATAAGCCTCTTCCTTAATGCCAACTGCTTTAGCTTCGGCATTTGTGACAAGTAAAGGGAATAGCTTCACTGGCACCGCCGCATAGGCCAGCGGTGGCGCGCATGCGTTACCCTTAACTGGCGAACTCCCGGACGTCGGTTAGCCTGCCGGTTACAGCAGCAGCTGCGGCCATTGCCGGGCTCACCAGATGGGTGCGTGCGCCTGGGCCTTGGCGGCCGACAAAATTCCGGTTGCTGGTTGATGCGCAACGTTCGCCAGCGGGCACCTTGTCCGGGTTCATCCCCAAACATGCCGAACAGCCGGGCTCGCGCCATTCAAGGCCCGCGTCGGTAAATATCCGGTCCAGACCCTCGTCCTCGGCCTGCTGCTTCACAAGGCCACTGCCGGGCACGACAATCGCCCATTTGACGTTCGCTGCCTTTTTGCGGCCTTTTAAGATTTCAGCGGCGGCGCGCAGATCTTCGATGCGGCTGTTGGTGCAGCTGCCGATGAAGATATTCTGCACTTCGATATCGGTCATCCGTGTGCCGGGCGTCAGCCCCATATAATCCAGCGATTTGCGCGCGGCTTCCTGCTTGGACGGATCGGCAAAGGCGGACGGATCCGGCACTATGCCTGTAATCGGCAACACATCTTCGGGGCTGGTACCCCATGTGACGCTGGGTGCGATATCCGCGGCATCAATCGATACGACCTTGTCATATGTTGCACCCGGGTCGGTCGCGAGTGTGCGCCAATAGGCAACCGCTGCGTCCCAATTTGCGCCCGACGGCGCCATGGGCCGGCCTTTGATAAAAGCAAAAGTGGTGTCGTCGGGTGCGACAAGGCCCGCACGCGCGCCATGCTCAATGGCCATGTTGGAAATGGTCAGCCGCCCTTCGACGCTGAGCGCGCGGATGACGGATCCGGTATATTCGATCACATGGCCGCTGCCGCCTGCGGCACCCAGCACGCCCGTGATGTGCAAAACGACGTCCTTGGCGGACACACCTGCGCGCAATTCGCCCTCGACGCGTACTTCCATGGACTTTGAACGTGTCAGTTGGAGCGTTTGCGTCGCCAGAACATGCTCGACCTCGGACGTACCAATGCCGAATGCCAGCGCGCCAAGGCCACCATGGCATGCGGTGTGGCTGTCACCGCACACAATCGTCGTGCCGGGAAGGGAAAAGCCCTGCTCTGGCCCAACAACATGGACAATACCCTGTTTGGCATCGGAGGCATGAATATACTTAATGCCGAACTCCGGCGCGTTTCGCTCCAGCGCTTCCAATTGCTGGGCGCTTTCGGGGTCTGCAATCGGGATTGGTTGTCCGTGGCTGTCCAGACGCGCGGTCGTGGGCAGGTTGTGGTCAGGCACAGCCAATGTCAAATCGGGCCGACGGACACGGCGTCCTGCGGCCCTTAGGCCTTCAAAAGCCTGCGGACTGGTCACTTCGTGCACAAGGTGGCGGTCAATGAAGATCAGGCAGGTGCCGTCGTCGCGTTGTTCGACGACATGGGCGTTCCAGATTTTTTCGTACAGTGTTTGCGGTGTGGACATAATAAAAATGCCATAGAACTGATTGCAACGAAATCAAGTGAGGTGACAATCGTTGCACTTCAATGTTCCGCCATTTGCGTCTATTAGGCATTGCATGAGCGTTATCAGCATCGTCCTCATTGTGCTCGGCACCGTCTTCGTCATGGAATGGGTGGCTTGGTCGAGCCATAAATATATCATGCACGGTTGGGGCTGGGGCTGGCACCGTGACCATCACGAACCACATGACAATGCGCTGGAAAAGAACGATCTTTACGGGATTGTCGGCGCGGTTACGAGCATCTCCTTATTTGCGATTGGCAGCCCGTTGTTGCTCGGCGAGAAAGCTTGGGAGCCTGCGACGTGGATTGGCCTGGGCGTCTTATTTTACGGCATCATCTACACTGTGGTGCATGATGGCCTCGTGCATCAGCGTTACTTCAAATATGTGCCGCGCAGTGGTTATGCCAAGCGTCTGGTTCAGGCGCATAAATTGCATCATGCCACCATCGGCAAGGAAGGCGGCGTCAGCTTTGGTTTCGTATTTGCGCGTGATCCTGCCAAGTTGAAGGCGGATCTCAAAAAACAACGCGAGGCCGGGACCGCGATCGTCCGCGACGCGGCGATTTAAGCTTCGGGCTGTCGCCAAATCCAGCCAAGGCACACAATCGCAACGCCCAGTGGTATTAACGACCAAGGCAATGCCAATGTGATCATTCCAATCGCTATGCTGATGCCAAAGGCCACGGTTGCCGACCATTTGCCGCGCCTGCTCACCACCCCTTTTTCGCGCCAAGCAACAATATGATGCCCAAAGGCGGGATGGTTCATTAAGCGGGCTTCAAGCGCCGGGCTGCTGCGCGCAAAGCAAAAGGCCGCCAATATCATAAAGGGTACGGTCGGCAGCAACGGCAGAGCGATGCCAACGGTGCCCAGCGCCAGAGCGGACAGCCCACCAATCAGCCAGAGCTGCCGCTGTATCAATATTGATGGACCGCTTTGGTCACATAATAGCTGTCGAGACCTTCGGGGCCGCCTTCGCTGCCAAAGCCGGATTCCTTGACCCCGCCAAAGGGCGCGTCAGGCATGGAAATCACAAAGCTGTTAAGGCCAACCATGCCGGTATCCAACGCATCGGCGACAAGGTTCGCCTGCCGCGCGTTTTCGGTAAAGGCATAAGCGGCAAGGCCAAAGGGCAGGCGGTTTGCCTGTTCAATGGCTTCGTCCAACGTCTTGAATGGCCGCATCAATGCAACGGGGCCAAATGGTTCATTGTCCATGACGTCTGCCGACATGGGAACGTCCGCAAGCACCGTGGGCTGAAAGAAATAGCCCTGTTCGCCGCGTGTGCCACCTGCCAAAAGCTTCGCGCCTTTCGACGTTGCATCTTCAACGAGGGCGGCGATGGCCGAGGGGCGACGTGCATTGGCCAGTGGGCCCATGACGGTACCAGCATCCAATCCATTGCCGACCTGCACATTCTTCGTATGCGCAGCAAAGCCCGCGACAAAGCGGTCGTAGACGCCTTCCTGCACATAGAAACGCGTCGGCGAAATGCACACTTGTCCGGCGTTCCGGAACTTGGTGGTCGCCGACAAGGTGATTGCCTTTTCAAGGTCGCAATCATCGAAAATGAGCACAGGCGCATGGCCACCCAATTCCATCGTGGTCCGCTTAACGCCGTCTGCCGCAAGCTTCAGCAAATGTTTGCCCACGGGCACAGATCCAGTGAAGCTGACCTTGCGGATGATCGGCGATGCGATCAGGTGGCGGCTCACCATATCGGGAACGCCATAAATCAGCTGGGCAACATTGCCCGGAACGCCGCCGTCGATGACGCACTGCATGATGCCGCTTGTGCTTGCTGGCGTTTCTTCCGGTGGTTTGGCGATGATCGAGCAGCCCGCAGCGAGCGCTGCCGCCATTTTCTTGCACATCAAATTGACCGGGAAATTCCACGGTGAAAACGCGGCAACGGGTCCAACGGGCTGTTTCAGAACGATGGCGCGCTGCCCTGTTGGCCGGACGAGGACGCGGCCATAGCTGCGCTTGGCCTCTTCGGCGAAATAATCAAACTGCGCGGCGCAGGACAGAACCTCGGTCCGCGCTTCGGCGAGCGGTTTGCCCTGTTCGGTCGTAAGCAGAACGGCGATGCCCTCTGCCCGCTCGCGGATGAGATCGGCAACCTTATGCAATATTGCGGCGCGGGCATTCACATCAACGCCGCGCCAATGTGCAAAACCCTTTGCGGTCGCAGCAAGTGCTTCATCAAGGTCTGCAGCGGTCGCCAGCGGCAACTGAGCGAGCGTTTCGCCAGTGGCCGGATTGATGACGGCGTGACAATCGCGGCCTTCGCCCTTGCGCCAGCTGCCATCAATATAAAGGCCGAGATCGGTAGTATAGCTCATCGAATGTCCCGCAAATTTCTTGTCCGTTCCATGTAGGCGTCAGGTCGTGGGTTTGGAACCCCTTGCAAGCTTCAACAGCCAGAAAACCGGGAACCCAGCCAACAATAACGCAACGCCCCAGATCAACGCTTCGGCCCCCGCGCCATAGATCGTCCAGCAGGAATATAGCGCGGCAAGCAACAATATGATCTTGAACCCGGCTTTGCCCGGCAACTGTCCTGTGGTCATCAAGCGGAAAGCAGCCACGGCGCATCCGAAATACATCACCAGAACAATGGCGGTGGTGAGTATGATGAGAAATTCAAACATCGATGACATTGACCGGCTGCTGTTCATCAGGATGACCAGCGTCAAAAGTGTTGAGGTAAACAGATGCGCGTTGCGCGGCGTGCCATTGGCGCTTTCTTTGCCCATGAATGCCGGGAACAGGCCGTCGCGCGCCAAAGCGGCGGGCATCTCGGCCTGACACATGATCCAGCCGTTCAACGCGCCAAGCGCGCTGATAGCGCCGACCGCAGCGATAGCGGTGCCGGCATTGGCGCCCGCATATACATTCACAAAGTCCGCAAATGGCGCCGCCGATACGCTGGTGATGGCAACCGGCAGCATCAGGACCACGGCGGAGCAGACGAGGATATAAATCACGCCAGCGCCGGCTGTTCCAAAAAGCGTTGCGCGGTTTATGGTGCGTTCGGGATCCTGCACCTTGTCGGCAGGCACGGTCGCCAGCTCAAGCCCAAGCATCGCCCATAGGGTCAATATGGTCGCGGTGGAAATGCTGGTCGCGGAAATGTCTGCGGTCACAAATGGCCGCACAAGCGCGGTGCCCTGGGTCGCAAGAACATAGGCTGCGAGCCCGATCACCGCGACCAGAGGCAGCAGCTTTGCGATCGTCCAGACGATCTGAACTTGCCCGGCAAGCTTGGTTCCGCGAATGTTGATGAGCGTAAATGCCCAAATAATTGCGATCGTCACTGCCGACGATACGCCATGCGTTCCGACAACCGGAAACAACTGGCTCAGATAACTGACCGCAGCGGTGGCGATGGCGGCGTTGCCAACCCACATCGATATCCAATAGGCCCATGCAATCGCGAAGCCCGCGCCGTCGCCGAAGGCGGCGCGGGTGTAAGCATAAGGACCACCCGCCTTTGGCAAGGCCTTGCTTAAAGCGCCAAACACCGATGCCACGCACAATGCGCCACCTATGGTAATCAACCATCCAATGACTGAATTCCATCCCAAGGGCGCAAGGCTCGCGGGCAACAGGAATACGCCTGACCCAATCATGCTGCCCATCACGAGTGCAAGCGCCATCCAAAAACCCATTGGACGGCTTGCTTTGGCTGTATCCTGCGTCACGTAAATCCCCCTATCTCAGTACCCTGACTGGCACGGAAAAAGCGGAAAAGCCAATCTTTGTTTAGTGCGCCAGCAACACAGGGATACCCAATTCGCCCAGCATGAACCGCGTCACGCCGCCAAACAAGGTTTCGCGCCACCGCCCATGGCCATAAGCGCCCATGACGAGGAAATCGGGCCGCCACGCATTTACTTCGGTCAGCAACCGTTCTTCGACGCTGTGATCACCCTTTGCCGCAACCGCTATTTCGGCGCGGACGCCATGGCGTGATAGATAGGTCGCTGCGTCCGTCACAGGGAATTCTTCGGGCACGGTTTCGACCTCTGCAATCCGCACATGCGTTGCGGCCTGTAGCAAGGGCAATGCTGCGCGTAAGGCGTTGGCTGCTTCAAATCCGCCGTCATATGCCACCATCGCGCGGTCCCATGAAATGCGCTTTGTCGATGCCGGCACGGCCAGTAGGGGCGTTCGTGACGCCATGACGACATCGCTGACCCATGCGCGCGCGGTGCCGGGCGTGCCGGCTTCATCCAGCGACATGATCAAGATATCCGCCAGTCGCGCTGCGTTTATCAATGCATCGGATGTCGTTCCGTCAAACATCTGCCAATCCCAGGGCACATCCTCCGATTTCAGGTGTTCGTCCGTCCGCGCGCACAGCTTTCCGCGTTCCGTTTCGGCGGCATCAAAGGCTTCGGCAATGAAATGCGCGCCGCCGAACATGTCAAACGCCACATAATCCTGCGTTGGTCGCGGCAAGACAAGTGTCAGATGTCCGTTGAAACGGCGGGCCAGATCAAGCCCCGCCTGCAACCGGCTTTCAAAAGCCGCGTCTCTGCCAGCATGTACCATGATAGATTTCATCATCAGTTCCTTTTCATACGCCAGAATAGGCCGACTCGGATTGATGCGATTGAGTGTAGGCGGATGCGGCGCGAAGTCTTTGATTGATATCAAACACCGCAAAATGCTTCCAAAGGCCGATATATTATGTCAGCGATGACGGATGGATGACGCGGGGCAAGCGAAGAACGACATGATCGTGCGGGGCGCGTGTGTCACCGATGCTCAAGCAATAGCCGACATTTATGCCCATCATGTTCTGAACGGCACCGCCAGTTTTGACACTGTGCCGCGCACATTGGATCAAACCGAACAGAAGATTGCGGACATTTTGGCCCATGGTTGGCCGTTCTTGGTTGCCGAGCGCGAAGGGGTGATATTGGGCTATGCCTACGCAACGGCATTTCGAGACCGGCCCGCTTATGGCTTCACGTGCGAAAACTCGATTTATGTGCGCGCCCAAGTTGTCGGGCAGGGGATCGGTGTCGCATTGATGCGCCGGCTGCTTGATGAGGCGCACGCATGTGGTTTTCGTCAAATGATTGCGGTGATCGGCGGCGGAGAGCCTGCGTCGGTGGCGCTACATACGAAAATGGGATTCACTTTTGCCGGCCGGATGCGATCGGTTGGCCGGAAATTTGGCCGCTGGCTTGACAGCGTGTACATGCAGGCCGAGCTTGGAGAAGGAGACCGGACCGCGCCAGCGCGTGAGCCGGGCTAAAGGAGAGAAGATGATGGCAGAGTTTGAATTGGTCGCCGACGGCCTGCGTTTCCCGGAAGGCCCAGTCGTCATGCCCGATGGCAGCGTCATTTTGGTCGAAATCGCCGAGGGGCAGATCACGCGGGTGCGGCCCGACGGTAGCAAGTCCGTCGTTGCAAAGACGGGCGGCGGCCCCAATGGCTTGGCGCTTGGTCCCGACGGTAAATTATACTGCTGCAACAATGGCGGCTTTGAATATATGGAAGCCAATGGCTTTCTGGCCCCGCACGGCATTGCGCAGGATTATTCGGGCGGCCGGATTGAACGCATCGATATCGATACCGGCGCAGTCGAGATACTTTATAAATCGGGTGACTTTGGCTGCAGTCTGCGTGGCCCGAATGACATTGTTTTTGATGCGCATGGCGGGTTTTGGTTCACGGACCATGGCAAGATCGATTATGCCAAACGCAGCCATGATGTCGTCGGTATCTTTTATGCGAAGGCAGATGGCAGCCATTTGGAAGAGGTCATCTTCCCGTCGAACAATCCCAATGGCGTTGGCCTGTCGCCCGATGGCAAGACATTATATGCCGCCGAAACCTACACCTGCCGGTTGATGAAGTTCAACATCACGTCGCCAGGCAAAGTTGCGCCTGATGCGGGTCCGGGCGGGCCGGGGATTCCCGTATATCGCCCAGCCGGGTACAAATTTTTCGACAGCCTTGGTATCGAAGCAAGCGGCAATATCTGCGTCGCCACCATTGGCGAGTGCGGGATCAGCGTGATTTCTCCGGATGGCGAGCTGGTCGAATTTGTCGCAACCGATGATATCTTCACCACCAACATCGCGTGGGGTGGAGACGATATGATGGACGCGTATATCTGTCTGTCGGGCAGTGGGCGTCTGGTGAAAACCCGTTGGGCGCGGCCGGGGCTTAAGCTGCAATATTGAGATCGGATTATCGCATATGCCAAGGCACAAGGAAGCGCATCTTATTGACCGCATCGGCTGGCTGCGTGCATCCGTTCTTGGCGCGAACGATGGCATTGTTTCGACCGCGAGCCTGATTGTGGGTGTGGCGGCGGCGCAAGCGTCACCCGATACAATATTGATGACAGGAATTGCGGGCCTTGTGGCGGGTGCAATGTCGATGGCCGCGGGCGAATATGTGTCGGTCAGTTCGCAGTCCGATACAGAGAGTGCCGATCGGGCCCGCGAGACAGAGGAGCTGGCGACGTTCCCTGATAAGGAACGCGCGGAACTGGTCGGCATTTATGAAGCGCGCGGGCTCGACCGGGCGCTGGCCGAGCAGGTTGCCGACAAGCTGACCGCGCACGACGCGCTGGCGACGCATCTGCGCGATGAACTTGGCATGGCAACGCATACAGCGGCGCGCCCCGTGCAGGCGGCTTTGGCTTCGGCTGGGTCATTTGCGATTGGCGCGGCGCTACCGTTGGCCATGGTGCCCTTGTCCCCTGCCGCCACGCTCAGCTGGACGGTGTCGATTGCGGCGCTTTTGTTCCTTGCCATTCTGGGCGGTGTCGGGGCGAAAGCGGGCGGGGCACCGATGGGCAAAGCTATTTTTCGGGTGACCTTTTGGGGTGCAATTGCAATGGCGGCAACCGCAGCGATCGGATCGCTGTTCGGCACAACAATCGCCTGAGGCATTGCATGACATTTAATACGGTAATTTTTGACTTCGGTGGGGTTATCACTTCGTCGCCGTTTGAGGCGTTTAACCGGATGGAGGCCGAACGCGGCTTACCCAAGGATTTCGTCCGCCGGGTCAATTCGGTGAATCCGGACAATAATGCCTGGGCCAAATTCGAACGCGCCGAATGTAGCGCAAGTGAATTTGACGCGTTGTTTGCTGCCGAAGCGCAGGCACTGGGGCATGCATTGGACGGTGCGTCCGTCATTGCCTGCCTTGCTGGCGAAATCCGTCCAGACATGGTGGCGGCGCTCGATCAACTCAAATCACTGGGCTTTGCGCTGGGGTGCATCACAAACAATGTGCCGTCGGGCAAAGGCGCAGGCATGGCGGTAAGCGACGCAAAAGCGGCTGCGGTGGCGGCGGTGATGGACCGGTTCGACCATATCATTGAATCAAGCAAGGCGGGTGTCCGCAAACCTGACCCGCGTATCTATAATATGATGTGTGATGCGCTCGCCGTTTCACCGCGACAATGCATCTACCTTGATGACCTTGGCATCAACTGCAAACCCGCAGCAGCAATGGGCATGGCAGCGATCAAGGTCACCAGTGGCGCACAGGCGCTCGGCGAATTGGGCGCGCTATTGGCGTTGACCTTTACACCCGTTGGCGTCTAGGCGGGAGCCGTTCCGTCTCTCCCAACTATTGGAGCACTTCATGGCGAAAAAACTTTTCCCGGACGCAGCATCCGCGCTCGACGGCCTGCTCAAAAACGACATCCTAATTGCCAGCGGCGGCTTTGGCCTGTGCGGCTTGCCCGAACGGTTGTTAGACGCCGTCCGCGACAGCGGGGTCACTGGCCTGACCTTTGTGTCCAACAATGCCGGTATCGACAATGAAGGCATCGGCAAGCTGCTGCGCACCAAGCAGGTGAAGAAAATGATCTCGTCTTATGTGGGTGAGAACAAAGAATTTGAACGGCAGTATCTGGCGGGTGAACTTGAGGTCGAATTCTGCCCGCAAGGAACGCTGGCCGAACGGATGCGCGCTGGCGGCGCTGGTATCCCCGGTTTTTACACGAAGACGGGCGTCGGCACTTTAGTGGCCGAGGGCAAGGAAGTGAAAGAATTTGGCGGTGAGGAATATATCCTTGAACGCGGTATTTTTGCCGACCTCGCGTTGGTGAAGGCGTGGAAAGCCGATGAAAGCGGTAACCTTGTCTTCCGCAAGACGGCCCGCAACTTCAATCTGCCCGCCGCCACCTGCGGCAAGGTCTGCGTGGTTGAGGTGGAGGAAGTGGTGCCGGTTGGCAGCCTTGACCCCGACTGCATCCATTTGCCCGGCGTTTATGTGCAGCGCATGATCGTTGGCGCGCCTTATGACAAGAAAATCGAGTTTCGTACCGTCCGTGAAAGGGAAAGCGCATGATCCGGAGTTTGGCAGTCAGCATTGCCGCGCTCACGCTGCCTCTGGCTGCTTACGCCGCGCAAGGCCAGCAGGTTGCTGCGCCCGTGCTCAGCAAGGACGCGCTCGCGACCCAGATCGGCGAAAAGCCAACCTCCGCTTCACCACCGACGGGCCAACAATGGCTTTATGGCTCGGCCGAAGGCAGCATCGCGTCGGCGCAGGTATATAAGGCGATGGCGCAATATGTCCGCGCAAAGGCCCTGAACCGTGCCATCAAATCGCAGACTGTGCTGGCCGATGGGTCAACCCCGGACGCCCCCCGGTTCGAAAGCTGCGGTTCAAAGCCATTGGCCGCGGTATTTGATGCCGACGAAACGCTGCTCTGGAACGTAGGCGCAATGCGCTACATGGCGGAGCAGGGTAAGGATTTTGATCCAGTCATCTGGAATGCGTGGGAAAAAAGCGGGGCTGGCAAAGCACTGGCCATGCCCGGCGCGATCGACGCACTGAAAATCATGCGCGATGCGGGCGTGACCATCATCGCGAACACCAATCGCACAGCAGCGAATGCCAAAGGCACGGAAGATACGCTGCGTATGGCGGGGCTTGGCGAATTCAAACATAAAGACACGCTGTATCTTATGGGTGATGACGCGACCGGATCGAGCAAAGATGGCAGGCGCGCCGCTATCGCCGCAAAATATTGCGTGATTGCCTTGGCGGGCGATCAGCTTGGCGACTTTGTCCAGGCGTTCAACGCCAAAGGCCTGAGCGTCGCTGACCGGCGGAAGCTGGCGACCAATCCTGCGATTGCGGACATGTGGGGCAATGGCTGGTTCCTGTTCTCCAACCCTGTCTATGGCCCGTCCATCCGTGGTGGCTATGACGAAATTTTTACGGCCGACACCAAATGGGAACCCGCGAAATGAGCGGTAAGCCAGTCCCCATCGACCTTGTGCCTTATAGCGATATGCTTGGCGACAGCCGCGAATTTTTGCGCGTCTGGGCGAAGCAAGGCGGGCCGGTAACCTGCTTTATCAACCCCGTGCCCGTCGGCGGCGATCCCATGGGCTATGGCATCGCTTTGGTCGATTGCATTCGCCACGGCGCTAAAACCTGGGCCCGCGCCACCGGAATACCGGAGGCTGAAGCCTTGGCAAGGATTTGGGAGGGTGTAGACGCCGAGCGTGCCAACCCGACCGATTTGCCCACTGAACACCCCACCACAGATGAAGATGGATTGATACATTGAGCTGGACCCGTGACGAAATGGCCGCCCGCGCTGCAAAGGAATTGCGCGACGGATATTATGTGAACCTGGGCATTGGCATCCCCACGCTAGTGGCCAACCATATCCCGGATGGCGTCGAAGTAACGCTTCAGTCCGAAAATGGCATGTTGGGCATTGGCCCCTTCCCCTTTGCAGGGGAAGAGGATGCCGACCTTATCAATGCCGGCAAGCAAACCATCAGCGAGCTGCCGCAGACCGCCTATTTCGATAGCGCCGCCAGCTTCGCCATGATCCGCGGTGGGCATATTGACCTGACCGTGCTGGGTGCGATGGAAGTTGCGGAGAATGGCGACATCGCGAACTGGATGATCCCCGGCAAGATGATCAAGGGCATGGGCGGGGCAATGGACCTTGTCGCTGGCGTGAAGAAAATCATCGTGGTGATGGAGCATAATGCCAAGGATGGTTCGCCAAAGTTCATTCCCGCATGCACATTACCGCTGACGGGAAAAAATGTCGTTGATATGATCATCACTGATTTGGCGGTGTTCCAACGCCCCGACAAATCGTCCCCGTTCAAGTTGATGGAAGTTGCGCCGGGAATCACCGTTGATGAAGTCGCAGGCAAAACGACTGCGCATTATGAGGTCGCAATTTAATCAGCACCATGCGGCGTATTATTATTGCCTTGATCGCCGCTTCTGCATTGGGGCTGGCCAGCTGGTATTTTTTATACTCGGCGCCTGAGACCAATCAGGTCGCGGTGGTGCTACGCAAATTGGCAAAGGCACCGCCGAATCTGCCCGATCAGCCAGACGAATGGCGCGGTCGGATCGATTATGGCAAACTCGACCAGCAATTTGCAGCATTGACGCGGCGCTCTGAAATGGCTGGTCTCGCGGTAGCCATAGTTGAAGACGGCGAGCTGCGCTTTGTCCATAGCTATGGCGTTGTTGACCGTTCCACCGACGTCCCTGTTACCAATAAAACGGTGTTCCGTTGGGCTTCAGTCTCCAAAACGGTCGCCGGGACGCTGGCCGCATCGATGGCGAGCGAAGGCGCGGTTGATTTGAATAAGCCGGTGTCGAGCTGGCAAAGTTCGCTACGTTTGCCCGGTGGCGCGGAGTCGCGGATCAGTTTTGCGCAGTTGCTGGCGCAGCAGAGCGGGCTCACCAAAAACGCCTATGATGAAAGGCTGGAGGATGGACAGGACCCGCGCGTCATCCGCGCCAGTCTGGCAGAAGCGCCGCTGCAATGTACGCCCGGAACCTGCCACACCTATCAGAATGTTGCGTTCGACACGGCTAGTGAAATCTTGGCCAAGGCGGGCAAGCGGTCCTATCCCGATCTGGTTAGCGAGCGCTTCTTTTTGCCGCTGGGCATGACCAGCGCGAATTACGGCATGGCCGGGCTGACCGGCGCGAAGGATTGGGCCCGCCCGCACAGCGGCCGCAGCGTCCGCACCTTAAAGGAAAGCTATTGGCGCGTACCGGCTGCGGCGGGGGTCGAAAGCAATATCGTTGATTTCTCCCGCTGGTTGCAGGCGACGATGGGCGAGCGCCCCGATGTGCTGCCTGCCTCAACGCTTCGATTGGCGCAGGCGCCGCGCGTCAATACGGCGCCAATCTATGGCGGAGAGCTGCGGCAGGCGAATTCTGATGCGCATTACGGGCTTGGCTGGCGCAGCTTCACTTATGACGGACGCCAATTTATTGGCCATTCGGGCGCGGTCGATGGATATCGCGCAACGCTGATTTTTGAACCCGCAACGCGCACGGGCGTTGTCGCTATGTGGAACAGCAATTGGGGCACGCCCTTCCGCATTCCTTTTGCGGTGTTCGACAGCTATCATCAGCGCACAGATTCGCGTTGGCTGGAACTCAAAGATTAGCTGGCGCGCCTAAGAACCCATTTTCACCGGAAAGGCCGTTTCCAATGACCTACACGCTGATTACCGCGAATCGCAATTATTCCAGCTGGAGCCTGCGGCCCTGGGTGTTGATGACGATGCTGGGTATAACGTTCGAAGATCGCATCGAGCCTTTTATGGCTGATAGCAATTACGGAGCCTTCCGCGCGTTTTCGCCGACGGGCCAAGTGCCCGTGCTACTGGACGGCGCACGGACTGTCTGGGATTCGCTTGGCATCACTTTATATTTGGCTGACCGGCACGAAGGCGTCTGGCCCAAGGATCCTGCGGCGCGCGCATGGGCGCAATGCGCCGTGACCGAAATGCACGGCGGCTTCTCTGCTTTGCGCAATGATTGCACGATGAATGTCGGTGTTCGGGTGAAACCAAAGCCCATGTCCGCCGCCTTGGAAGGCGATGTTGCGCGGATAGCCGAGCTTTGGGCGCAAGGCCTTGATAGCTTTGGTGGTCCGTTTTTAGCGGGGCCGCATTTTACCGCCGTCGACGCATTTTTTGCGCCGGTCGCGTTTCGTGTGCGCACTTATGGGCTTGATGTCGGCCATGCCGGGGAAGAATGGGTGGACCATATGCTCGGCCTTCCCGCGATGCTTGCGTGGGAAAAGGATGCCCTGACCGAAAGCTGGCGCGAGGCTGGCCATGAAGCGGAACTGCGGGCCTGCGGCGAGATAATCGCCGATTACCGACAGGCATAAAAAAGGCCGCCCAAAGCGGGCGACCTTATGTAGCTGTCTAATTTGGATTAGACCTTGTCGCCGAAGGCGCCCTTGACTTTGCCCTTGAGATTTTGGCCTTCGCCCTTGCGTTCTTGGGCAATGCCTTCGCCTTCGAGGCGCTGGTTATCGGAAGCCTTGCCAGCCGCCTGCTTAACATTGCCTGCGATTTCATTGCCTAGGCCTTTGGCCTTGTCTGTCAGTTCGCCCATAGCGCAAATCCTTTCTGCGTAATCAGGCCTCACGGAAATTGCGGGCCAGTACATTAGTTAAAGTCGGCGCAAGCTTTTTTGGTTCCGGCCGTCGCGCCCGTTAAGCGGTTGCCAGCAACGCTTCAGCGAATGCGGTGCCCTTGTCGGGTGCAAAGCGCAGGAAGAGCGAGGGTTCGATCAGTTCCAGCTCCATCAAACGAAACACACCATCGCCATCGCGCAATATGTCGACCCGGGCATAAGCCAGCGTGCCCGTGCCGGTGATGGATGCGGTGGCGGCGAAGGCGCGTTGCGCCAGATCTTGCGCTGCGGCAGGCGGTGTCACCGCCGCTTCATAGCCGCCATATTGTTCCTGCACGCGGAAATCGCCTGCCGCTGGACGCTTAATGATGGCGTGGCTGAAATTGCCGCCAAAGTAGAAGAGCGAATATTCGCCTTCCTCGGCTATCGTTGGCAGATAAGGCTGGATCATCATGCGCTGGCCGGCGACCGAGCCGGGAATGCCGTCGCCAAGCGTCAGCCGGAATGTCCCGTCGGCACCGCCGGAAATAGGTGGTTTGACGACGAGCGTGTCGACAGCAAAGGTGGCGCGGGCATGGTCAAGCGCGGCGGCATCCAGCGCGTCAGTCACTAAAGTCGGTACGGACGATATGCCGGCGGCATCCAATTCTGCCAGATAGGATTTGTCGCTGTTCCACCGCAAGATGCTGACCGGATTGGAAACGGGGACGCCGTCGGCCTCCAACCGGTCAAGCAGGGCAAACCAGCGCGGGCAATCGCGCGGATATCCCCATGCCAATAATGGCGTGACCAAATCAAAGCCGCTCAAGTCGTCCGCCTTGGTCCAATCGATAAATGTCGCCTGATCGCCCAACAGCCGCGTATAATCGGCCTTTATATGCGACCAGTCTTCTTCATATTCGGGGACGGGGGCGAGAATCGCGATCTTTGGCACGTTCATTCGCCCGCCATCTTCAATATCTCATTCCATTCGGATTCCCGCACTGGCGCGACCGACAGACGCGATTGCCGCAGCATTTCCATTTCTGCCAGTTTCGGGTTCGCCTTGATCGCCTTTAGCGTCACCGATTGGGCAAGCTTGCGTACCGGCTTGACCTTGACCGCAACAAAGCGCGCCTTTTCGTCGGTCGGGTCGATGAAATGCTCTTGGCTGATCGTGATGATGGCGACAATCTCAAGCCCGATATTGCTGTGGTAGAAAAAGGCTTGGTCGCCGACCTTCATCGTCCGCAGGTTAATCGCCGCGCTATGGTTGCGCACGCCGTCCCAAGTGCCTTCGCCTTCGGCCACCAAATCGTCATAGCTATAAACGTCGGGTTCGGACTTCATCAGCCAAAATTGTTTTGCCACTACCTACTCCTTTTCGCTGGCAAGCCTTTACGGCAGGCAGTAATGCGCTGTCTATGACACATATGCCCGTTATCTCATTGCGCAGCGGCGATGCCGACGCGCTTGGCCAGCAGCTTGGCAATTCATTTCAGACCTATGGGTTTGCGACCGTTGTCGATCATGGACTTGATCCGGATCTGGTTGCGAAAGCCTGGGCGCTGACGAAACAGTTGTTCGAACGGTCCGAGTCGGAAAAGATGAAGGGGTTCGATACCGCGATTGCGGGTCAGCGCGGTTACACGCCGTTCAAAACGGAAATTGCCAAGGGCGCTGATTATCATGATCTGAAGGAATTCTGGCATGTCGGGCGCGATGTCGCGCCGGAGAGCCCGTTGGCGGGGTCGATGTTGCCGAACATTTGGCCAGATGTTCCCGAGTTTAAAGAGACGTTCCAGTTGCTCTTTGCCGAAATGGACAAGGTCGGCGCACGGATATTGTCCTCGATCGCCCGCTATCTTGATTTGCCTGCGGACTGGTTCGATCCGGCGATTGAGGATGGCAATTCGATTCTGCGGTTGCTGCATTACCCGCCAATCGCGGGCGACGCCGAAGGCTGCATCCGCGCCGGCGCGCATGAGGATATCAATTTGATAACGCTCTTGCTGGGGGCCGAAGAGGCCGGGCTGCAGATTCTGCGCCCCGACGGCAGCTGGATGGACGTGTCGCCACCGCAGGGCGGTTTGGCGGTCAATGTGGGGGACATGTTGCAGCGGCTGACCAACCATGTGCTGCCGTCGACGACGCACCGTGTGGTCAATCCGACGGGTGAGCGTTCGCGGTTCAGCCGCTACTCCATGCCATTCTTCCTGCATCTGCGGTCTGACTTCCCAATCGCCACGCTGCCGCAATGCGTGAGCGCCGAAAACCCGAATCGCTATCCCGACCCGATCCTTGCGGATGATTATCTGCGCGAACGTTTGATCGAGATTGGCTTGCTGAAGGCATAAGGTCGCCGCCAAAGATCGCCACCGCCATGCCTTATATTGACAAGATTCACGCAAAAGCAGGGGTGTATCTGTCCAGTTTGTCAATTTAGCATCCGATGGCTGGGCTGGACTATCACCGAAGCCCTGAGCCTGTCGAAGGGCGGCTGTCGGGGTGGCGCCACAGCCGAGAGGCGCCCTGCGACGGACGCAGTCGCCATGCGACTGCTGCTCAGGGCTTCGGTTGTGTTTCATGGCAAAGGGGTCCGCCCTGCCTTATATTGACAAGATTCACGCAAAGGCTGGGGTGTAACTGTCCAGTCTGTCAATTTAGCCTCCGATGGCATTGGGCTGGACTATCACCGAAGCCCTGAGCCTGTCGAAGGGCGGCTCTCGGTGTGGCGCTACAGCCGAGAGGCGCCCTGCGACGGACGCAGTCGCCATGCGACTGCTGCTCAGGGCTACGGTTATGTTTCATGGCAAAGGGGTCCGACCCGTGCGGCTGTCCTCGCTCCGCAGCGCACTGCGCAATATCCGCATATCTGGCCCGCCATTCACCGTCACCGACCCGCCGCGCAGCACGCGGACGGTGGTAACGCCGTGGATCGCGCGTTCCATCGCAAGGTCGAACTGCCGTTGCCGCCCCATGTCGATGGCGGCGTCCCAGCTTTTGGCAAAGCTCTCCGCGCCCGCACGTTCGCGTAAATTATAGGCGGACTGCCGGCTCATCCCCACCGCCTTCGCCGCTTGTCCGACCGATCCCATGACATGCAGCGCCAAGATAAACCGCTCCTGCTGCGCCGCCGTCCAGCCATTGGCGCGCCGCCGGTCAAGCGGAACAGGGGTGAAGGCGAGCGGGCCCTCGTCAGCGAGGAGCGGGGCGGGCGGAGTTGGGGAGGGTGAGTCGGTCATTTATGTATTGGAACATAAACAGAACATGTAGGAAAGGGGGCTAAGCTTCCGCAATTGGGTCGATTACGAACTAACTTGATCCGTAGACCCTCACGCGCCACGGGCGGAAGCAGGATGATGTCCACTCTATAGCCAAAGCGGGAGTCGGTCGGTTGCTATGCGGCGGCAATCGCGTTGACCATCGCAGCATTGATCCGCTGGTCTGGCGGAAACTTGAGCGGTGCACCTTATGGACCGTTGCGCGCGGCGGACATGGCATAGGCATATGTAATCACGCAGAGGCGCAGAGGGCGCGGAGGGGGTGGGCTGTGTCTCTGCGGACTCTGCGCCTCTGCGTGAACAACTTTCGGGAAGGTGGATTGCAGGCAAACTGGCGGCAACAATTAGGTTTGGTGTCAAACACAGCATGAGAATCGGCCATGAAGCGCTCCCGATTCTCCGATTCACCCCTGATTCTGCGTGTTTAGTCGCGCACAAACCCCACGGAACCTATGACCCGGCTGCTAGTTATCCCGTCTCAACCCACGGAAATCCGCGAAATTCCGGCGTGCTGCATTTTTTTTGTAATAAAATTGCAAATGCCTGTTGACCGAATCCTGAAGTCGCTTTAGAGGCCCTCTCACCGGACGGGAAGCAAGCGTTTCCGCGGTTCGGTCGCCAACAAATAGGTCACCTACTCCTCTGGTAGTAAATATCAGGGAACCATAGGTGTCCGCTTTTTTGTCGGTGGTAACCGGGTCAAACCGGTTCGGCTCTTTGACATTGTGATATTTAGATGAAGGGACATGTGGGCGACGGCGCCAGGTCCGGGGGTTTTTAGGCTCCGGGTGCTTGGTTAAAAATTACGTCGTTCAGCACATATGTCCTATACAC